>ERZ869929.271-NODE-271-length-35009-cov-21.983493_pt1 | contig 35009 bp, 53 predicted proteins | sample MGYA00579312_ERZ869929 | MGnify/ENA primary metagenome ERZ869929 (study PRJEB32216, sample SAMN09231818) | wastewater metagenome | place: USA: Maryland | collected 2016-08-09 | study: EMG produced TPA metagenomics assembly of the PRJNA472060 data set (Reclaimed... | reverse complement strand
ATTAAGTCAGCGTCACATCAAGATCGCCAGCCGGGATGCGCAGAACGTCGCCATCGTTGATCTTCCGCGAGGTCGTCAAGGCTGCCCAAGCCAGCATATTGCCGCCGGTCGATGCGTCGAAGATCGCCGCCCAGCCAATCGTGCCCCAGTTGCCGCCAGAAGCCGCAGCAAACTCAATCGCAGCGGCATTCGTTGCGGTCGTGGGCGAGGTGCCGGAGACGCTGATCGTGCCGGTCGAAGCGCGTGCATAACCGCTGCCGCTGACCTCGGTGCCGCCGCCAGTGTCAGACGGGGCAGAAGTGAACAGGCCGACAAACCATGCGGTCGGTCGGGTGGCGCTGTTCGTGGTGAGCAGCCAATTGAGAACCAGGTTCTCGGTGTAGTCGGTGAACGATGACATTTATTGCACTCCTTTATCCGAAAGTCCTGGCACGCATCATTATGGCCCCGCCAGACGTTGCGCCGCGATCATCTGCAATCTGCAATTCCTCAAGCCCTCTTGCATAAATGCTGGCCCAGACCGTAATGCGCTCATCCTCCTTGAGGTAAGGAGCCGCCTGCATCAGCGATCCGTAAAGGTACACATCCGGCGCCTGCGTCAAAAGCCAGTTTGTTGTATTGGTGCTTGATAACTTACTCAATTTAGCATAGTAGGTCAGCTCGGCGGTGTAAGTCGCATCAGGCACCGGCAAAACCCTGATCTGGCCGCCGACGATACTGAAATACTGAGGCTTACCCGAGGCGATGTAGGTCGTGGACTTGAGCTGATCCATCGCGTCAATCGACTCAAAGGCCAAGGCCGTGACAGGGTTGGTGTTCAGCTTGATTGATTTAGTCTCAAGGAAGTCAGCAGGAACCGCGCTGTACTCGGTATCAATCGAGGCCGTGGCGCGCACAATCATCTGACGGGTGCGCAGCGTCCTCTCAATCTGCGCCTCGGCCAGCGAGATAAAGTCGGGCACGACCGCCGTCAGGTCGGTCCTGTTCAGCCAGTCAGCGACCGAGGTTTTCAGCTCGTTGTAGGTCGTCAAAGCCATCAGGTCGCCTTTTCCTTCTCCAGGTCCTTTATGACCCAGGTATGGTCATGCTTGAATTCAAACATCCCGATGTGCCCGATCTCTTTTGACACATCTTGGTCTATCCAGATTTTAAATCCAACATCGCGTGCTTTTCTACAGAAGAACACATCTTCACCGATGTAGCCTCTCTTATCGTGCCGCCAAGGCGTCTCATACCACGGCTCTGACAATGCCTTAAAGACATTTGCCTTAATCATCATGACGCCCATGCCGACAGAGTGAACCTCCTTCAGGCCGGTGTCATCTGGCATTGTCCAGACCAGCTCGCGCTCTCCGTCTGGCTTATAGACCTGAGCCGTAGGCCCAGTGGGGATACGCCTGCGGGCGCAATTGGTCGCCACGATGTCCAGATCATGCGCCAATAGCCGCGAGATCATGTCCTGCGGGAAGCGCATATCGGAGTCAATAAACAGGATGTGCGAGCATCCCTCGCGCATTGCGTCCAGCGTCAGCTCGGCACGCTGGTTGGCGATCAATGTGCCCTCGCTGATCTTGAGCGATACAGCGTCGTTCGTGTTCAGGGTGTGAAAGCACACCATGTTGACCAGATCGTAAGTGAACATGGTGTGCACCATGTCACGCGCTGGCGTGCAGACCGCGATGTAGTTCGGCGTCATACTTGGCCTGGCCTCACGCGGAAGTGACGATTTTCTGGATCGTTGAGCCAGCGTTTCATATAGGCTTCATCGTCAAGTTTGCCCTCGGCCTTCATCTGGTAATACAGGCTCAGAGGAATCGACGCGACCCGCGACCACTCACCCCAGCGAGCGCGCTCATCGACCTGATTGAATTCGTCCTTGTTCTCCTCAATGATCGCGGTCACATCCTGCTGCGTCTGGATGGTCGCCTCATCTTTTTCTGCGTCGTAATGCCAAGTGCGGGTGATCCCGAGATCGGGGTTCACATCAAATAGTTTTTTGTCTGTCATGTTAAAAGGGACCGGATTGCTCCGGCCCCTCCCCTTCTTTACATCAAGAAGTCACAAGGTCTGCTGCCAGACCGTGAGCGTTTTCTGCGAGAACCTTCAGGCCCCACTCGACGATCAGCATACGCTTTTCAGCGTCGCCGGTCTTGGCGAGCTCAACCTGCTGGTAAGGACGCAGGATAACCATCTTCGCGTAATCCGGGTCCAGAACCCATGCATCACGCTCGCGCTGGAAGCGGTTGGGAACCACATTCACGTTGCCGAAGTCCGACACATAGATGTCAGCCGCGCCGATGATGGTGGCAGGACGCGCACCGCCGTCGACGTTGAACCGCGAAGAAGCGATGCCAGCAAAGCCGGACACGCGCTGCTTGTTGATCGGGCCGGTCATCAGGATTTTCGGAGTTCCACCAGCAGTCCAAACCTTCTGGATCACATTCTTCAGAATGGTTTCCGTGAAGGTGCGAACGGTTCCGTCAGTACGTCCCAGCGTGGGCAGGGTCGTATAAGTCGGGTTGCCGCCGTTGGTGGTGTCGAAATCCACGTTCGTCTTGACGAAGGCGCCCAGAGAAGCGGAGGTGCGAGCTGCGGTGGTGCTGCCGCTGGTGGTGCCAGCGTTATTCAGCATCGCAAACTCTTGGTCACGCTTGAGCTCAGAGCTACGCTTGGCGATCTGATACGCCACCTCAGAGCGACGGCCAGCCTTGTTCACCACCTCTTCGGTGTTGGACAGGATGATCGTCTTACGCGAGATCTGCGCATAGTTCTGCAAGCGAACGGTAGCGGTCACTGCGTCGAACGAAGTGACGTCATCGCCCTCGAGCTGGGCGTTAGCAGCAGCAGCGGCCAGAGTGTCGGTCTGCCACTCATACAGAGTGTTAGACACATTCTCTTTGCCGATGTTGCTCATGAACGGAGTTTCCTCCGGTGCAATGTTGGTAATCACATTGCTCAGGTCTTCACGAATACCCTTTGCAGAGTAGGTCGTGAACGTATTGGTCACGATAGCCATTTTTTCACCTCAATAGAAGTTCAATTGCGGAAGCCGCGTCATCGACGCGACCAGTTTTTGCAAGACGCTGTTTTGCGCGAGCCGCATCGCTCATCTGTGACACTCGACCTGCTGCTCCAGGCTTGGCAGGTTTTGGTCCGTTGTTGGTCACCGGCTTGATGCCCTGGCGCTTGGCCTGCATCTGGTCATATAGCGCCGCCTTGCGGAGCGCCAAGACCACCCGATGATCGAAGATATTGCCAAGTTCTTCGCTGGTGAATCCCATCTTCTGACCGAATTCGATCAGCATGGATTTCTCTGCCTTGGCCTTGGCAGGGTCCTTCCATGAAGGGATGGCTTCAAGCAGAGCCTGAGATTCTTTGGCCTTGTGAGCCTGCATCTCCTTCATCTGCTCTTGTTGCGAGATCTCGGCCAGCCGCTGCTGTTCGGCCTGAATAGCCGCAGCCTTTTCCCGATTCTCACGCATCACCTCACGCTGCCGGACGTATTCGATGGGGTCCTCTTGGTAGAGGCGATCCCAGTCGATCTTAGGCTCGGCAGCCGCTTTCACTTGCTCACTTAACGCGCCCAACAATTGAGCATATTGCTCGCGCTCGGCCCGAATGGCAGTTAACTCGGCCTCGGTCTGCTTGCGCATTTCCGCGACCTGCTGCGTCTTTCGGGTGTAGTCTTGAGTCCTTGAATAGCCCTTCTGGAGTTCGTCCAAAGTGACCTCGACCTCCTTACCGTCAATCTTGACGGTGAAGGCTTTGGGCTTTTCGTCCTCCTGGGTGTCTTCTTCAGACTCTGACTGTTCATCAGAAGATTCATCCTCGAGCTCGTCTGCAACGCTCTCGGTTTCGTCCTCAGATGCCGCGACCACCTCCTCCTCTTCGGTAGGTGGTTCCTGCGTCTCGCCGCCGTCCTGTTGTCCTTCTTCAGGCAGTATTGCTGCGAGTGCTTGGACCGCTTGGTCCATATTTAGGGGGCCAGATGGCGCACTTGCCTGTGGCGTCGGTGCATTCATTGGTTTGATTCCTTATTTCTTTTGAACACGCTCAATGGCGCGCTGCGCCACCTTGCCGTTATCGATCACCTTTGTGAGCTCTGTACGCAGATTCTCAATCGCTCGGAGCATTGACCAGCACTGTTCGCGCTTGGCCGTCTCGTCTGCTCGCGTACTCTTGAACACCCAGAGTTGATCGTTCTCCAACTTCGCAAGCGCAGCCACCAGAGTCTCGTCCTCCAGTAGTTGCTGCGCCTTTTTTCCTCTCTTTACGTCTTCCTCTTCATTACTCATTGAGCCATTCCATTAAGGTTGATGGGGACAGGTACAGCCTGCGGCTGCGCCTGAGCTGCCTGCACCGCAGATTGCACAAGTGCAGTCTGCTGGCGCATTGCCTCGCGGTCCAGATTCTGCGCTGCCATTAGTTCGGCATTGCTGATCTGGGTGCCATACTTTAGTTCCAATTCGTATTTTTTCAACAGGAAGTCTTGCGCCATCTGATCGCGGCGATAGTCATCGTCGCGCATCATCTGCTGGCGCTTGAGTTCCAGCTCCGCAGCCTTCTTCTGGATGTCAGCCTGAATCGACTCGGCCTGAACCTGAGCCAGCACCTCCTCAGGCGTCGGCTTGGGCGGGGTCTGCGGGATCTGGAAGTCAGGAGGGATCATCTGGAAATACTGCGATGCGTCCTTCATGCCAGAGAGCTCTACAATCTTCTGCAGCGTGCGGGTGTACATCTGCGGAGTCACGACAGGGTTATCCAGACCAAACTGACCCATGATCTGCTCTTGCTTTTGCAGCACCATCATCAATGTCTGGAGGCGATCATTGGTGTCGCCGTTGCCCAGGCCAATGTTCACCGCCACATCCATCGAGGCATCCCAGGCACGCGGGTCAATCTGCACCCACTGATTGCGCAGGCGCACCATGCGAGGCTTATCCTGATGCGTGGTCAGCAGGAACAGGATACCCTTAAAGAGTTTCTTCATGCCCTCTGCTAGTATCCTGGCCGTCAGCTCAAGGCGCGACTGCGAGGCGCTGATCGTGGCCGCCACAGCAGCCTTGGTGCTCGACTGCAATGCATCTGCATTCAGACCCATCGCGGCCTTGCTCATTCCGGTGCGGTCCTCCTTGAGCTGGTCCATGTACTCGAGCATCGAATACCCAGCTTGGCCCACGAAGGGCTGCGCCAAAGGCTGAACCATGCCGGGCGCGCGCATACGAATCACAGCGCCCGTCTCGTTGTTCAGCACATCGTCAATGTTGACCTGCCCCTCAACCACAGCAGTGCGGGGGTGGATCGACTGCGCCAGCGAGTCCAGCGTATTGCGCAGCACCTGCGACTTGATCTCCTGGATGTCGTGCGTAATGTCGAACACGCTCATCGCCTCAATCGGCGAGGTGTGCGGCTCAGGATCAAACGGGAAATCAATAAACGGAATGTAAGAGGCAGGCAGGTTGCGCACCATCTTGTAACCAGAACCCATGCAGCAGATCTTGCGCAGCTCAGGCAGCCCATCGCCGTCATAGTCCACGCGCAGGTAAGCCTCCACATACAAGAGGCTCCTCTGCATCGGGTTCATCGAATCATTAGCGCCAAGGCCCGTGGATAAGGGCTGGCGCGCCAGATATTCGTCGTTAGTCTCTAGATCCGTAGAGGACAGATTGGGCTCAATCTCCTCCAGGTCGTAGCCCATCTCGATGAGCTTGCCCACCGTCAGCATCTGGCGGTGAGCAATGATCCCGGCGTCCTCGAACGACCGAGCGCGGCGATCAATGACCAGCTCCTCGGGCGGCACCGCCATCACGCGGATGCGGCCATCCTTGTTGACGCGCTTGACCTGCACATCGTGCAGCATCGGAGGCAGCGGCATCTCAACACCTGCCATCGCGGCCTGCTCTTGCACCATCGCCACCTGCTCCTGCGAGATGGCTGGGTCCGGGTAGGACATCACAATCGTGACCTGAGCATCCTCCTGCATCAAGACCTGGATCGTCTGGTCGTCAAGGCCGGAATACTCCTCAATCCGTACCTCCTCAGTCTCCTCCCACCAGTATTTCGCAATCCCGCACTTACGCACCAGTGCATCCTTAAAGATGGCATAGGACTGCATAAACCCGTTGTTGTCGGAGGAAAACACTAGGTTGGCGTAGTCAGTGGCCTGCTGGGCTCCGGCTTCGTCCTCCGGCCCGCGAGGGACATACTCGACGACGTTCTCGCTAGAGAAGAACACCTTCATCAGGCTCGGCATCATGGCCGAAACCGTGTCGCGCACCTCCATCGCCACGACCTGCGAGCGACCGTCCTCCTCGTTGCCGAACGGGTCGCCCCGGTAATACTCTGTCCCCTTGGCGCGGATCGGAGAGATGTCCGAATCAATGTAGGACACCGCGTCTTGCAGCTCGCCGTTAACAATGGCCTCCAGCTCGGCATCGTCCATCGGCTCGGGCGCCGCGACGTCAACGGTAAGGGGAAGGTCGTTCATGTTCATGATTTCACCATTTCACTTTGTTGGCCCAGTAAGCCGCAGACATCTTGCCCTTGGCAATGTTCTTCGCGTGCCGCGCCTTGAAAGCCTCGTTACGCTTTGATCCTTCAGGCGAGCCGCTGACGCCCTGCTGGCCGAACCGAATCAACTTTACCTGCTCACCAGACTTCGCCAGCACCGCATGACTCTTCGTCGGGTGGCTCGGCGTCTTCTTCGGTTTGTTGTACCCGCTGAACGTCTCAGATCCGCGCTTGATTGTCATTGCTGCACCCCAAACCATTGAGCCGCATACTGCGGACGATTGGCACGAATCCAAGGCACCGAGGCCAGAGTCAATTTCTCGCCATCCATGCCCGTGGTGTCAGACCCCACATGATGCACATAAGACCGTGATAAAAAGTGTTTGTATCCCTTGGACGACAGGTCCATGCAATGCACATCATCCGAATACCAATTTAAAGGAGGAAACCTCGCCTCCTCCCAAACCCGCCGTGAGATGATGCCAAATATAGGCGAAATCACATCCATTTGCAAAATGCACGACTCCCACGGATAGCGGAAATACTCAACCTGCTCATCGTAAGGATTGCTCCTTACATTCTGCAAGGGCCGCGCCGCGTCGCACCTCGAGCACACCCAGCCCACTCGGTCGCCGTATTCAGCCTCGACCGTCTTGTAATCCTCAATCAGCAACTCCACGCTCGTCGGCGTCAGGACCACATCATCATTGGCCACAATGGCGTAATCATTGCCATCGGCAAACACCTCATCAATGACCTCGTTATAGTCCTCGCCGAAGCTGCGCGGCACGCCACGAAGTTGCCGATACACATCGCGGCGCGGAGCATCAATTGGCGTGCGCAGATATACCTTACTCATCCACGCATACTCGCGGCAACTCGCCAGCATCACAGGCAAGCACCTGCCCTTGACACTGGCGACCGCTATCGCAGCCTTCATTTCTTCTTCGCGCCTTTCGCGCTCTTGGCCGCTAGTCGGAACGACTTGGCCGTCGGCGCGCCGGGGGTGCCAGGCTTTCTCATCTTCTCGCCGCTTCCAGCCTTGATGCGCGCTTGCTTGGCGTGAATGTTGGCGTAAAGACCAACAGGCTTAGTCTTCATACTCATCGCCCTCCATCTCGGCTTTGCCGTACTCTTCCTCTTCGCCTTCTTCTCCCTCTTCCTCCTCGTCTTCCTCCTTGGCGATCCACGCCTCGCAGGTCCTCGAGGACGCGCACTTGAAGTCAAAGATCTCGCAGTAACCCAGATCGCCAGCCTCAATCGTCGCCCAGGGATCACCCTCAGGTCCTAACCCCTTGGCAATGCACTGCACCATCTCCTCGCTGCGATTGAACGCGGCGCAGTTACCGCAGCGCGACATCTTCGCCTCGGCAGGCGTCACATCCCATTTGCTCGCCATCTCACGCCAGTAACCCGTGTTCGGCAGATTAGGATTCTCAGGACCATAGTTCGCGGCATCGATGGCCTTGCCACGGTTCTTCAGATTCAGCGTAATGTCCTGCGTCGCCATCGGGCAGGACATCGGCTCGCGCTCCATCATTTCAGCCATCATTTGCCTCGCTTCATCGGTTTGGACTTACCGGCCTCGGACAAAGCAATCGCAATCGCTTGCTTCGGGTTCTTCACCACCTTGCCGCCAGCACCCGAGTGCAGCTTGCCAGACTTGTACTCGCGCATCACCTTGCCGATCTTCTTCTCGGCCTTAGTCATTTTCATAGGGTTACTCCTTAAGTGCCATCATGCTACACGCGGGATGTTTCTCCGTAAAGGCTGATTCCACTTGCTCGCCATGCTCGATCCATACGCACCGACCACCGCATCTGACGCAAATGTCAGACAAAACGCATCAGCCCTGTCAGGCGAGGCCAGGCCACGCTTCCTGATCTCGTCCTTACCCTCAATCTGAATCTTCCCGCTGCTGGTGAAGCTGTAACGCACCGTCGCCAGCTCGGCCACCAGTAACTCATCCTTGGGCAGCCAGCAATCCCGCGCCTCAAGCCACGCCTTAGCCTTGTGCCAGAGCTCGGCCTTCAGGTTCCTGTAGGTCGTGCCCATCGCAGGCGATTCCGACACATTGATCCCCCGCACCGGTAGGCCCAGCTCCCGCAGCCGATCCACCACGCCCGCGCCCAAACCAATCGAGTCCACCAAGATCTCCCGAGGGCGCTGGCTCGGCATAAGCACCTCGTACTCGGCCACAACGGCCCCAGTCAGTTGCATCAGGTCCAGATTCTTCCAGGTCTTGATCGGCTCCAGCACCGCATTACCCTGCCTCTTGCACAAGGCGCTGCGGTCACTTCCAAACCTCGCCACATCCAACCCCCACACGATGGGCGCGTGCGCGCTGGGTGTTACATCCCGCGCCATCGCCATCTCGAGCAACTCCATCGGAATCACCGTATCGTCATCGCTCCTCGGAAACTCGCCAAGGACGCGAATCCTGTAAGCATTGCTCTCCTCGCCGTAACGACTCTTCATCTCCTCAATGTAGGCCGCGCTCACCCTCGGCGAGTCCTCGCAGCTCACCTTCATCGTCACCCAGTCACCAGACAAACGGTTATGCGTGTCAAAGAAGAAGCCGCTACTCCTGACCGGATTGCCCAGTAGCAATGTCACCGCCGCGTGCCCAGACATAGAGCCCGCCGCAGCCTCGAATACCTGCTCCGGTATACCACTAGCCTCATCGGCCACCAGCATCACGTTATCGCTGTGCACGCCCTGGAGGGCCTCGGGCTGCTCGGCGCGGCTTGTGCGGGCCGATATAAACGCCTCGTTGTTCGCGTCCTTGATCTCAATCCTGTCCTGCTTGACCTCGAGCTGCTCCTGCAGCGTCGCAGGCAACACCTTCACCCACCTCTTCACCTCCGCGAAGAGCGCGTCATAAAGCTGGCTGCTCGTCGGCGCCGTAACCACAATCTTCACCGGGAACCGCAGGAACAGATACCACAGCATCGCCCAGGCCGCCGCAGTGGACTTGCCCACTCCGTGGCCGCTACGCACGCTGATGCGCCTATTGTTGGCCGCGATGTGATTGAGAAACTCCACCTGCCACTGGTCCGGCGTGGTGCCTAGCACCTCGCGGACAAAAAGCACCGGATTCTTGCGATACCGTTTGACGAACTCAACAAACGGGTTTTGCTCCAGCGGAACTTCTAAATTTTTTTTCAAGCGATCCATCTCCATTTGCCACCGACCAGATCGTCGCCAACGGGTTGCGCCTTCCTGTTGTCTCGACTGTGCCACATCGCGGACGCGCCGCCAGCATCGGACTTGTCCAGCATAAAGCCGGCAGCGCGAAGACTGGCCCCGCCTTCATCCGGCAATGTGTAAGTGTAGATGCGCCTGTATCCGAGCGCCTTGGCGGCACGCCGCGCGGCGGCGTAAAGGACGCTGCAAGCGTTGTAGGTCCCATCAGTGCAAAGCCTAGTTACCTCCACCGTCACTCCGTCGTCCAGCCGTCGCGCCACAGGTCGGCCAACAATCGCAACCCCGCACAAAGCACCGTCCGACCTAACGCCAACGCTAAATTTGTGCCCCACTGTTGGCTTGCTATGGCGGTGCATCGCAGCGACAAACTCGTTTGCCTCTTTCAGCGTTACCGGAAAAATTTCTAAATTTTTTTTGGCGGGCACGGTTTAACGTGATGGGGGATAGGGGGGTGGGGATGCGTGATTATGGGGCAGATCGGCGTCATCTGAAATGCATCTGAATTGCGCCTGTAGTGCATCTGGATTCGTGGGGTCGTGGGTTCGGTATATGTTCGGCGCCGCCGTCGCCCGCCCCCGCCGTTCGCCGACCGGGGGGGGTGTCCGCGCCGTCCGCTGGCCGAGTCCGCTGCCCCGCGTCGGCCTGGCGCTCGCGGCGCTGTGGACAACTTCGCGCATCTGCGGATTCTGTGGACTGCTTGTAAGTCCTTGATTTCATTCATTACTTACGCGCAGCTTACAGAAAACACTTCGCACGATAGCTATTATGTTAAGTCGCAGAGCGTGCTAGACCGCTGCTTTGCTGCTTTTATGGGCAGCGCCATGCGCGAAACGTCAATTTGTGGATAACTTTGGCACCGCGTCTGTGGATAAGTCCTCGACGACCTCGGCGTGACGCAGCGCGTTCAGGCGCAGGTCGGTGATGTTCAGCGTGATCTGCGGGCCGCTTTGCGTGCCGTACGTCTTGCGATCCCAGCGTTCGGCGATCCACTGGCGCGTCTGGATCTGCAAGCGCGCCTTCGCCGCCTGCTCAGGCTCGGAGCTGTCGGCGATCTCCAGAGCCTGCATCGCATAGTTCGTCGCGGCTTTCGCACGCGCGCGCGTTATTTTAGAGTCATCAGGATCGACCTCATTCAGCCAGTCCTGAAGCGCCTTCTTTCCGACGCCAATCTCGTAACAGACTTGAGTGATTGTTCGACCCTGCTCAAGCAGCGACCAGATCATGTCTTCTGGGATTGCTTGCAGCGCCTCAAGGTCTGATCTGTATTTTGGCCTTCCAGGCATCTTAAAACGCCCTCCAAGCGATTATTTTGGGTTCAGACATACCGAGCATCATACTCAGCGCCTTTTCGCCTCAAGAGGCGCGTTCCACATTTTAGGCAGATCGGCCGCTTCATCAAGGTCCAGATCGTTCTCCAGGTCCTCGAAGCCTGATCCCCCCACGCGGCCCACTGCTTCGCCAGCGGCCTTCTTGCCATCGCCTGCGCTGTTGCAGAACCCTTCTGCCGAATCTGCCGAACGCGCTGCCGAATCCTGCTGCACCGCAACAACGGCACCGCGAACTGGCAACTGCTCCTTCATCTCCCAGATCGCCTGTCCGATCCCTGCCTTGACCAGCTCAACGATCTCGGCAACCGTCCAGACCTGGACGACATCCTTGCGCAGTGCTTGGTACTGAACCGCATCAGCCTCATCCTTGACTATGACCATGATACCGAGATGGGTATCCGCTTCAATTGCATGGACATTCGTGACTGGCTCAATGCCTTCGGCAATCGCCCAGGCGTCCATCGCTTTGTAGGCTCGGATCATGCCGTCGCACGCCGCCGCCATCCGCGACACATCCTGACTGTTCTGCGCAGCCCAGATCCTCTCCGACTGCGCGTAAAACTTCTCCCGAAACTCTGTAGGTACTAAAGTACTAATTCTTCCAATCCCCCATTTCGCTTCATGTTCAGCGCGAAACCGATCCAGCTCCACCAGCTTCGCCTCCTTGAACCTGTCAAACTCTGACGCTGGATAAGACAGCCCGCCAGGACTTGGCACCTGACCCTTCTTCTGCTGCACTTTTTTGTTTTTTGTTGCCACGAAAAACCTCAAACAAGTTAGTAGTCATTCACAAGACACGAAACGGTCGAATCTGGGTGGTCGAATCGTCAAAGGTATACCCTTTTGACGATTCGTCACGCCTTTCCCTGCTGGTCGAATCGTCACGATTCGTCACACGATTCGACCATTCGTCACGGCCTAAAACTCCTCCGGCTTCTGCTCTTTCTGTTCTTCTATCCATACCCATTCACCTTCAATATGGACTGCTGGCGGCCTACCCTGATCGCTCCTCACTCGCCGCCATGCGGCTCTAAAGGCATCACTTCCGGCCTCGTCACTGCCCATTTTTTGAGCAAAAGCATCCCTCCATTGCTCTACTTTTACGCACCTTCTAACACCCATTGAAACCTTCCAATGTACTCCTTTAGTACTAATCACATCCTTCAAGGCATCCACTGCAATGGCCTGCTTCTTACCCTTTCCTGTGCGATCAAGACCCACTTTCCGCGCCTCATCTGCTTTACTTTTTAGAGCTTCATCGCTCGGACTGACGGCCAGCGACTTGCGCGGTTCGTCAAGGCTTAGGCTGCCCTCGCGGTCCTGATCTATCTCTACCTCGACCATCTCGAACCCGAATCGCAGCCCGTCTTCGCCGTCCTTTTGCTTAGAAACCGTCAAAACACCTTTCGGTTGATCGTCAAAACGCAGCAGCTCGAGCTCCGTATCCACGGCTCCGAGCAGCGATGAATGCCCCCGCAGACCCTTTGCCGCATCCTTTCCGCTGTGGTGGATGACCATCAGAGCCGAATCAAACTCACCTTGGAGGTGCCCGCAGGCCGTGATGAAGGCGCCCATATCCTCACTGGAATTCTCATTTCCACCGCCGAATGCCCGCGCCAGCGTGTCGATGACGATGAGATCTATCTTGATGGCGAGCTCCTGGACCAGGCCCCTGACCGCGAAGATGAGGCTTGAGAAGTCCTCGAGGCTTGACCGCAGGTTGATCTGGTGGCGCAGGAAGTAGATTGGAGTTCCTTCGGGCAGGTTATGGTGTATCCGGCAGGCTTTGATCCTGGCCCCGATGCCGCCGTGGCCCTCGCCCGCGATGTAGACGACTGCACCATTGACCGTGGGCGTGGCGGCCTGGCCGAACCATTCGGCTGCCCTTGCAATGGACGCCGCCAGATCCAGCGCGATGAAGCTCTTGAATGATCCTGGCGGCCCATAAAGAGCACAGAAACCCTTCTTCGGGATCACCTTATGGATCAGCCACTCTACCGGCTCATCCTCGATGTCGTCGAATGCTTCGAGCTTGAATGTTCTCTTTAATGGCGAACCAGCCTCAGAAACTTCTGGTTCGCTATTGGCGTCCTTCGCGCTCCCCGCCGTCATCGCCGCCATTGGAGCTGGCGCCGCTGACTCCGGCGCTGCTGGCGCCTCTGCCTGCGGCTTCTCGCGCAGGCGCTCTGGCACCTGGACCTCTGCCTCGCTCTGCAACGGCGCTTGCCCCTTGACCAGATCGGCAAGGTCTTGGCGCGTTTTGCCTTGCTTGTAGATCCACTCATAGGCATCGTCGCCCAGGTCATCGCCGCCCAGGTCAACCACGCGCACCGACTTCGCCAGCGGGAGGATCTTGGCTGCTGCCCTCTTAGCGTACTTCCAGCCTGGCGCGTCGTTGTCCGGTAGGATGACGACGTTAGCGCCTGCAAAGTATTGGGTAATCGCCTCGGGCCAGTGCCCTGATCCGGCGTGCGATGTAGTGGCGACAGACCCGAGCGAGATGATCGCGTCGGCGGCTTTCTCGCCTTCCGTCAAGTAGACGAACCTTCCTTTGCCAACAGCATCGAGCAGCTCTGGCAGGCGATACGGAACGATCCGAGCATCGCCCATCGTGGCGTGCCTTCGGCCTGCATCATCGACCTTGATGAGCTTGTAGTCCTTGCCCTTCGAGTCTGTAGTCCTATAGCGCTGCTTGATGAAGAGGACGACGCCTTCCTCGTCGGTGTAGGACCATTCCTGCTCGAGCTGCCGCGTGATGGCTGGCGGCTGAATGCGAGACAGGAGCTCGGGCCTCGGCTCCAGCTCTGGCAGCAGACCGCGCTCGCGGATGACGTTGAAGACGGTGTGCTGATCGCAGCCTCCGTGACAGTGGAAGAGAGGTCTTCCATCGTCACCGTCGCTGATTGATAGTGATGGGTTCTTATCTCCGTTGCCTCTGCCGTGGCCTGGGACTGGGCAGGATGCGAGCCACTGACCATTTACTCGCTTGGCATTGCCTAGTGTTTTTGCAATTTCTTCAGCTTGCATTTGCAGCCTTCGTTTTTAGAGTCAAAAAAACCGGGACCCGCGGCCCCGGTTCCTCCTATCACTTCGAGTTAAAACATCTCGTCGTCATCCGCTGCCGCCTGCGCTGCTGGCTTCGCCGCAGGCGCACGGGCAGGTGATTGGGCCGGAGCAGGTGCAGCGTACTCCTCCTCTACGCCACCGGCTGCCTCGTCCATGCCAGCAGGCCGAGCAATCCAATCGACTACATCGAACTGCGGGATGCGCGTGGTGCCTTTACCGATCTTCTCCATCTTGCTGCCCTTGTACTCAATGACGGGCAGTAGAGATGCGTTCATCGGGATCGACTTACGATCCTCGACGCACTTGAGATAGATCTGCTCGAGTCCCATGTTGGGACCGACTCCATTCGAGGACCACTCGCAGGTGCCGAGCTGCTTGTTGTAGAACTTCACGGAGAAGCCGCGCTTGTGGTCTGGTGAAGGCTGCGCACCTTTCTTTCCAGTTGCGACATCAGGCGCCCAGTCACGGACACCGACACCGAGCTGAAGCCAGCCGGTCTGCACGTTGTCTATGTCGAAGACGACCTTCTTGAGCTGGATCTCCTCGCCGTTCGAGTTAGTCCAGGCATTTGCTGCGGGTGAAAAGCGGATGAAGTTTCCGCTGCCGCCGCCAGATGAGAGATTAAGCATTTCGCGTTTCGCTTTCTAAAGGTTAAGGTTGACCCAGAACGGGCATTATTGACGCAGGCTTGCGTCTCTTGCAATGGTGGTTCCCGAGCTTTCCTTCTTGGTCAGCTCTTCAAGAATCCCCCGATGCTCTTTGTCCAGCAGCTTCTCTGCCTCTGCTGGCGATATGAACTCAGTTATATACAGCTTATCCACAGGCAGACCCGCTTCAATGAGAGCAGCCTTCGCTGACTCCTCGCTGACCCACTTGCGCGTAGCGCGCTTGGGTGCGAGTTGCCATCCCTGCAGCACGCCGCCCTGCTCCATGCGTTCCTTGGCGTGCTTGCGCAGCGCGTCCACGAATGCCTCTACGATGGGTGCGCGGTCGAGGAGATCGCTGACCTGATCGTCTGATAGGCGCCGCATCACCGCGTGGATGTCCTCCTTCTTCATGGTGACGATGCCAGGCTCCTGCGCGGCCACAAGCTCAAAAGCAGCGGCCTGCGCTGGGCAGGTGAGCTTGGCAGGGCAGTATTGGCACGCCTTCTCTGATGGCTTAGGCTGCGAGTTCGGATCGATTACCGCGTCGATGGCTGGCATGAGGACTGTGTCCTCCCACTTGCGCAGATCCTCTAGCGTCATCGAATGGATACGCAGGCCGCCAGTGCGAGGCTGATTGATGCGCAGCTCGATGTGCTTGAGGCTCAGGCCATACTTCTTGATCGCCCCGAGCGCGTAGATCTTCATCTGATCGGAGTCCTCATCGACGTATTGGGCGCCTGTCTTGAGGTCGCAGATCACAAGGCAATCGACGTCCCAGCCCAGGCCGATGACGTCGGCGGTGCCGCGAAGCGTGACCTCGGGCGTCTCGATGTATGTGACCTTCTCCTCAATCTTGACGGTGTGCTTTCCGGTGAAGTCCTCGACCTCCTGGATCTGCTCAACGTGGTCGCGTGCCATCTCGCAGTGCCACTGAGCGAGCTTGACGCCTTCCTTTGTGGTGCCGAGGTATTCCATCGGGTCTTCGTCGAAGAGGTAGCAGTCTTCGGCGAGCGCGTGAATCGCCGTGCCCGCTTGCGCCGCATCACTTGATGGCGAGTCGGGGATGCCTTGCGACAGGCGCACGCTGGCTGGGCAGGCGATCCAGCGCGAGGCGGCAGAGGGGCGCAACTCAAGCGGCATGGTCCATTACCTCCTTCATGCGGAAGGCTTCATCGATGAGTAGCTGATATGCGAGCGAGCGAACCTCCTCGCTAACGGCCCAGCCCAGGTCTTCGCGGTCCATGAAGCGTTTGAGGAGCTCTGTCTTGGCCTGGTTGCTTTTCCTCTCTGCCTCGAGCTGCGTGCCTAGGAAGATGATGTGCTCGCGCATGGTCTGGCGTTCTTCGTTTTGCATGGGTTTCTCGCTCATAGATACTCGTCTTTCTTAAATGGCCGTGGGCAATCCTCTGGCGGTATGACGACGCACCAGACGGCTCGATGCCAGCGGCCTCCTTGCACATTTACCCATCTGTCGATGTAGGCGTCTGGCATCCCGCGAAGGATGCGGCTCATATGCGCCTGCTCGATCTTGGGTAGTTTTTCCATTAACTCCTGCGGGGTCATGCCATCCGGCGCCGACCGCAGCAACTCACGCACCGCCCTGATGCGACTTCCTTTTTTTCCTGCCACTTTTTTACCCTTCGTTTTTTCTTTCATAAGGAAACCCGCCAGGCCAATCATCAAACAGCGAATGCGGTTCAGCCCCATCAAAGTCGAACCATTCATGCAGTTCTATCCATATCTCCTCTCGGATGCGCTCACTTACAATCGCAGCTGACGGGTTGTCGTCGTGCTTCCAGGCGCGATCCCAGCCGCGATGGATGCCTGTCTCGATGCACTGTTCTAGCAGCGGGATCAGACGGGGCTTCATGCCTGCCCCCTCGCCCGAATCAGATCAGCCGCTTGGTAAGGTTCCGCTTTTTCTGCGATCTGCGCGCAGACCTCGCAGGCTTGCTGCCAGACAAACCTTGCGTTGTTGACGCCGATGAGGCTGTGCTCTTGCGGTGTGAGCGTGGACCACCATTGATCGAAGGTCATGTATCACCCGCCACATCTGCTTGAATCAACTGCGCTGCAACGTGCCAGTAGTTGTGCGCTCCCTTTGCCGCATCGTGCTGGATCATCAGCAGGTTGACGATGCGTTGTCGCTCTGTCTTGGTTGCGGCTTCTTTGGCTTCCTGAAGCTCGCACATCACCTCAATGACGGCCTGCTCATGCTTGAGCAATATGGCGCGGATCATCTCCATCGGCGTTTCAATCATGGCAACCGCTGCGGCTTTGACTTTCTCATCATCTGTCTTTGCCTTGGCAACGGCTTCGGCGTGTAGCTTGCTTAATGGTTTCATGCTGCATACCCATCTGTAATGACTTTGTTCTTCGCCTCCTCCAGCGCACCGATCAGGGTGAGCCGGTCAGGCACAGTGGATACTTTGATCTTGAACTGGCCCCTGTCTTTCCAGAAGCACAGCACGATCACAGAGTCGGGCTGCTCATCGGCAGCCTCGTTCAGCACCACCTTGGCCTGCACTTTGTGGTGGTCAGGGATGGTCAAGGTTTTGAGTTTGCTCATGCTTGCCCCCTTGCTCGGATGGCGGCGGCGCAGGCTTGGCAACCTTGCCCGACCATCGGAGGCTGGCGCGTTGCTTGTCGCTCGACCTCTTCACACACCTTTGCACACGCCTCGCGCTCGGCCAGCCGCCCTGCTTCAAACCCTTCCTGCCACGCCATTGATGACTGCGGTGGGTGCTTGGCAAGCACAAGGGCGGCGAAGCGTTCAAACGCGTCCTCTGCCCTACCAATTTCGCCGTCATAAAACCCAGCCTCCCGCGCCATACGGATGATGTCTTCTTTCATTCTTCCCCCTTTGCCGCAGCGATGGCGGCACGGATGTACGCCGGAACGCCCCTCTTTTCATGCAAATAGATCGTTTCTTCAATTTGTAGCGCCTCAAGCAGTTGCGCGTTGATGGCTCCAACAGCCTTCAATTTGTCAGCATGGGACTGGTGCATCACCCTAAACATTTCGTTTTCCGCTTCAAGGCGGCGCAGTTCGGCGGCGGCGACCGTGCAAGTTAGATGGTCAGGACTGTGTTTGCGAACGAATGGGTCAACTGCATCAGCCAATCGCAGGGCTTCTGGTTGTTCAGCCATGGTTTTGTTCCAGTTCAAATTCTTCGTAGCCCCTACCGATGCCAATGTAAATCGACAGCTTGATGAAATTCAAGTGGATGGAAACCTCGTGTTCGCTGCGGAAAACCAGCGTCGTGCCGATGCTGTACACCGGATAGGACTCCCACTTGATTCGAAATTTTTTACCGCTGCCCATGGTTCTTCTCTCCTATGCCGTGCGCGGCTTCAACATCATCAATCACTCCGTAAGCGTCAATTTCGTCTTTGTCGTGATACATCTTGTTTGCTTTAACGATTTTGGTTCTTTCCTGCAATGACAGCGGCTGGCGCTGTGCTGCGGGCGGGGTGGTTATGATCGGCGTGGTCTTAGCCGCATTCGCGCAAAAGTCGTAGCCTCGCTTAACGCACAACTCACACAGCGTCCTGCAAGCCACCGGCTCCTGCTTCTCAGCCTCTGCGATAGCGGTGCGGAGGGCAGTGATGGCGGGCTTGTGCTTAAACACTTTTGCCGGGTGAAACGTATCCTGCTCCAACTCACAAAGCGCCTCCAGCGCCTGCTTCATTGCGGTGATGCTCATGTGTTCTTCTCCTTTATGCCGTGCGCGGCTTCGATGGCGCGGGCGAAGTGAACAAATGGCTGGTTGTCCAGCAGCGCGTGCCTGCCGTTGTCCTCAAACATTGCTACCTTCCACACCGCTTCAATCTCCTCATCCGTCAGCGGCTTGCGCTGTGGCGGGGTGTTAATTGGTGTGGTCTTGACTGCATTGGCACAAAAAGTGTATCCACGCTTGACGCACAACTCACACAGCGTTTTACACGCCACCCACTCCCGGCGCGGTTTTCTGCACTCAGGATGCACTTCCTCGCACCCTTCCCAATGCGTCCGTAGCGGCTGCGCCAGCCTCTCGCGCAATGGTTCCGCTGCATCAGTTGCCACTTGATGAGGGTACACAGTCACTATCGAGCCACCATCTCGGGGCTTGCGAACCTGTATCTTTGTCAACGGGTGTTCACACCTAGCAAGCAGCTCCAGCGCATCCAGCGCCTGCCGCATGATCTCGCGGTCAGTCATTTGTCAGCTCTCAAGTCGTACAGAGCCACGGGCTTATAAGTGTCATCAGGCCGATGGACTCTGAAGAACTTAAACCCGAGCGCGTTTGTGGCGAGATACGCCACAGGCTCGCGCTTCGTCGGGTTCACACGATCCATTAGAGCGTGCGCGAATCCCAGCACCTCGTAGTGCTGACGCCAGAGCTTAAGGATTTCGTCGTCGGTCATTTCAAAGTCTCCTGCATCTTCGCGGTCACGATGCCGCGCGCTTGACGCATCCCGCCGACCCATCCAGCGATCACCCCCCGCGAGGCCGCGCGCTCAACGATCTGGCGCACATCCTCTGCGGTGAGGATGCCGAGCGCGCCCTGCGGAGGGGCCAAGTCGGCGACGATCTTCGCCACCTCTTCTTTCATTGCGGCTTCTTTCATCAGATGATCCCTGTGAAGATGGCCGCGAGGACGCAGGCGCCGATGATGGTGCAGACGGTCAATACGATTTTGTCGATCATGGGCATGGGAGAGTAAGGCTCATCGATGGCCCCGCGAGTGTAGGGACCGAAGGCTTCTTCCATTGTGCGGGGGTACTTGCGTGGTGTTTGCATTTGAGTTTCTCCTTTTTGGTTGCTGATTACTGAATCATACGTGATTTGCGCTTCTTGCCAACTCCCCTACATTGCAGTCAACTATTACCAGACGCATAATCGGTGGTGAGGCGCGGGTTTTTGAGTTTCTCACGCCTTAGCCGCAGCGTCTCCCTGCGGTTGCCATAGTGTTGGGGGTGGGGGTGTTCCTCACCCCCTTTTTTGTCCACACATTGTCCACACATTTGACTTGTCAGTCATCTGCGGCTTACAATTCTAGGCATGAATACGCCAGCCCAGCAAGCAATTTCTGACATCAAGGCCAAGGCCGAGGACGCAGGTTTCAAGATGGCCGATATCTGCCGCGTCGCGGACATCGATCAATCGCAAGTTAGCCGCTGGGCCAATGGAGTCACGGAGCCTCTTTATAGCGCCGTGGTGCGCCTTCAGCACGCCACAGAGGCGCTGATAGAGGCGCGCCTTAAAAAGCTCTCAGAGGCCCAGGAAAAGGCGCCGCAGGCGTGAGGGTTCTCGGCATCGACGTCGGCCTCAATGGAGCCATCGCCATCGTGGCAGACGGCCAGCTCATCGAGGTCCACGATATGCCCACCGTCACGCTTGAGCGTAACAACAAAAATAAGCGCATGGTCAATGCCGCCGAGCTGGCCCGCCTTATCAGGCAGGCAGCACCCGGCTGCGCGTACCTTGAGCGTCTTAACGCAATGCCGGGGCAGGGCGTGACGTCAATGTTCAGCATGGGCCAGAGCCTCGGTGTAGTCCTTGGGATACTCGCCGCCCTCGACATCCCGACCACGACGATCCCGCCGCGAACCTGGCAGAAGGCGCTCGACGTCCCGCAGGGCAAGGACGGCTCCCGCTACCGCGCCGCCCAGCTTTTCCCCGCGCACGCCGCCAAGTTCGCTCGGGTCAAGGACGATGGCCGATCAGATGCCGCGCTGATCGCGGCTTACGGGGCCAGCAGATGATCGACGCCTGGGAGAGCCTCGACCCGTTCCCGCACCTTGTGATCGACGATTTCCTCGAGGAGTCGCTCGCTCGCCGTCTTGCAGATGACTTCCCGCCTTTCGGCTGTGATCTCTGGCACACCTATGACAATGCCATCGAGGTCAAGAAGACGCTTAACAATTACCACGCCTTCACGCCAGCCCTGTACAAGTTCTTCACGGACATCAACACGCCAGAGTGCATCGCCGCCTTCGAGCGCCTGACAGCCTGCCGCCTCTATCCTGACTTCGGGTTGCATGGCGGGGGGCTGCATATTCATGGCGCGGGCGGCAAGCTGAACACGCACCTGGACTACAGCATCCACCCGAAGCTCGGACTGGAGCGCCGCCTCAATCTCATCGTGTACCTTAACCCCGATTGGCAGGAGTCATGGGGCGGCTCGCTCGGGCTGTGGCGCGATGACAATGGCAAGCCCGGCGAGCTGGTGAAGTCAATCGCGCCGATGTTCAACCGCGCCGTGGTGTTTGACACCACAGGCGCCTGGCATGGCCTGCCTGAGCCGATTACCTGCCCTGTAGGACAGCACCGCAAGTCCTTAGCGGTGTATTACCTGTGCGATCCACGCGAAGGCGCTGCCTCGCGTAACAGGGCGCTATTTGCGCCGACTGCCGAGCAGGCCGAGGACCGCGAGGTGCTGGATCTGATTGCGCGTCGGGCGCGTTAGTCGCCTAAAAGCCCAGAAGGCCAATATCCAAATTCATGGATTGAATCTGCATTCGTGTAAAGCTCTTTAGCTTTTACTTTTTCTGAGATGATCTTGTAATTGCCGCCAAGCGCAGACTCTCCATGAGTCTTCGCGTAATCTTTGCTTAAAGTAACCCAATCGCCCTGATTTATTGATGTAATTTTTTCATCATTAGGCACTGCCCTATAAGCCGTAACAACTGCGTCCGGTTTGTTTCTTACTTTGTTGGCAAGCGCAAATGCCTCCCTATCAGCAGCTGGATATCCTGTGCCGTAATAGCGAACTGCATTAGCAGAATACACATCTGCTGGGTACATCTGACCTTTGCCCGTCAAATCATAAAGAGGCGCTCCAAAGTCAGGCCCAGGAGCTGTGTGCGATCCTCTGTATGAAAAATCAACCGGCTTAACACTTGCCCCCACCGGCAACCCCTTCGTGGCCCTCACAGCCGCCATCGCCCCCCGGCCAATCGGCACAGCCTCCGGTCCCAGGGTCATCAGCGCCGCCTCGGCCTCTGGGCGCAGGCGGGTCGTCATGCCGCGACCAGTGGTCAGTGGCTCGCCGTAGGACAGGCGATCCACCGTGGCCGGGATGCCTGTTTGCGCAAGCAGACCGCCGAGGCCCTGCATCTGCTGTGCGCGCTGCGGGCTGCGCATCCACTCGACGCCGCCCGTTAAGGCGTCGGCCAGCAACCCTAGCATCGGATTGCGCGGAGTCGGGCGAATGTAGTCGGCCATAAGGTGATTTTAGGTTAAGGATTAAAGCTCGCCAACATCAATCACCTGCCCCCGAAACTCGATCTTTCCCTCCTCGTACTTATGCACCAGCTCGGGCCAGAGGAGGCGGCCATCTCGGAATGTGAGTACCGCAAATCCTGACCTCCAGTTGGTTGGAGCGTCCTCGAGGTAATCCACGAACTGCGGGCCTGACGGATCTGCCAGCGTGCCTGTATCGACGCCGAAGCGGTTGCCTCGATAGTCTGCGAAAGGCGTCACCTTGAGCGAGTGCAGATGCCCCGTCACGGTAGAGATGCCGGAGTTGACAGTATTGTTATGCGTGGCGTGGACGCCTCCCTTGAGGCGGTGCTTGATGACCACCTCCTCAGTCGGCCAGCATGACCAGCACGGTATCCAGGCTGGGAAATGGTCCGACAGTTTGAACCCGCCAACGTGCATGAACTCGGGCACGGTGTTCGCCAGCCGGTTCTCAAAGCGCGCATCGTGGTTGCCCAGCGCCCAGACTAGCTTAGTACCCTTGGCGACGGAATCCTCGATCTCGCCGAGCGCCATCTCGCACGCCTTGAGCTCCTCAATGACGGATGGCTTGGAGTCCCAACCGATACGCGGGTGGCGGCTAATCGCTGCGCCGTCGAAGGCGTCGCCGTTGTTGATGATCGCCTTCGGCTTGAGAGCTTTAATCGCCCAGAGAAGACCGCGAAAGGCTGTAGTCCTAATACCAGGCCAGAAGTGAGCATCGCTGAACACCAGCACCACACCGTTTTCAATACCGAGGTGATGCCTAGCGGCAGACTGATGCGTCGAGCTGATATGGCTAAGTTTGCGCTGGAAATTCGCAGATTTCGTATCCAGTTGCTTGCCTGTTTTAGCCTCCAGGGTTCTGCGGCGCGCCATGATGTTGCGCTCGCTGATGCCGAGAATCTTCGACATCTTTACAGGTGACTGGTACTTCTCCCACAGTTCAATAAACTCAGCGTCACTTGTCGGCGACTTTGCCATACAGCACCCTCTCCAGCACATTTATGACTCGGTGCTCTGCCGCATCTAGTTGTTCTGGCGTCGCCGACTTGTCCTGCGCGACCGCGATGAGGTCGAACAGGAAAACGTGAAGGCACTCATGAAGCGCCGTCATGGATAAAGACTCTCTGTTTATTTGGGCAGATCCGAAGTCGCCGATCTGGTAAGTGCCGAGGCGAGCTTGGCTATCGCAGACCATCGCGGCCATCGCGGCCTTGATCGGCTTGCTGCTGCGCTCAATCCTCCAATCCATCAGATTGAGGACCTGCTGCCAGTACCTAATCCACTGGTCGAACTCTACGGCCTGCTCTGCCGAAGGCCGGTTTTGCGGTCTTGCCATATCTGCCCATTGTTCTGCTCTTCTATGACAAAAATAGGAAACTGGTTACTGCGCTCCTGTTGCCCCTATCGCAGTCCCGAATCCAAGTTGCTCAGCCTTTTGCCGTAACGATCTAGCCAAAGGCTCAACGCGCATCATGTTGGCTTTACCCATCATCAGCGCGGCAAGTTTCGGATCAAGCATCGCCTCGACCAGAAGTTGCTGGATCTGTTGATCCGGCAGACGATAGAGGAAGTCCAGCGGCCTAGTCATGGTGCGCAGCGTCGTATCGTTCGCCAGCGACTCGCTGAACACGCGACCGATCAGGTTGCCCATGCTCATATTCTGGAAAGTGTTCGACCCTGGCGGCTTGACGCCTGGAGCAGTCGCCGCCATGCCGCGATTGATCTCATCGACGATGTTATCCAGCTTACGTTGCGCCGCTGGCGACAACTCTGCCCCGATCTCATCAACTCGAGTTGCAAGCTGACGACGCAGTGAACCTGCCGCAATGACAGGCTCACCCGTCATCAAATTAGGTTGACCAGTTGTAACGCGACGCTCAATCTCCTGCAGCACTCGCATCTGATCGATGGGCTGCGACATCTTGGAGAACTTATCCATGTATGCACGGAAGCCAGGAGCAGATGCCTCAATAACTGCATCAACCTCGCGGACAACATCAGCAAGTTGGCCTTTAGCCAGACGTAGACTTGGCACCTCTTGGTTGTACTTGCCTTGCATAGCAGAGGTCAAATCCTTGCGGACCTCATACAGCTCCATCGGAGTGCGCGCTTTGGCGATCCGTGAAGTCGCCCAATTCATCGCGGTTTCAACGTCTTGGCGAGCACCTACGGGACTGTTTCTGATGTTATCGATAGCTTTGCTAACTGTTAGGGTAATCCCTGACTGGAAGGTTTCAGGGCTAACCGTAACGGCCTCAAATGCTTCCCTGCGCATCGGTCCGGTAATCTCGGCGCGCTTTGCCTCCGCACGTTCAATCGAACCAGGACGGCCAGACAGACGCCGATAAGCCTCAAGGATTGCCTGCTGATTAGCAGACAGACGCGAAGGAAATGCACCCGCCTGATCCAGCGACCTGATAGCAGTCTCAGCGGCTGCAAGGCCAGGATCACGCGCCACCGCTGCAGTCGTAGGCTGCACGCCAGGAACCAGCGGCTCTGCGGCAGCAAGTCTGGCCGCTGTAGCCTCGGGAGTAGTCGAAAGCTGGCGTAGGACATTTCCGACAATGACCTCGCGGCCTGTCTGTGTAAATGGCCTAACCAGAGCCCCAGGCGCCTCCAGAGCTCGCGCCGTGGCCGGAAGCCTTGGCCCTCCAGGGGCCATCATGCCAGCGGCCATCGCGCCGCCGAGTTGCGCCAGCGGGCTCGCTTCTGCTTCACGCAAAGCACCACCAGCACCACCAGCGGCAGATGCACCCGCAACCTGCTGAGTCGGATAGCGCGACAAGGCTTGCATGACCTGAGCAGAGATAGGTGCTGCAGGACCCATCACGGCTGCGCCTTGCGCTCCAGCGCCGCGAAGGATGTTCTCTGCCATCACGCCAGCGCCTCGAGCAGATCCTGCCGCTGATGTGCCAGCCCTAAGAATGTCTTGCACGACCCTCTCGCTGGAGCTTGCAGGCTCAGGCAGGCCTAGCCTTGTCATCGCTCTTTCAATAGTCTGGCTTGGCGTCGGAACATTGCTACCTGTTGCGCGGTTAAACAAGGCGACAAGAGGATCGCCGATCATCGTGCCAAGGCCAGTGCCAAGCATCCCCACTGCAGCGCCAGGCGGCCCTCCGATGATGCCGCCGCCGATGGCGCCTGCGGCCACAGGGCCCACGGCTCTAGCCGTGAGGCCGAGCTGGCGCAGCAAGGTATCTGCGGCAGAAGGTTCAGGCTGATCCCCGAGCATAGGGATCTGAAAGTCTGCTGGCAGCGCGCTTGCTTGTACTGGCTGCCCAGACGTTACGGGCATAACGCGAAGTTCTTCAGGGAGACTGTCCATCGGAACAGCCTGCCCTGATCGCAGTGAAGTTGCCATTATTTGTACTCCCAGCGGTTATTGCGGAAGACGATAGCCCTGCCTGAAGTGTCTTTTGACTCTTGCCCTTCGCGTGGCGGCTGCGCTGGTGGCGGTGGAGTGTAAGGCTGATATGCACGGCCAGCAGATGTACGCATCGCCTCTGTTGCCACTCTGCGAGCCTCTGCTTTTTGCGCGATGACTGCTGCAGAATCTCCGACTTGAGGGAAGTAAGTGATGTACTCCTGATCCATCTCCTCCTTACCGATGACGGCGCCGGACTCTTTGCGCAGCTTGGCGCGAATCCAGTCGTCTGCGGCTTGTTTGTATTGCTGCTGGGCCGCACTCTGTACTGCCCTTTGAGCGACTCCACCGACAAAAGGAATAGCTCCGGCTGCAGAAGAAGCAATTCCAGTCGCGGCAGATTGTGGAAGCTGAGAAACAATGCCAGAGGCTCGCTCCATCCTTTGAGCAAAGCCTGCGGCATTGAGCTCGCCTTCTGTAGGCTTTGCGCCGCCAGATCCCATGATCGGCTTTCCTGCGGCATCCGTTAGCGGGATAACTGGGGCACCAGGACGCTTCGGCACATACATAATGCCTTGAGCAGTTTCGACGCGCTCGTAAGCATTTCGAGCAAACTCTGCTTCGCTGATGTTAAGACGACGCCTTTGAATATCAAGACTCTGCTTCTCCATATCGAGCCGCGCCTGATCGACTGGAGAAATCCCTGTTCCGAATGTTGTCCCAGGAGCAACCGCAGATTTATCAATTGCCATAACGCGGCCATCAACATTCTGCAAAACGACTTCACGCCGAGGGCCATACCCTTCAAGAGGCTTAATGCTGCCATCGTCAAACCGCTGCACAAGAATCTGATTGCCGCTTGCTCTGTCAGTGACAGAAAGCGGTTCGCCTAGAGGCTTGGCTGTGACTCTCGGCTCCATTCCAGCAGGAACAGGAACGAAGTCGCCAGTCCTTGTGCGCTGCACCCACTGACCGCTAGATGTCTGGAACGGTTCGCCAACTACGTCTTGACGAACAGCAGGAATCGCCTCGGCAGGCAACGGGATAACGGTGCCTGCTTTGGTGCGCTGGAACCATTGGCCGCTAGTAGATTGGAAAGGCTCTCCGACAACTTCCTGGCGTGCAACAGGTTGCGCGCTTGCTGGCAGCGGAATAATCCCGCCAGTTTTAGTGCGCTGCACCCATTGACCTGTGGTGGTCTGAAATGGTTCTCCGACAACTTCCTCTGGCTTAGGCGCAAGATTCTGCGCAATGTCCATCAGGCGCTTCGCGTCTTCCGTGCGCCCGCTTGCCATGTACACCTCTGCAGCGCGCATATAACGCTGCGCCTGCATCTGCTGATCGCTCGGCTGCACCACCGCAGCGCGCTCTTGCCCTATTAGGGCAGCTCGCGCCGTTGTAGGTCCTGCCGCCATGCCAACAGCAGAAATAGCATCTTCTGGCGTGATTGCTCCTGTCGATGGAGCTGCTGTCGGGACAAGAATCTCTCCGATACGCCTTTGCAATTCCTGCCCGCGCCTCGCCTCCTCCACCTTCTGCCGCGTCAGCATCTGCGTCAAGGCAGACTGCTGTGCCTGCTCCGCGCCAGTCTGGCCTGCGAGCAGCGCGGAGCCGAGAGCTTGGCCTAATCCAATGCGAGTCGTAGACGGGCCACCAGCCTGCAAGAGCGCAGCGGCAGCGGAGAGCAGACCGCGCTGCTGAATTGCACTCTGTTGCTCTGGCGTCAGCAAATCGCCGAGTCCTTCCCCTACACCGAGAAGGCCGCCAAGATTAAACGATGTTGCCATGATTTACCTCAAAACAGACCAAGCAGACCACCTGCAATTGCGCCTAGACCAGGACCGACTGCCGTTATCCCTTTTCCAATTGTTGATCCGAGCAAAGCACCGCCAAGTATGTTGGCACCAGGATTCCTATAAACCGGAGATGTCTGCGTCATGCCAAGATTCGGCAATCCACCAGACAGCGCGCTCTGCGTGATCTGCAAACGCTCCAGAGGCAGATTCCTCATCGCGTCTAGTTCCTCCTGCGTCATCTGACGCCGAGTACCTCCAAGACCGAGTAGATCCATTGCGCCTTGGCGCTCCAACAGGCGCGCCTGCTGCGCCAACTGCGCGGCAGTGCCGAATCCTTGCTGACGCAGTGCAGCAGATGTGCGAGCTGCTTGCTCAAGTGCTGCCTCATCAATCAGGCTCTGCGCGACGCCCTGTCGGCTCCCGCCAAAGGCACGCGCCGCCGTGGCGCGCTGCGCCTCTGCTTGCCGCCCCATCTGGCGCTGCTCTTCAATGTCTTTAAGGGCCTGCTGGACTACAGCCTGCTCGTAAGGATTCTCGAAGGCCGCGATCTCAGCGCCAGTAAACGGTCGCTGCGCTGCTGCCGCAAGTTGACTCTCACCAGTCTCATACAGAGGAGAGATAGGAGCGAACTGCTTAGGCGTTAAGCCTGCGGCGACCTGCTCTGCCTCCTGGCGACGCTGCATATACGCTTCACGGATCATCGGGTCCGCTTGCTGGACCACTGTTTGAGAACCGCCACCTTTAGACATTTGAATTCCCCTTTAAAGCTCTTTGCTCACCATGAACCACTTCGGCTCATAGCCTTCATCCTTCAAGAAGGTTCTTTCCCAGCCTCTGCGGCCTGCGAAAGTTGACCTGCTGCAACCTTGCTTCTTCGCCCAAAGCTCGACGTAAGGTCGCATAACTTTGAGGTCATCTAGGTCGCCGCCAGCCAAAAACCAGTTAAGAGCTTTCAGTCGCGGGTAGACAATGATCTCGGTGATCGCTGCGGCGTTTTGCGAAGGCCAGAACTGAAATCTGCCATCCCTCACTCCTGCCGCAATATCCTCTATCGTGTGTGTGCCTCCAGAGTATTCTAATGCTGCCTCCAGCCATTTAGAACACCGATCAAACTCAGCATCCATTAGCGTTTCCCTGCCGCGACGGCCTCCATCCGAGGCACGCCGACTCGCCAATCATCCAGCACCGCACCCGTGTATCTCACCTTCACCTGGCGGCCAGAAAAACGCACATCCGTCGGCTGACTCGCGGTGTACGGCCCGAACGTCGTTTCGGTGTCCGTTGGGTAATTCTTGACCTTGAAGGAGACAGTCACCTCGCCAAGCGTCTGCTCGTCCGGCACCAGCTCCAGGACCGTCATGGTGCGATCCCCGTTGCCTAGCTCAATCGGGCCAGATTCAGCGAAAGGCGTTGCCGAGTCGTAGGCATAGCCGACCTCGTGCTCGTAAACGTAGCCGTCGCTTGAAACCATCAGCGGATTAGTGAAAACCCCTCTGTCTGTGCCAGCGGTCCGCGCCAGATCGCCAATGGCCCAATGCCCTTCTCGGTAGTTGTACACCACATAAGAATCGTTCTCAGTAGCTTGGCTTGAAGGATAGAACCACCAGATCTCGCCATACTTTGAGTTATTAACAGCGTAGATCTTGCTTGCCTGCCCCATGTTCAGATCCTGAAACACGAAGTCAGCAACATCGCAGGGCAGCGGCTTGACATATCCGTCATATATCCAGAAGCCGGAGCGCGACATCCAGATCGCAGCCGTCTCGATGGCTGCCACGGATTGCGATGAAATCACGCCGCAGGCAGAGCCGACCTTCTCAAAGCTGTACACATAAGGCAGCCCGATATAGGTCGCGGTGTGAACGTCCACATCGGTGAAGATAAGCGACAAACCGCGCACGCGCTTGCCGCATTTGATGTCACCGACAGTCGCCAGCTCAAAGTCGCCAGCCTGATTCGTCGCGGCAGGCGTCCAGACTGTATTGTTCTCCTGGTCGCACCACTGCACCTTGCGCGGGTTGCCCCCCGCGCCCAGAGCGAACACGAACCTCTCGGCGGTGACCAGAACAGCCTCATTGCTGGTCGGAGCGTTCGCAATCGCAGCGGCCAGAGTGGGGCCTGCAAACCCAAGCTGCCACTCGTAGAGTTTTCCGTCACTGCTGGAGCAGCCGACAAGATACTCGCCCCAAGTGTCCAGACTCCATGTCGTTGCGGCGGTGAAGGTTCCGGTGTCAGGCCGCGCCACTCCATAGGCGTATGAGCCGTAAGGTCCGTAACCATAGCCGATCTTCGCTACCGCATCGGCGCTGCCGGGCGTAAAGCCTGAAGGAGTTATATCTTTAAGCGTCCCAGCCTCATTCATCGCATAGAGCTTGGAATGCGTGCCAGCAGCAATCCACCGGCTTCCACTGTTGTCCCGCCAGTTGATGAACCCTCTACACGCTCCGGTCATCTGCGAGGTGCTGCGTTTACGCCACCCGCCGACAGGGCGCATCGTCCCCTCGAACCAGCGGACTAAAGACGAATCGTAGTAACGGCCAGCAGACTGATACTCTGTGCCGTTACGGTAGACGCCAGGCGGGATCTTCAGTGGAATGTAGGCCATGATTTCACGCTGTTCGGTTAGAGACGAAAGCCACAGTCAGAATTATCGACGGAGTAGCGGGGATTTCTGGAGTCGTCCCGCTGGCCGTAACCGCTGGGAATTGCTCCATTGATACGCCGGAATCTGACACCCGCCACATCATCTCAAAATAATCGTTTTCTGCAAGCTCAAGATAGAAATTCATTGACGCGATCAAGCGACTGGCAGATCCAGTTGACTTTCGTGCCTTGATGCCGAATTGACTATTTGATCCGGGCACATCAGTTCCATTTTTTCGGAACCAGATATTGATGTCCTGCACATCGTTCGTCGTGTTGATGAACTGCGCACTAAATTGAGCGTTGTACAAGCCATCTTGATCCACGACAACCTTTGATGGCAGATCGCCCGTCATCGCGGTCGATGTGACTGTCTGCGATGTGGATACAGTGTATGTCCCAGTGCCGCCAGTTGTACCCGTTAGCTGTGCGACGATCCTCGTGCCAGCCGTAACGCCAGTGCCGCTGATCTGCATTGACGGGTAAATTGCACCTGCCGAGATCGCCGATACCGTTAAGGTCGTGGTGGTGATTGAGCCGGTGAAGGACGCGGTGCGAGAGACTACGCTTACGCCGTTGCTGTAGTCCGTTGTGTTGTACCTGAAGTAATACGCCACAGCGATCGAGCCGTCTGTCTGATCCGTAGAGTCCTGAAAGGCGCCTGAAGGGATATTCAGGTACTTGCCGCCGCGCGGCCCGAACAGCGTCGAAACAGCATTGACCAGACGAATAAAGAACGTACGCATTGCGCCGTTGCTTTGATCGACATAGGTGCGGTCATACAGCGCAGGCGCAGATCCGACATCAGGCACCGGAGGCGACTGGAGCTGCTGATTAAGATTCGTCGCCATCTTTATCGCTCAAGAATAGTTCGATCTCAGCCTTGCGGCGGCGCACCAATCCAGGAAGCTCTCTGCCGCCTCCCTTCGTCCACTGCATGAAAGCCTCTGCAGCACCTTGCCAGTCGCGGCGGTTCGCTTTCATGCGGATCGTGCTGCGCTGAAGGTTTCCTAGGCCGAAGTTGTAGCTAATACTGACCAGAGCGTCAAAGCTGCCTTGACGGCCAATAACAGTGGGAACAAGTCGTAAAACACCGCGTTCAAAAGACGCGACGTCAGCCGCGAATAGTTCTTCGATTTCTTTCTTACTCCAGACTCTCGCATCTTCTGCCTTCAGTGGGTAATCTTTCCGGGCAATCTTTCCATCAGTTGCCACCATCGGCAGCCTTATCTGATCTTGATACAGAACATGGCCGTAGCCAATCGTCCAGATGTGAGCTGGGCAAAGGTAAGGCCGATTCCTGCATCCCTCAAAGCGATGCATCAGATCGGCGCCAGCCTTGCTCAACTTCATTTCTTATTCCAGTTCCTAGACCCAAACCAGAAACCAATGATCCCGCCAAGCATCGCCATCTCATCGGCGCTGAAGATGATGTCTGCGTACTTTATGACGTCATCCATGCCGCGAATCATGCCTGGGTTTGAATACAGGTAATAGCACAGGAACAGATTGATACAGACCAGCTCAATGACGAAGATATACGTCACGGTCGGCCTGACGGTGCCGACGTAAGACGCCACCCACTTGTGAGCGCGATCTAGCACCTTCTCATCGTGGCGAAGTGCAGCTTCAGTCATCTGCGCTTCGGTCTGCATCATCACTTGGTCGGTGCGGATCTCCTCAATCCGCTGCTGCGCGGCAAAGCCTTGCGCCGCCAGTTGCAGCTCACGCTCAGTCTGCAACCGCGCAAGTGCAAGCTCATGCTTCTGGTCTGACTTGTTCTGGAAGTATTCCAGCAGCTTAGGCAGACCAGAGATGAGTAGACCGCCAAGTGTAGAGATGAGAGAAAGCATTACTTTTGCTCCATTGCGTTCATGATTACAAAAACAGTCGCGGCGATAGTGATAAGCAGCACGAAGACGCCAGAGATTACAGCTATTAGCTCTTCCATCTGCTCCTGCTTCTTCTTCTCTGCTTCCTTCTTGCGCCTAGCAGCGTGCGCTGCATCAGCCTCAATCCTCTTCGCTCGGGCCGAAATCCGCATCCAGACGTCCATCTTATTAGCCTGGAAGAAGAGCATCTTTATCTGCTCCTCAAACTGTCTGGCCTGCTCAATCGCCATCTCGAGCTCGATTGCCTTGCCAAGTGCCGAACCCTTAAATTCGCCTTGCTGCGACTTCTGCACCACCTCAATCGCGTCGGCCTTGGCGTCGAAATACTTCCCTAAGACCGGGCCGAGCGATGTCACATCATCGACTGTCGCGGCCACCTTCTTGACCAGCTCAACCGCCGACGATATGGCCGCCAATGCGGTAACTGGATCAATCATTTCACCCCCCCTTGAAATGCCCCGCTATCCACGCCACTGCAGCTCCCACGCTGCTGGCAATCGTCATCCCCATCCAGAAGCCGCCTTTGCCTTTATTGGCTAAAGCCAGAAGCTCCTCTATCTGGCCCTCCATCTTGTCTAGTTTCTTATCGATTACCTCGAACCGGCGCTCGTAGTCATTGACGCGCTGCCACATTGCACCATACTTGACGGGATCGATTTCTCCAGGCTCCATGATTACGCCTCATCTGCTGGGATTGGTTGGTTGCCCTCGGAGAGCCACTGAAGATAGGCTTGGTAGTCAACATTTTGAGGGTCGAAGGGGATGAAGGCGTTGTCGGACAGGCGCATTACTGCATTCGCAATTGCGCCTTCTCTGTCAAAAATTTGTTTGTACATGATTAAAGCTCAATTGATGCAGTTGCATGAATGTATCCAAATGAATTTGCTGTTGCTGCTGAATAAATGTAAACACTTCTTTCTGAATTTGACGCCGTATCTGCTGTTGCTGCGTCGCCACTAGAAAAATTTGTATTTGCCGCTGACGTATTAAATGTTGTTATCGTAGGTGTGGCTCGCATCGTTACTGGAAAATTAGCAACTGCATTTAAAACGCCACCAACACCAAGTCCAATCATTGACCCAACTCTGCCAATGTTTTGCGCCGGGGCTGTTGCAATTGGAAAAGTCTTCCAGTAATACCGCTGACACAGCGCCAACTCAGTCCCATACGGCCTGAAGTCAAAACTCGTCGCTGTGCTGCCGCGCTCTAGCTGTACGCCTGTGATGTAGAAGGTGGCTCCGCTTGTTGCAGTCAGGTTTGTACACGCGCTGGTCGTAAAAAAGTTTCCCGCTTGCCAAGCTCCCGCAGTTGTTTGGACACCAGAGCCGCCGCCGACTGCAAATCGAACTGCGATTCCAATGCCGTTTGTCTTTAACCAAGTACCGGAGGTGTCGCCAGCAATCGTTACAGACTTCTGTTCCCATGTGTTTGCGGCGTTGATTGTGTACGTTGCAACGTAACTTCTGTTGATGTCGCTATTGGCCAAAGAAACAGCATAGGTTCCTGTGACGCTTGCACGAACCCAGAACGACACAGTTACGGTTGCAGCGCTTGCAGAGCCAAATTCCAGATCGGCACAGTTCAAGCCTTCAATGTATTGGTCGAAAGCGATTAACTGGGGCGAAGTGGGGGCAGCGCCAGTACCGTTTGTGTACAAAAACGAATTGGCAAATCCGGAAGGGGCTACGCTTGATTGACTGATGGTTGGGGTCAGAGATGCGGCATAGCTTGATGCCTGACCAAAACGCCAGCGATCAACCGTAAAGTAACCACCACTTGTAGGGGATGCCGAAGTGCCTCGCTGCGCGATCACCATACCGCCGTTGATGATGCGGTTTTTGAAACCGAATGAGCTTGATGCGCTCCACACATCCGAGCCATTGACTTGAGCTACAACATCTCCGGTCCCCTTACCGGCCAGTCTCACAGCAATATTTGTGTCGTCTCCAGAGGCTGATAATCTTGGCGCACTACCTGCCGCAGCATTCGTAACCGTCAACTCATTGACAGCCGATGCCGTTGCGCTGACTTTCAAAAGCTCATTGCCATTTGTATCAATGACGTCGCCAACAATCTTTAGCTTCTTTCCGCTTCCGATGTTCAGGCCGACGCTCGTTCCAGTGCCAGCAGCCGCAAAAACAGCATCGATGCTGTCTAGGTCGGTATTGAGTTTGGTGCCCCAAGTGTCGGTAGAAGCGCCGACCTCGGGCTTGGTCAGGAGCAGGTTGGTCGTCGTGGAATCTGCCATGTTAAATCTCCGTTAAATCCCGTGATTCGGGTGAAAGTTCATTTGCCGTTCAGCCGACTTACGCTTGCAAACGGCTTCAAGTCTGATGCCGTCTATGCCGATGATCCAATATCCATGCCCATCTATGCCGCCTGCCAGATTGCCTTTAACTGCTTTGGTCCTGGTTGCCGCCCAAGTAAAAAGACCAGTCTCAGGATCATAGTGCAGCACTTCTTTCAGTCGTGCCTGCGTCAATGATGCTGTTTTTGCCATCTTTCACCTCATGCGGCAATTTGCCAGGTTTCGGAGTTTTCGGAAATCGGAGTCCAGGGCTCGGGCGTATCGCTCTGCGCGTCCCAGCTTGTCGATGCATCAGAAACCGCAGTCCAGACCTCTGATGTGTCTGGGATGCTTGACCAGGTTTCCGGCGTGTCGGATTCTGTTGCCCATTTTAGGACACCAGCTATGCTCATGCCAGATGTTTCTGCGATCAGAATTTGAGGCTGGCGCACCGCGACAGCATTAGCTGCCATGCTGGACTGAGCATTGATCGTGACAGCTTGATTGACGACAACACTTGTGCTGACCGTCATCGTGCCAAAATCCTGAATAAGGATCTCAATCATCGGCACACGCACTGCATTGACCGTCATGGCGCTGACGCCAGGCGATGCAAATGAGCCTATCGCGTACCGCAGGGCAGCAACACTAACGGACGAAGTGCTTGCAGAGGTGGCAGCGCCTATCGCATACCGCAGGGCGCTGACGCTGGCAGAGGACTCAGCCGCCGATGTAAATGCGCCATCTGAGACACGTTGTGCATTTACAGAAACAGAAGACGACGCAGAAACGCTAAACGACGCATTTTTAACAACGTTTGCCGCGACTGCAGCAGTTGATGATGAGGCGCTCGTAAAGGCGCCAAAAACATAGCGGACGGCCGAGATTGCCGTCGTCGATGATGCCGATACAGCTACAGCGGCGAGGGTAACCCCATAAGAATAGTTACCCTGCCCATATGGGCCGCCGCCGTAGGCTGCCATGATTAAGTCAGCGTCACATCAAGATCGCCAGCCGGGATGCGCAGAACGTCGCCATC
>ERZ869929.270-NODE-270-length-35098-cov-7.238336_pt1 | contig 35098 bp, 35 predicted proteins | sample MGYA00579312_ERZ869929 | MGnify/ENA primary metagenome ERZ869929 (study PRJEB32216, sample SAMN09231818) | wastewater metagenome | place: USA: Maryland | collected 2016-08-09 | study: EMG produced TPA metagenomics assembly of the PRJNA472060 data set (Reclaimed... | reverse complement strand
CCGCGCATCGCTGGTCGCCGTGCGGGGCGCGCAGGATGGGGAGGGTGGGGCGTGAGTGTTGAACTGATCCGCATTGCTGGCGATGACCTGGACATCGTGAATGGGTTTCGCAAGTCGCTGAACCGCAGTCACCAGGAGTTCAACGAGGCCGACCGTCGCCTGATTAGCCGTGGCATGAACGACGGCCACACCGAGCCGTTCCGCCATTGCTGGGCGAAGTTCCACATCGAGTGCAGCATCGGCTGTGCCCGTCAGGTGATGACCCACAAGCGGTACATGGCGATCAGCGAACACAGCACCCGCTACTCGAAGATGCCTGACGACTTCATCATGCCCGCGCTCAAAATCCAGGTGGGCAAGCCGATGGAGTACCGCTACATCGAGGCCGATCCCGAGAAACTGGCGCGCGGCCGGGCCATCGTTGAGCGGTCACGGCGACAGGCGTATGCCGACTATCAAGAGTTGCTCGCGGAGGGGTTCTGCCGTGAGGACGCCCGATCCGTTCTGCAACTGTGCCAGCAGACCGCGCTGATCGTGTCTGGCGACATGGCTGCTTGGCTTCGCTTCTTGAACCGTCGCACCAGCGCACATGCACAGGACGAGATCAGGGGCGTGGCCCACGAGATCGAGGCGCACCTACGGGCGGCCATGCCGGTGACATTCGAGGCGTGGGACGCCGCAGAAAGGCCGGCGCTATGAGCGACCAGACGGACTCGCTTGTACTGGTGCGCAACCAACTCCAGACGGCGCTGGAGAAGATCGCATGGATCGAACACGCCCGATCCGTGCAGATGCCAGACGACCATTTCCTGTCGGTCGATATGACGGTGGGCACGGTGCGCTACCTGCACAACCTCGTCAACTCGTTCACCGACAGAGAGGAAGACGACGGAGGGGCAGGGTGATCGTGCGTGAGGTCGGCATGGACCGTGTGCTGACGCGGAGCCGGCGAGCGGTCAACGTGGACGACAGCGGCCTGTCGTTCGCCACCCGCTTGAAGCATCTTCGCCAGCAGCGCGGCTGGTCGCAGCAACAACTCGCGGACTTCGCGGGGCTTGGATGCCAGACGGTCAAAGAATGCGAGTGGGAGAAGGTCGAGCCGAAGGCCCGCACATTGGCGGCGCTGGCATCGGCGCTTGGGACCACGATGGACGCGCTCTGGACAGGACAGGAGGCCACAGCATGAACATCAGCAACATCGTGGCGGCGGCGCTGGGAGCGGCAGTCGGGACCGTGGCCGGCACGCTGCTCGGGGTCATCGTCGGCGTGCTGTGCGGGGAGAGATGCGACGGGCTGGAGGGCAGAACCGTGATTCTCAACCCCGAGTTGGCCGATGCGCTCACGGCGATTGTGGCCGAAGAGATCACGGTGGACGACGACGACCAGGGCGAGGGGGCGGGGCGATGACACCGAAAGAGATGGACGAGATCACCGAGATCGAGCGTGCTGAGATCATGAGCGAGATTGAGGCGCGCCACGCTCCGAAGTTCCACGGTATCCACCCATGCCCGTCTGGTGGGTGCTGTTCGTGTGGCGCAGTTGGTGGGTGTGATACGGGGATCGCGCTCAACTCACTCGCAGCCGCCAACCAGCGCGCGGAGGCTGCCGAGCCGCGCGCGGCGGCGCTCGATGCGCGGGTCCGCGAGTTGGATAAAGCGCTCGACCTGTCGAAGATGCGGTACGGCGTTGACGGAGTACCGTGCTGGTGTCCTCCAGCCCTACCAAACGACTGGCACACGCAACGTTGCCGAGAGTTGCGCGCACTCGCCGCCAGCGGTGGCGCCGCGCCGGCCGAGCGGGCGGGACACGAGTACGAGGGTGCGTGTCGGAACGTACAGCACGCTGCTACTGGTGCGTGCGCGTGCAACGCTCTCGTAAACGGTCGCCTCTGCCGGTTATCGAGGATCAACCCGATTCACGAGCGCGAGCAGCCACCAGCAGGCCAGGAGGGGCGAGGGTGAAGAATGAGTTTGAAAAGCCGTTCTACCGGATGACCCCTGAGATCGAGCGGGATTATCTGGTCTGGCTGCGCTGGTATCAGGTGGAAGTAGAAGTCTCAGACAGCGGGAAACTCCGTGCGGCGTACCTCGGTGGACGGCTGACGGTGCTCGAAGCCAAACAGGCCGTCAATGACGAACTCGCCGCCGCCGTGGCCGAGCGCGACAGGCTGCGGGCGGCGCTCAGTGTGGCTGAGGTCAACACCCTACGTCGGTCAATGCGAGGCGGTGAGCACGTCGTCTGCCGCATCTGCGACCAGCGGGTCTACGTGCCAGGATCGGTCGATCACGCACCAGACTGCCCGTTCGCGGCGCTCGCAGGCTCGACGGCGGGTGGTGGTGGTGGGGAGGACTCTTGATCGAAACATCAACGCTGCTGGCGGTGTCCATGTCGTCGTCTCGCGACCCGTACAACCGTCATGAGCGCGGCTGCGATCCTGTCTCCTGCGAGTTCACCGTGGCCCGCGTTCGCGTCTACCTGATCTGTTGGCGGCAAGCGGCCATCCACCACGAGTCATTCGAGAGCGTGTTCGGCTCGTCCTGCAAGTCCTCCTATGTCGCTGACCCCTGGAACAAGGGGCGCGGCTCGGACTCACACGCGGCGCTCGACATCCGCATCGCGCTGGAGCAGGCCCGAGACACAGGCGGCCTCGCACTGGTGGAGTGGAACGCCGAACGCATCGCCCGCTGGCTGTGCAGGAACGAGCATCAGGAGCCTGCTGTTGACCCTGCTGACTTCGAGACGCTATGATTTCGGCATCGAGCGCACCCATGCCCTGAATCTGGGCGGGTGCGCTCTCGGTCGTTAATGGGGCAGAAAGCAGGATACCGTGACGTTCACCGCATCGAAGATCGTGCTGCTGGTCGGAGTGATCCTCTGCGTGCTTGGCTCATTCGGTGTGCAGTTCGGTCCGATGGACGTGTTCAAGTTCGGCGTCGGCGTCTCGTTCGCGTCGTTCCTGGTGCCGTAGGAGGACTGACCAATGGCAATGAAGGGCCACAAGAAGGGCTGCGCCTGCAAAGGGTGCAAGGGTAAGTAAACCGTGGCAAAGCGTTCCACACAAAACAGTGGAAGAACAGTGAAGCCGGTGCCGCCAAAGCCGTTCGTCAAAGGCGACCCGCGCATCAACCGTGGTGGCCGTCCAAAGCCCATTCTGACGCAAGCACTCATGGCGACCATGACGGAAGGCGATGCCTCGGTAATCTTGAAGAGTGTCATCGCCCAGGCGAAGGCCGGCGAAGCGTGGGCCGTGCAAATGCTCTGGGATCGCATCGAGGGCAAGCCAGTGGCTCGCAACGAGGACGGCAAGCCCGGCGACTTCGATGCCGACCTGGAACCAGAAGAGATTAGCGACCTCCGCTCTGCATTGAAGGTGGTTCGTGGTAACAGCGACGGTTGAAGCGGCAGCGGCGTGGATCAACGCCGACCCGCGCCGCCGTGCGTATGTCGAGCGGCTGGACGCGCAAGAGTCTCTGACTGCCTTCTGCGAGCGGATGGACCCGCTGTACGAGCGCGCCCGCCACTCTGACGTGCTGATCGAGCATCTCCAAGCCGTGGAGCGCGGCGACATTCGCAGGCTTGCCGTCTTCGAGCCGCCGCGACACTCCAAGAGCTACCACGTCTCTGAACGGTTCCCAGCGTGGAACCTGGGCCGCAACCCGACCGACCAGATGATCCTCGCGTCTTACGGCGCGCACCTTGCCGAACGCGCGTCACGCATCGTCCGCAACCTGATGACCGATAGCCGCTGGCCGTTTCGCGGGGTCAGCGTGGCGAAGGACTCGGCAGCCGTGGACCGCTGGGCTACCAACCACGGCGGCGTGGTCGTGGCAGCAGGCGTCGGCGGCGCGATGACTGGCTTCGGCGCCGATAAGTTGCTGATTGACGATCCGGTCAAGGGCCGCGCTGAGGCTGACTCCGAGACGTTCCGCGAGTCCACCTGGAACTGGTATCTCGAAGTTGCACGGACCCGCCTGATGCCGCGAGGCTCCATCATTCTCTGTCAGACCAGATGGCACGAGGACGATCTGGCTGGCCGTATCCTGAACAGCCACGGCGCAGCAGACTGGACGGTCTTGAACCTGCCCGCGCTGGCCGAGGCAAACGACACGCTGGGCCGCAAGGTTGGAGAGCCGCTGTGGCCGGCATGGTTCGGCGTGGACGAACTGGCCGAGATCCAGCGCGACCTGACCACGGAGCAGGGCGGGCGCGCATGGCTCGCGTTGTACCAGCAGCGCCCGACCGCCGTTGAAGGCGGCATGTTCAAGCGGGCGTGGTTCGACACCTGCTATGAGACGGCGCCAGAGTGCAGCATCAAGGTGCTGTCTGTGGATGCGGCGTTCAAGACCGGGTTAGACAACGACTTCTCAGCGCTGGTGACACTCGGGAAGACGGCGACGGGGTACTCCGTGCTGGATGTGACACTCGGGCGGTGGGAGTACCCAGACCTGAAGCGAAAGATTCTGGAGGTTGCCGACCGCGAGCGGACCAACGCCATTTTGATCGAGGACACAGCGGCCGGGCAGTCGATCTTGCAGGAGATGTACCGATCCACCGGCCGCGCGGTTATCCCGGTCAAGGTGACGGCGAGCAAGGAAGCCAGAGCCACGGCAGTTGCGCCGATGTGCGAAGCGAAGCGGGTGCTGCTGCCGAACTCGTCCACCTGGGGCGGAACGTTCCTCGACCAGATGTCAAGCTTCCCGACAGGAGTGCACGACGACATCGTTGACGCCTTCGTGAACGGGATGACGTGGCTGATGACGCGGCAGAAGAACGAGCGCACGACGCGCCGCATGGTGGCACGATGAGTAACGGCGAGATCACGCTACGCAAGGCCGCACGGCTGGCCGGCGTCAAGCGGCAGCCGGTGGACAAGGACACGCCAGAGCATGAGCGGCCTGCCAACCAGCCAGGAGCGGAGGCCCGCGCCACGCTCGACGCCATGCTGGCAGCGTCACGGCGCGGCAAGACGATCAGGGGGAGCAGATGAACCGATCAAATAGGGATGAAGCAGAGCGGGTTGTGATGGGCTGCTTGAAAGCAATGGCGCGCGTGGACCCGGTGTACCGTGGCCTGTTCATGCGAACGGAGACGCCGCGCACGGTGGTAGTCTCTGAGAAGTACCGAGTTCCGCTCTCTACGCTGAACATACTCAGCAAGAAGGCTCCACATGCCTGACAAGCCACCAGTCTACGGGCTGTACGAGGTGTTCGGCGCAACGGCCACAACCGATCTGCTGGACTGCCGCATCTACCACGACGTGATCGTGGCCCGCGACGACGCGCACGCGGTCGAACTGGCCCGCAAGCGGAGCAACGGCATCCAGCCACTGGCGATCACCCGCAAGTCTGATGTGTACCCGACCTGATGGACCGCTACTCGGAGAGCCACCTGGAAGAGTTCGAGCGGCGCATCAACGCTTTCCGCGCGTGGCTGGACGAACACCCGAGCGTGCATGTTCCGTGGGGCCGGTGGATCGCAGACGAAGGCTACAGCGTCGTACTCGGGGAGATACGCAGGCTGAAGGACTTCGAGCCCCGCGTCCTGGCTGACGTGCTGGAATCAGAGCGCACCATCGGCTCCGACTAACCCCACCAACCGCACACACCCCCAACACGAAGCCCCTGACCACACTGGCCGGGGGCTTCTTTCATGTGGAGCAAACAGCGTGGCTGAAGAAACGAACGAGCGCGGCGACCTGTTCATGCAGGACCGCTACATCATGCGGTCGCAGGTTGAAGCGCTCGTCTCCACCAACCAGCCCCGCTGGCAGCAGACGCCTGACCGCGCCACCAAGAGTCGCGAACTGGTCAACGGCGAGATCAAAGCCCCCATCCCTGACGGCTTCAAGATCGCCGGCGCAGACCAGTTCCGAGCCGATGCGCCGCAGAAGTACCTCGTTCCCTACCACCAGCGCAACACGCTGGCGAAAGACCCGCCGCGCGTCAAGCGCTGGCGACGTGGTGACTCGGACGCGCTGAAGCTAGAGTCCACCAAGATCGAACAGCGGATGCAAGCGGTGATGGACGACCGCTTCCGCTTTAGAGACGCCGTGGACATCCTGTTGATGGAGGGCGTCTGCCTGAGCATCACGCTCCCAAGCACCGCCAGCATGTCGCAGGTGCCGTCGATCTACGAGAAGGACGGCAAGACCATCAAGGCGCGCTACCAGCGCAACAAGGACGGCAAGCCGAAGCCAGAAGGCAAGCAGGAAGACGGCGAGACATGGCGGTTGAGTAAGGCCGCCAGCGCCAAAGTCCACAAGGCCGACGTGCGCCACGCCCAGTCGCTGCGTATCCCGCTCGACAACGAGTTGCTCGGGCCGACCAGTTTTATCCCGGTCTTCGGCCCCGGCCTCGTGCTGGACGCGGCCATCGTGGAGCGGTACTGGACGAAAAACGACCTCATCAAGCGCAATATCGTCTGGGGCGGCATGGGGCAACTCTCGCCAGACGGCCCAGCCACAGATCGCGCCAACAGCCTTGCCAACGTCGGCGGCGACCGCATCAAGGTCACCGAGTTGCACGCCGTAGACGAGCAGGAGGACGGCGCGCACCCCTACGTGGCGTATCTGGCCGAGGACAAGGACGGCAAGCGGACGCCGTTGCGGCAGCGGTCATCGAGCGGCGACGAGGCCGACGCGCTGATCTGCCTGCGGTGCGAGTACGGGCTGACACAGCCGCATTTCGTGCTGGAGTGGGGCCAGCACTGGGCGCACCCGAACTATGACAAAAAGGCGATGCCGTTCCCGCTGCCGTTCGCGCAGTCGTGGCAGAACATCGACGCCATCCTGACGGGCTGCACTACGTGGGCGTGGTGGCGCGGGTTCCCAACGCTCATCGAGCAGCCCAATGCGAACACGCCACCAGAGATCGACGTGCACACCGACTCGCCCGACGACGACGATGACGACATCCTCGAAATCGCCCCCATGTCGATCATCCGAGCGAAGGGCACGGTCACAGAGTTGGGGACGCAGGGGCCGTCACAGGTCATCAACTGGCTGGTCGGCTGGCTTGCAGGGGCCAACGAGGAACAGGGACCGCCAGGGGCGGCGTTCGGCGGCGATGCGTCGTCAGGTTTTCAGGCCAGTCTGAGCCGCGCATACGCCGAGGACGCGATGGAGGACATCCGCGCCGGCAGCATCGCGCTGTTCAAGCGGACGGCCTCGATCATGTTCGAACTGTTGTGCGGGATTGCGGACAAGTTCGGCGGATCGGTGCCCATCCAGCGCATCACGCCTGTGCCGCTGGGCACCCGCTCGAAGGACGGATCTCGGAAGCGTGAGATTCTGGACATCACGTCGGATATGGCCGGGGATCTGTACGACCTGGACGCCGACTTCCCGCCGCAGCCGAATCTGGCGAAGGGCCAGCAATGGGCCGAGTGGCAAGAGCGCGGCCTGATCCTGCTCGAAGAGTTCCGCGAGGAAATCATCGGGGACGAGCATCCAGAAATCTTCGTCGCGCGCCGGCTGAAGCAGCGCATTCAGGACAGTCCTGAGTACATGGCGAAGGTCATGGAGATCGTCGCGCAACTCGAAGGCAACGAGGCTGAACGCCAGCGGATCATGGCGCTGGCGTCTGGCCAGGGCGAGCAGGGCACCGATGGCGTGGTCAGGCCAGCCGTTCCCGGCCAGCCACAGGGGATGCTGCCTCCAGGTGGTGACCCCGGCGCGCTGACGGGTGGTGGCGGGATGCCGAACATCGCAGCGTCAGCGCTTGGCGGCGCGGTGGCAGGGCCGATGGGCGCCGCCGTGCAAGCGAGTCAGGCTGGAGGATCTATTCCTCCAGACATTCAAATGAGTCCGAGTTGAGGACGCGGTACGTGCTTCCAACTAATACCGCGCTCAATGTCGCTAATGGTCGCAACGGACACGTTGAAGGCCCGAGCAATAGCGGTCATTGCTCCACGTTGGCGAGGGAAGACGGCAAGGCGATTCAGGATGTCGACTACTTGACCATAAGTGAGCTTCGCTTGTGGCAGTCTTTCCCCTCGCGCTTGCCGATCCTTCAATACCTTGTCGTTCGAGTTATCCCGCGCCGTACCGACAAAAAGATGATCCGGCTTGGTGCAAGGCGGATTGTCGCAGTGGTGCAGCACGCTCAAGTTCTCGGGGATTCCTCCGACATGGATCTCATACGACAACCGATGCGCTCGATACATTGCGACGCCACCATTTCGTCGCAACTCGAAGAACGGATATCCGCGACGGTCGGTCTTTCCGCGCCACCCCCAGCATCCCTCTTGCTTGATGACGCGCTTGTGATACATGGCGGCAGGATCGATGCGACTTCCAATACGAGCGCAATCCGAAGTGCAGAAGAGGCGCTTACCGCGACTGACCATGTGCTTCGTGACGGAAAATGCCGCGCCGCAGTTCTGGCAGACGCAATCAATATACGTCGGTGGCCTCTTTCCTCGTCCCGTGTTCGCACAGTTTCGGCTACAGAACTTGTCTCGCGCCGATGGCTTATCAGAGAACACGGTGCCGCAGGAGACACACGCTTTCGGCGTTCGTTTGTCGCACGATGCGCCAAAACACGCCTTGCTGCAAAAGAGGCCGCCACCCGCGTTTATGCGATCAGGTTGGGCCAGGAAGCCGATTCCGCACTGACGACAGACGCGCGGAATGGTACGCTTAGAAGGCATCGAAGTTACTCCTTCGGTGTCACGCCCCCGGCTGCTACGAACAGCGCGGGGGTTTCTTGCGTCAATTGTACCACGCCACAAAGGAGTCATCATGGCTGATTCGTTCGATGACTCGATTACTTTGGAAGAAGAAGTCGCGCGGCTGATCGCGTCCGACACGGACGGTCTGGCGCGGCGGGTCAAGGAGATGAGCGGGCGGCCGTTCGGCGTGGCCCATCTGACGCCCGATCAAGAGTTGTTCGCGTGGCGTTTCCGCGACAACACGATTGACGAAAACCAGTTGCGCGCTGCAGGAATGCCGCAGTCAGAGATCAACGCTCACCTCTACCCACTCAGATCAAAGCTGATGGATCAGGCCGGGCGCACGTTTGACGAGCAGCGCAAGTACCACGACCGCATGACCGAACGCGATATGCGCGCTGCAGAAAAAGGCCACATACCGAAGCCGCCAGAGCGTCAGGGCGGCATCGCTCAACCGAAACTGACCCCCGTAAAGGAGTTCTGATATGGGCGGAATGTCGTTTCTCCCACCCGGCTACCCGTTCAATCAGACGCCGCTCGGGCAGGGCACGCCGCAGGTAGCACAGCCGAACCCGGGCGTCATGACGCCAGAGCAACTCTTGGCGTGGTACGAGGCGCTTGCCAACACCCCGCAGGGAAAGGCGGCGGCAGAAGCACAGCAGCAAACCATTGCCATGAACGTCAAGCAGGCGCTCGCGGCGATGCAGAACGAGCGCGACCGCATCGCGCTGGCGCAGGGTCAGGCGGCTGCCGACAAGTGGTACAAGCAGGAGTCGCTGAAACTGGCCCAGCAGGCCCACGACCTTGCCGTCAAGACCCAGCAACAGAACTACGAGTTGGCAACTGGGCAGATGATGGGGACGTTCCAGGGCCAGCCGACACTCGCCGGGCTGGGGCAGGCGGCGCAGTACACCGGCCTGTATAACGGCACACCGACGCTGCAAGCGATCAACCAGGAAAATCAGTTCGGCTTGCAGCAGGCTGGTGTCACCGGCCAGTACCAGGGTGCACCGACGCTTCAGGCGATCAATCAGCAGCAGCAGTACGGCCTGCAACTCGGCGCGCAGACGGGCTACCAGAACGGGCAGGCCACGCTCCCGCGTGAGCAGGCAGCCGCCAACACGGCGCTTCAGGCAGCGCAGATCGGCGCCAGCCTCAGAGGCCCGGGCGACTGGGCGCAGTACCTGCAAGCGATGAACGGTATCGCAGGCAGCCCAGCATCCGCGCTGGTGGCGTCCGCTCCTGGTGGACTGGGGCAGGCGGCAGGGCCAGCACCAGCGCCGATGACGCTGGCCTCGATGCTCGGGCAGGCAGGCGTGATGCCGCGACAGTCAGGCGTGCCCACGAGCGCCCAGTACGGCCAGACGGTGCTGCACGGCGACCCGAGCCAGGGTGCTGAGGGGCCGATGATGGCCGGCGGCGGGCAGATGTTCGCAGGCGGCACGCCCGGCTTCAACGAGCAGACAGGCTCGTACTCGTCTGCCCCGGCTGGCGGGATGCGCAGCACCATGCCGGTGGGCGCGGCTGGCGGCGGCGGGCAGCGTGGAGCGCGCGGGTTCTCCGATGGCGGCGGTACTGTGGCAACGATGGCCGATAGCGGTGGCAGTCCGTACACGCAGCCTGGGTGGAACCCGCAGAGCATGACGGGGGCGATTGGGCAGGTGGCGTCAGCGCCGCGCGTCACCAATCAGCAGTTGGGGTTGACGGACGAGGAAGCGGGCACGCTGAAAAACTACTTCACCAATCCGAATCAGGCTCCTGTCGGCTGGTGGGAGAGCAAGGACGAGGATCAGAAGGCGTACCTCGGGGGCCTGAACGAATACTGGGGCGGCTCGAACAGCACGTTCAAGAACCGCTATGCGAACAGCCGAACCAGACAAGGCGCGTGGAACGCGGCGACCTAGCGATGGCGAAAAAGGACTACCTGATTACGGTGGTGGACACCATCGGCAAGTGGCACAACGCGCCGGCCGCCGATCTCGTGCGGGTGTGCGGCGTTCCGTTGGTCATTGCTGCCCGGTGGGAAAAGGTCCGTCGTGAGATGAGTCCAGCGGGATTGAAGCGCAAGGCAAAGGCTCAGGTGAACTGACGTGCCCAACCTCCCGAGCGATGTGCTAGACGCCGCGCTGAACCAGAGCCAGCGGCAGGACGATGAGCGGATGGCCGCCCAGTTGGAGCAGCAGGCGGCGCCCGTGCGTCAGGCGTTGTTCAACGCGCAGGTTCCCGACCTCGGCGCGCTGCTGTCTGGCTTGACCCCGATGGGGCCGTCTGCACAGCCGCAGGCCACGCCCGCGCCGCAGCAGACACCACAGCCACAGCAGCCCGGGTTCTCCTTCCAGATGCCGAGCCTGAACGATCTGCTGGGCGATCTGGCACCGAAGCCGCAGCCTGTCGCCACGCCATCGGGCACGCCCGCAGGGATGCCGAGCGCCCCGCGCACGGTGGACGCCACGATCACCAACGGCCCGCGTCCTGACCAGCAGTTGCGCCCTGGCGAGAGCGTTGGCAATGTGACGCTGGGCGACGGATCGTCGGCGCAGCAGCCCGCGCCGTCTGGTGGTGACTACGGTCCTATCGACAACAGCAGCCGTCAGTCGTTCGTGCGCACGGCGTACCCGTACATGCTCGAAGCCGCTGGCGGTGACCGCAATCTCGCTGAGTTGATGCTGGCGAAGGCGATCAGCGAGAACGGCAGCATTGGAACGGGCAAGCCGTTCTGGGCAAACAATTTCAGCGGGATCAAGGGTGTGGGCGACGCAGGGTCGGTTGAGGCCGACACCTGGGAGGACTACGGGAACGGTCGCGTCAACATCAAGGACAAGTTTGCTGCCTACAGCACGCCGCAGAAAGGCATGGCGGCGTTCATGGGATTTTTGCGCGAGAACAGCAGGTACGCGCCTGCGCTCCAGCACTACCAGCAGACGGGCAACGCTGATGCGCTGTTCGATGACATTCTGGCGGCTGGGTACGCCACGGATAAAGAGTGGGCGAACAAGGTCCGCAGCATCCGTGACACGCAAGTCGCGCCGTATGTGCGGCAGCAGACCGCCGACGCGCGGCAATCGCTGAACGCCGGCTCCGGGTCCGTCCCCCAGGAGCCGGCCGCTCCCCCCCAGGCCGCCGCTGGTGTTCCTCCCGCCAGCGGCGGCCCTGACACACAGGCCATGTGGTCGCCCGACATGCCCAGTGAGGCAGAGAGAGGGCAAGGCGCATTCCAGGCCGCTACAGGCCGCTCAGGCGGCTCCGGGGTCATGCAGCGTGCGCCGCTGGGTGACGCTGCCCAGTACGACCCGCGCGACGCGGATAGCGGCCCACGCGAGGCCACGCCCTACGGCCCGCCGCTCAGTGAAGCCGGCCCCGAGATGCCCACGTCGTACAACGACCCGACCGATGGCGGCACCATCAGTCAGCCGTTGCCCGCGCCTGTGCCACCGTCCTACACGCTCGCAGACGGGCGTACAGAGCCGCCAACGCCAACAGGCCAGTGGGAGCCAGTCCAGACGATTCCGAATCCCCAGCGCCCGCCTGCTGCTGATCCCGGCCAGTGGCTTGCCGAGGACAGCCAGAGTACGCCGGTCCAGACGGCGCAGCCAACCCGTATCAACACGGGGCGGCCGTTCGAGCCGGGGCTGGCGTATGGCCCCGAGGACACCGCGCCGCCATCCCCCACGATGGGCACGCTGATTCAGGGCAGTCAAGCGGGGATGCCGCCTGAGTTGGTGGACAACAGCCCCGAGGCCCAGCGCCGTGCGGAACAGCAGGCGGCGCGCACGCTCCAGCCGCAGCCATCCGTGCGCCCGCAGCCAACCTATCGGCAGGGGCCAGCCGAGGAAGCCGCCGCGCAGATCGAGGCCGAACAGGCGCGCGGTCTTGCGCCGACACCCCCACGCTGGAGCCTGCCCGGGTCGTCTGGCCGTATGCTGGCCGAGGGCGTGCAGGAAAGCCAGCGCACGGGCCAGCCGATCAGTCCGCTGACGCTGTACTCGGCGTTCTCTGAACTGCCGTTCGACGTGTATCAGGCGGCGTATGACCGCGCCGTGATTGCGGCAGACCGCGACATCTCGGGGACCGACCCGCTCGCGCCGTTCCGTGGGTTGGGCATTGCTCTGCCGAGTGCAGAGGAAGTGAACCCCGAGGGGAGGCCGGCAGCCGTGGTGCTGGCTGGCTTGCTCATGTCGGGCGTGCTGCCTGACCCGACCGACCCTTACGTTGCGGCGGCGTTCCGTGGGGCTGGCCGCGCCATCGGGGCAACAGGGCGGCGTTTCGCCGCTGAGGGCCGCACGATTGCGCGCGGCGCGGAAGCGGTGGCCGAGGCGGCAGGACCGATCTGGCGCGAGGGCCGCGAGACGGCAGCGCGGCTGAACGCGGAGCCGGGCGGCGGGTTCTTCGCCCCAGTGTCGCTAGGCGCGGGCGAGATCGAGCAACGGGCGGTAAAGCAATTCGGCACAACCGATGACGTGGGGTCAATGGGCTACGTGTTGCGCGACGGCACGGGCCTTGACTTCTCTGGCGGCGGGGCTGGGCGTGGCTTGGATCATCGATCCATCACGTCGGTGATTGATGGCCCTACAGGTACTCCCGGTATGCGGCAGTTCATGGGTGATACAGGTGCTGTTCGTGTCTCGATGAACTCGGGGCGAGAGTTGAGCATCGACATTCCCAACGGACTGTCACCCCAGCAGCGCAACATGCTGCTAGAAGAGGCGCGATATGCGGAACGGGTCTATCTGGACATCACGGACCCGCAGACTGGGGAGAATATCGCCAGTCGCGCATTCACGATGCCAAACGAGCGCGGCGCACTGAATCAGACGATCCGTAAGATCCCTGACCATGTGGTTGAAGCGGGCGAGGTTGCCCGTGCCGCTGAACAGGCAGCGAAGGCTGAATCCGCCGACATGCTGCGCTCGCGAATACAGTTTGCGCGCGACACGTTGGCGGGCAAGTTTGGTCCCGTTGACGAAACGGCGAGGAACTACTACACCCAGTCATTCCGAGCCGATCAAGCAAAACTGCGAGCGCTGGAAGGCGGCACTCTTGCCACCGCCGGCCCGACGCCCGCCATGCGTGGCTCCGGCGCGCTGACAGCCGCGAACCGAGTTCTCAGCGAGGGACTGGCTGGCGGTGTTGGCGGCGCGGTCATCGAGCAGGCGCGTAACCCGGACGAAGACCCGCGCACGGCTGCCGCCCGAGGCTTCGCTGTGGGCGCTGTCGGCTTCCCTGCCGCCACGCGAGCGATCAGGGGCGTGGCCGGCAGGGCGGGTACGCGGGTAACGGCTGGTACGCTCGGTAATCTGCCAGAGGACGCCGCCAGACTGGCCGACTCCGGCCCGACGCCGCGTTCTCGCATGAACATGGAGGACATCGCCAGCCGCGCTGAGGAAGTGCTGGGCGTCAAGCCTGAGCAGGTGCGCGCATGGCAGGCCGAAACGCTGGCAGAGCCGGCCTACGGCCGCGCCGTCCGTGGTTCTGCGCTCCAGCAGGCAGCCGCCGTTGACGAGGACGCTGCACTCCGCGCTATCGAGCGGCTCGAACGCGCCCAGGCTGCCGCCCGTTCGGTGGACGACGTGGCAGACCTCAGCGCGGTGGATCGCATGGAACTGGCAGACGCCACGCTCGAAGCGGCGCAAACCGCGCTGGCGTTCCAGGGCAGCAAGGCCGCATCCACGGCCGAGGGGCGCGCTACCGCTCGGGCGTTGGCCCAGCGGCGCCAGCAGATCACGGCGCGGCAGGGCTTCGAGTCGGCGGCGCGCGCTCGTCAGGTGGGGCAGGACGCCGCGTTTGCGGCAGACGTAGCACGTCGGGCGGCGAACTCTGGCACGCTCTCACCGAAGGACGAGCAGATCCTGCGTACGCTGGCCGACAAGCTCCGCGACGCTGAACGCAACGGACTGGTTGGCGACGGTGCGGGCGGGCGCATCGCGGCGATGGAGCAGCAGGCGTCACCCGCCGTTGTGGCAGCCGTCAACGAGACGCAGCCGGCGCGCGGAATGCGCTCCGAGGCCAGCCGCTACACGACTGGGTTGGGCACGGAGATCGCCTCTGAGGTCGGTACGATCCTGGGTGGCACGGGCATCGGCGCAGCCACTGGCGCGGCGGCTAACCCTGACGATCCGATGACGGGGGCGCGCTACGGGGCCGTGGCCGGCGCTATCACTGCGTTTGGCGGGCGTCGGATTGCCGGGCGTCGCCCCGGCTTGCTGGCAACGTTTGGATTTAGCCCGACCCCTGACCATCCAACGCGCTCGGTCGCGATGGGAGCCGATCCGTCGAAGCGCTACACGTTCGCGTATCGCGTGGTTGACCTTGACGATCTGGTGACCTCGCACACGCCCACCGGCGCGGCGAATCCCGCGTTTCCCCAGGAACTCCAGCCGCGCGACCGAGGCCGCGTCGGCAGTATGCAGCAGGTTGACCGTATCGCTCGCGATCTGTCGCCTGATGCGCTCCTGTTTGACGCTGGACGGCTCGACAGTGGCCCGATGATCGTTGGCCCTGATCGTATTGTCGAGTCTGGCAACGGCCGCACGTTGGCACTTCGACGTGCGGCGGACCAGTACCCCGAGCAGTACGGCCGCTACCTCGAATCGTTGCGCGGGAACCTGTCAGAGTACGGCCTGGACGAGTCGGCGCTACAGGGCGTGCGCCGCCCGGTGCTGGTCCGCGAGCGTTTGTCAGAGGTTGACCGCGCCGCGTTCGCCGCCGAGGCGAATAACGCCGGCTTGCTCCGCATGAGCGCCTTCGAGCAGGCCGCGCAGGACGCTAACAACCTCTCTGATGACCTCGTAGCCAATCTGCGCGTGGGCGAAAACGACAACATTGCATCCGCGCTCCGTCGAACCGACAACCGCGAGCAGATCCGAGCATGGGTCGGCACGCTGCCGGCCAATGAGCAGGCTGGCGTGATTGATGCTGCCGGCCAACTGTCAGCACAGGGCTACGAGCGCATCACCAACGCCCTGCTGATGCGCACGTACGGCGCAGATGCGGGTGAGCGGTTGGTCAGAGCGTTCGTGGAGTCGGCAGACCCGATGCTCCGCAACGTGCAAGCGGGCCTGCTGGCGAGTCTGCCCGATGTGGCACGCGCTGAGGCCATGATTCGGGCCGGCACACGCGATGCGGGCCTGTCTATCTCGGGCGACATGGCGGCAGCCGTCGATATGCTGGCACGTCTGCGTCGAGAAGGCGTCAAAGTCGCCGACTATCTGGCGCAGGGGTCGATGTTTCAGCGGGAGTTGACCCCATTTCAGGAGGAATTGCTCGCATTCCTCGATGCGAACAACCGCAAGCCGTCGGCCCTGAAAAACGGCTTGAAACAGTACGCTGAACGGGTAGAATCGACAGCAGACCCGAGTCAAGCGGCCATGTTTGGGGATGAGATCGCCCCGCCAACCCGTCAGGAGTTGTGGCAGAGTGCCATCCGAGACATCGACGCCCACGCCCCAACCGCAGGACCGCTCTTTGAGGCGGATCAGGCGGCTGGAAGAGTTCTCCCCGATGGTGCAAGACTGGCAGAACCCGCTGCCGCCGCGCCTGCCGTTCCGCAAGCGCCAGCAGCCGCCGCCCCAGAACCCCCAGCCGTCCCAGCAGCCCGACCAGCGCCACCCGTAAGGCCGCGAGCGCCCCGTCCTGGGCCAGTGGAGCCGATTGCGCCACGAGGCGGTCCAGAAGGTCGGCTAGAGGTTCAGGGCGCACCGGCGCGCGTTGAGCGGCCAGGGCCAGTAGCCGACTACCCGTCAACAGGCGGGCGTCCGCTCGAACTCACAGCCGATGGTGCGCCACAGCCAACCCCGCGCCCTGGCGCACCGATGGAAGCGCCGCGTGGCGGCCCCGAGGTTGGCACTGGCCCGCGCCTGACGGCAGACGGCCAGATCCCGCTCGAACCAGCGCCGCACCCAGGCCCGGTGCAGGCGGCTCCGACTGGTGGGGCAGACGTGGGAACGGGCGCACGGTTGCCCGAGTCTGACGGACAGTTGCCGCTGGCCCCACCTGCGCGTCCGGGGGCCGTGGGCGATCTGTCTACGGGCGGCCCTGACGGCTCGCTGACGCTGCAATCTGGGCGCACGATCAAAGACGTGGCCGCACAGATCGATGACGTGCTGGCAAACCCGACCGCGCCCGATGCAGTCCAGCGTCTCCGCGAGTTGCACCAGGACTTGCAGGAGATCAGCGCGCAGGGTTTCACCCGTTCGTCAGAGATCAAGAAGCGACTGCAAAAGCAAGGACTCTTGCGGGCTGGTATCGCCTCGAAGACAGACGACGTTGACGGACTGGTCAAGGCGTTGGCGAATGCCGACCCGAGTAAGCCCGAGCAGATGCAGGCCATCCTGAAGATCATCAGCAAGCCGCGCCTGATCGACAAGATTCTGGAATACCAGTACGTCAACATGCTGTCCAGCCCGATCACGCAGGGCGTCAACATCCTGTCCAACCTTGCGCAGATCACTGGCAGGTTGGCGCTCCAGAACCCGCTGGAGCATGTGTTCACGGGCGGGCAGAGTTCAGGCGTGCGGGCGGCCGTCGAGGGGACCATGCGCGGCGCTCGGGAAGCATGGCCCGAGGTCAAGCAGATCATGCGGACGGGCGTCTCTGACAAGAGCATGGAGCGGGCGGCCGAGCTCGGCGACTACGCCAACGTCCGGCGGGAACTGCTGACGGAGCAGTTCGGGCGAACGGGCGCGCTGATGCATGTCATCTCGACGCGCCCCCTGCAAGCGATGGACGCGCTGCTGGGGCATATGGCCTACGCTGGCGCCGCTGAACAGTACGCCCAGCGGACGGCTGATCGGCTGTTGAAGAACGGATCAGAGGCCGTCAAGGGTATGAGCCGCGAGCAAGCCCGCGCGCATGTGATGGCGAATATCTGGGACTACTCCGAGATCATCGAGAAGTCGGGCAAGATCAGCGATTACACGCTGCTGAAGTCCAACGACTCGAAGGGGACCGGCTGGGGCAACCGCGCGGAGGCCGCGCTGCGCCGCATGGTAGCAATGGGACGCGCTGAGGACACGGACGGATTCACGGGGCAGGCGGCAGCCTTCCTGGTGAACCAGATCATGCCGTTCTTCAATGTGCCGTTGAACGCTGCGAAACAGGGTGTCGAGCGGTCAGCAGGGGCGATCTATAACCCGATCCGCGCCGTGGGCGCAGCACGCGCCACGGCTGCCGCTGAGAAGGCTGGCGATGCGGCTGGAGCCTACGCCAACCGTGAGCGGTTCGGAGAGTTGGCCGCGAAGGGCACGATTGCCGCCAGTGCGCTGACCACCGGCGCGGTGCTGGCGATGGGCGACAACCTGACGGGCGACGGGCCGAGCGACCCCGGCAAGCGCGCCGTCTGGGAGCAAACCCACAAGCGGAACAGTTGGCGGGTGCCCGGAACGTCTCAGTGGATTTCCTGGGAAGGGACGCCGATGGCTGTCCCGTTCGGGATGGTGGCCGGCGCAAAAGAGGGGTGGAAGGAATCGCAGGAGGCAGCCGCCAAGAAGGGCGACTCAGACACGGGCGACGCGCTCGCTGCTGCCGGCCTCAAGACCTTGCAGGGTGGGTTCTCTGGGTTCGCCTCGCAGTCATTCGTGCGGGCGCTGGGCCAGCAGTACCAGTTGATGACGGGCGATCAGACAGGACTCGGGACCGTGGCAGCATCGGCCACGGGCACGGTGTCGCGGTTCATGCCATCGTCAGGCATGGTCAACTGGCTGGCGAGGATCTCGGACACGATGGAGCGGGACGCAGGCCGCCCGCAGAAGGCGTCAGACTTGCCCGAGAACATCGGCGCACGGCTGGCTACGCGCGTACCCGGCTTGCGGCAGCAGGTTGACCCGAAACTCGATATGTACGGCGAGAACGCGCCCAACGAGCAGGCGGGAGCGGCTGGCGTGCTGCCGTTCTACCGTGGAGCCGGCCCCCGCGCTGGCGATCCGATCACGCGAGCCGTTGAAGCGTCGGGCATCGGCGCTCCACGGCCCACCGAAGAAGTCACGCACCCGAGGATTCCAGGCGCGAAGGTGCCATTGCAAGGACCGAAGGAGCAGCGCGTCTTCCAGCAGGCCTACGGGCGTGCGTTCAGACGGCTGCTGGAAGCGAACAAGGCCGAGCAGGGCAACCTGACGCCGGCGCAATTGGAGAAGGTGCGCGGTTTGGCGCGTGAAGATGCGGTCATTGCTGTACTCCAGGCCATCGGGCCAAGCGAAGTTGAGCGACGTTTGACCGTGGGGGTTCGATGACATGGCACAGATGACCCAGGAACAGATTGACCGACTTCTCACCCCTGACATGGCGCACGGCATCAGCGGAAAGAAGACGGTCAAGAATCCGAAGTACAACAGGAACGACGTTAGCAGCACGGAGCCTGAAACGCTCGACCTGGACGTACAGCAGTGGGTGGCGCCAGATGGTCGCGTCATCCAGGCCGTGCAGATGCCCGATCAGACGTGGGAGGTGATCCGCAACGAGCCTGCGACGCCGAAGCCGCCCACGGCTACAAGTGGACGCACGGCGCGCGAGGAAGCCGAGATTGCGGCGAACGCAGCATTGCCGCCTGACCAGGACCCGCGCCCAGAAACGAACGCCGAACGCGCCGCACGGGCCGATCAGACGCGCCGTCAGCAGGACACCACGGTCGTCTCGACCACGTATGTGGGGACGGGCAAGAACCGCAAGAAGGTCACCGAGTACCAGAGCGGGCGGAAGGTGACCGAGGACGCGGCGACAAACGCTTCGCCTGTCAGCGTGTCCTACGACGCGGACGGCACGAAGGTCACCAAGTACGACGACGGGACCGAGACGCGCGAGCAGTTGAGTCCTGCCCAGCGCCGCGCGGAGGACGATGCACGCCGCGCAACCCGCACCGAGAAGCCGGTGCAGGGTAAGGACGGCAAGCAGTACACCGAGGTCACCGAGAAAGACCCGACCACCGGGCAGACCCGCACGTACTACACCGACAGTACGGGCAAAGAGGTTCCGCTGCCGGGTGACCCACAGATCCCGACGAACGCACCGAAGTTCACGCCTGACTGGCAGAAGCCAGGACTCGGGATCATCGAGTACGCCTCCGCTGTGCGGGCGCGGCCAGACCTGACCGACGAGCAAAAGGCCAAGCTGATTTCCGAAGCGCATTCGAGCGCGACGGCCACCGTCTCGCACGGCAACGCCGTCCTGAGCGCCCAGCAGACAGAGGCCAGCCGACAGACCACGCAGCGCGGCCAGGACACGGTGCAGGCGAACCAGCGTCTATCGACATCGGGCACCAACTTCGGCACGGCGGTCAAGGCGGCACAGGACGACACGAAGTACAGTCTCGGGCCACAAGCGGCCAGTGTGCTGCCGTACTACCTCGCGATGGCACAGGCCGCAGGGATGGGCGCTGGTGGCTACTACACGCCGCCACCCGTCAACCCAGGAGCCGCTGTCACGCAGATGCAGGGCCAGACCATCCCCGGGCTGTCGTCCATGCTGCCGGGCAGTTTCAAACCCGGAGCGCCCGGAAGTACGCCCCCGAACGCCATCGGGGTGGGCAGCGTTGGGGCAATTCCAGCACCGGATCAGGCTGCTGCGGCATCAGCCGCAGCAGAGGCCGCCCGTCAGCAGGGGGCAGCAGCAGGGCCGCCGCCAACGGCAGGCGAACCCGGCGGCCCGCCGCTGGCTCCTGGGCCAGTGTTGGGCGACCCTCCACCCGGACCCGTTGCTGTGCCTGACACTGGCGCACCGTACACGCCACAGGCGGCAGGTGGTCCACCCATCTTCTCACCCGGCCCGCGCCCGGCTCCTGGGTCGATCAACTCTCCCCAGCCTGCCCCACCGACAGGTATCCCCGGCAACCCCGATTATCAGCCAGGGCTACCGCCAGGGACGAGCATCATTCCGCAGCCGCCCACACAGTATCCGTACAACGTGCCCGGTGATCCGAACTTCGACCCATCACTACCGCGCGGATACGCTCCAGGTAATCCAGGCGTGATGATGATGCGCGCGAGTACGACGCCAGAGATGGAAGCACCCGGCAATGGCCGCAAGCCTCGTTGGCGGGGTGAAGGCGCACCGGGAGCCGGAACGACCGTATCGTACCCACTGGTTCAGCCTGATAGGACGGGACAAGGCACGGATACGAACGAGACTATCGAGCCGTCTGGTGGTCGCATCATCTACGAGCCGATGCTCCCGCCGGGCAATCAGCCAGCCCCCGCTGAGATGCCGTCGTCCAGCACGCCCGTCTTCTCTCCGTGGCACACGACGGCCCCGAATGGGACGTACCACGACCAGACTCCAGAACAGACATACCACTACCAGCCATCGACCACTGAGCACAACCCGAATGTCGCCCCGTGGCACACGCCTGGAGCGCCGGGCGGGGTAAACATCGAGTCGCCAGTTCCAAACGCCTATCAGCGCCCACCGTCAGGCGGCGGTCTGGCGAGTATGCTCGGCAACGTCGGGCCGTGGGCTGGTCAGCCGCAGCAGCAGCCAGGACCGACCGGGGCAGGGGCCATGCTCATGCAACGGGCCGGCGGATATGACCCGACTGGCCTTAATCGGATGCTCGCTGATGCGGGCATCGACCCTGACGTGATTATGGCGATGGGGGGCGTGGGGTAAAATTGCGGCGGGGGTGAGCGATGGATCGCGAAGAGCATCAGTATCTTCTGAAACTGGTGGCCGCTGACATCGTATACAAACACGACTTTCGGGGGAAACTTCCTGATTGGGTGTTCAAGGATGACACATCAGGCGATGACAAAGTCGTTCACGACATGCGGTGGTTTGAGTTGGTGACGCTTCAGTCAAGGCGGGCACTTGTGGCCTTCGATGTATTGACTGAACCACAGCGCGTCACCCGTCACAAGGTATGGCGAGCATTGCGCAAGCCAGAGGTATTGACGCCCTAACTCTGTACGTCGTATCCTGATTCCATCGCGGACACGCATGTCCGCAACGTAGCCCGACCTTCAATGGTCGGGCTTTTTGTATTCCTGGAGATTCTGTGGAACAGACCGAGGTCGTAGCGTCGGCCGCCGGTACTTCCGAGAGCGCGCCAGCAGGGACCGCCACTACCGAGGCGATGGCTCCTGGCGCACGCGCGGAAGATGCGAGCGAGCCGACTACTACCGATGGGACCGCCTCATCCGAGGCGACGGCATCGGCGGCGACAGAGGAATCCATCCCGGCGGATGAGACTCCCGAACAGAAGAACATCCGCCGTCAGCGCCAGCGGGAGGCGCGCAAGCAGGCTGCTCAGGCTCCACCAGAGCCAGCGCCAGCCGTCAAATCGCCCGCTGAGATCATTGCCGAGCATGAGGCCCAGCAACGGGCCATCAATGAGGCTCGGGAGAAGCAGGAAGCGGAGCGGAAGCGGTTTGCCAAGCGGATCGGGGACGACCCGGCCGACCCAAACAACCCGAACGGCCCAACCCGCTACCAGCAACTTCTTTCTGAGGCCAGCATCCCAATCCCTGACGGGGACGACCAGTTTTACACCGAGGAAACCCGGCAACTGGTCGCTCGCGTCAACAGAGCCAAGCAGCAACTGGCAGACCTCGATGAGCGGCGAGCGTTGCTCAATGAGGTCTACAGCCCCGCGCAGCAGGCCGCGCAACTGCAAGCCCGCGACTGGCTCGGTAACGAACTAGAGCGGGGAATTGCCGAACTCGGCCTGAACGTCCCCGAGGTTCTCGCCTCCGTCCAGGGGATCAAAGACCCGAACGCCCTGATCCCACAGATCGTGAAGACGATGGGCGAGAAGATCAAGGCGGCGGTGACGGCTCCCCTTGCCGAGAAGATCGAAGACCTCGAAGACGACCTGGCGGCCAAAGACTCCGAGATCGACGCCCTGCGTCGGCAACTCGGCGGCGCGGCTCCCCAGGCGTTGCGTGGCGGCTCGGTGGCGGCTGGCACGAACCAGATTTACACCCGTGAACGACTCTCCCAGATGCTGCGGACTCCCGAGGGTATCGCGGAGTACCGCCGCAATCAGGCGGAGATTTCCCGACAAGAGGCCGCCGGCCTCATCCGCTGACAGGCTGATACCGCTGCCTGTCACTTCGTGGAGACACACAGTGGCTTCTACCAACATTGGCGCAACACAGGCAGCGAACTACATCCCGGAATTGTGGGCGCTCGGCGCGACTGACGCTGTGCAGTTCAAGCATGTTATCGCCAAGCGCGTAAACCGCGAGTTCGAGGGCGAGATCGCCAACATGGGCGATACCGTCAACATCCCCAGCATGTCGAACTTCACGGCGGTGGACAAGACCACCAACACCGACCTGGAAGCCGAAGCCTTCACCCACCCGGTTCAGCAGTTGGTCATCAACAAGCACAAGGCCGTGGCCGTGAAGATCGAGCGGTTTGCCGAGCGGCAGGCCATGCCGGGCTACCGCGAGCGGGTGACCAAGCGCCTCGGTTACCCGATTGCTCGGGTGATGGAAACGGACCTGTCCGCCCTGTTCGACGGATTCACGACCAACGGCACGGTGGGCACGGCTGGTCAGGAGATCGGTCTGGCGAACTACCGCACCTGCTGGCGGCTGCTGGTCGAAGCTGGCGCGATTGAAGAGGCGATGACCGACGAGGACACCAGCATCTTCCTGTCGCCGTCTGAGTACGCGGCGGCGCTGGCTGAGGAAGTGCTGACCTCGAAGGACTACGGCGACAACGGCGACGCGATCTCGAAGGCTGCGCTCGGCGCCATCTTCGGCTCGCGGGTGTTCCTGTCGAACCTGCTGGAGTCCGACAGCGCGGGCCAGCACGACAACGCCTGGATTCACAAGGATGTGCTGACGCTCGCCGTGCAGCAGCAGGTTCGGGTGGAGACGGACTACCGCCCGATGGCAATTGCCACCGAGGTGGTGGCTGACGCCATCTACGGCCTGAAGGAACTGACCCGCCCGGGTGAGTCCAACGCCAACGTCACGCTCACCGACAACTTCGGGGTGTATTTGGCTGGCACCTGATCGGTGCAGGAGTCGTATGTCTGACACACTGACGAGGCCGTCCGCAGGGGCGGCCTTGTTCGTTGAGGCTGACCGTAAAACCATCCTGGTGCGGCGGCGCATCAAGCACCACTGTACGCGCGAAGAGTGGAACAACCCCGCTCAACGCGCGGCCAGGATCGCGGAGGCGTGGCGGCTGACGGCTGCCAACATCCGCGCGGAGGGTGAGACGCTGGTAGCGCCAGCGCCGGTGACCCTCTGGCGTGCGCCGTTCTCGGGGCGGGTGGTCTACGCAGACATCCGACTCCCGTCCGATACCACCGCTCGCTGGATCGATGCGAGCGGCGTACCGCTCCTGTTCCCGCCGTTCCTGTTCGGACTGGTGTCTGAGCAGACCACGTATGCCGAGTGGGCCGAGGGGCCGCTGGTGTACACGGGCAACCATGCTGCGGTTGCGGCTGCTGACCCGCTCAGGGACCGCGACCTTCAGCGGGTGCGGAACCAGAACCGCCATCTGCGCGAGAAGATCGACGCGGCCATCGCGCCGTCGTTCGACCCCGTGGCCCTTGATGCCGGCCACGCTGAGTATGTCGATTTCCGAGTACGCGGGATTTTCGAGCGTTCGGACCTTCGGACGCTCCAATCGAAGCAGACCGGCGAGGCCGCCAAGCTGATTCTGGCTGACGGCACCATCGAGATTCGCGACCACGACCCGGCCGACCTGACGGAGTGATGATGGCTGTAGATATCCAAGCGCGGATGCGGGCACTGGAAGACCTCGAACCTGTCCAGGGTTTGAGCGAGATCGGCGCAGAGCGCGCTGACCGCACGGCGCGCAACTGGACGGACCCCGTCAGGGCTGGCGTGTCGTACTTCCGCATTCCCGACCGCCGCATGGAGCGTGGCCGCATCACGCTGATGGAAAACGGCGCGAACGCGATGGAGCGGGTGATGTACCGCGAGTACACCATGCTCCAGCGCTACGGCGGCTACCACGGCGCCAGCCATCCCGCTGACTGGCAGCGGGTGGACGTGTACCTCGGGATTATCCAGCGCGGCGGCCTGCACGAGTTCGACGCCCAGCAGATCATCGATCTGTGCTGGCACTACCGCCCAGGCCGCGACGCCACCGACTCGCACCGTCTGATCTGGCGGGACATTGACCGCTTGATTGACCAGGGGTTGAGCGAACAGGACGCCGTGTACACGGTGATGCCGCAGATGGCTGGGCGTGACCTGACCATCCAGACGTGCGAGGCGTGCGGGCCTGAACGGCGGTTCTCGACCGCCGAGAGCGTTCGCCAGCACCGCGCCATCATGCACAAGGCCGACGTGCAGACGCTTGGCACCCGCGACGCCATCGCTCAGGCGATCCAGCAGGGCAGCGGCGGCGGGGCCGGCGACATGACGCAGTTGATCGACGTGATGACCCAGTTGGTGCAGCAGTTGGCTGCCGCACAGAGTCAGCCTGACGCGCCGCGACGCGGCCGTCCACCGAAGGCGTCAGCAGACGACGCCGAGTAGCCCCGGATGCGGGCAGGTTGACCCTGCCCGTGCTGATCCAGATGAGGGGATAGACCCATGTTCGGCAACCTGAACCCGTTCCCGCTGGCCGATGGCTTCATTCAGTCCTTCATGCAGAAGGGACGGCACCGCGATTTCCTGGCGGCGCGGGCGTCCACGTCGCGCAGCTTCGAGCATTACGACTTCAACATCAAGGCATTGGACACCACGAACGTCTGGACCGTGGCGGCAGGCTCCGGTGCGACCACCTGGGCCGTGCGGGCCGAGGCTGGCGGCTGGATTCGCGGGGTTGGTGGCACATCGTCGGCTGTCTCTGGACTCCAGATCAGCATTCCGCAGAAGTATTGGACGGGCACGTCAGGCGCGGGGTTCGCGGCGCTGATCCGCCTGTCGGACATCTCCGAGTGCCGGCTGACCTGTGGGTTTGCCGACGCCCTGCCGTCCGTCAACACCCGCATCGTGAACTCGCTGACCACGCCGTCGTTCAACACGGCCACGGCCGGCGCCATGTACCTCTACGACCACACGGGCACCACCACCACGAGCGGGCTGTACACGATTGGCACGTCGTCCACGGCGGCGCGGGTGGCGACCACCACGAACAGATTCGTGAACGCCACCACGCTGTTTGTTGCCGTTGAGGTGATCGGCCGCACGGCTCGCGCGTGGGTTGGCAATGGGAACAACCCGCTCGCCTCGCAGACCAACGCCATGACACCGACTGATGGGCTGATACCGTTCATCGAGTACCAGCAGTCAGACGGCTCCACGTCGAACTGTGACATTGACACGATCTGGACATGGACGAACGGGCGCGTCTAGTGGCGGCCCCGTCGCTGTTCCTGCCGCCACACATCGGCCCGGTGTCTCAGGACACCGGGCTTTCTCGTCTTGCGCGGGTCGCTCGGAACAATCGTCTGAGCGTCTCCGCACAGCAGGACTACGGGCTGGCGCTGCTGACGGCTGGTCAGGCGGACGAGTCGCTCGTCTACCTGCACCGGGCGTGCAACCTGGAGCCGTTCAGCGCCGACCACCATATCAATCTCTCGGCGGCGTACCACCGCCAGATGGAGTGGCAGCGGGCCTACTGGCACGCTTCAGAGGCCCACCGTCTCGACCTGACCAACCCGCTCGCAACCAACAACATGGCCGCATTGCACCTGTTCTGGGGCGAGGTTGAGCAGGCCGTCGAGTGGTATCAGAAGACGCTGGAGATCGACCCGAGCAACTGGGTGATCTGGACGAACTGGCTGTTCGCGCTGGATTTCCTGCCGCTGACGCCAGAGGACGCCACGCGGGCGCGCGAAGTGTTCAACACGGTGCACCAGCAGCCGCTACGCGCGTACTGGCCCAAACATCGGAACAGCCCAGACCCTGAGCGGAAACTGCGGCTCGGGTTCACCGGCGGCGACTTCCGCGCGCACTCGGCCTCGTATATGTTCGGCACGATCTATGAGCATCTCGACCGCGACCGCTTCGAGATCGTGACCTACGCCGATCTCTCGACGGCCGATCAGGTGACCGACTGGTTCCGCGCCGCCTCGAACGGCTGGCGGGACATCACGGGATTGGCGGATGAGGTCATCGCCCGACTGGTGCAGCGTGACCAGATTGACGTGCTGATCGACCTGGGCGGCTTCACCGACAAGTCGCACCTGATGGTGCACATGCTGAAGCCTGCGCCGCTCTCGATCAACGCCTGGGGGCACCTGACGGGCACCGGCCTTGACTGCATGGACGGGCTGCTGGTGGACCGGGTGATGTTGCCCGAGGATCGGGCGTGGGAGATCACCGAGACGCCGTGTTACGTGCCGTTCGCGCTCGGGTTCACCCCGCCGAAGGATCACGTCGAGATTGTGCCGAAGCCTGACGGCGCGCCGTTGACGTTCGGCTATCTGGGCAGAATCCAGAAGATATCCGACCCGACCGTGGCACTGTGGGCCGATCTGCTGCATGAGACGCCCGGCAGCCGTCTGATCTTGAAGGATGGCACGTTCCGCCAGGAGCGCACGGCGGCGCGGATGCTGGAGCGCTTCGAGGCGTGGAGGGTGGACCCGTCACGGATCGAGTTGCGGATGGAGTCGTCCAGGCCCGACCACATGGCCGTCTACAACGAGATTGACGTGTCGTTGGACCCGATCACCCAGAGCGGCGGGGCCACCACGCTGGAGTCCCTCTGGATGGGGACGCCGTCCGTGGTGATGGCCGATCCTGCCGCCCGCATGGTCAGTCGGATCTCGGCATCCACGATCAGCGCGGCCGGGCATCCCGAGTGGATTGCCACCAATGCCGCCGAGTACGTCGAGATCGTCCAGCGGATCGGCAGTCAGGGCGGGCAGGGGCTACGGGACGAGTTTCTGGCGTCGATGGCCTGTGACAACGTGGGGCGCACACGGGGCTTCGAGGCGGCTGTACGGGGGCTGTGGGCATCGTGGTGCAGCAAGCAACGGGAGGCAGCATGAGCATGGATTTCAACGAGGTCGTACCCGAGTTGATGAATCAGGTCAAGAAGTTGGAGAAGCGGGTAGCGGCGCTGGAGAAGGCGCAGGACGACACCGCCGCGCCGAAGAAGAAGTAGCCGCGTGCAAGTGCTGGTGCTGGCCCCGGTCTGGAGAGCCAGAGAAGAGGCGAACGTTCTGGCGCTGCACAACCTGTTCACGCATCCCGAGTTCACCATGTCGCCGCCGCTGTTCAACGACGCGGCGATTGATCGGGCGCGATCACGCGGGGCCACCTACTTTCTGGAGCAGACCACGGCTGATGTGGCGCTGTGGTTGGACTCTGATATCGACTTCAAGGACGAGGACGCGCTGACCATCTGCCGTCAGGCGATGGACCCGAAGACCAGCATCGTCGCGGGGATCTACCCGACCCGTTCAGCCTCAGCGGCCATTCCAGCCTCGCGGATGCTCCGGGACTACCCGTACACCTTCAGCAACGATCCGACCCCCCAGCCGATCCTGTGGGCCGCTGGCGGCTTCGTGGCGATCCATCGCCGCGTGTACGAGCGGATCGCCAAAGAGAACCCGGAGATGGGCGTGTTGCACCCGAATGACAGGGTGCTGCGGATGCGCCCGTTCTACCTGCCGATGGCGGGCAAGGACGAAGACGGAAACCCGATCTACCTCAGTGAAGACTGGGCGTTCTGCGAGCGGGCGCGGCTGGTCGGCTTTCCGTCCTATGCGAATTGCGCCGTGGATCTGGTGCACATCGGCACCTATCGGTACTCGATCAGGAACCTGTTCAGCCAACCCCAGATCGACCGACCAATCCGATTCACCCGCCGCGCTGACGGCAATCTTGTGGAGCGAACCAATGGTAGCAGCGACACGCGGTAGCGGCGGGGTCAAAACGTCGGTCATCACGGCGGCCGAGGCCAACCAGTTGAAGACGGGGCAGGGCACGCTGCGCCGATTGTACGTCCCCAGTGTCGGAACCACCATGACCGTCGATATCTATGACCACGGCTCGACCACCACGAACAAGATCGTGGAGTACGTCACGGCTGACGGAAAGGCCAACCTGCAACTGGATATCCCGTTCAGCATCGGGCTGCGGGTGGTCGTGGGCGGCACGCCCGGTATCGTCGTGGTCGTCTGGGACTGACCAGTGAGTACGTCGTTTGCCGCACTTCGACAACTCATCGCTGGCGAGATCGAGCCGCGCTCGTGGGGCAAGGGCACGTCCACGGGCACGGGTGGGACCACGCTCGTCTCGTCCACGAACTTTCGGATGGACGCGGGCGATGACCGCGCGCTCGATGGCGGCTGGCTGTACTGGACATCTGGCGCGCTGCTAGGCGAGGAACGGCCGATCATCGCGGCAGGGCTGGCAGCCTCGACAGGCGACATCAGTATTGCTAACCCGTTCTCGTCCACCACCCCGTCAGGGGCCACCTTCGAGGTGCATCTACGGTACCCCGTCAAGGCGAGTTTCGGCACGCTCTGGACGAATGGCTACCTGGAGATGGTGAACGACGCGCTCGGGCGGCTGTGGTTCGAGGACTGGCTGAGTGTCTCTGGCGTCTCTGGACAAACCCGCTACCTGATCGACATTGCCACCTACCCGTGGCTGGCGAACCGCCCGAAGGACAGGATTCTCGATGTGTACGGGCCGCGCGACACCACGTCCAACGTGCGGCGGTCCACGGACTACCACTGGCACATTGACGACGACGCTGAAGCGCCCGAACTGGTGTTCACCACGGGCGGGTTCAACACTGGCGATACGTTCTACCTGAAGGTCGCACGGCCCTGTAACACGCGGATCAAGATCAACGGCGTGTGGACCGACATATCCGAGTCGAGCCTGAATAACGGCTACTTCGGGTTGGCGGCTGACTCCGACGAGACACACGCCATCCCCTCGCACGTCCTGGCGATGGTGGTCACCAGCAGCATGAACGCGATGGGGATGCGTCAGCCAGCGATTGACGCTGGCAGTTGGGACGCGCGCCGCCGCTACTGGGCAGAGGTTGCCCGTCAGATCAAGAACCGACGCCTGCCCAGGAAGAACGATGGCAGAGTGCGTATCCGAGCCGTGGGCCTCGGCGGCGGCATGATGGCGGGGCGGTACTGACGTGGCCCGAAACTACGATGTTACCCTGAACGATGGCACGGTTGAACTTGGCCTGATGCTCTATCAGGACAGCAAGACGCGGAAGCAGATCCGCACAGGGTGGACGCCGAGCAGTCCAGGGCTGCAAGAGCAGACCTACCGCGACTGGAAGAACGGGTTTGGCTACTCGGCTCCGGGCATCGTCAATGATGGGTACAGCTACGGACTGAACTTTGACGGCCGCTCGCCCGGTGTCGCCATGCCGAGCGGGGCCATCACCGAAGTCGATATCTCCGGGCTGGCGAACATCGGCCCCATCAATGACGGGTTCTCGCTTGGGGACCACACGTATTTCCTGGCTGGCCGCTCGCTGGTCAAGGTGCTGAACGGCTATTCGACCGTCTCGGTGGCGGCAGACGCTGGAAGCGGCAAGCGATTCACCAATGCCACCGTGGCCGCGTACAACGGCACATCGTATGCCTGGATTGGCGGCGAGGACTTCAACCGCTGGGACGGCACGACCATGACATCGGCCGGCACGGGGTCAGCGTACCCACACGGGCCGATTGGCAAGGTCTACTGGGCGACGACCGATGGTGTGAGCGTACAGCGGCTGGTCGGTGCGAACACGTCATTCTCGGTGGTGCACTGTCCGCTGACCACGGACCCGATGACCTCGGGCAACTGGTCGAGTTCCATCACCGTGGGCGAGGGCATTGCGCGCGTCTGGGTGGTGATCTCGACAGGGCGTCACATCTACCTGTCCACGAATATCGGCGTCTACGACATGGACGACCTCGGGCAGACGGTCAATCTCGCGCCGTATCACGCGGACTCTACCGACGTGAACAACGGCGTGCGGTCAACCTACTGGGACGGGGCGATCCTGTACGGAGCAGGTACGGGTATTGACGCTATCGACATCACGCAGCCCGGCGTTGCGCAGGGTATCGCGAACTGGGCCATGCCGGGCGCAACAGTCGGCATCCCGAACCAGTCCCCGATCTGGGGGCGCGCGACCGCCTTCACGAATGATGCTGGCTGGGTGGTGGCGGCCATCTATAACGGGACCGATTCGTACATCGTTTACGGGAAGCGACGGGCGCGGTTGGGGTTCCCCGGGCCGGGCGAGTGGGTCTGGCATGGAGCGCTCGCGAAGTTTGCCAACCAGCACGTCAGCTATATGACGGTCAGAACGGTGGTGGACAGCGGCACCCCGTCACGGCGTCTCTGGATTGCCACTGGGGCCGACGCAAACGGCACGGCTCCGATCAGGCTGTACTGGCAGTCGTTGCCACTGACGACCACGGCTCGGCAGGACGCGATTGTCTCGACGGCGCACCGCTACGCAACCTCGTGGAGCCTGTACAACACGCCGACCACCTACGGCACCTACAAGAGCAAGACGGCCATTGACGCGATCTTCGACAGCCGCTCACTGGGAACGAGTAACACCCTGGCGCTGTCGATCTCAACCGACGAATCCTCGTATGGCAGCACATTGGGGACGGTGGACGAGTCGCCTATCGCCACGCTGGCGCTCGCCTCGAACGACGTGGAAGGCAGCCAGTTTACGCCGCTGGTAACGGCAACGGGAACCGCCACCGTCCCGAGTGTGCTGCACAGTCTAACCCTGGTGTCGTCGGTTGATCCCGACCCGAACGAAGTGTTCGACTTCGACGTGGTGATCTCGCGCGAGATGCAGACCGGGCACGGCGGCACGCCCACACACAACAGTCCCGAGGTTGCGTATGCCGACCTCGCCCTGATGCAGGGCAAGGTGGTCACGCTCACCGATCCGATGGGAACGCCCTACGAGGCAGTCATTGAGGCGGGACTGCCGGGCGCGATTCAGGAGATCGATCCGAGTCCCGAAGGCACACGCGGCTGGGGGCGCAAGGTCAGCGTGCGCGCCGAGATCGTGGAGCGGCCCAGCAGGTACGGCATCGACCGTTACGGCCTTGCCTACTATGGGTAACTTCCGATGACGCAGCGACTCACCCAGATCAGGCGCGACGCTGGCGAGTTGTACCGCCACGCCAACCCGATCATTGAATCGTGGACGGGGGTGTCTGGTAAGGGCGTCGCGCTCACCAACACCCAGGTCACCGACCCCGCGCGCTACGCCGTTGACGCGGAAAACCTGGACACCACGGCCTCGCCGTCACGGCGGTCCCTGCGGGCGGTTGCTGGCTCACACAGTTTGACCGTCAACAGCAGTGGCATCACCCTGTCGAGCATGACCGTTTCTGGAACGGCAACGCTGGCGGCGGTGACCTGCACCACGCTGACGGCAAGCGGCGCCGTCACGTTGCAGTCCACCCTGGCCGTCACCGCTGGGACCACCCTATCAGGCACGCTCGTGGTCGGCGGCAACGTTACCCTCAGCCAGAATATCAGCGTTGGCGGCACGCTGGGGGTGACTGGCTCGTCAACACTGGCAGGGACCACCACCACGTCGCTCGGATGCACAACGCTCTCGGCCTCTGGCGCGGTGACGTTCTCGTCCACCCTCGGTGTGACCGGGACCAGCACCCTCGGGGCGGTCAATGCAGGAGCCACCACGACCACCACCCTGGGCTGCACGACGCTGACGGCAAGCGGTGCAGCAACGCTGCAATCGACGCTGGCGGTCACAAGCAACGCGACGGTGGGCGGCACCCTCGGTGTGACCGGGACCAGCACGCTGGGCACGGTCAACGCGGGCACATTGTCGGCATCCTCGCTGACGATGGGCAGCGGGGACATCATCTCAATGGGCGACCTCACCATGAGCGGCGACATCGACCACAACGGGACCAACATCGGGTTCTATTCGGTGGCTCCCGTGGCCCGTCAGACCGTGACTGGATCGCGTGGTGGGAACGTCGCGCTGCTCGACCTCATCACCAAATTGGAAAACCTCGGCCTCATCATCAACAGCACATCGTAACCGGAGGAACGTGTGTCACCGTCCGAGATCAACGCGCCGCCGACCACCGATCAACTGTACGCCATGCTGGGCGAACTGATGGCAGAGAACCGCGTGCTGAAGTCGATCATCGCGCAGCACCCGGAGATCATCGCCACCCACAACGCTGCGCCACCCGCTGAACCGGAAGGGGATTAGCCACTATGGTCACACTGCGAAGCCCGGGGACTGTCGTCGCCCGTGACCTGATCCTCGCCACAGATGTGACCAATATCGTCGGCTGCATCCTGGGCACGGCGGGATACGGCCAGCTTATCCGAGGCGTGGCGCTCGACGACTCGACCAACTACGCCAACATCTTCGGCAACAAGGACACAACCAACGGCCGCGCGCTCAAAGTCCAGTACGGCGACCACGCGGGCACGCCAACCACGCTGGCGACGTTCGCAAAGGCGGCCATCTCGCTCGAACTGCCGGCCACCATCAAGCAGGCGGCGCTCTCCGACCCTGCCGCAACCTACACCAGCATCGGAGCCAGGGCGTCAGATGGCGCGCCGGTCTACCGTGCGGCTGGCGGGTCGGAAACGCTGCTTTCAACCGCCACCGTCCTGACGACGACGGGCGACATCCTGTACGCCTCATCCGCGAACACGATGGCACGGCTGGCGATTGGCACGACCCACCATGTGCTGACGGTGGCTGGTGGCTTGCCGTCCTGGGCGGCCGGGTCGAAAGCGACACTGACCACTACAGGCGATCTGCTCTACGCCTCTGGGGCAAACACGCTGGCGCGGCTGGCGGTTGGCAGCACAAACCAGATGTTGAGTGTGACGGGCGGTGTGCCAGCCTGGAAGGCGTCGGCTACGTCAGTGCTGGACGCCACCGGCTCCATGCTGTACGCCAGCAGCGCGAACACGCTGGCAAAGCTCGCAGCCGGCACGGACGGCAAGATCCTGACGCTGGTATCTGGGCTGCCGTCCTGGGAAACGGCCGCCTCCACCTCTGTGGCGAACAAGAACCGCATTATCAACGGCGATATGCGGCTGCATCAGCGGGGGGCAGCGCCATCCGATAACACCTACGGGCTGGACCGATGGCGCATCCTGGTGGCGGGGGCGCAGGCTGCCAACATGGCGCAGGATTCGTCTGACGTACCAACTGGCGGCTCTCGCAACGCCATGACGCTGACGGTTGGTTCTGGCAATAACAACAAGTTCGGCATTTTTCAGATTCTCGAAGGCAAGGATATCTGGGATCTGCGCGGGCAGACGGTCAGCCTGTCGTTTCAGATGAAGGCTACGTCAGGGATATCCGACGTGCGGGCGGCTGTTGTTCAGTGGACTGGCACGGAGGACAACGGCGGGACGGCATTCCCCGATCCGATCAACGTCTGGGGGGCTACCGCCACGGTGCCGACCTACACCGGCTCGTGGGCGAACGCCAATACGCCGGCCAACCTCAGCCCGACAACCTCGTGGGCCAGTTACTCGGTGACGGGCGTCTCGGTTTCCAGCAGCGCCACCAACCTTGCGGTGTTTATCTGGTCTGAGGACACGACCACCACCCAGACCACCGACATTCTGCGCATCACGGACGTGCAACTCGAAAAGAGCGCAACGGTCACGGCGTTTGAGCGGCGTCATCTCGCGGCAGAGTTGGTTCTGGCTCAGCGGTTCTACACGAAGACGTTTCCGCTGACAACAACGCCTGCCCAGAACACCGGCTCGAACCTGGGGGCGCTGTACGGCCTCGTGACAACCACGGGGGCTGGCGGGGCGTACCACATGGTGTGGAGATTTCCGTCCGTCATGCGGGCGGCGCCCACGATCACGACGTATAGCCCGAGTGCTGCCAGCGCCAACGCCTACAACATCAACACGGCAGCAACATCAGGGACAGCAACCCCCACCGCGATTGGTGAGACTGGCGTCGCGGTCTTCCACAGTCAGGTGGCGGGAGACACGGCCACGCATCAATGTGTGCTGCACGCCACGGCCGTGGCGGAACTGTAGATGCTGTCTACCGCCGCGATGCTTCAGTTCCCCTTCGGGACCACGCCTGAGATTCGCACGAGGCTGGCGACTCGGCATCGCTGGGTCTGGATCAAGACCGCGCACGAGACACTAGCAGCCTCTGGCGGTACCCTCAACCTGACGGGGCCGGCTGAGTTCTCGGGGGTGGCAACCCTCGCGGCGCAGTTGAAGTCGATCAACCCGAGGGTACAGGTCGGCATGTACGTCGGCGGGCTGGCGAGTCCAGACAGCCATCACCCGCACTACGACTGGCTCGATGATGCGGACATGCTCCACGCCAGCCCGACACAGCCGCTGGCATGGAGTCCACGCCAGTCACCTGCCGAGCCGCAAGCGCGGCGGGTCAGGATCATCAACTACAACCGCCCAGAGACGCGGGCAAAACTGATCGCACACTGGCGCACGTTCCTGGCAGACCATGACCTTGATGGCGTGGTGTTCGATACGTTCCACCCGGGGTACTACGCGGCCTGGATGTC
>ERZ869929.269-NODE-269-length-35205-cov-120.344239_pt1 | contig 35205 bp, 50 predicted proteins | sample MGYA00579312_ERZ869929 | MGnify/ENA primary metagenome ERZ869929 (study PRJEB32216, sample SAMN09231818) | wastewater metagenome | place: USA: Maryland | collected 2016-08-09 | study: EMG produced TPA metagenomics assembly of the PRJNA472060 data set (Reclaimed... | reverse complement strand
AGTGTGCCGTCTGACAGTACAATTTGGATAGACACTTCTTCTATAACGAGGGGTTTATGCTTTTTCATTGTCGATTTCACTTTGAGGTTTTAAATGTAGCTCTTGCCCTGCTGGAAATATGATAATGAAAGCTGCACCATCTTTTCTTTGGAGTACGCTTGTACCAAACGTAACGATGTCTTTAGTATCTACTACTTCATAGTCTGGGTATCTAGCGAGAGTCTTTTTCTTTTTTTGCATACTCGTCAAATTTAATTAAGAGCGCACGCAGTGCTGGGCTATCTCCCATTTTCCACTTCTTTGCATACTTTCTAATAATGGCGTCGTGTTCGTCATCCAAACGATGTCCCCTGGGCTTTAACATAAACTCATTATACACGATTTGACAGACTGCGCTAGCCGTACCCAGGTATCAGCATGTGAATAAACCCCTTGACCGCGCTAGCGCAAGCACATATACTTTTAAGAGAGGAGAAACCAGCGGCGGTTTGGACTTTAAACGAAGTATAGGATTTCAGTACGACGTGTGCTCTGTAAATCTTTTCCTATACTTCTCTTAGAGCCTGAACCTACCGCCAGTGTGAACCTCTTTTATTAGCTAGTACATTGAAATGAAATATCTCATCATCACAGGTTTTGTAGGTGCTATAGGTTTTGCGTTCGGTACGTTGATTGTGTGTGCGTATATTAGTAACTTGAATTATTAACATGAAGCTACGAAAAGAAAACGGGTTGTTTAGAACCCAAGTGCGAGGTGAGACAAAATACTTTCTCTCACTTAATAGGGCAAGTACATATCTTGCTTTCAAGCAGTAATTATTAAAAACCTTATCCTTTGTTTTCTCGGCCTACTGATAAGGTGGGTCGAGTGATCAGAGAAACTACTATGAACAAAATCAAAATAAATCTCGACGAAGAGTTGGCAATAGAAACAATGTTGTATCGTGAGATGAACCCAGACGAACATGCAGGTGAGATGGCTGCACTTAGAGACTTTGAAAATTCGTATGAATAGAGAAATCAAATTCAGAGCGTGGGACGGAGATACAATGTTTCACTTCTCACTTGATAATATGGAGGATGAATCGAGATGGATTAAAGCGCGACATTGGGAAATTATGCAATACACCGGCTTAAAGGATACGAGGGGGAAGGAAATATATGAGGGTGATATAATAAATGGATTTGCGAAGGAGGTGGGGGACGGCACTCTCACTAAGTTCACCTACGAAGTCTTCTGGGACGACGAGTGGAAAGGCTGGGGTGGTCGGTTGGGTAATACAAGGAATAACCCTATATGGGGAGTAGCCCCGTGGACTGGGTTGGAAGTCATCGGCAACATTTACGAGAATCCTGAACTCCTATCATGATTACTAAATCGGTCAAGGACACGTTCCGAGTTTGGTTCGACGAATCGGGAGAACCAGTAGCAATTCTGATTGAAAACGGTCACGACACGCTATACACCCTAAAAAAAGCCACAAAGACAGACAAAGACCAATTGTTTGAGTCACAAAATAAATTAGCAGATTACAACAAAGAAATAGAAGACCTATGAAACCCTACTACATCAAAGAAAGAATCGAGCCAGTGCCAGACTTCGCAAACAAGTTGATGAACATGATTTATCCAAAGGAATTACAAGATTTGCACTTGTATCCAAAGAAAACTAATAACCAATTTTAATTAAAAACTATATGAACAAAAAAGAACTCTTGAAGCTGTTATTGGATGACGAAGAAACTACACCAAGCACTTGTGTTCCGTTTGAAGTAGGCGGTAAATACTTTATTCGCACAGTTACATACTTTGCTACTGGTAAAGTAAAACGAATCACTGGTAACTTTTTGGAGTTGGAAGATGCTGCTTGGGTTGCAGACACTGGTCGTTTTCGAGAAGCAATAATGAATGGTGTATTGAGTGAGGTTGAGCCTGTAGAAGTTGCGATGTACATAAACATAAACTCAATTACCGATGCATTTGAGTGGACACACAAATTACCAAGAGAACAAAAATAGGTATGTTGTTGCGCGATTATTGGAGTTGGAGTAGGAGTTGGAGTAGGAGTAGGAGTTGGAGTTGGAGTAGGAGTAGGAGTTGGAGTAGGAGTTGGAGTGGGAGTAGGAGTGGGAGTTGGAGGTGGAGTTGGAGTAGGAGTAGGAGTGGGAGTAGGAGTGGGAGTAGGAGTATATGAAAAATCTACCCCAAGAAGACCTGGACTGGATAGAGCAACAGGTGGCAAAGAAACCACACCTTGACGCTCACTCCAAAGGAGTCTACCGACAGATGTTAAAGAGGGAGCACGAGTACTGGTTGAGAGAGTCTATTAGAGAGGATAATAATCGCTACCACGATGATATATAATTAAACTAACTATGAACAATTATCTACCCGAAGGCTACGAAGTACCAAAAACAGGCGGCAATTACATGAAGTTTAAACAAGGCGCTAACAAATTCCGCATCCTCTCGGCTCCTGTTATGGGCTGGGAGTACTGGACAGAGGACAGCAAACCCGTTCGAGCAAAGGAGCGTTGGAATACTATACCTGTAAACGCTCGTTTGCCTTGGAATCCTAAACACTTTTGGGCATTGATTGTGTGGAGTTTTGACGACAAAGCAATTCAAGTATTGCAAATCACTCAATCAACCATTCTTTCTGCGCTCCAAGACCTCATACAAAACGAAGAGTGGGGTGACCCTCGCCAGTACTCTATTACGATAACGAAAAAAGGAGAGAAACTTGACACAGAGTACAGCGTTATGCCCTCACAGATGAAAGAAACTCCAAAAGAAATTCTTGACCTCTACAAAGAAAAGAATCCTAACCTTGAAGCATTGTTTACAGGTGGCGACCCATTCGGCACTGAAAAGTCTGAGATAACTGCTGAGGACATGGGAGAGGACGCAGTACCATTCGACTAACATGGAAAATCCCCACGAATTATCAGAACGTGCCGTCATCCTTTCTGGAAGCTACTCACGCGCGGCCATTCAAGTAGGCAGGCTTAAAAAACAGCGTGCTGTGAAGTGGCTTGAGGTGAGAAAAAACGCCAGCACAGATAAAGAAGCTGATAACTTATGGGGAGCCTCTGAAGAGGGGCAACAAGAGATAGAACTAACGTACTTAATGAAAGGCTTGGAGAAAGAGATTTCTGCCATTAAAAGCCATCTCAGAGTACTTGATACATTCGGCCATCTATGAAACGAAGCTACCTACAGCGTAAGACATCCCTCAAGGCCATAAAAGGCCTCGTCAGACGCTCAAAACTACGCCTGGTAGGGGTAAGTGACACTTCTGAAACAAAACGCTCTATACAGGCTCTTTTACGCGAAGGAGTGATACTACGAGACGGTGGGTGTATCTTGCGCCACTACAGCCATACAGGAGCGTGTGGCGGTTATAGAAACGACGGGGAGCTTATCTTACAGGCTGAGCATCTCCACACACGTTCAAACAGTGCGAGTTTCAGCGACATGCGACTTGTTGTGTGTCTGTGCAGACGGCACCACATACAGTACAAGCCCCAGTACCCAGAGGAATACTACAAAACAGTTAAACGGCACATTGGCCCTGAACGCACAGCACTTCTAGTACGAGTACAGGAAGATAGAACGCCACATAAAGTAGACTTCAAAATGGAAGAAATAGCTCTTAAACAACAAGTTGAAAAGATGAAAAACCATTACAAAATGACATCATTATTAGCAAGTGAAAGTAAGTAAAGATTTATGGAAATACTCTTACAAGCAGCGGGTGTCGCGTGTGGAGTAACAATCGTTCTTACGACAATTGTTGAGATTGCAAGCAGAGTTGTCTATGGCAAAATACTCTCCGAAGAATTTTTGGATAGATACTTTACCGAAAAACGTTTAAATGAGTACGTCACCAACCACGTTAGTGATGGCATGTTTTACGGAGGCAGAAGCCCACTCGTTGCACAGGCTGGTACGTTGACATCTACTTGGTATATATACGGCGTCGGAAGGATACCAAGGTGGTCGAAGTATCACAAAACTCTAAGTAAGTTGCACGAGCAGCTCTTGTTAGAAGAATTAGAAGAATATGCTTAACCTCCCTAACATATTAGTAAGTTAACGAAAAGGGTATGGATATAGAAAAATGGAAAGAATTTAGCGACGCTGTTGATAAGCACAACGAAGTGGCGCTTGCAGAACACACCTTATTCAAAAAGGAACTATTTGAAAACAGGCCTACGGACTGGAGAGACTACTTTGTGGGAAGAATACAAAAGCTCGAACGCATTAGATTGTCCGAAATGAAGGCACCCTTCATTGGCATACAAAAAACCGAAGTCAACTTCTGGGAGTGGTGTGCCGGAAAACTAGAACTGAGACATGCTTAACCTCCCCATCTCACTCCTCTTTGCAGTAGCGTTTGCACATGCAGCTATATATCCGATGTGTGTTATTAACTAAATTAGTAGTATGAAAAGCAAGACGGTGTGGACAGCGTGTATTGCGTAAATAGCGTAGCTAATATAGGATTAGAGAATGAACAACAAAAAGAATCGTTGGGTAGCACAAGGGGTACGACATTTAGTGGCTAAAGAAGCGAAAGGGGTATGCTTTCATTGTAAAAAGAAAGCGAGTAGAGCCGATATAAGTACTAGAGGTCATTTAAGATTTTTTGACGAAAACGACAATACTTATCATATAGACCACATTATTCCACGTTCAAAAGGTGGTACAGATGATAAAAAAAATCTCGTTCTTTCTTGTCCGACCTGTAATATGGGAATCCGAAACAAAAAAGCTTCAAATGACACCGATGTGTTAGCAATCTTAAAGGACATAAACGGATAGCCTTTATTCACGCAGTAACGGGCCGATGTGCAAGATTATATGAAAGATATTTACGACGAAAAAGAAGTAGAAAAACTCTCGCAAGGAGTGCTAGATTCGGTGAAGGATAAAATAAAAGACCAAATCGCAGATGAGGTGTATTCAAAAATCGGTGGGTATCTTTATGAGCATTACACAAACAACAAAGACAAAATCGAGAGTGAGTTGATAAAATCTATTGTCGAGGAATATGTGAAAAATCCAAACGACTATAAGTATGCTGACTTGCGAAAAAAGATATTCTTGGAAAACAAAGAAGAGTTGACCAAAATACTCACTGATGAGGCAATTTACAAAAGTGTAGAAGCTGTTATAGAACAATACACTCATCAAGGCTATCATTTTGAATGGAGGTGGAAAGACGGTATTGCTAGGTTCATCTTGGAGAACTTCTCAAAGTTTAAGGACGACGAAAGGATAAAGGAGTGGATTGGCAGAGATATGGAAAGAAAAGATAATCGTATTAAATGGCTTGAAGAAAAGTTGCGAGAGGTATCTAGTATCTTGGATGATTAAACCTATGACCCACCAACTCCCAGGTAGCCACGCAGCATTATTCGTTAACGGTGCATGTTGGATGCACGGAGAAAAGATATGAACCATGTCTATCAATGTTCCGATGGTCCGCACAACTCATTTTGTAAGACCGTTGTTGAGAGTCCTGAGTGGAAAGCATGGGGTAAGGTAGCTTACGAGCATGGGTATGACTATCACGAGTGTCACGAATGTGGATGGATTAGCGTCGCCCACTTCAAAGCATTTATGGAGTTTTGCGTCACCCACCGAGAACAAGCACTCCGCAAAGAGCTGTTAGAAAAGATAGACGCACTGCCATCTGACTTCTGCAACGACGGAGTGTATACGGACAAGGAAATGGTTGACTGCTTGGCTGGTGTACTGCGGTCACGAGAAGAGGCGATTAGAGAGATTATTAGGGGCGGTAACAACAAATAGGTATGACACCAAAAGAAGCTATAGAAAAAGCTGTTGAGGGTGGGTGGACTTGTAAGGGTGAAATAGATGGGAAAGGTCTAGGAACACCTACTTGGAAGTTCCAAAAGTCGAGTGTCTTAACAATCAATAAAATAATAATAGGTTTTGGCGGCGACCCCGTACGTATGTCCGTTGGCGTTGATGTGCATGAAATCGCCCTCGACCCAACATTTTGGCAAGCGTTGGGTAAGGCGTTGGGGTGGGACAAACTAGCGGATGGTCGAAATTGGGAGGCAAGTAAGTACGGATACATGGAGGTATGGCGGCATCATGCCCACCGCTTCTACGACCTCATCCTCACTGGCGAACTAATAGACAAGTTTTGGGCCGACCTACTAGCTAATTAGAAATATATGGAAACATACAACCAGAAGTTAAAATGTACGAATTGTGGGCAAGTAGAAAATGTCGAGATTAAAAAAGGGATTGCTGTGCCTGGGTTTATATGCTGTCATCCTTGTACCAATTGTGGTTGTTACTCCATGACAAAGTACACGGCATACCCAGTCGAGAAGAAATCTTTTCCAGAGAGAGAACTTTACTTTAAAAGCTAATTAGAAAGAGAGTATGATACCACCTCAAATCTTCTTTGGCGTAAGCACGATAGTACTATTACAGCTCAGTTTCTTTTACGAAACAAGAGAAAAATACGACACAGCAATTGCTCATATGGTGTTTGCGACTATCACATTTGTACTATTCACCATATCGACGTTCGTTGCTACATTATAGGTAGTAAGGAGAAAGGTGTGTTTGGACAGTAGCTCAAGTGGCAGAGCAGCTCCTTTGTAACGAGCAGGTTAGTGGATTCGAGTTCCCTCTGTCCCTCAAGGTTCTTCACAAGTAGCCAGTGTTCAGCGGTAGGCGGTAATAGAGTCCGCACGGGCAACAACGGCGAATGACACTAGGAACCCCGGCCGGTCTAAGCGAGATGACTATACGAGTAACAATAAGAAATCTGTCTGGGGCAATTGGACAGATTGGATAGCCCCCCTCGTCAAATCCTCGCCCGCTGAACTTTGTCTATTTAAAATAATTACATGGCACCAGGTACAATAATAGAAGAAATAGTGCGCACCATAACACCGTCGTTTTTGTGTAATATATGGCGTTGCAAAGAGAAATATACTAAGCAAAAAGACGGCGCAACTTTGATTGAGTGCGAGAGGTGCCATGAAATACTCGGGCTCGCTTATACGATTGGTCCATTTACTTTTTCTAAGTAAAAGGAAGTTAATATATGAAACAATGCCCAGCATGTAAAGAAAACACCATCGTTGTAAGTGGTGCTGATAGTATATGTGCTAGTTGTTATTATGAGCCAATAGATAAATTGAAAGAAATTGCCACCCCGTAGGGTGGCTTTTTTAGTAGCTCGCAAGGTCGAGCGCGGAAACGCGAGCTAGCACATAATCCGTCTGACTCGGATCGCCGAGAGGGTGCACTTCGATGACAGTCCATTCGGCATTCTCGGGGTCTTTCTGCGAGAGGCCGACGGTGGCACCGACAATGAACATGTAAGTGCCGATTTCGCAGGTGTTTTCGGTGTCGGCGACATACGCCTCGACACCCTCCTTGCCCGCGTCATGCAGGATGGCGAGAGCTTTGGCGGCCTCGGCGCGTGTATTGCACAGCACCGTGGTCGTCGTGACCACCTGGCCTTGGCGCACCTTGGTCGTCTGAGCCTTGACCTGAGACGCCACGAGAAGCGCGGCGAACAGGACGCCGAGAACGAGCCACACGGCCAACTTGCGCATGCTGTGGCGCTTGTGGCTGCTGTAGAGCGAGGCTTCATCAAAGAACTTGGACATATCACTTCTCCTGTGATGGATGGTGAAATCCGACCAGCTCGGGCTGCGTATCTTCACAGCGAAGCCATTTCGTGCGGCACGTCTGACTGCAGAACCACTTGAGGTTTCCAGCCTTGTGGTCGTACCAGTAGACGCTGTTGTGGTGCTCGTAGTTACAGTTGGTGCGATGACACTTGTTCACCACTTCCTCCTGTTGTACGAGTTGCGGATTTGACGGAGCACCAGTCTCCAAGAATACCTGTTGCGACGGCGCATTTGTTTTCCTCCTTTTAAAGTCCAACCTTTATAAGTATGTTCTCATTTACACAAAATACAACATGGTTATAAACACAAGAGCCGCCCCATAGTTAGTAAAGCGGCTCTCATGCGATTACATGTAACTATTAGTCGCTCTATAGCTACTAATAATTGGAAGCAAGCGTTACGTATCGGTCGCTTCCTTATACGATCCCCATTTCTTTGTCACTGAGTTGTTGCAGTTTTTCCAGTGATACCCTAAATCGTCGTCAAACATTTTCTTTGTAAGAGTAAACTGTGTTCTAAAATCGTGGATGGCTTCTAGGGTTACATCCATGCCGTACTTCTTTGAGAAGCCAAGAAACGTAGCGTCTTGGTACATAAACCACCCTGTACTTCTAAGTCCATTAGAATCGATGATTGAAATGTCTTTAAAGCCACTCTCACAATATGCCAACTTTCCTAACCACGCGTCTTTGGTTATGGCACGAGCACTGATGGGAAGTATTGCTCCCCAGAGAGATATTGAAGTAACTGCTATGTAGAGTATTTTTTTGAGTATAAGCCTAACGCGAACGGGTGTATCTGAATTTCTCGCCTTTGAAGAGTAGCGACTAGCACCTCTTGGGGCTTTGCCTTTTCTGTATTATTTACGAATACCTGCTGCAGTTATGTCACCCACTTGGTAGCGACGAACAAGAACCCAAAGGCCAGAGCCTAGAGTAATAATGGTTGTAATAGTCGTGGTCAATTCGTCAGAGCCGATAACAATTCCGAAACGAGGAAGCAACTGCGCCAACAACATTACGACGACTGATATGTATGTTTGAGACATGGTTTTAGTATACTATATTTTTAATAGTCCAGTGGTACTATACACACCTATAAGTACTTCCTAAATGCACCAGATTTCCAGGCAACCCACCAATCTGCGTGGCCCTGTAACCACATCTTACACATCCATCGAATTACGGCTTCAGGATTGTTGAGCACGAAATCCACAGAAGGAAAACTCTTACCTGGGCCGATATGATAATGGTCATTTATTTGAGCCAAGCCCCAGTCTGTTGACCAGGTTTTACCATTCTTTTTATTCTCTAGTTTTGCAGTAAGTTTAAAGCCGCTTTCTGCTTGCACTGTGGCACAGAGTTCGTTCTTTTGTTTTACGGTTAGCCCCTCTTGGTCGCATATAACACGCACAGAATGGCGTATATTCGCTACAGTGTCCCACAAGAGTGTTTCTGGCATAGGTGTTGGTTTAGGTGATAAAGGCTCTACAGGTGGCAGAATAGGTGGCAAAACAGGGGGTTCTAGAGGCTCTATGGGGTTGTGTAAGGTACCTTTATCACCAGTAAATATATACTGGATAATTTCCCATAAGGTTTTTAGCCAACCCCTCATATCCCCAAGAATGTTCTAATAATAAGCACCAGCGATGCGGCAAAGCCAATGTCGGTATTCAGTGCCTGGTTGAGTGCGAGTCTGGTTCGAGGCCCGAAGTTCATACCATTGTCGGCGATATTATTGGCCTTTTGGAAGGCAGCCAAGGCGACCCTGGTTTCGTTACCGTAATAGTTTGTCACTGCGTGGGGTATTTGATACCCAAGAGATACGAGCGCCTTTTGTAAGTACGCTACTTCGGGGTCATCAGCTCCAAAGAACATATTTTTCGCAAAGAAGTGAATGTCTGTCCTTTCGGCGCTTATATAGAGGCGATACCCATATTCCCAGAAATCATAATCCGGTGCGAGGTTTTTAAAGAAACTCCCCCCAGTGTCTTGATAATTATCGAATGCCTGGTACTTTGGAATCCCCCAAAGCAACCATGCATGATTAAGGTCAGCTACTACACGAGGGTAAACACCATCAACAGGTACAGGCCACGCATGTCCAGCAACAACAATCATCTCATCATCAAGTAGGTCACCAAAGAATGCCTCTTGGACTTGTTCGTAATTCATAGGGAAACGCCTCTTAAACTCTTTACCAAGTTCAAGCATTTTTTGAGTTATTTTTGACCTATCCATGTAGTCAACCCACACCATCCAGTCCTCCTTTGGAAGCATAGACTTTGGAATAAGACCATTGAGGCGTATAGCATCCAGTGGTGCCTTGAGACTATTGCCTGCACGAGTAGTGCCACTCAAAATTGCAATAAACCTATCGCTCAATACCACCTTACCGTCTTGTATATACCCATTATCCTCAAGCCATTTTTTGTTCTCGGGAAGCATTGTTCCTTGATACCAGTATGTAAAAAGAGCTTCTGCGTAGTTTATCGGTGCTCGAGTAGCGCAGTCGCCGAAATCTGTCTTTGAATTGAATTGTGTCTCACCCATAGGCAGATACTGCTTACGGAGTTTTTCTGGTATAGAGACGAGTGAGGGTGCAGAGAATGCGCCAAATTGCCAGTCTTTCTCAGACTGTTCAAGCTTCTCTCTTTGTAGGTCAAGTCCGTGGTTCATTTTGTATACAATCCCTTAATTGATAACCAAGCTGCAGCCGCAGCTCCTGCTGCCAAAAGACTTTTGAACATAAAGGTCAATGTCCCCCTAGCTTGTATAAAAGGCTTTAATTCCTCCATGTCTTTTGTGTGTTGTTCTATATGTTCGTCGACCTTATCAACCAACTTACCAACCAACTCACGCAATTCATCTATACCCTCTTGGGTTTTCTCAAATCTCTCACGGTTATTGTTCTCGTTATCGGCAAAGCGTTGGTCGTCGTGTTTACCGTGTTCTATTTGCCACTTGTTTGACTCTTGGAGTGCTTCTTTTATCTCCGAGACTTCTTTAGTTATAGCTAATAATTCCTCTTTCATAGTTATCGGAATATAGAACGACCACCAAAAAAGTTGAACTGTGCACGTGATGGTGTATCGATTTTTGTATAGAGAAGTGTGACAGATACGCGAGTCGCGGCTGGACTGCCCGATGGTACGCTCATAACATCAACCAAATCCCCATCCTTAATTGTTACGTTTGCTCCTGACAAGATGGAACAATAGTTAGCAAGTGCCGCAATCGTACAGGTGATTGGCGTACTCGCACCGTTTACACGCAATGTGAGGGTGCGGGTTCGTCCTGATGCAGCCGCCACCTGAACTGCTGCAATCATGCCCTTGTACGTCTTTTTGGTGTCCATAGTCTGTGCATTGGCTTCACTTGTGGTAGTCGCGTTTTCACCATAGGCTGGGAAATATGTTGTGGCACTCGCACTATCCGCTTGGTTTCCTGTTGAGGTAAAGTACATCGCGTCACCAACCACAGTCGGCACGAAACGCATACTATACCCAGGAAGTGAACTTCCCGCAGGAGTCCCTAGCGGCTCTGCGATAATTTGTACGCCGTCATTCACCGCCACACTTATCGAGTCTGAAGTGTCCGCTGCTGCCATTGAAGCGACACCCGACGCTCCCGTAACGCCCGCCGTCAATGTAGTAGTTGCAGAGTTTTTGGCGAGGTATATATTGCGTGTTTTGGCTGCACCTGGCGCGGTGTTTGCTCCAACATAGAGCCAATCAAATACACCAGGAGTCGCTATGGTACTGGTTGAGTTGGTGGTGGTCAGTGTACCGCCCGCACTACCGCTCATTGAACTGAGGCCGCCGCCGATGGTGAGTGTGGTATTGGAACTTAGCGAATGTCCCGAGTACATGAAATTGTTGTAGTTATTTGGCTGAAAGTCTACAACCGACTGGGCGTTGACAGGAATGGTGGGGGTTCCCACGGCTGCAATAGCGAGCTGCAAAGTGCCACCAGGCTGCACAGAAAATGAACCTGATATAGTTCCACTTGTGGCTGTGTTGGCAATAGTACAGGTCGCTGTAGTTGTCGCCTTATTGTACATATAGCTAAATACCCAACTTGCTCCCACCCCTGGTGCTGTGGTCACGTTGCAATACCCACCCGCAAACGTTCCTCCTATTGCGACCATAGATGAAGTCGCCGCATTGAAAAATGCGTTAGCATTAGGTGTCGCGTTCATACTGAAAGGTATGTAGTTGACCGCTGTTATCGATGGATACGATGAACCAGTCACAAAACTCTGTTTCAAAGGCTCTGCCGCACGGCTAAAAGAAATACCCACAAATAAGGCTATGGAAATTCCTAGACAGAAAAAGAAGTTTTTCATTGTGGTATTTCGAGGTCTGCGTTTTGGTGTGTGTTTGGCATACAAATAAAGCTGATTGTTAATTGGACTCTGGACAGAACAAGTTAACCGTTCCACCTCCTATTGAGTTGTTGGTGGATAACGTTACTCCCGAAGTGGACTCATTGACCACGACAACTGTGGTAGTTGAGGTTGTGCTGCGAATGGTGGCCTGGCACTTTGGTGTGGTGAAGCGCACGAACGGGAAAGTCACCGCACACGACGTGACCGCGCCGGTGCCCGCCGTCACCGTCATGTTGTTCATGTTGCCGGATACCGATGGCGAGGTGCCGCAGCTCCCCACCGTAGGTGTCTCGCCGTTGAAAACGAGACTACCGAACGGGTCTATCGCAAGTGGGGTGTAGACGGTGTTGTCGTGAAGCTGTGCAACAGCTAATGCTGTTGTGCTCGATGCTGCTTGGATGGATATGTTGGCATATGGTGTCGAACTTCCGAATCCCACAAAGCCGTTGATTGCGCTCATGAAGAAGCCGGAAAAAGTGTTGCTGTCGGTCGATGTGCCGATTCGAAAAAGGGAACCGCTGGTATCCTGTGTACCAAATGCCACAGTGGTAGAGCCTTGTGAGTTTTCCACCTGCAATGTAGTACTACTGTTAGTTGTTGATTTTATATATACGAGGCCATCATCACCTTGCACTGCAAACTTAGCCGATGGAGATGATGTAGAGAGTCCAAATCTTCCTATATTATTTAATGTCAGTAGTGTTGTTGTTGCTGAATTGGTAGATGATGCCACCGCAAACAATGTTGTGTTTGTTTCACTTGGGTATGCGTGGACACTAAACTTTGCGTATGGACTTGTTGTGGCACCAAATCCCCAACGATTAGTGCTACTTAGAATTGATTGTTGTGAACCTGTACCATGGACAGAGAGAACACCTGGTGCATCGAAATGTATGCCCGTAGATGAGTCACCTCCGTATAGTTGTGGAAGTGCTGAGTATCCTGCAAATTGGATTGTCTTGTTGTTCGCAATAACGACATTTTGTGTATTTAATTGTCCATCTGCAGCGACTGAAGTTGTAGCTGTACCACCAAATGAGGCTAGTGTAGATGAAAAATATGTACTAGATGCGTTTCCGTTGAATTGCTGAAGAGCAGACCATATGTTACTTGTTGTGGTCGCTAATCCCGATGATATATTCGCGGTACTTGTGTTCCATATAATAGGATAGGTCGCTGTGATTGACGTAGTGCCGAACGTACTGCCACCACCTGTGGATGAAAGAGTGCCGCCAGTAAAAGTAAGGCCAGTACCTACAGTGACAGTTTTAAGTGTGCAGGTAGAAGGGTTGTTTGTGTTGCATGTGGCTGTACCATCTCCGTATAAAATACCTGATGGAGAAGTTAAACCTGTTCCACCCAAGTTTGTTGGTAGTGTTGTTGCAGCAATAGCAAACCTCCCGAATACTACCAAGAGAAGAAACAACGTAGTTGCTGCGTAAAAGTTTTTCATATTTCTATAATTCTAGCACATCATTTATCTTTTTAGCGTACATCTGTGCCATGGTTGCTTGGTATGGGTCGCGCAAGTGGATACCATCAAAACTAATATCTGTATTGCACATCAACGCTGTAACATAACTTCCATCTGATACAAGTTGGTTAGCATTTCGGTCAACGTAAGCATCAGCTCCTACACCACCGCTTGCAATGGGTACGTTATACGATGACTCTATCCATGAGTTATAAGCCTGAAGTACAGGAGCCTTGTCATTAGAACCACCACCAGCAGCAAAACTACAGTCAACCTCCTTTGTGGTTACGATAACGTACACATTTGAACCAAGTCCTTTTGCATATGAGACGAAGTTCTGTAGGTTTGTCTTGATTGTTTCTATACTATCTCCACCACGAATGTCGTTACCAATGAGTGTAAACACGATGATAAACTTGTCCATCGTTGCGCCTCTGTTAGAGGTATACACGTTCCCCACACGATTTACTCTGTCTGCATAATACGAGTCTATAGAGAAGCCGTGGTTAGAGTTGTTATATATGCGTGTACCTTTTGGTAATAATGGCTCAAGCATGAACGGCCATGAAGAACCTGTGGTGCTGCTCGTTCCAGCACCATCACTTGCAGATGCCACCAATACAATGTTGTTTGCTTGTCGTTGTATGTTAAATGTAGCCTCAAAAGATTTAATGACAGTTGGTTCTGTTGATGTTGTAGATAGTGTAGAGTTCCACAACACAAATGCACCTAAACTCATACACGCACCTCCATTTACTGCGTCATATCCAATATAGCCTCCCGCACTTGTAGTAGTGGTGTTTGGGTGGCCTTGTGACTCAAACTGTCCATTCATGTGAAGATAGAAAAAGGACGCAGCGCAAGTAATCATGGCTACGGATGGGGTTGTGGTGAGGTGTGTATCCATCGTACCAGCAAAACCAACTCCGCGAATACCTGTGCCGTTTTGATATGATTGAGCAAATCCAAAAGCACCTGTGGAGTTAGAAAATAGACCCCCTTCGTCAGCGTCTGTGGATGGGTTATTATGTGCGACTACCATCAATGCAGAAGATAGTGCTGGTTCATATGAGACTGTGGACGGCATTACGAGATACTGGTCAACCAGAGAAACACCAGGGCTACCAGATATTGCATGTTTGCGACTTTGGAAAGATACAACCCTACATCCTTTTATATCCTTAGTGGCATCCCATACAGGAGAAGTGCCTACAGTGCCTGTAGCGTCTCTTCCGTTACCACTTTGGTCGTACCACTTTGTTATTTCACACGTTGTCCCATAGCAAAAGTTATCGGCAGAAGCATAATCCATCTCGTCGTTTTGTAGAAATGCAACGTCAAAGGTGGCACTGTCTGATGCGCGTGTAAGTTGTAGTGCATAGCCTTGATACGCTGTGCGAAGTAATTTTGTGCCGTATGCAACAACTGGTGCTGTGTACCCATCAAGTGGTCGTTTTGGTCCACCATCTACTCTAACCCAAAGGCCGTTGGGGTCTACTGAAAGTGCTTTCCAAGTAACACCGTCTTGGTCGAGCCATAAGTCATTAGTCTCATAGCCAAGACTTGCGTTGTCTTCTACTGTAGGTGGTCGGTCATGGATAGTATTGTTACCGCCAGAACCTGCAGGGGTAACAGTCACAACACCATCTCTTGAGACAGTTACAGCGGAGTTTTCAAAGTTTATTACGCGAGTGTTTTTACTTACAGTAGAACCATCATCTTGTATTGTGAGCGGGTGAGCCCCCCAACCAGGCCTACTAGATGCGACTCTCTCTAAGTCGTCTAACCCACGAATAGCACTCTTGTCGAGGCGTTCGTCTCCTTTCAAGCTCTCAAGAGCATTGCGCATGTCCTCACCTACAAGAGGTTCTGGTTGTGGGGGTAGTAACGCAAGAACCTTAGCTGCGATTTTGTTTTCGTCAGCATCTTTACCAGGTTGACCATCTTTTATATTACGCACCCTCTCTTCAAACAGTCTAAACTTGTTTGCGAGCTCTTTAGTGATTTCTAGAGCGTGGTCTTTCAGGTCGTCTATGTAGGCTTGTTTATCAAAAGTTATGTCGTTAGTGAGCTTTTCTTTAAATACCTCAAGTGACTTGTTTATAAGGTCAAACTCTTTTTCGTTTGTATTCTTTGTCTCTTGTATAATCTTGATTACCAACTCAAAAGCCTTCACAAATTCGTCTTGTGTGACACTCTCGTCAATGACTTGTATGAGTCGTTCGAGTTTATTCAGCTTTTCTTCGGGAGACATATGATAAAAGCAACCCGTGAGGATTGCTTTCATTGTACCACTTTTTGGAAGTCAATATATGTTATTAACAGTTAGTGTTGCCAACACTTCGCACTGCTATACCAATCACCTGTTCCACGGTTAGCATAGAGCCATTTGCCGTAGGCGATGTTGTCCTTCTCGTCGTAAAGATTAAGACCAAGTGATGTTGCTTCTTTGCCGTGTATAGAGTTGATTTGCATAATGCCAATATCGATTGTTCCATTTGTGTTTACATGCGTAATCACCTGTCCATCTTTGCCAAAGTGACGTGCACTTCCCTTGGTACCATTGCCAGACTCGCAATCTTGAATGCGCTCTAGTATAGGTGCCTCTGCCTCAATGGTGATAGTTTTCGTTGAAGCAGTAACTGTAGAGGTTGAGTAAATAAGCGCTCCTGCCATGAATATAGCGTAGGCTGCTGCTGAGATAAGCGACCAGCGTACTGTAAAACGTACTGCGCGGCGAACCATTGCTTTAAAGCTGTCGAACTTTCCGTTAATGCGGCGACCCATGTGGTAGATTTTTACTTTTTTCATAATGTTTAATTTAGTTAGTAGTTGCCCTATTCATAAGGATAGCCTAGGATAGCCACCAAGTCAAGCAGGTTATCCACTGGTCAAAAAGGCATACCTGTGCTAGCCTTATAGATATGAAGAAAACATTTAATATGAAGGAGATGTTCCGGGACATAAAGGCCAACCACTCTGATAAGTACTCTGACAAAGTAAGTAAAGAAAAGCCGTTCTACGACGTGGGTTACTTCAAAAGAGAAATTGCGAGGCTAGAAAGAAACCCAAACTTTCTTTCAACCAAAGGTATTAAGATTACAAAGTTAGTGGACGAGGTATGAGAAGTCCCAGGAAAGCTATATTCTTTCAACTCGACGTGCACGAAAGGATTGAAAAAGCGGCACGAGAAAGTGGCCGCACTTTAGCTAGTGAGGTAGGTAGGCACTACAAAGAATGATGGAACAACTAATGCGTCTAGGAGGTAACATCGTCGTTATAGGAATGTCTATCGTTTTGGTTGGTTTAGCTATACAAATTGTGTGTGAGTTAGTAGAAGCAGCATGGTCTTACCTCAACTCCAAGTAGGCGTCAAATACATCTTGGGTCAACAATTTACCAGCTTTTAGCCGCGACAGCTCCTGTTTCAATTCGTCACCTTTCATCCCCTCAGTCAAATGCAACACCACTTCTGCGCGCGCATAAGTTTTTGCCTTGTCCGAGATAGAGGCAATCGCTTTAGCTTTTTTCTCGTCGTCTAGTTTTTGGTATTCAGGGTGGTTAAGAAGACTATTGAGTTTAACTTCGGTGAGCTGGCCCGAACGTTGCCATAATTCGGTGTTCTGCTCGGGCGAGAGCACATCGTAGCCATTCTTGTCTCCCACTTGTGAAGGGGTTGCTTGGTATCCTGCATCAGAGAGGCGGCGCAACTCGTCAATGAGGGGGCTATGTTTCTCAGTACCAGGTCGGGTGGGGTCGGCCATCGCCGTGGCAAAACCAGGCGTCTCGACGTTATTACCAAGAGTGTCTACTTGAGGCTGTAAGTTTCCTCGAACGCCCGGCACACGGGACTTGAGGGTATCGAGCATACCAGGGGTACGACGCTCAACACTATCCGTCGAACGTGCGACGTCACTCACAATCGTAGGTATAACTGAGCCAATGAGACCCTTGAAGTAAGTATTGCCGTAATTCACAGGGTCGGATATCGCTTTCACAAGCTGGTCAACACCTCGAAGAAAGGTTTGGTCAGTAAGTGTTTTGCCACCACCGGCTGCTGCTTGTGTGAGTGCACCAAATATGCTGCCTGTGTCCTTTATCCCTTGTTGGAAGTAACCCCCAACCAACAACGTCATGCCTAAGGGGCCAAAGACGTTGACCGAACGCCACTTACCGTCAACGAGGATGCTGTTTTGTTTCTTGCCTTCCAACTCCCACTGTTTCTGTTCAGCTTCGGTCTTTGGACTGGTGAGGGTGAGCATCCCTTTCTCAAAGAGCTTGGTGCCAAGGTACATAGTTGCGGTGCCAGTAATGGCTCTGCCTATTCCTTGAGAGAACAAACGTTGGTCAAATTTCCCCTTACCGATATTTTCAGCAAGCGTTTTAACGACACCAACGGGAGAATAGTTTACTAACTGCGTGGCTACTGCGGCAGGTGTTTTGGCAAATGGAATAATAATCTCGCCGCCCGGAGCGTCTTGTATCTTCTTTGCAATCTTTGCTAGCACGGTTGAGTTTTGAAATACTGCGGTCTCTGCGTCGATGGTAGCGTAGCGCAACATCTCATCAGTTGGATTCTGTACTAACTCAGTTACAAATTGCTTTGCCTCCTTGCCTTTCAAGCCCTGGTTCTTGACCTCAGCTAGTGCCTGTGAAGTAAGAGAGCGCGCTTTGGCACCGTAGTAGAATGGTTGGTCTTCTGCACCAATCACTCTGAATACGCCCTCCTCGTAGGCTTGTATGGCTTTGGCAAAGCGGCCGTTGCCGAAGTTTACTTTCTTTATGTCGAGTTTAGTACCAATGTCGCGCACGTCATAACCAGTTCTGAGATAGCGCCAGCCTTTAGCGAAGCCTTCCTTAATGCCACTGGCGCTCCCGTGTGCAGTAAGGATTGCGGTGCGCTTGCCTGTAAACAACGAGGCTACCGAGTCCACTGCTGCGGTAGGCAGGTCTTTGGCCACTTCACTAATACCATGAAAAAGGTTGGATGCGGTGTTGAGGCCACTGGTCTTGATACCAGTGAGCAAGCCCGCTTTCCAAACGGCGACTAATTTCTTATATAATGACGTAGGCACGAGTGAGACCATATGGTCTTGCAGGTCGCGGAACGCTCTGGCTTTCTCCCAACCATCAGGCATTTTTTGTACTACACGCGAACGCTCCAAAATATCTTTCGCTTGCTCGCCAGTCAGTTCGGGTATTTGCTTCTTGAGGCCAAGCATACCTCCACCCGATTTGGCCACCTCCTCGTTGTATCGTTGTATCTCTCTGGCTGCGAAGCGGAGTTGTCCTTCTGGGGTGAGACGACCAAGAATGGATGCCGCCTGCACAGTGCGTCCGCTCTCAGTGAGTTTGACTGCGACGGTATTGGCCACATGCGCGGCCTGGTCGTAGAGCGCGTTTTTGGTCGCCTCACTCGTCGCTGCTTGTGCTTCTTGTGAGAGATGCTTCACCAACTCGGCTGCGGTGGCTACCGCCTTGTCGTCGGTGCCTGTGGTAGCAAGACGCTGGGCAGCAGAAAGGTCGTCTTTGATGAGGTTCTTCGCTTTGATAGCCAGTGCGTCGGTATCACGTGGGATGTATTGGCCCGCTACTTTGGTGACTTGCGGCAGCTCCTTTTTAACGGAAGAGACGAAGCCACGCTCGCGGCTGGCGGGCGCCGTTGCGTCCTCAGCAAAAGGGTTCTTCACAAAACCTCGCTTACCTTTGGTACTGACATTCCTAAAAAACTCTTTTACACCTGACGTGCCTTCTCTGGCATGGGCATTTACTTTAGTTGAAGTAACGCTCTTAGCTTTATTGTAGATGTCGGTGAGTTGGGACGTATAGCGCAGTTCTCCCGTCGCCTTATCAATAGCGAGATTTTTGATTGGTATTTGTAGTTTAACCACCTCGCCATTAGGTATCTGGTCTGCATAAAACTTAGCCCCATACACTCCTGACGCTTCTTTTTGTGCCGACGAAGTAAGAGACACATAAGAACCATCATTCAGATTCTTCCAAGCATTACCGTCCAGTTTAGATGCAACTTCTGGACTTGTGCCGTGATATACCGTCACTACTCCATCTTTTACTTTAAATTGGTCTGGGAAGTAATTGCCAACTTTCATATCAGCACCACTTTCAGCAGACGCCTTCGCCTTGTTTAAGATTCCCTCAAGAGGAATTGCGGGAGTATCTACATACTGTGTCTCACTACCTAACTTTACTTGTGAGAGTGTTTGTCCTACCTTATTCTGACCTGTCTTTGGCGTGGGTAACATCAACTCCTCCGCAGTCTTATACTTACGGGCTTCTAAAGCCATGGTAGTATTAGGTGATGATACAGATACAGGTTTTGATTGTGTTGGCGTTTCTGACAGCAATCCCTTTTCTTGTTTGACCACTGTGTCAGGTACGTTCTTACTGCCGTCGAGTATGGCAGTGAACTTATCTGCCATTTTCTTGGCGTTCTTCGTTGAGACATTAAACTGCTGCGCGAGTGCCTCTGCGTCAAAATGCTCTTGTGCCTTGAAGATAGGGTTATTAGGATGTTCTTTTGCAAATTCCTTTGCATTCAACCTCACGCTATCAACAAAACGCTGCAGGGTGTACAAGTCATCGGGATGTATGTCGGGTAGTGGTGTCTCAACAGGATGGATGGTAGCTTTTGGCCGTACCGATATTTCACCCGACGTGTGTCCTGCAAAGGCACCTGCGAGTTGCTCTGCCACCAAAGGCATACTGAAAGTAACGTTGCCTTCTTTATCTTTATACTCTGTGCCGCGCTCGGCGAATTGTGTCTGCAACGACTGGGCGAGTGGTTGGAAACTCCTTTGCTTTACACTCTGTACAATCGACGAGACACGTTCAGCCGGGCCCTCTAAAAGAGGAGATACAAATGGAGTGAAAACATTGGGTTTCTCAGCAACGGTCTGTGGCGTTGACCTAGCCATCCCGGTGCTAAACGAGTTGGCAAGTAAACCCGCAGACATTCGTGGTGCCTCCGGTTGTGCAAACGCTGTTTCGCCTGGTTTAAGGAGTGGCGTATACGCCGGTATAGCATTACTCGAAAGTCCTGGCTTTTTTGTTGTGGGCGAAAGCAGTCCCATATTAGAGGTTACTGAAGTCTAGTCCACCCTTACTTTTAGGACGCAAATACTCAGGAATGGAAGTGTCTTGTGGATTAGTGTATAGGTCTGGTGGGAACTGGGAGATAAAGTCCTTTGGCTCGCCACCCGCCGCCTTCCAAGCATTAAAAAGTTGGAGATATAACGCAGAGTCTACATGGCCATCAGACCCACGCGAGTCTTCAAGTATTTTGGAGTCCTCTGCGTAGTCAGTTTTGGTGTAGTTAAGTGCGCCACTTTTGACCACACTTGCGGCACCACCTCCACCACCTTTTATCAACTGTGGTGTACCTATAACCTTACCTTGTGCGTCTTTCTTTACTTGATACAAGTTTCCATCTTGTGTGAAAGTGTCATACTTTCCACCAGCAATAAGCCCTGTAGTAGCTGCTATACTTGTAGCTTCTTCAACTGTTTTTGCCGCAGCAATAGCGGTCAAAGCTGTTGAGACAGTTGGATATTGTGCGGTTGGAGTAAATTCCTTAGATTGACTTGCTGCGTCAATGGATATTTTACTTATATCTTTTTGTAGAGTCTTTGCCTCCTCTATTTGTGCTTTCTGCTGTTCTTGCTGTGCCAAAAGCGCACCAGCACGATTCTTGTCCTGTAGAGAAGTAAGAGGGTCATTCAGAATAAGAGTGAGGTTTTTTGTTTTCGCGGCTATCTCATCTTCAATTGGGCCATATTTTGCCGCTACGGCTTGGTCAGCTTTATGTTGTGCCGAAACAAGGTTATTTTGTAGAGCATCAGAAAGAGAGGAGAACGTAAGTGCTTTTACCGCACGAGCACGTTCAATCTTTTGTTGCTCACCAGTTATAGCAAAAGTTGGTATGAGCCTATCTTCTGCTTTTAAACTCGCTCCAGCCGCATCGTTTTGTAATTGCTTGATGCTTACATTGAGGTCAGCAATAGACTGTTGGACAGTATCAACACCAGCCGCCGTATTCTGCTCTGTTTGATACGCATTTTTACCAGCGCTCTCATCGTTAAGTTTCATCAGTCGAGCAATGAGAGCCGAACTTGTTTTTTCTTGTGACGTTTGTTCCTGTGGCTTATATGTTGTATCAATACCAGCAATGTTTGTAGGAGTGTATGTAGGTGTACTGTAATTTACGGGCGGCGGAGTACTAAGACTGTTTGAGGTTATGGCAGCCGGTACGACGGGTGCTGGAATTGTGGGGGTAGTAACGGGAGTCTGTAGTTTTCCTAAAAGACTTGTATTTTGTTCTGCCGTACCACGGTAGTCAGTTGCGTTACCTAAACCCTGTGTCTGGTAAAGTTGTGCTCTCTCAGTCAAAGAGGGTAGTGCTTTACCTTGTCCTGTGTAGTAGTCGTATAAGTTATTTGCGGCCATATAAATATAATATCATTAAATGAAAATAATCTGTGGTATAAGTGGTGGTGCTGCAATCAACTCCACAGCGAATATCATCTGGTCGGCTGCACTAGACTGATACCCAAGATTTTCCCACTGCATTGTTACATTGGTTCCAGTATGCGCTTTGTAAGAAATACCTGCTAAGTGACCCGCACCACCACCCCACGTACCTGTATTGCTCATCACACCTGTTTGAGGAGACGTTGCATTACCTGTGCCGTCTGAGCGCGTGACGTAAAAGAAGTCAACAACAGTGCCTGAGTCCCCACTTACGGTAACCGTAACGCTACGAGGAGTGACGATACTATCTTCCCAAGTAGCACTATTGCTTCCCCCAATTGGGGTGATTTGGTCTACGTTATTAAAACTTACTATTCCAACACGAAATACTGTTACCCCTCCAGTAAAGAAAACATCTACAGAGTGAGAACCTGTTTGAGGACTTGTTAAATACCCTACCCACAGCTTTCCTGCTGATACTGTAAAAGTGCCAAACGCTGTTAGTGTATCTCCTGCATATGTTACGTCAGTTACGCTCTCACCAAGTGAGTCAAGAAAAACAGCAACTAGGACGATACTGCCGTTGTTTACAAAAGTAACAGGTTCAGTTCCACCACTAGAACTGCTTACGTCGCTTTCAGTAAAGTTGTCTAGTATTACAGCCATATTATTGTAGTTCTAAAATAACCCCTAAGCCCATAGTTCCTGTACCCGCAACATCAACGTCAACCGATATAATATCCCCCGTGTGGACTACGTTGTAGCGTGGGTCTATCACTCTTGGAGTAGTTGCTGTGTAGCTAGTTTTCTCGTTTATGTCTATCGTAATTACAGTAGAAAGCATGTCTGCTGAGTTGGTTACGTTACGCAGTTGCACTGTAGGCGTTCCTGACGACGATACAGTAGAAACAAACGCCTGTGCGTCTTGTAGCACAGCACCATCTAGTGACGCTGGGATGCAGAATACAAGTTTATTATCCCCTGTGGTTACGATGGTAGTATCGTCAAACAGTTTGAGTTCAATTATACGCCCGACGTTCTTCCAGTTTTTAATAGGAAGTTGGCCGTCAGTATTCTCTAATGTAGGTGCAGGGGCTTGAGTCAAATCTGGCTCAGTATACTCAACCGAAGTGAGTGGTGTGTTAGTTGTTCTGGTTTGGTTCTCCATATATTTCTATTTGTTTGATACGCATCGAACCAACTCCCGCGTCTCTGTTCATCTCTATGCTAATTGCATCTCCTACGGGAAGTGGGCCAGTAGATGAATCGGGATATATTCGTACGCCTCGTTTATCTCCATGATTTGTGTACGACATGTGAGTAAACACACAGTCGGACTCTGTTGCAGAGGTCCTCACACTAAACGTAATATCCTCTGTAGAAGTGAGTGGTATATCTCTCACGATAACCATTGAGGATATTTGATATCTTGCACCCAACGGAATATATACCGTGGTGAATGTGCCACTGTTTGTTGCTACTCCCAAGGCAGAGTTGTTTGTGAAGTAGTACAGTTTTGCGCTTGTTGTTCCAAAGAATGTGAAGTTTGAGGATGCACCCGTATCTACCATAGATACACTGCCACTCATCTGTGACCCGTAGATGTTGAACAGTGCATTTGGCACTCCTGGTATTACCTTGCCGAATGTGTACGTTCCCATAACAACAGCGTCGTTGTACAAGTCCATTTGCCTTGGGTAGCCGTATGTAGCTGTTACGTCTGTTCTTAGAAGTTTTGGTGGTGTTGCGTAGTTAAACACATATACACCACGAGAACCGAGAGCATAAATTAAACCTCCTTTCTCTTGCATGGCAGAAATAATAGGGTCGTTTATCTGCCACTCTTTTTGCCACGATGAGGATGTTCTATCCCAGAAAATAACTTTACTGCGTTGATATAGAGCTGAAGAGGACGTGCCACGGCTTACTGCTGCAATTAGGTAATATCCATCATCAGAAAGTGCAGTTACAGTACTTTCTGTAGGCAAATCGAGCGCTCCTGTGTCTGATGTAATACTTCCAGCTCCATCATCTTGTATTTGTCCAATACGGTCTAGATTTCCGTAGAATATGGAGTCAAACATCTTATGTACTGGGTGGAATGTAGACGACTGTAGAGCGGTGTTTATAGAACCACCAGAGCCGATATAGTTATCAGTAAACCCACCTGTACCTGCAGTAAAGTCCCACCTGCCTATCTTTGTTTCCTGCCAGTAGTAGAGATACTTTGTGCCGCCGTTAGGTTGAAATACTGCCATACCTGCAACAGGGTTTGTGATAGGTGAAGCACTGCGTCTATCTGTTACCACAGGAGCTGTATTTACGTCTGCTATCTCATAGAAATGCCCTGAGTGTCCAAGAACATACAAGAATGTGCTGTTTGCCGCCGAAGCAATAGGATTATCTACCACTACAGACGCTGTTAAATCTGTGACGGCACTTTGTATCTTTAGTACACCAGGAGTAATGAAAGGGTTTAGCCGCCCACAAGTCTGCCACAGTCCTTGTCCAGGAAGTTGTGGGTAAGCAGAAATACCCGTGTAAAAGTCTTTTGCTGTTAGAACTAAAATGGGTCTTTCAATCATATTATAGAGGGTCTTTACACATATAATTCCACTGTGAAGAAGATGTTGCCGCAGCACTCCAGGTAAACGTACCTCCTGTAAAGTTAGCTATTCTTAATACAAGAGTTCCTGCAGTACTTGATGCGCTAACTGCTTGAATACTTAATCCTCCGTTTGTTGTGTTTGTTGAGGATGCCATCATCACGTTGCACACAGCATCTGTTGTGATACCTGTGATAGCAGAGATACTGCCGTTAGTTGCGCTTTGGCACACAGCTTGTTGTGTTGATGTAGCACCTATTGTCTGAGATGGTGCCCATATAGTACATGCACCATATAAGTCCGTAGCTGTGCGTGTGCCGTTTGCACCTATTTTAAAATAACTAGATATATCCTCAGCCGTTGTTGAGGCATAGGTGAGTGTTGACTTTGTTGAGGCAAGGATTGAGAACGTCTGTGTGCCTGCAAATGTATTACTCGTAGTAGTTGCTGGTACTTGAGAAGCCAGTTGAGTGTTGATACTCGTCAAAGATGAGTTAGTGTTTGTGCGTAAGGTATCTAGGGTGTCAGATGACGCCGTAGTAGCGATAGTTGCACCAAACTTAGGCTGTTGGACATACCAAATTTGTGCCTCTATAAGTAACAAAATAAATATACCTAGTACCCACTTCATGATTTAGATACGTTAGTGATAACTTGGTATTTGGTATCGAACGTCATTGCACCAACCTCGTCGAATGTGTGAGTGCCGAAGTTGTCAAACGTAAAGTCTCCCACCAGTCCTTGACTTAGAGTACTGTTTGCAAGAGTAGAGGCAGCACTCTTAGAAGTGTTTGTCACTGTTGCAGTACTTCTTGAAATGTTAGTTAGGGTAGCCATTATTTAAATATGATTGGTGCCGAACTTATTTTAGCACGACGAGGGAATCTACCATTTATAGCGTTCTGTAGTTCAGACTCTCGTTTAGTTATTTGTGCTTCAAGACGAGTTATAAGAGTGCCGTTTTCAGGTTTGTTCACTAACAACCAGTCATGTGCCGCGTATAGTGCCAGTAGCGCATGGAATGGTCTCGGTATACCAGGTTCTTTTGATGTATCAGTTGAAACAAAGTAGGAAATCTCGCGTTCAAAGTAAATCTTTGCGCCATTGGTTGCGTTGTAGTTTGGCTGAGGGTACAGAAAAATCGTATTACCTCTTTTAAGATACGATGTTGGAATACCTGTTGAATACGAGTTAGGAGAGAGGGATTCAATAGCTTTCCACTCATCCATTGTCATCTCTTTAAGGTCGTAGTAGTACGTCGAACTTGAGTTTGTGAGCACACGCATTCCTGTTATGTTGAGAATATCTAGCGAATTGTCATCTTGCGCAATTGTGTAGTCCGATTGCCCTGAAACGATATCAAATGTACCTATCGGCAAGTCTGTGTTATTACTATCGTCCCATTTAAGATAATCAGAGAACGAATATAAGAACGGCGAAAGCCGATTAAATGCTTCGTTTACGCGCGAAGTCATCGTTTTTAGAAGCGTTGCATTTCCAGTAATTCCGGCATCACCTAAGTTTGTCCAAAACTCTATCTCTTGGAGTATACCTGCTTTAGTTGTGGTATTTGAAAATGGCATGTTAGTATGCGAATTCGCCTAAATGTTTAATCTGTACTTTCGGGTCTGCCCACACATCGATACCAGCTTTGATTGCTTGTTGGCAAAAGAACGTGTCCTCTCCATATACCAACTCTGCGTTTGCGTCACGGCCAAAGTTAAAGTATGGCTTCTCAATCTTGTCGAACACCGACATTTTAATAAGGAGAAAGCCTGTCGCTACGACGTTGCATTTGTATGGTTGTGTCGCATCGCTTGAAACAAGGTCTGTAAGTGGTGAGGCGGTTGACTTAAGAGGCAGAGAGCGGAAGTTATACGGCGCACCTATAATGTCTTTATCACGTTTTACAAGGCTCGTGATAGGGTCTTCCATCCTGTTTGTAAGGCTGTTAAAGGTCGGATTGAGTAGCATGTCGTGGTCTAGAAACAGCATGTGTGTTGCTCCCAACTCCTGTGCTTGGCGTACAAGTCGTGTACGAGAACCAATGAGGTCACAACCCATACTCATTACAATATCGTACTCAAACTCTACTTCTCGTAGGGCACAAATAAGAGACAACGCGGTCTTTGCTTTCACAGTGTCTTGGCAAGCCATCGCGATAACTACCTTTATTTTTGGTGCCTTATCTTCTTCGTCACTCCACGAAGTACCAAATACCGCTTCTTTTTCATTGATTTTGTTTTTTTTGTTTGCCATGTCTCGGCCTCTAGTTGAGAGGGCACCCCCCTAGAGACCAAAGATGATAAACAACTACACTACGTTGATATCGAACACGAGGCCAGCAACGTTTGTCTGGGTTTTGAAGCCGTAGTCCAAACGTGAATAGATTTCAGTTCCCGATAGGAAACCAGCTGTTGATGATGCAGGGTGTTCTACCTGGAACACCTTACCGTAGGTACTCCTCAAAAGACCCAACTTCATAATCTTACGCACACCGCCGAAGAGGTGGTTTGCAGTATGGAGAGTTGAGACGTAGTGATAAACACCTGAGTAATCTACACCGATTTGACCGCCGTTTTTCAATGCGTTGTCAGCCATATTAAAGCCGTTGCTTTGCATGTATTGAACAACGAATGTCCAGTCAGAAGGTCGCCATTCGATGAATCCACCGTTTTGTTTGTAGAGGTCAAAACCGTTAGCGGTAAAGATTTGCTCTATAATGCCACGCCAGATGTCATCGACGTTGTTTGCTGTGACAGTGATTTGAGTTGACGCGAGTCCGAGAACTCCACCGCCTGTATCACCGAAGTTTGTTTGACTTGCTGCTTGTGCGAGAACGAGTGATTCTATGCGCTCTCCGATTTTCTTTCCGAGGAGGTCAGAGAGATTTGCGACTTTTGCGTAGTTTGACTGTGCTTGGTCAGCGTAGTCAACATACACAGCGTCGTAGTTCATAGTGACGATGTCCAAAGTTTCCGTCGCCATCGTGATAGAGATAGGTGGGAGAACTTTAGTAACGTCAGAGCGGTCTGCAACACTCGTGAGGAGAGTTGATACTGCTGGCTCGTTTGCAGCTGAGACGTATGGAAGTACAGTCGTTTTTGTGTCGGTGTACATCACATCACAGGTCTCTTTCCAGTTCTGTGGTTTATCAAGACGCTGGGCGAGTCGGTTTTCCCAGACTTCTTGGAGAATAATAGTGTTTGCCACGTTAGTAATCTGATTCTAGTAAATCAGATGACTTAGACTTAGTGCCAAGCAGGTTTGTTTGTATTTTCTTTCTCGACTTTTGCGTTAATCACCGCACTGCGGAGGGCAAAGTCTGTTGGAAGTACACCTGTTTGCTCAAATTTAGCTATTGCAAGCTCAAGTCCATCTACTGGGCCTTGTCCTGTACGCCTTGTTGAGCTTGGCGTAGCATCTTTAACGTCTCTAGCTGCTTTAAGTTCTGCCAGTTTTGCTTGAACGTAGTCGTCTTTGAGGGCTTGGCGTACAGTTTGACCTGTTTTCGCCATAATCCTTTGAATAACGTCTATGTCCTCGCTTTCGGTGATTCCCTTTAAGTCTAGGTAGTCAAGCTGCGTTTCGTCTAATTCACCTGTGGTTTTTTGCACGGGTGGTTTTTGAGTTCCGAGAGCAAGTTCGACGGCTTTTTTAGTTGCTGCCAACTCTTGCTTTAGAGCCTTTGTACGCTCCCGTTGTTTTATAGCCTTTTCGCTAAGCTCTTTAGCTTTCGCTTTGTAGTCTGTGGTGTCCTCTTCTCCCTCGTCCACTTCTGGCAGGTCTAAAGGTTCTTCCACTTCCTCGACTATCTCCTCATTTGTATTTTCCATAATGATACTGGTTAGTCAGCTTTTAATGTGAGGCTGAAGACTCGATTCACTTTTGAAGTGTGAGAACTTATGTGACCTTTTGGTCGGAGGTTTAACCGAGTTCTACTACTGGAACACTTGCATTATGACGTCGATGTCAAATGCTGTTGCACTTGCTGGCTGGCGAATTGCTGTAAAGCACGCAATCTTACCACTCATAACAATTTTAGGCCCAGACGTAGTCGTGAGAGTTGTTGAAGCTACAAGCAGGTTTGTTCCTGTACCACCTGCAAAGGTGATAGCGATTGCTGATGTTGTGGTTGCGTTGCGGAAACAGAATTCTTGAGTGTCTCCTGCGGTCTGCAATACTCCTGCAAGCGTTGAAGACGCTGGAAGGGTTATTGTCCTTGCCGCTGTGTTTATTGGTGTGTAAGAAACAATTGAAGAGTTCGCCCAACCAGCAAACTCATTTGCCGTAAGTGTTATAGCAGTTGCATTTGAGGTTGTAGCGAGCAACTTACCACTCAACATACCGCCACGGATGACTAGCTGGTTTTGGAACTCATTGCCAGGTACAGCTCCAACAGGAGGCTGTGTGTTGTTTACAACACTTGGTGCTCTAAACAGAGCGATACCTGAGAAGATAAAGCCTAGTATTGCGATTACTGCGACTACCGGAACAAAGTTATTCTTATTCATGTTTAGCTTTTAATTCTTTTAGTTTTTCTTTTAATAACTACGTTCTCGACCGGTGTAGTTTCTTGTAGGGCTGCTAGGCGGGCTTGTTCCTGTGCCATCAGTTTGTCTTTTAAGGACGGTTGTCTTGTTAACATGATATTTTCTTACTAATAATTACCTTACATCTGTTACGGTTATGGTCTGAGCAGTGAATGAGTATGCCTTTACCAACCCACAACCGTATTGCCCTGAGTCATATACGACTGTAGTACTTGCTGCTTGCAAGTGACCGAAACCGGCTGTTGGTGTTTGATTCGCATAATCGCTAAACGTAAGCATTATAGGACTAGCTTGTGTCGATATGATGCGAGCGTTACAGCTGCTAGTTGCTACAACCATGCTTGCTGTCGTGGCTGCCATAGTCAACGCTGTAGAAGATGCGACTGATGCCGGCAATCCAGCAGGAGACGATGCGTCAGCTTGTTGTGTTTGCAAGAGACCTACTGAGAATACCAGTGCCAAGAGAGCGAGAACTCCTACTAATGTTTTTTGTGCGAGTGTCATTTTTTTTAAGTTAATCTAACAAATAAAGTTTAGCATATTTCTATAAGTCAAGCATGTTATCAACACCTACCTCGCAGGGTTTATTTTCTCTGTTTGTGGCTCTTGAGTCTTTAACATCTCAATCTCACGAAACGCAAGTTCAACAAGTGCAGCCCCTTCGAGTCTTGCACGAACGAACGCGCCCAACTGTTCGTTCGTATTCTTGATGTCTATCTTTTCAAGACCAAATTGCTCTAAGATGATAGCCTTGACTGCCTCTACAAGCTCAGGACTGTTTGCAAATGCAGCTAGGATAGATTTATTAGGCATATTGAGGTTGTGGTAGTTGTTCTTGAGGAGCTTGTGGTGGCATTGCAAGTTTCTCTATACCCGTAAAGTCCGCTGGTGAGAGGCCAGAGAACTCTAGTATCTGGTTGAACGACTTCGCCATGCCAGGAATCTGCATCACTTGTGCGAAGCCTTGTGGGTTAGTGAAAGCAAACCTAAAGATGTTGGTTACTTTATCCACCATACTTGCGAGGCTCTTACTCTTACCTGCAATGTTCACTTTCACTCCAAGAGTAGCGCCCTTAAACTCTCCCTTGAGAATCTCAATGAAATGTTTATTGCCTTTTCGTTTAAAGTCCTCGCGTAGCTGTTGCTCATACAACGCAACTTCCTCGGGGTTAGGAGCAGAACCACCGTTTGAGAGAACATATTCCTTTTTCATTTCCTCTGTCTGGTTACGCACAAGACAGTCAGCTACATACTGTAACTCTTCGAGTGATAACTCTGAAAGAAACTTGGTGCCTTTGCAAATTTGCCTTTCGATGTGTGGAATAATCCAATCGTAGTAGATTTCTTCTAGGTGTTTGGCGTATTGTCCACGGCGATACTCGTGTAGACCCATTCCTTGTTGTATCTGTGCTTGGAGGCTAGCAAATGGTGTGCCAGAGGTAGGTTCCTTGCCTTGTAGGGGGTCTTGAGAACCACCAATATCCTTAGCGTGTTGCTCCCATTGAAGCATTGAGTTCTCAAACAGGCGTAGGTTTCGAGGGAATGTGTCGAGTTGTTTGACTTCTGTACCTGGTGCAAGGTCAGTTACCTCCATATTCTGCATATTAAGTATCTTGTTCTTCTTGGTGAAAGCAGGGTCAGTTGACGTGAGGATAGTGGTTGCGGCAGCGTCAAGCATGTTCAACATACGAATAGCGTCGTAGTTAGTCCACATCTGTGCTTCAAACAACTCCTCTGCACCACCAAATCCAAGAGCGCGGCCGTATACAGGGTCGCGTTTAATGAGCTTGAAAGGGCTTGCTTTCTCAAGAGCCGTGTAAAGGATGATGCCTTCTTTTCTGTCGCTACCCTTTTTCTGGTAGAAACAGACGATAAATAGGCGAGTCTCATACTTACCCGATGTGTCAAAAGGGTCAGCAAATGTTTTAGGTAGATTGCCGTGTACCTCATACACTTCGATGTATCTACCTGGTGTCTTGTTTGTTTGTCCTGTTGTACCCACCTCTGTCCTCTCCTCACGAGATAGGTTTATAACGTCCTGTAGAGTAGCGGTAGCGCCGTTCGCTTCACTACCCCAACCCTTTGACTCCATCTCTAACAGTTGGTCAGGAGAGTAGAAGTGTTTAATACCAATGGGCCCGGAGAGAATGTCTGTTTGGTCACAGAACGCAATTGACTGTAGTGGCACAACTTCAGGACATGGTTTGTTTAATTGTTTAGAAAGTCCACCACCAAAGTCAATGCGAGATATGTTTAGCTCGTCAAAGAATGCGTCTATGTTGTTTTCAACTGTAAACACATCATCGTGATATTTCTTTACCAATAAAGAAAGGTGGTATTTATCTGGGTCGTTTACATAAATCTGCACATCCTTTACTTCAATGTCCTCTGTTCGGTGTTGCAGATTTAGTATAGGGCGTGTGATGTTCTTAATCGGGGTGAAGTCAGTCTTTATTCCCTCAATATCACTGTTGTTATGCAAATCAGAGCGTCGTATGTGGTTGCGCATACTCCACGACTTCTCGTTTATCTGAACTGGGAGACGATACTGCGTCTCCATAGAGGTGATGTATTGAAAGATAGAATTGTAGTGCTCCATATTAGTCGAATATACCTAGTAAACTGCTCTCTGAAACAACGTAAAAAGATTCTTTACCAATTGTCACTTCGTCAAAACCATATCGACTGAAAAGCACCTTGTCGTCCTTTTTCACCATTTCATTGCCCACAACAACAACACCAGTAACGGGTCTATCCTCTTGCTTGCTTTCTATAAGGATGCCGAAGTCTGTCTCGTTCTCACGCTTGTTAGGCTTCACCAATACTCGTTTGTTGAGTGGCTTAAACATACTGTACCTTTACAACTCCTCTCTTGGAGTTCTCTATTACCAGTAAGTTTTCCATCTTACGCCTACCAAACGAACCCAAAGACTCCCAAGAAAAGCCCTTAAACATGGCCTTTTTGGTGTCTACTTCGAGTACCAGGACACCGTTATGGAATTGTTCAGTTACTCCAATCATTTGAGACCAAGTATCATGCCTTTAATGAGATACGGTTGTGCAGCAGGGTAAAAGACACGCTTTAAACGTGGCACATTAAAAAGCATTTCCTTTTTCTTGTCTCCATGAGAGATAGTGAGAACACCTTTTGTGATGATTTTTATGGGTCGCTCTATCGCACGCAACGCTTCAAGTGGTGTGTGTCCTTTGCCCTCAAGAACTTGCGAACCAATTTTTAAAGAGAATGAAAACTCTGGCTGCTCAACTTGTGGTTGCTCAATAACTTTTTTTGTAGACTTTCGTTTAGCTTTTCCCATGCTCTTATTGTTGAGTCAAATGGAGTAGTTGTCAACGTGCGGGATTTACTCTCTCCTGTGTATTCCATGTCGGCATGTTCTCTATCATTTCTTGTCTTTGTAGAACGGGGACAAGAGAGTTTACGCCGTAGCGCACACCGTCCATGTGATGGTTAAACACTGGTGAAGGTACGTTGGTAATACGTCCATCCTTATCTTCTTCCCACATATAGTTAGCTCGTTCTTTAATGAGATTCACACTACGTCTTGTAACAAAAATGCGTTGTGACTGGACACCCTGAATACCATTGTTGACACTATCCTTACCTTTTTGTGCATCAATGACCGTAATACCGTAAGCTCTTAGTTCGTCATTTGACTTAGGCTCTGCGCTGTCTGCAACCCACGGTATCTTTTGAGGGCGATTGAGTATAATATCAGCTATTTGTTTGTTAGAGAGCCCTTTGGTATAGGCTACTTCGTCAAGATAAAGTGCCCCGTCACAATACCAAATCTCTCCCATTGCTGTTGGGTCGTTTGTATATCCATAGTCAAGCCAACCTCTCTCTCGCCGTGCATGGATAGGTATTTCGTCTACAATTACCCAGTCTCGGTAAATAAGACGTTCTCTGTTTGTGGGTTCACCAAGCCACTTGTGTTGGTACACAGCTGGTCGTCGTGCTTTGTCATCCTCTATCTCAAGCAGAATCTCAGCGGGAATCATGCCGTATTTGACAGCAATATCGTAGTTTACATTGATTACAAGAGTATTGGGTCGGCCCTCTATAACAAGGCGTTGATGTACCGGGTCATCTTCTAATAGACGATTGTAAGTATAAATAATTTGTGAGCCTTCTTTACGCACAGTAGGTGTTAGTACTTCGATAGAAGACTTAGATACCGCTTGTGCTTCTTCTACCCACGCAATATCAATACCTTCAATGGACTTAATACTTTGTTCGTTGTTATAAAGTCCTTTAAATAGGAAATCCGAGCCGTTTAACTTGTTTACGATAGAATTATCCGTAACCTCAAAGTCATTAAGCTCGTATTTCGCTATAAGGTCTTTAAGTAATTGATGTGAGCTTTCAGCTATAGAACTTTGAAACTCACGGAAACATGCAACACGAGTCTTAGCTTGTCGTGCGCGTATAAGCAAAAATCTAGCCACCGTATGCGACTTCAAAGAGTAACGGCCACCATATACAGCAGCTTCGCGCCAATCAGTATCAAATAGGCGTTTAAACTCAACGGGGATTTTGATTATCTTTGGCATCTAAGGGTATTAAAGCTACACCAAAAAACCTACCAATCTTCCCTTCAGAAAAAATCTTTGAGTATTCTTCGTGAAGTTTGAGTGAGTTGGTGTTTGCAAGAACAAAAGAGGCACACATAAACATCTCTTCAAAAGAGGCTTCTACCTCCTTTACGCCATTATTACGCAACCACAAAAAGACATCATCTATATTGGTCATTCTTATAGTTACGGGTACAGAATGTGTGGGCGATTTTGCCACTATATTTCCCTGTCCATCGTCAGCAATCAATTCACCTATTGTCATATATTTAGACTATTTATCTATAAACTCAACTAATACCTTTTGAGCGACATTTTCAGTTGAACCACCAGTTAAAAGCTGAACATCATGTGTAATTTTAGCGAGAGAATCTGTAAGTGTTTTATATTGTTCTTCGTTTAAATCCTTTGCCTCCATCGCACGTAAAACCTTTTCTTGGTGTTTAATCAAACGCTCTGTATAAGGCTTAACTACCTTTTGATAACTCTTTGTATTTGTTACTTGGCTGGGAACAGTAGAAGTTGTTAAAGCATACCCATTTGCCTTAATTATTTTACCCAAATTAGGGCGTTTACCCTTTCTAACAGTTTCTAAAACTTCTATCCCTACTTGTGTAGCAGCTATTGAGGCCATAATATTACTATATCTTATCGTAGATGATGAGTGTGTCAGTCGTTTTGACTTGTGTGTTTGCCTTTCTACAGGGCTTACACATAAGCCATTTTTGCTTTCTCATCTCCCTGCGGCAATTATAGCACAGTTGTTTTGTCATAGTTACCATTTACTTTTAGTCCAAATCTTCCAGTTACGCCTTAGAAACCACTCAGGTACATGGTATTTAAGTTGCTCTGGTTCGTTTCTGTACATGTTAATACGTTGCAACCAACGATAAAAATCTTGTTCGGGTAGTAACCATAAGCTACGGATAGGTAGTTTAAGTACACTTGGATATTTACCTCGTAAAAAAACAAATCTATACCAGTAGAAGATGTACTTAATACTCATACTATCCTTATTCTACAAGTCTTTTTCTGATAAATCAACCAACTCCGCCTGTCTGCTAAACGGTATCTCTTGTGGGTCTGCTATCTCTACACCATGAGCTTTTAGTATCAACCTTGCTTCCTTTTCGTCTATCGTGTCTCGTTGCATAAAGTATTTATATATTTGCTTTGCAGTACGTCCTTGGCTTATGAGCATCAAGAGTGCTTGCCTATTTAATGTCCGGTAAGTAAGTTTTGGGTGCATGTTTTATTACACAGTCACAATCTTCCGCAAGTCCGTCTACATACACGAAGCCCTTACCTCGACAATGGGTGCAGTGTTGGTCAGTCATTGTTTTTTCTCCACCATGCCTTAGTAGTATCCCGCTTCTTCTTAGAGGATTTGTATGCTCTTTGAGGAGATGA
>ERZ869929.267-NODE-267-length-35360-cov-10.210140_pt1 | contig 35360 bp, 55 predicted proteins | sample MGYA00579312_ERZ869929 | MGnify/ENA primary metagenome ERZ869929 (study PRJEB32216, sample SAMN09231818) | wastewater metagenome | place: USA: Maryland | collected 2016-08-09 | study: EMG produced TPA metagenomics assembly of the PRJNA472060 data set (Reclaimed... | reverse complement strand
CCCCGACCCCGACCCCGACCCCGACCCCGACCCCGACCCCGACCACGACCCCGACCACGACCACGACCCCGACCACGACCCCGACCTAGACCCCGACCCCGACCTAGACCCCGACCACGACCTAGACCCCGACCCCGACCTAGACCCCGACCACGACCACGACCTCCAGTTATTTTTTTGAGGCCTTCTCATGCTCGCTTGTCAGTCTTTCCAATGGATTCGATGGAGGCGATCATCACGAATATTTCATCGTGTAATTTTTGAGCGTCTTCAAAGGATTTTTTATCGAAGGCTCCTGTTTGATAAACAATGTAAGGATTTTCGAGAATGATTTTATCGTTATTCACCCCCGCTAGTTTTCCAGTGTAGATGTAGTTCATACAAAACACGAGCACTTGCTCGCCTAGTAATTTCTCTAGTCCTTCATTTTCAACATCAATTAATTTTCTCATTTTATGGTTTACCTTTCGTTGTTGTTTTCATTTCTCACCCCTGATTTTTGAGATCGCTTCACTAAAAACATTATCTTTTCTTGGATTCATGCGAACAAAGGCACAATTTGTTTGATACATATCCTCGGCCTCTTTTAGAGCCTCCTCAGCCACCGAAAGCTTTTCCAGGGCGGATTCTAGGGAGGTGATGAGAAAATCCACGTCTTCTAATCCGACAGCACATTCTATTGGCAGATTGTCTTTATGATTGTCTTGAATTGTCTGTTTCAGATCTTTCAATCTCTCTTGTGTGGTCATTTGCAAAGTTCTTTCCAAAAATCATTAGCACTTTCTAATAGCCATTCCGACAGAACAAGCCCTGGTGTAAGAGTCATTCCTGCGGCGGTCTGTTTTTCCTTTGCAAAAACGGAGAGTGCTTTAAAGAAATCACTTCGACCGATTAGCTTCTTTTCTTCCAATAAGAATTTATGTGCTAACCATTCTCGGCCAAAATCTGTAAGCCATGGAAAACGAGAAGACGTACCATGTTCTATAAAACCTGAATTATCTAAGCGCTCGGCTAACAAATAATAAAGCTCTGGCTGAGTTTCAAAGTTTACACATCGACTCGCATAATCTTTTTCAGCCTCAAAGTCCTCAAGCAGTTTGATGGCAAGCCCTGCGACAGATTCATTATCAGCACAGCCACACAACTGGAGCTCGTTCAGCCAGGCCTCTCTTCGGGAATCTTCTTGATTGCAACATCCTCTCGAATCCGTCCAATCAGCTTTCCTGTCCGCTTCATCCCAATTGTATATTTTGTCTTTCAATCTCTCTTCTGTGGTCATTCACTTCTCCTTGGTCACTTCGGCGAGAGCCCCATACCAGCCCAATACTAAATTTGCAAATTGATGGCATCCACACGAACAAGCCATGCAGTGATTGCCGTTGCCAATTCCCCTGAGTGCGGTTTTGTAGTGCTCGACCTCCCCTTGCAGTTCTCGGATGGTGCGAATCAGGCCCAAGATATTTTCGCAAGAAAACTCGCTGTGCTCATCATGTCCTGTAAGTTCTTTCGCCTTATCTTCTAGGAATGTAATTTCGGCTTCGGCGAGGGTCATTTAAAAGATCCATTTTTGACTGTGGTGGGAAAGTTTTTGAAATTAACCACTGTTTTAAGCCTATTATCCATAACATAATTTTCTTCAAAAACACCTTCGCAGCACCCAAACAAACATCCCATAGGATTGTCGATTTCTATTTGTTTTATTTGGAAGCCTTGGAGCATCATTTCATAGACCAATCTTTCGAGCCGATCTCTAATTTCTTTTGATCGCTCTGGTGTTTTCGATATGTGGCCTCTCATTTTTTATTATCCATAAAAATATATACAAAGAGGCGGCCTAAGCCGCTCTCGTTAATTCTTTATAAGTAATGACGCCAAGCTCGGTCGTTAGATCATGAATTTGCTTTATGATTTCTTTCTTTCGATCTGTAGCAATGGGCTTTGTTTGAACGGACCCAGTTGCATTCATATAACGCTTTTTCCAATTAAATATAGTCGATGGGCTTACAGCATACCTCTCTGAGGTTTCTTCGATGGTGTGATTGGTTAGATATTTTAGAGCGGCATTGATTACGGTTTTATTTGTCATAGTAGTTTCCTTATTACGATGTAGGCGAATAGCGCCCAGATTAAAATACTCCCCCCGAAAATCACGGTCATGTAGAGCATGTTATCCAAAAATGTATTATCCGGATTAGGTTTTCTGACATCCCCATATTTAGAAAGATCAAGCTCGTATTCTTTTTGACGGTCTTTAAGATAGATAATCTTGCTCATTTAAACCTCAGAATGGGATGTCTGAATCTTCAATAGGCGGGGCATCATTCATTTCAGCGATTGGAGTTTTTGTTTGTGTCGCTGGCTTAACACCGGCATTTTTCACACACCAATCAATCACGCTGCTGGCTTGGGTCTTGGTCATATTATTGATATCGGTTACGCCGAGCCCCTTAACCATCGCATTGAAGATAGTCATCTTGTTGCCAGGGATTTTATTTATTTCGGCTTGCAGTTTTCCGTACTGAGCTGGTGTCATCTTGTCGGTATTCTCTGGGGCTTTAAATTCTTGTTTAGGCTGTGTGTAGTTAGTTATCGGCTTATCGGTATGTGATAATTTCTGTTTCGCATAGTCATGGTCATGCGGATCTTCTTTTTGATAGCACTCAAGTCCTAGGCCGTGCAGAGCGATAGCCTTAACCATGCAGCGCTTAATAGAATCCGAAACGTCTCTGGCATCACATTCTTTAACAACATTACCTTTTGAATCCATCACGGGAAGGATCTCAGTTACCGACGAGTTATTAACAATTACCTCTACCTTAACAAAATAACCGACTTCAGTTTTGAGATAAGGAAGGCCATCGAATAGAATGAATTTATAAGAAGCATCAGGAAAGTTCTCTTTAAGTCTCTGCCATGCGTTCGCCCAAGAAATGTAGCGAGCCCCGTTGTACGATGTTTGAATAATGTCAGAGCAATCAATAGATCGGCACCGATCAAATAGTGACTTACCAGCGATATCATCGGATGTTATAGGACCACTAAACTTGGTTGTCGTTTTCATGCTCATTTAATTCCCTTTCGTAGTGTGTAGCTTTGCTCCAAAGTAGCGCCTGAAACCGTTTCACCTTTTTCGATGGCCTCTCGCACGGCGTCCTTAGAAAGTTTCGATACAATCTCTTGTCTGAAATAGCTAGTAGGTATTTGGTTCTCATCAATGACTAGGACTTTGGGCTTAGCTGGGCTAATGGTGAATGTGTAGTCGTCCCCGCTTAGTTTCTTGGCCTCCATTTGGACCATGACAGCCTTTATATTTTCTTTGATCTTTTCAGCAGTATCTTTGCACCGAGTAGCCTTGGAATAGTAAGCATCGGCCTTTTTCTTGTACTGCTCTTGCTCTGACTCTAATCGGTCCATGAGATAACCGTAGGCGTCTAATTTGTTAGACAGTTCTTCTGAGGAGATGCCTATTAAGGATTCTAGTTCAAGAGTGATCTCGCCTTCTGGGTTGTTAATTTGATCCATTAAGTGTTCAAATTCAAAAGCGATTTGAACGAGAGACTTTTTAACTGGGACTGGTGGGATATTAATTTTATAGGTGCTCATCGTCATCTCTCGATCTAGCTATGCAGCGTTTGATTTCGCTTATATGATGTTCAATAATAAAAACTATAATTCCAACAGCAATTGCGTACATCATAGATCCTCCGATGCTTCAGCGAAGGCTTCCGCTTTGGCTGCGTAGTAATTGGCCATTTCTTGCATTTCTTCGTCAGTTGGCTCTCGATCAAGCTCCGAGTAGAGAGATTCAAATATCTTCTCTTCCTCGACGGCCGTCATTCGAGGCATGGGCTTTCTAAGCTCTGCTATCTTTACCAGTGCATCGACAAAGGTCTGGTCTGGGTTGGAAACATGGCAAATTGAAATTGCGTCTAGTAGTGTCATAAAGTTGCTCCTTACGAACAAACTACCACAACCCACTTTAAATGCAAGCATTCAAAATAAAAATAGTTCTGCGTTTATATAAGCCCTTGAATCTACTCGCTTTTCAAAGTAGACCGCAAAAAGTTTGGAGTCATCGGATTCTAGCATCTTGAAAATAAGGTCGATCACGGCCTTACCTCGATTCTGAACATCAAGGCGCTTTACCCTGCCATCTTTGCAAAAAATTTTTGATTCTGGAAAGTAGCAATGAAGCTGAATTCCTAGCTTTTTGGCCGCCTTCACTGAGACCCTAAACCCACGAACTAGCTCGAGATTTGAATACAACCACGCATTCATTTCGCTTTCATAAACCCGGTAGGATGGAGCTTTAACACGCCCACGACCCCGAATGTTTAGGTAAAGGGAGTTGTCAGAGGGCGGCATGGGGAGATCGGCTAAAATGCAGATGGGTTTTTGCATTGCTTGCATTTCAAACTAAGTTTGGATAGCTGTCTAGCATTATGCCGACACGGGGAAGTTTTAAAAAAGGCGAAACATGGGCTAACCTTTTTAAGGGATGGGATGAAGAAAAGGCGAGCGATTATGCAGGATATAAGCGCCGTAAATCGGCTTATACTCCAAAAAAACGCTTTTGCCTGTTTTCAGATTGCCAGGCTTCTTTTGTTTCAAAACATATTGGGGATCGATATTGCGACGCCTGCTCAAAGCGCAAAATTCGTGGGAGCCTTTACTAACGCTAGCATTCGTGCTATAACTCATCTAGATGGGGATGAAAGAACGAATGGGGGAGGATTGGCGGTGCTCGGCATGTGCGAAGCCCGTCATGTTCGATGCGGAGTGTTGTCCGTGGTGTACCCAGATTTTCGAAGAGGAGCAGTTTTTTGAAAACGATGAACCTAAAAAAAGAGCCGAAGCACAATGTCTTGTTTGTTCGTTTAACTCCCTCATTGCGGCAGGACCTTGTGCGTCTTCAGGAAATCACCAACGAATCGGCTAACGCTCACGCCATTATGGCCCTAGAAAACTACTTGCGCATTGCCTTAAGGGTTGCTGTACTCAATTCAGCGTCATGTGATTAGGCCTAAAAACCTGATTGCATGTTGCTCCGGTAGAAAGGCGGATTAAAAACCCGCTTTTTTACTTTTGGCCCCAAACGCTCACAATCGCCCCAGGTTTAATTTTTATATTTGAATGCGGTTATTCCATCTTTAGTGTCAGAAAATTAAACCTGGGGCATTTGGCTAATCATATGACCCATTATGGCGGTGATTACAACCCGCCCCACCAACAAACCTTCCACACGTCATGTCGATTTGAAGATTGCTTATTCCAAGTTCCCCAAATTTGCGGTTTTTATCAACGATGACTTGAAATCTACCCTTCAGGTGTGGAGGGCAGTTCATAAACCGCTCTGGAATGCACACAAGTTGCACAGAATCGGCAGCCTCAACAATTCCTCCAGATTCCTTCACCTGAGAATTTCGAAGCGGTACAACGTCACCTGGCCATTTTGACTTTTCAACTTCCTTCACGGCCTCTCGGTTCATCTGGGAAAGAACTAAAACGGCAGACTTGGTCTGATCGGCGAATAGTTTAAGCTCCCGAGCGATATTTGAATAAACCTGGGATAAACGCCCATCATCCGAATCGGAATCATGAATCATCTGAATAAAATCCACGATAATGAGCTTCGGTCTGAGCTGTAAAACCTTATTCCAAAGCCTAGGATAGATCTTTACCCAATCTAACGACCCAAACTTGTCCACGGTAACTTTTTCCAAAAAATCATAGTTCGTTAGCATTCCACGCAAAAGCTGTTTTTGGACATCTGAAAGGCTTCCCGATGCTATCTGAGACATCGGAAGTTCTGAAATCTCTGAAAGAATCCTAGCGCCCAGGTCTTCGTGGGTCATTTCTAGCGATAGGAATAAAACGCTTTGCTCAGCAGCCGCAGCAGCCTTTGCGTATTCCATCGCAAACAGAGTTTTACCATGACCTGAAGGTGCTGCAATGATGTGAAGACCGGAAGAAAGTTTAAACCAATTAAACTGCGGAAAATGCAGAGAAAGGGCATATTCTGGCTCCTCTCGGTTTAAAACGGCCTCAGCGCATTGCTTTAAATTAAGCGTTTTATCATCAAACTGCTGACTCATGAGCTTCATGCAGCACTTCAGCATGTATTCCGTTAGCTCTTTCTCGTCCGTTCGCTTTTTAATTCCCTCTAGAATCTTTTCCTGAATGGCCAACATTATTCAAAATCCTTCGAGTTTCTAAGCTCAATTTCTTCAGCGTAAAACCTGTACAACGACGGCGTAATATGCCCATTGTCGAGCATTTTTGTAAGTGTGCTGAGCCATCTGTTGGACATCATTGCCTTGATGACAGAATCCGGCGGAACAAAGCCCTTAAAATCCGCATCACGCATAAGAGTTAGCCCAACTTCAAAGATTTCTTTGTTTTTAAACATACTCTGGTCGATTCCTCTCAAGCCCAGCTCACGGGCTAAGTCCGGATTAAAAAAAATACTGCCTAGCCATGCCAGCTCTAGCTGGTGTGTGTTCATTGTTTTTAATTCGTCAAATGCGGTTAAAGACGGCCTTAAGTACATTTTAGCGCTTTCTAATGGCTGAGCCATTTTCTTGTGGTTTTGGCGGATTCTTCCAAGAGTCGTTTTCTAAAAAACTCTTCAAGGTGGGGTTAAACTTAGCCTCTCTACCTTCGGAGGAGAGGGCGGCGCAACTGGTGAGGAGGTTTTCAAACTCTGACCGGTGCTTGCAATGCTTAAACACTAACTTTTTGAAAGTCTGCGTTGAAGGCTTTCCCTCAGGTCGTGTTGGAAATATTTCGTGCAGCTTCAAAATTTCTTCATCACTTGCGATGTTCCCAAAATTAAAACCACCACACCCCCTTAAGGGGGTAGGGGGATTTCTTAGAGTAGGAGTAAGAGTAAGAGTAAGAGGGTCACCGTTCGGTGACCGTTCGGTTACTTTATTCCTTCGTGATTCCACGCCCTTACGAGAAGCATCGTGTTTCTGGATCAACCAAGCGAAGTTTGCCTTCGAGCCGTGAATATAAATCCCACCTCTGACACGCTTAGAAAGACCAACTTCTAGCCACAATTCCGCACCCCTTAATTGTCGATAAATCTTCTCAGGAATGGGCTTCATTTTAGGGCACCAATATTTTTGGGCGACTTGAAAAAAGTTGAGAGCTATGCCCATAGCTAACTCCCTGTCCCCAAGTTTAATACAGGCTAATATAAACCTAGGATCTATCATCAATTTGTCTTCAATGTTAATTCGGGCCACTTTTTCCTCCCATAACAAAAGTTAGTTGTACATCTAGGGAAGATATGTGAATCTGTGCCTAGAGCTGTTTGTTGTTAATTCAGCTTGAATCTATTCAAGGCCCTGACGCAAGAAATTGTTTTAGGGCCTTTCTTTTTTTATGATAAGAATTAACGCCTTACATGATTCTCCTTAAAAAAAGACCTTGTGAAGTATGTGGTGACCCGAACTCTGAATGGGACCACTTAAGAACAAGGGGTGCTGGCGGATCTGATGAACCATCTAACCTTCAAAGCCTATGCCGACTCCATCACCAAGAACGCCATAAAATAGGTTTAAAGTCCTTTGTGAAGAAATATAATCTTCCCATCGACGCCTCAGGTATTTATCCCAAAAGATCTGATGTGCTAGAATGACTGAAATGAAAAAGGAAAAAAAATTAGGTAGACCCACAATCTACAACGAAAAACTAGCAAAAATCATTTGTGATCGAATCGCTAAAGGTGAGTCCGTTCGATCCATTTCTCGTGATGATAAAATGCCAGACCAAACGACCATTTTGGCCTGGGCTATAGATATAAGCCATCCATTTTCCAAGCAATACGACAGAGCACGTGAGATTCAGGCTGAAACTTTGACTGATGAACTGCACGAAATTGCCGATGATGCTCGCAATGATTTCATGGAAAGACAAACCAAAGACGGATTCGTTGCACTCGTCGATCATGAACATATTGCCAGATCAAAATTGAGAATTGATACTCGAAAATGGGCAGCGTCAAAACTCAGACCCAAGAGATACGGTGAAAAGGTCACTCAAGAGATTACTGGCAAAGACGGCGGACCCGTTCAAACCATCGCCATCAAGCCCGAACTACTCGCCCTCACCGATGAAGAGCTGAAAGAACTTTTAAAGTCCGATAAGATTTGAAATTTAAACGGGAGTCGTTCAAACTTCTGTTTATGACGAAAGAAGATCTAGCGAAAGAACTTCAAGACCTACAAAGCCAATACTTTAGAACTTGTGCCGAGATTGGCGACTTCTTGATGAACAAAGACAAATTTGATTCCCTAATTACGCAGAAAAAAGCTGAGGCCGTTAAGCTCCAAGAGAGAGCGGATGAGATCAATGCTGAATCGGCTAAATTAGGGGAAATCAATCGTGCTGACAGCGCAGCTTAGAGAATTCAAGCCTAGCGATAAAAACTTTATTTTCTCCGCTTGGCTCAGAAGCTATCAACAGCAATTCCCCAAAGATTGCCCAAAAGAGATCTTCTATTCACGACAACACGCCGTCATCGAATACCTACTCGGTAAGTCTAAAGTTTTGGTTGTTTCCGACATGATCGACCCTGACCACCTCTTCGGATTTATGGTCTACGAAAACCACGACGATTGCTCGATTCTTCACTATCTCTTCGTTAAAGAGGCTTTTAAGGGCTTGAAAGTTGGTAAAAAGCTCTATGATACCTTGAAAGAACCTGTTTTCTATACGCACAGGACAGGCCAAGGCATTCGATTTCTAGAAAAAACAACCAAGGTTAGGGTGTTTAATCCCTGGCTAATTTTTGAGGACTTCAAATGGGAGCAATCATCACCATCACCGATCTCGCCAAAGAAAGAGCCGACGCCATAGTCGCAGACTTCTTTGACCGCTTTGGAAGTATCCCCACACCTTATTGTGGCTTTTGTTCTTACGGCAAAGACCCCAGCGAGTGGAGAGTTAAGCGAGTGGATAAGGTTTCAGTGGAGTACGTTCACTTCATGGACTCCATCAACATCAACCTAGAGTGCCACGGACAAAAAGAAACCGTAGTTGTTCCACGTGAAACCTATCCATTCTACTCAGGCTTCCACGTTCGAGAGGCTTTTAAATACAAACCCGAGTTGTTTAAGGGAAAACATCTGATCGATGCGGCGAAGGCTAAGATGGGATCTAAGCCTAAGAGCGAGAATAAAGAATTTGCTGTTGCCCCCTCTGTTGGAGTTGCACACCCCGATTTCTGCGATGTCGTAGAATCCGAAAAAGATAAACTCAAATAGGAGATACCCATGAAACTAAGAGAAGTTAAATTTATTAAAGTGCACCAGTCTGTCATGTCAGTAGCAGGTCGAGAAATGATGTCTTTTCGAAAGATGTCCCCTGGTGAGGTCCCCGCCTATCCCCAAGGGATGACCATTTGGTATCTAGTCGATGAGCAAGCCTATCTCGCTATTTACGGCGAAAATGATCACGCCTTCATTCACGCCACCAACGTCATCGAGTGCGAATATACCAATGAGACGTTCACCACTCTTTTGACCGAAATGGGTATTAAAACCGAGACAGTCAAAAAGAAGCTAGGTCGTCCGTCTAAGACAGAAGAACAACCCACCGCAGCGTGATTACAAGATCCGAGGCGTCCTTAGAGTTTAAACGAAGACAGTCGGGGCTACTCACTCCGGCTGACTCTTTGTTTAAAAAACAGCGCCTATTCTTTGCAGACAAGTCTCGTTTTAAATGCGCTTTGAATACCCGTAGAAGTGGGAAATCCCACCTGGCCGCTGTTCGACTCCTCGAGGCAGCTAGAAAACAAGTTTGCATGTGCCCCTACATTGCCCTGACTCGTGAGTCTGCTCGCCGTATCATGTGGCCTACCTTCCAACAGCTCAACGATAAATACTCCCTAGGCGCTGAAATGTCAGAAAGCGCTCTAACTATAAAACTTGGGAAGTCTGAGATATTCCTTGTTGGGGCCGATCAAAAGAACTTCATGAATCGCTTAAGAGGCGGCAAGTATGGCCTGGCCGTCCTCGATGAGAGCCAGTCCTACCGTGAACATATCGAAGAACTCATAGACGATGTTCTTACGCCCACTCTCATTGATCTAAACGGTGATCTCGACCTGTACGGTACCCCAGGAATCAAACCTTCAGGATATTTCTTTGACGTTACAACTGGGGCTAAAAAGGGCTTCTCGGTTCATAAATGGTCGATTCTAGATAATCCGTACATACCAAATTCAAAAGCCTTCATTGATGAGATGATGGCGAATAAGGGGTGGACGGAACAAAACCCCACCTACAGGCGTGAGTGGCTTGGAGAGTGGGTACTCGACCTCGATGCCATGCTCTTAAAGTTCCACCGAGACAGAAACACCTACTCGGAGAAACCCAAAGGCCCCTCATGGAATAGAATCATTGGAATTGACTACGGATGGCATGACGAAACCGCTTTCGTTGTTCTTTCCTATTCCGATGCACACCCGCACATATTCGTAGAACACGCCGAGAGTCATCCCGAGATGATACCTTCCAAGATTGCTGCAAAACTTCATGCTCTCATAGAAACATGGTCCCCCATTTCAATCGTTGCTGACACGGGAGGTCTAGGGAAGTCGATCACAGAAGAAATGCGGCAGAGATACCATCTGCCCATAAAAGCAGCAGAGAAGTCAGAGAAGGCCACAAACATTTCACTTTTAAATGGTGATTTGATCGATGGTAAGATTTTTATAAAAGCATCACTTTCCAAATTGATTGAACAAATAGAGAATCTCCCTCGTGGGGAAGATATGCTCGAAGCAGATGGATTTGAGGCCGACTTGTTCGACGCCCTTCTGTACGCCTTCAGAGAAGCCCGACATTACACTTTCAAACCGAGTCCAGCTATACTAGCCCAGAACTCAGAGGAATATATTCTTGAACAAATTGAACAAGAAGCCAGAGCAAGACAAAGAGAACAGTGGGAAAATGACGATCTCGAAAATTGAGTCACTTCTCAAAATTGCCGAAAAGTTCAACCTCAAGAAAATTAAACTAGGCGACTTCGAAGCCGAGTTAGATCTAGAGTCTAAAGTTAGAATTGAACAACAAAAGTCGATTGCTAAGATATTGTCTCCCACAAATGAGGAACAAGAGCAGGAAGACGAAGATCTGCTCTACCATTCGGGGATGTAAGGGGAATTTATGAAAACTCAGTGGTGGAAAGAACCCAAAGACAATGTTGCCTCGTCGATTTTCTCGACTGTTAAGTTCCTTAAAGAGCAACAAGAGTCTGTTTCTGAGTCCAATTTAAAAGCGGTTCGATTATACGGAAATGCCGACATTCTTGGCCTCTCCGCCATGACCTACACCATCCCTGGCAATCCTCTTAAGAGAAGTAACGACTCGTTAAAGTTCAATATTTGTAAGTCAATCGTGGATACGGTCTGCAATAAGATATCGAAGAACAAGCCTAAGCCCTATTTTCTAACAGACATTTCAAAGCCCAATGCCTGGGGAATGCAGGAAAAGGCCAAGAAGCTCAACCTATTCGTCGAAGGTCTTTTTTATAAGACCGGAATGTACGAGATGGGCCCCAAGATTTTTAGGGATGCCTGCGTATTCGATACCGGCGGCTTCATGAAGATCTTCAGAGAAGGAAAAGAAATCAAAATCGAGAGAGTGGTTTGTGATGAAATCAAGATTGATGACATCGAATCGTTCTACGGCAGCCCTCGACAAATGCACCAAGTTCGTTTGATCGACAGAGATGCCCTACTTGATGCTTTTCCTTCTAAGAAAAATTTAATTCTAAACGCTAAGAGCGCTAAGGATGAGGGTAGAAATCCATCTGCCACAACAGCCGACCAGGTAGAAGTGATTGAGTCTTGGAGGCTTCCAGTCTCTAAAGACTCTAAAGACGGGAAACACGTCATCGCTCTATCGAATGGATCTCTTGTCGATGAGCCCTACAAGAAAGACTACTTCCCCTTTGTGTGGATGAAGTGGAGCGAACCACTGTTCGGTTTCCGTGGACAATCTCTAATCTCCGAACTTGCTGGCATCCAGTACGAAATGAATCGACTTCTGAAGACCATTCAGCAAATTCTTCGATTATCAGTTCCTAAGATGATGATTGAAAAGGGCTCTAAGGTAGCCGTTCAGCAGCTTAATAACGAAATTGGGTCTGTTTTAGAATATACCGGCATCAAGCCATCAGTAGAATTCACTCAGATTGTTCCGCCAGATCTTTTTAGTCAGCTTGAAAGACTGTATGCAAGAGCATACGAAATTGCTGGCATCTCTCAGCTATCCGCCCAGTCTCTTAAACCAGCCGGTCTAAATGCCGGTGTGGCCATTCGGGAATATAACGACATTGAGACAGAGCGATTCATTCTTCAGGGCTTAAAGTACGAGCAAGTTTTCATTCAAGCCGCCAAGCACATGATCGAGCTAGCCAAAGAGATTTTTGAGGAAGAGGGATCATTTCAAACGACATCGATCAATCGAAAGTTTATTGAAAGCATCGATTGGGCCGACGTTAATCTTGATGAAGATAGTTATGAAATGCAGTCCTTCCCCACGTCTTTCCTTCCAAATACACCATCGGGTCGATTTGAGAAGACCGTGGAACTTGTTCAAAACGGTTTCATTGATATGGATTATGCGAAAGATCTGCTCGACTTCCCCGATCTTGATAATTTTATGACACTTGGAAACGCCGGAATTCAGGACATCAAACGAATTATTGATTTGATGCTTTCGAAGGGTGAGTACCAAACCCCCGAGCCTTTCCAAAATCTTCAGCTAGGCATTAAGGTCATGCAATCAGCCTACCTTGCCGCTAAGGCACAAAAAGCCCCTGAAGAACGCTTAGAATTAATGCGCCGATGGATGGCGGATGCAGATGCAATGATGAGTCAAAAAATTATGGAGATGCAGCAAACGCAGGCACCAGCCCCCATTGCTCAGCCTCCACAGGCTCCTCAAGGCGAACTGATTCCGTTTCCAACAGCGAACGGCGCAGCCTAAAAAGCGAACCTAGGCACCAAAACGTAAAATCTAAAACCTCGTAAAAGGGAGATATTCTACCATGTCCGAAAGCGCACTTTTAACACCACTTCAGCCAGATACAACGGCCAATCTATCCACGGGACAAGTCAACGCCCCAGAAGTTCCTAAAGTTGGAACGGAAGCGCCAAAAGAAGAAAAGGCTCCTGAGGTAGTTGCTCCCACTAAGGAAGAGGAAAAGCTAAGCGCTAAGTTTGCCGCCCTGGCCAAGGCCGAGAAGGAAACAAGGGCTCGTAAGGCTGAAATGGCCGCACTTCAAAAGAAACTGGAGGACGAAAAACGTGAGCTTTCCGAAAAACTTAAAAAAGTTGAAGAGTTTGAAACAAAGCGTAAACGGGCTAAAGAGGATCCCTGGTCTTATCTTGAGGACGGCGGTCTTACGTATGATGAACTTACTCAGATGGCCATTACAGGTAAGCGGCCAGCTCATCGAGATCCTAGGACTGACTCGGTGCTTTCAGAAGTTGAACGCATTAAAGCCGAGCTTGAAGAATCAAAAAAGGCGGCAATGCAGAAAGAAGAGCAGGCTAGCGTCTCAGAATGGAAAGCAACGGCGAAATCGACGGCGGAGGGATCCCCAGAAAAATATGAGTTGATTAGAAATTTCAATGCGTATGATGTAGTATACGAATTAGCTGATCAAAAATATCGGTCAGAGGGCGTTATTCTTTCACAAGATGAAGCGCTTGAACTGGCTGAAGATTACTACGATCAGCAAATTGAAGACCTGCTCGCAAAAGTTGGGTCTATAAATAAATACAAAAGCCGGTTTGTTCAATCGGCTGAGGCAGCGAAGCCAAAAGAAGCGACTCCTAAAGACTCGATAGCGAAAGAGCCAAAGACGATCTCAAACACAATTACATCAACAATGTCTCCATCGGATTTGTCTATGGACCCCGATGTCAGACGACGGCAGGTAGCCAAAATGATTACCGGCTGATTAGGAGTTTAAAATGGCACTAGATCTTACAAGCTTTGATGCAGCCCTGAAGTCTTACTATGTTAAAGATTTCATGGAAAATCTCGCTTACAAAAACAATCCTTTCCACGCACTCGTTCCTAAAATGGAAGAGTTCTATGGAAAAAATCTTCCCATTCCGGTCATCTATGCGAACCCTACGGGTCGTTCTGCTACGTTCTCGACCGCTCAATCGAATAAAAACAACTCAGGTCTGAAGGGCTTTACCCTTACCCGAGCGAAAGATTATTCCTTGGCTTCTGTGGACGGCGAAACTTTGGCGGCTTCCGCTAATGATCGTGGTGCGTTCATGGATGCAATCACCGTTGAACTCGACGGCGCTCTTGCCCAAGCAGTGCGCTCTTTGGCTGTTGCTGAATTCCGAGATGGTTCTGGAGCGATTGGTCGTATTAACGCCACCGTTACCGGTACCACTTTGACTCTGGCCACCGCTCAAGACATCGTGAATTTCGAAGTCGGGATGAAGATTCAATTCTCGTCTGCGGCTACTTCGGCGACTCTGCGAGCTTCCGGTGCGACCCTTACCGTTACGGCGATTGATCGTGCGGCTGGTTCGATGACCGTTGGCGCAAACTTAAATACGATCTCTGGTATCACCTCGAACGATTACATCAACGTTCAGGGCGATATCGAAGCGAAGGTTAAGGGACTTGATGCTTGGATTCCTAGCACGGTTTCTGCGACCTCTTTCTTTGGTGTTGACCGCACGACTGATTCTACTCGTTTGGGTGGTGTTCGTTATGACGGTTCTGCCCAGCCGATTGAAGAAGCTATGACAGACGGTCTTTCACTTCTCGAACGAGAAGGCGGAGCGCCTGACTATGCTTTCATGAGCTATGCTAACCTTTCTAACTTGAAAAAGGCTCTTGGATCGAAGGTCCAATATGTCCAAGCTCAAGTCGATGGGAAAGCGAAGTTCAGCTTCCAAGGTATTCAAATCCACGGAAACAAAGGACCTGTAACAGTTCTTGGCGATCAAAACTGTCCGGCTCTTGTTTCTTATTTGATCCAAATGGATTCATGGAAACTTTACAGCCTTGGATCTGCACCTCGAATTCTTGATTGGGACAATATGAAGGTCCTTAGAGAATCTTCGAGCGATGGCGTAGAAGGTCGAATGGGTTACTATGCTAACTTGGGCTGCAAGGCTCCGGGTTGGTCTGGTCGAGTCACTCTTGCCAGCTAATAATTAACCGATGGGGGACTTCGGTCCCCCTTCTTTTTTTGAAAGGAATTATAAAATGGCAGATTTTAACTTTAGTCCAATGCAGGCCTACGATAAGCAAGTTAAGGTTCTCTCTGGTTCTGTTCCGTTCAACTCCTCTGGAGTTGTGACAGCGAACAATATCCTTGGGGCGACCGTAGCTCGAACTGGTACGGGGACTTATACCTGTACGCTTTCGGCTGTTTATCCTGAACTACTTGGATTTCATGTTTCGATTTTAAAAGCGACTGCTGCTGACCTTCAGCCTCAAGTCGTTTCGGAAACTGTTTCTACCACGAAGATCATTACTTTTAAGTTACTTACTGGCGCTTCTCCGACAGACTTGGCGGAAGCTGGAAAGTTCTTGATTAGCATTGTTCTTAAAAACTCGACTATCGCACCGTAACTAAGGAGGTCCTTATGATCTTAGGTCAAAATGACCCTAAAAAAGTTGCTGCGATGATCTTGATTAAGAAGGGGGACGGCTCTGCCGAATCCAAAGACGAATCAAAATCAATCGAGAAAAAGACCGACATGGACATGGGCCTTGTAGCGGCTGCCGACGACATCATGAGTTCTATTGAAAAAAAGGATTCAGAAGGCGTTGCGATTGCTTTAAAGTCTTTCATTGAAATGTGTGGTTCATATTCTGAAGAGGAAGGCGGGGAGTAATCCCCGTCTGTTCCTTATGGAGCTTCTATGGCGACTTTTACACTGGCTCAACTCAAAACTCTTGTGCGCCAAAGAGCAGACATCGAGAACTCTAATCACATTCAAGATGAAGAGTTAACGAATTACATCAATGGCTCGATATCCGAGCTATATGACATTCTCATTCAAAAATATGGCAGCGAATACTTTCTAAGTAGCAACACGTTTGCTCTCGTTAATGGGACAGGCGAATATAATCTTCCTGCCGATTTCTTTAAGTTAATTGGAGTTGATCTTCAACTAACGACTACTTCTGATTGGGTGACGATCAAGAGATTTGATTTTCAAGAGCGAAATAGATATTCGGCGAGCGTTCTTCGAGGAGTATACGGCTCTCCTCTTGTGAGATATCACGTCCAAGGCTCTAAGCTGGTATTTCAGCCCACTCCTACGGACACCAACAACATAAAACTTTGGTATGTTCCAACGCCTGTTTCTCTATCTCTAGATGCTGATACTTTCTCTGGCTATAACGGATGGGAAGAGTACGTCATCGTTGACGCCGCTATTAAGTGCATGGAGAAACAGGAGCTAGACACTTCCGCACTTCAACTCCGTAAAAATATGCTGATTCAAAGAATTGAGTCGGCTGCCGGAAACAGAGACGCCAACTTTGGCCCGAGAATCACAGACACTCGGCGACTTGATTTTGAAGAGTTCGCTAATTGGGGTGATTTCTAATGGCGATCATGAATTTTAAAACCATCAACGGAATCAACGGGGATCTAGCTCAAATTCAAGATAATGTGCGGGATATTCATCAAGTTCTGATTCAAAATCCATTGATGGATGGGATCATGATTAAAGATCAGACCATCACTAGTGGTACACCTTTGCAGATTAAACACCGGCTAGATCGAAAGATCATTGGATGGGTAGTCACTGAAAAAAACGCTGACGCCAGAGTGTGGAGAACTAATCCAACTGTTTTGGCGGATCAAATTTTAGAACTTAATTCGTCGGCCAATGTGACGATTAACCTTTTTGTATTTTAGGGGGATGGAATGAGTACGACGAACATGGGATTAGCGACGCCAACAGCCGGGGTAACAGCCGAGCCTGGGGCTTCTCAGTCTATCTCTGACAACATGGGCATTCTTGATGTCCACGATCATTCAAGCGGTAAGGGAAAACAGGTCCCTAGTTCTGGAATTGGAATCAACGCCGATTTAAGTTTTGCTGGTTATCGCCCGTATAATTTAAAATGTGCTTCGTTTACGTCTCAGACTGGTTCGCTGACAGCGGCGACAAATAAGCCGTGCATCTATGTTTTAAATGGCGAGCTCCGTTACATCGATTCGTCTTCTAATGATGTTCAGATTACAAACTCAGGAAGTGTTGCCGGTTCGGCTGGTAATATATCGGGCCTCGTTTCACCGGCCGCTGCTTCGTTTGGATCTGGAAGATTTACATGGCAGTCGAATAACTCAACGGGTGTTTACGGCATCATGGCTCATGCAGACATGGAGCTGTACACAACGACGGCGGGAGTTTCGAATAAGGTAACAGTTAAAAGTCCTGTTCTGTCTTCGAGCTATACTTTGACACTTCCAACGGGTGCGCCCGGATCGACCTCTCCTTTAGCAATGGATAGCGGTGGGGCGATTTCGACCGTTTCCTATGATTCCATTGCTGCTGGTTTTACCTCAACGGGAACGGGTTCGATTGTTTCAACAGCTACGGCTGGGAATGCAAACACTCTTTTTCAAAAATTAACCACATCGAACTCTACAGCATCGGATGCGGTAGGTTCTGCCATGACATCAACTGGGGCTAATGCGGTGGGCGTTGCCATGAGCTCCACGGGAGCCGATGCGATCGGAGCCACCATGACATCGACGGGAGCCAATGCGGTTCTAAGTGATGCGAGCAATTTGGGCTCTGACACTGTGGACACGCCGACGACGGGCCTTTGGACGGGAAGCTATGCGACCTACGCCACGGTAACCGTACCTGCTACGGGTACTTATCTCGTCACGTTATTTGCGATGGCTTATCCTGGAGGAAGTTCAACCGCTTACTGGAAAGTAGACGGCTCTACCTTTGGAGGTTTATTTGCCGAAATGCAAATTATTAACGGCGCTAGTTTTAGCAGCACGACGATGGCAAGCGCAGTGAGAGCGGCAGCGCTCACCTCTGGAGAAACCGTGACGCTGAAGGCTTATGTCAGCTCCGGCACTTGCCGATGGGATCCAACCAGCAACAGTCGATTGAGACTTATTCGGTTAAAGTAAAATCACTCGATGATAACGATTAAAAAAGCTCATTGGATTTTTAAATGGATGCCTAAGCGAATTGGAGCCTTTGCGACTCCGTGGGCGATCTATGCGAGAGATGCGGATCCCATGCCCGCTCTGATTGCTCATGAAAAAGTTCATGTGAAACAGATGCAAAATCTAGGAACACCAATCTTTTTGGTTCGTTATGTCGCTGAATTTGTCATGAATTATATTCGCATGTGGAGTGTCAGAGACGCTTATAGAGCCATTTCTTTCGAAAAAGAGGCAAGAGAAACTAAGGACATCAATGCCACTACGTAAACAGACTGTTGAAGTTCCATTTGGTTTCGAAGGTATCGACACAAAGACCGATTCTAAATATGTCGTGCCCACAAAACTAACGGGGCTCACTAACGGTGTGATGACGAAGCCAGGGGCTATCGTTAAGAGAAACGGATACAACGCCCTTTCAACTTCACTCATTCCAACGGGATCCGTAAGCGGCGGAGAGAAGCTGGGAACTTTTAAAGACGAGCTTCTTTTATTCAATCAAAACACTGTTTACTCAAGATCAGAAGCGCTCGATGGTTATTTGGATCGTGGGCAAGTAACGCCTATTCAATTTTCTACTAAAGCCGTCATCAAAAACACCTACGCCCAGTCAGAGCCGGACATGGCTATCAATCAAAACATAGCGGTCTATGCGTGGAATGATTCTCGTGGTGGAGTTAGGGCATCCGTCGTCGATTTCATTAACGGCGTTCAGTATATTTCAGACACTTCGATTGATTCTACTGCCACGTCTCTTTATCCGAGAGTCGTTGCGATGGGTGGATACATCTATGTGTTTTATATTTCGACGACGTCGACTTCGATAAAATACCGAAGACTTTCTCTAAGTGATCCGACAACGTTTGCAAGCGCCCAGACTTTCCCAAGCTCTAACATTTCAACGACTACCTTTCTTTTTGATATAGCAAACTTCAGCACAAATCAGGCTGCGTATTGCTATGCCAAAAACGGGGGGGGATTGGTTTTCGGTATCTTTGACGGGTATCTTGCCACTCCATCAGTAACAGAAGACACGGCCACCATTACGGACACCGTAGCGAATGCCTTAAACATCTGTGTTGATCCTGACACGACAAACTTCGCCATGAGCTGGCACAGTGTTGCGACTGGGATTCGATGCTCTGTTAAGAGCACTGATTTAACGAATGTCTTAGCTCCAACGACAGTTGAGACATTAGCAGCTCCGAATATCGCTTCGATCACAGCCTCTTTCGTGGATTCAACTAATCTAAGAATTTTCTACGAGTTTCCGGCTTTGACCTCGAGAACGTTTGCGCCAGGGGATGTTACGACTGGGGCGGACTCCATCACAATTTCAAGCCATCGTCTTATTCCAGGTCAAAAGGTGAGAGTGTCTACAACGACGACTCTGCCTGCTCCTTTAGTAGCTGCGACGGACTATTTTGTGATCGTAACCGATGCCAACACCATTAAACTTGCGACCACTCTCGTAAATGCTCTGGCCGGTACAGTGATCGACATCACTACACAAGGAACAGGTACTCATACTATTACGGCTCAAGATGTTTACAACATGGAAGCCAAGATTCGTTACAATACTCTGACCACTGCCGGTGTGGCTGGTACGGCCGCCGATTTGCAGCTAGGAATGGGCATTGCTTCGAAGTCTTTTACGTATAATTCCAACACCTATTTAGTAGGTGTCTATGACTCTACACTTCAGCCAACGTTTTTCGTTTTAAAGCATGATGGGTCGATCATTGGAAAGATTCAGCCCAATGTCGCTGGTGGAAAGGTCACAAACGCTTTCTTGCCATGTCTCGTTAGTACGTCTTCCGGTGTTTATCAGTGGCCTACGACTGCAAAGCTAGCCGTTGAGACTTCGAACAATATGTATCTAGGTCGAAATGGAATACTTTTGACTGAAATTAACTTTGCGACCACGAATCGATATTTCAATCGTGAGATGGGACAAAGCCTTCTGATATCAGGCGGGTTTCTCTCTTCATACGATGGAAACAAAATTTCGGAGCATGGATTCCATCTTTATCCTGAAAAGATTTTGATAGGTGGGTATGCGGCTGGTGGATCACTTGGCAATGGGACGTATCAGTACGCCGTTCTCTACGAGTGGACAGACGCCCAGGGGCAAAGGCACCAAAGTGCGGCCTCTCCTATTGTCTCAGTAGCTACGGGTGGAGCGTCTGGGCTCGTTCGACTGGTCATTGAGTCGTTAAGAGCTACCAATAAAAAGAGCCCTTTAACGGATGTTGTAATTCAGATTTACCGAACGGCTGTTGGTGGATCCGTTTTCTATCGACTGACCTCTTTGTCAGCTCCGACCTATAACACGACGACCGACAACTATGTGACCTACAGTGACACTGCCGCTGACAGCAGCATTACTTCAAACGATACGCTCTATCTATCGGCGGGAGTTGTAGACACCATTGCGCCTCCAGCGCCGTATTTAATTGCTACGAATAAAACAAGAGCCTTTCTAATCCCTAGCGAATCACGAAAAGAGATTTGGTTCACCAAGGAATATAATGGACAGGATGCCGTTGCGTTCTCAGACGTATTCGTAAAGCAAATTGATCCGAGCGGTGGTGATGCCACAGCTCTGGCCACCATGGACGAGAAAGTCGTTTTCTGGAAGGCCGAGAGAATTGGGTATTTTTCTGGCGACGGCCCCTTGGACACGGGCGATCAAGATACGTTTATTGAGCCGCAGACCATTACGACAGATGTCGGATGTTCGGACCCAAATTCTATTACCCTAAGCTCACAGGGATTGTTTTTTAAGGCTAATAAGGGGATTCATCTTTTAAACAGAAACCTCGACGTCGAATATATTGGAAAAGATGTCGAAGCCTATAACGGGTATTCCGTTAAAAGCGCCCAACTCGTCCCCAATACCAATCAGGTTAGATTTACCCTTGATAACGGTGGCCCAGCACTTGTTTACGATTATTTTCAAAAACAGTGGCAAGTTTTCTCGAATCACACCGCCCTTGATGCGATTGTGTGGAACTCCAAATATACATACCTGAGGTCATCCTCTGGAGAGGTATATCAAGAGGTTTCTGGGTTTTATAAGGACAACAATCTTGAGATTCCATTAATCGTTGAAACGGCATGGATTAAGGTTGCCGGCCTTCAAAGTGTTCAAAGAGTTTGGAGAGCCCTGCTTTTAGGCAAGTTCTTAAGTGATCATCAGCTTAAAATATCTATCGCCTACGATTACGAGGAATTTTACACTGACGTGATTTATTGGAACGCTGGGGCAATCTTTGAAAGCGAGGAGTTTGGAGATGGGGCAAGTTTTGGAGATGACGACACGTTCGGCGGTGATTCGGAGGCGGTTTATCAAGTTCGTATCCAAATGCCTCGTCAAAAGATGGAATCAGTACGCTTTAAGTTTGAAGACGTGGCTAGTGGGGACGTTCAGTCGTCTATGGAATTAAGTCATTTACAGTTAGAATGTGGCGTGACCAGAAACGCCTGGAAACTTAAGTCAGAAAAGACAGTGGGGTAATATGGCAGTCGTAACGCCTGGGATTTCTCAGCATAATAAAGAAAGATTAGATTTCTTAAATAAATATCGAGGCCGTGGCTTACCTTTTCAGGATGCACAGACCGGCGGTGTTTATAACCAAGCTCTTAACTACGCCGATCAGTATGGTGAAAGCCCATTAAAGGTTGCGGATATTGAACGACTTGGAGAGGCCGCCTATCTTAGGCAAGCTAATCTTCCTCAGTATGACCAGAATGCCTTTCGATTAAATACGCTTGATTCGAACATCCTGGGACAGATCAACGCCAATCCTTATGGAATGCCCGAGGATGTTAGAAATAATCAGGCCACACTAGCCCAGGCTCTTATGCGTCGAGCGAGTGGAACGGGTGGACCGTCTTTAGCGGAACTACAGTTAAATCAGGGCCTAGAAGCTCAGCAGAAGGGTTTGCTTAGTGGGCTGGCTTCTCAGCGTGGGCGTCCTACGCTTGGACTTGCTCTTTCTCGAGCCTATTCAAACGCTGCCAGTGGTGTGAATCAAAACGCAGCTCTTTTGCGTGCTCAGGAGCAAATGGATGCCGAGAGAAGTTTAGCTCAGGCGCTTCAAGCTCAACGGGCTGGGGATATTTCAGCGGCTTCAGAAATGAATCGAGTTGGGCTGGCGAATGCTGCAAATAATTTGGCAGCAATGAATCAAAATGCTTCCCTTGGAAGTCAGTTAGCTTTGCAGCGAGGTAAAGACCTCAATATGCTATACGCCATGAACCCTGAGTCGATGGTTCAAACGAGGAACAAGAAAAAAGGCATCATAGACACGTTTAAAAGTAATTTGGCATTTGGTGCCGGTGTTGCTGCTCCGATTGCGGAAGTGGGCGCTAAGTATGCGACGCTCGGAATGGGTAACCCATCTGGATTCTTACAATCCGGCGGAATGGGCGGACAGAGCCTAGCGGCTGCTTCGGCTCCTAATGGTGGACAGCTTCAATTTGGACAAGGCAATTCGCCGTATCGATTTACGTATCCGGAATAAGGGGAAGATATGCCTAGAGTAGTAGGAATGAGCCCAGACGGGCGAACGATTGTTGAAGATGATAACGGAAATCAAATTGCCGTTGCCGCCGATCTAGCGCCTAATGCTATGGGAGCTTTGGCCCCCCAGTCGGCTGTTGATATCTCAGGATATGAAAATATTCAAAACCAGCTTTCTAGTGGTGGTTTCTCTGATCCGAATACTCCTTACAATCCAACTAGCCCTGATAATCCAAGAGCTAATGAAGCATTAAACGATCCGAGAGTTCTAGGCATGGTTCAAGAGCCAGTTCAGCCAGAACCTCCTATGGATAGGCCCTATGTCCAAGACATCGCCGCCTCCTTCGGTGTTCAGCAAAAACCTAAGGCTATGCCAGTAGAATCGTCGCCCGCTCCTAAGGAGATGGCCTTAGATGGTACACAAAATAAACCAGAGCTTTCCAGTATTTCAAAAGCCTACGGGCAGATTGCCAAAGGATATGACCAGGCAAGAAACGCTGAGATTAATTACCAGCGAGGCGTTACCAATGAAATGATGGTTCGTGATCAGTATTTAAAAGATCAGATGGAAGAGGAAAAGAAAATCATGGCTCGAAGGCAGGAAGCTTTTGATCGTGATATTCAAAAGACTCAAGCCATCTCTGACAAATACGCTCAGTCCGAAATCGTTAATCCTTGGGCGAATGCGAGCACGGGAACAAAGATTGCTTCGGCTCTGGCCATTGCTCTAGGGGCAGTAGGAGCCATGAACGGTGGACCTAATCGAGCCATTCAAGTCATTGATAAGGCCATCGACGACGATGTTAAATTGCAAATGCATAATCTGGACCGTCTTGGACAGTCTTACAATATGCAGCGCCAATACATGAGAGATGTGGCCGAAAACTATGATTCTCAAGACGCTCGTCGATCTGTTTTAAGACAACTCGCCTATCAGGCTGTTGAAAATAAATTGGCGCAATATGGCGCAAAAAAATCGGAATTAATGGCATCGGCTAACTACAATGATTTGATGGGCAAGCTGATCAATTCTAAAGAAAATGAAGGTCTTGAGAGGGCTAAGAAGTCTGCGGATGTCATGGAGTCTATGGCCAAGGCTCAGGCTACCTTGCAAAATCCATCTGGTAAGTCTGTCACGTCAGACCAGGCAAAGGCTGGCGGATTCGCTAGACGACTTGAGCAGGCTGAGGGCGTATTTAATCAGTTAGAAAATGAAGGATTTGATAGGGCTTCTTATTCTACGTCTATTGGAAAATCTATTTTGCCTGAGTCTTTAGAGACTGAAAAACAAATGCAGCAAGATCAGGCAGAGCGAAACTTTGTTAACGCCATTCTAAGAAGAGAGTCTGGAGCTGCGATTTCGCCGTCTGAATTTTCTAGCGCCGAAAAGCAGTACTTTCCGAGAGCGGGTAACAGCGAAAAAGTTAAAGAACAAAAACGCCAAAATAGAATGCAGGCTATGGCCGCACTTCAAGGTGAGGCTGGGCCAGCCCTGGGCATTATTCCACAGGTGTCAAATATCGCTCCAAACAAGAAACAGCAGGCTATGGATTGGCTTAGATCAAATCCGAATCATCCTAAGGCTAAAGAAGTTCGAAAGGCGCTGGGTCAGTAGTGGCTGAATTTAATCCAGACGAATTTCTTAATGAATCGAACGGCTTTAATCCTGACGAATTCATTAAAGAGGCTGAGGATAAACAGAAGTATGACCGACCCATTGAGGCCGCACTAGAGGGTGCTGCTCGTGGCGCATCCTTTGGCCTTTCGGATATAGCTCTTACACAGAGCGGGTTTAGAACGCCCGAAGAACTCAAAAAGATTCAAGAAATAAGCCCAACAATCTCGACAGGTTTCGAGCTTGGTGGAGTTATTGCACCCAGTCTTTTAAGTGGTGGCGCTGGTGCGATTGGATCTGCTGCCAGAGTGGTTTCTGCTCCTGTTCGTGGTGTTACTGCACTAGGAAGAATGGCCGAGAACGCAACGGCTAAGTCACTCGCTAGTGCTGCAGCTCAGTCTACGGCGAAGAACATTCTTTCGAAGGCCGCCGCAAAGGGCGTTGGATCTGCCATTGAAGGCACTTTCTACGGTCTTGGACAGGTAGCGCATGAATCAGCACTTGGCGAAACGGATGACATAGCGGGAAGCATCCTAGCGAATGTCGGTGGAACAGCTCTCTTAAGTGGTGGAATAGGTGCCGCACTTCCTATTGTTGGCTTTGGTATTAAGTCAGCCATCAAGGCAACAAAGCCTTTAATTTCAGAAATTCCTGAAGCTCTTTCAGGACTATCGAAAGAGTCTCAAGAAATTCTGAAAGATAACGCAAAGTTTGAAAAACTTAAGAGCCTAGAGCAGTACGGCGATAATATTGATAATGTCATCATAAACAAGTCCGATGAATTGGCTCACATGGCCGATGAGGCTTCTAGTTCGGCGTTTGAATCCTCTTTCAAGGCAATGAAGGACCAGGAGGCAAAGATCGGCGGCCTTAAGGCTGATGTGGATGCTGTACCTCTTTTAAAGTCTATCGATGATGCTATTAAGCGTGGCGGATTAGATGGTCGAAGAGTTACCCCACAGGCCGAGAAGGTTTATCAAGACCTGGTTTCTATCAAGAGGTCTATCGAGGACACGATCACGGACAACCTAGGTCTTGAGGCTGGGTCCATTGTTCCTAATGAAATGAAGAAAATTACGCCTTCAGATGCTCTCAAGATGTGGCGTCAGTATTCGGACTCGGCGAACTATGCCTCTAAGCTGGCCGAATCTCCTTATATGAACCAGGTCTATAAACGCCTGGCGTCTACTACTGACGAGGCAATCTCTGCACTACCCGATGGCGGAGAATGGAAGGCGATCAAAACAGACCTTAAAGATGTCATACAAGCCAGGAAGTCTCTTAAGAACTTCGGATTTAATGAAGGCTTTGGTATTGATAAGGAAAAGTTCTCTAGGATTGCCGCTATAAACAAAGATCAAAACTGGATTCAGGTTAAAAAGAATCTTGAAAAACTAGATGGTAAGTGGGGAACGAATCTAGCGGATGAGTTCTCTCAGCTACGCTCTTACAAAGAAATCTATCCTAAAGATGCGCTTTCGAGATTTCAAACTGGTAGGGCAGGTCTTATTCCAGACTTGGCAGCAGGCGGCGGGGCGGCTGTCGGTGCTTTAATTGGCGGACCACTGGGCGCAGCCGTAGGATTTGGTGTCGGTAGGGGTCTAGGAGCGATTGCACAATCTCCAGCCTTCATGCGTAACCTTGTCAGGGGCTCCTCTATCGTTTCCGATGCCTTGGGCTCAAAGCTGATTGCGCCAGTCGAATCGGCTATTTCAAAAAACATGCTAATGCCAAACGGAATGATCCCTTGGGCTTCGGCAAAGGTAACAGCCCTGGCGACTATCGAGCGGTCAAACAACTCCATGAATCGAAAGATTGATTCGGGAGTAAATGCTTTCTTTAAGCCATCAGATGACGAAGATTTAGAACCAGCCGACTCTATGGGAGCTTTTTCGAAGACTAATTTCGGAAAAACAAGAGTTGTTCCCATAGAGGATAGACAGGAAGCCTACTTAAAAAGACTCGATGAAATTACCAGTATCGTTTCTAATCCAGAGATGATGTCTGGGCTTATATCTAAGAACTTGGAGCAAATGGCCTTGATTGCTCCCATGATATCTCAGAGCCTTTCACAGCAGATCAGCGATTCAACGGCCTATCTCTATAATCGACTTCCTAAGCCTGTAAATGCGGACCCTGTGAATCCTGCGAAGTCAGATTGGAAGCCTGCGGATGCTCAGCTATCCGATGCCGAGCGTTTACTTCAAGTGTACGACAACCCGATGTCAGTTCTTAAGGACCTCAAAAATAAAAAGCTGACCTTTCAGCAAGTTGAGGATCTTAGGAATTTGCATCCGGTTATCTATAGAAAGATCGTAGAAAAAGCTCAGGATATGGCGACAAAGTCTAAGGGCTTAACCTATTCTGACAGGCTGTATCTTTCGAAGTTGCTCGGTGCTCCACTGAGTAACGATCAATCGGCGGCCATGTTTTATTCATTACAATCTAATTTTCAAAATCAGCAACCAGTTAGACCTTCTAGTGGGGGTCGATTACAATTGAACGAGAAAACCGCTAACGAGAGGGTTATGAGCAAATGAGTTCCAGCAAAACACGTTATAAAAACAAAAGAATTTTTGTTGATGGGGCTATGGCGTCAACGAACACGATTAACAGCTCAGAGGTTGATATCTCTGGCGGACAGATGGTCTCGTTAAATATATCGTGGACTGGAACACCTAACGGTACGTTTGCGGTTCAAATACCAGCTACATTTTCAACGGATGGTTTAGACACCGTTTTAACGTGGGCGACTCTTCCGGTTGTAACGACCTCTGGTTCGGCCTTCACTGCTGCCGGGTCTGCCAGTAGCCATCAAGTAGAGATAACGGCGATTGCGGCATCTAGAATTCGTCTTCAATACGTTAACAGTTCAAGCTCCGGCACTTTAAATGCCTGGCTTACATTAAAGGGGGAATAAATGGGATCATTTATCTACCCACCGAATCGAGCGACATCTGTCAAAGGTACAGTAACGAATGACAGCGCTGCATCTGGGGACGTTGGCGAGATTATTACTTCGAACGTCACCAGCTATCAAAACGTGGCTGCGTCTGCGACTGTGTTTGATATCACAAGCCTTTCTCTTACTGCGGGAGATTGGGACGTTTCAGGCAATTGCATTTATCAAGCAAACTCCGCAACGTTTACATCAACGGATTTAATTTTGGCAATCAGCACAACGTCAGGTGCTTCGTTTGGATCAATAGATGTTAGCAATACAATTGAGCTTGCCGGTGTAGTGCCGACAACGTTCAGCATCATTTACATCAACAGTCAGACTGTACGGTTCAGCCTGGCGGCAACAACAACAGTTTATCTAAAAGGTTACGTAGGCGCTTTCTCGGCTGGCACCCCTCGTTATCAAGGGGCCTTCAGAGCGAGACGAATGCGATAAGGGGAATAAAATGGCAAAAGTAGCGGGATTTTCACCAGTAATTGAAGATGGAAGCGTCACAGCTCCATCGCTTTCGTTTAATAGCAGACCTGGCACAGGTTTTTATCTTTTATCTGCCTCTGGGGGATTTGGTTTCGCTCAAGATGCTGTAAATATTTTTAGTTTAGGAGCCACAGGTCAATTAACTCTTGTTCCTACGGCTAACCAGCTAATAATTCAACCCGGAGGATCTGGTAATCAATTTACGATTACAGCAACCAACCCGGCGGCCAGCAGAACTTTAACCATACCGGATTCAGGTGGAAACACTTCTTTTTTCATGAGAAAAGGAAGCTCAACGAACGACGCTGCGTCGGCTGGAGACGTGGGCGAGCAACTGGCAACAAACGTTGCTACAGGCTCCGCTGTAAGTCTTTCAACAGGTACAGCGGCAACAATCATTACTCAGTCTTTGACGGCTGGGGATTGGGATGTGTCGGGGGTTGTTGTATTTAAGCCCGGAGCTTCAACATCGATTACAATTTGGGCGGCGGCTATTTCGGGAACAACAAATGCAGTTCCTGCCATTATCGGACAGCCAACATCGAATGAAGTTTTAATTCAGCAGGCGGCGGCGGCATTTGTTCCTGGAGCAAATGATCTTTGTGTCTCTATTCCACCGATGCGGGTTAGCCTAGCCAGTACGACCAACGTTTATTTAGTAGCCAAGTCCACCTTTAGCGTTTCTACGCTTGCGGCTTATGGCTCCATTAGAGCGAGAAGGATAAGATAAAATGATTGCAACAGTAGTTGGCCTTGATGACGTAATCTCAGTTACTCCAACACTAGACACGAATGCTTATGCGTCCGGTGATAGACTTGGAAGTATTCAAACAATTACGAACCCTTTTCGATCTATCCATCGTGCAAATGACCTTCCGGTGGCTAGTGCTGGAGGAGGAACAGTACAACCAAGAAATGGAAGAGTCATACTTTCAGAAGTGACCTTGTTAGATCAGGCAAAGCAATCACAACCGATTGACTTATTGTTTTTTGATTCTAGCCCCACGGTTGCTTCTGCTGATAATGCGCCAATTGATATTTCTGACGCAGAAATGGCGGCTAAGTTTATTGGTTCGGTGAGTATTGGATCAACCTATGTAGCCCTTGCTGGCAATTCTGTTTCTACGGATAGAAATTTAAACATGTTGTTAAAGCAAAACCCTTCGGCGACTGACAATAACATTTATGTTGTAGCCGTAATTCGTGGATCGGCAACGTTTACAGCGAGTTCGTTGATTTTCTCATATAAGTTTTACCAAGACTAAAGGGGTTTGTTTCTATGCACAGAAACAGATTCAAAAAAGTCTGTGGTTCAGGAATGGCTTTAGGAATTGGTCGCTCGACGCTTCCGAACGCTGGACCATTTGCAACCTACGGCACACAGCTATCGGCCTCTCAATCCAACTTTACAATCAACACCGCTTATCCTCATGCAGCGGGCACGATTGGCATTCCGTGGAAATATAACCACATTCTCATCAATTCATTGAAGGGCATTCCATGTCCCGAGTTTGGAATTTTTCTGTGGGCCAACACCATCCAATTTAATGCTAATGCCTACATTACGGCCAACGGAGCGGAAGGAGCGGATGGGTCCGACGATGGTCAAGGTGGTAATGGGGGATCTGGTGGTGGCGGTGGTACGTCTCCAGCAGATACTAGCGACGGTGGCGAGGGGGGCACAGAGGGCGGAGATGGCAAGGGGAACTATCCTGGCCTTGGCTATGGCAGCGGATCTGTAGTTGCTCCGTGGTGGTTTGCTGACACCACTTATGATGTTGGAAAGGGAGGAGCTGGCGGTGAGGGCGGCGCAACTGGAACATATAACGGTGGCCCTGGAGGCGCTGGCGGTAACGCCGTCGGTGGCGGTGGCGGTGGTGGCGCTGGAGAGTATGCCTTTTCCGGAGCAGGCGGCGGTGGTTCGGGCGGCTGTATACTCATCGGGGCCAATGAGATCGTCTCTTATAACGGATTTGTGACCGCCGATGGTGGCGGGGGTTATGCTCCGAGCCCCTTCGAGGGCGGCGGTGGCGGCGGTGGCGGTGGCGTGATTTACATTTTTACTCGTCGCATGGTCGGTCGTTTTATTGCGGCTCACTGTAGCGGTGGCAAGGCTTACTCGGGCTCAGGTGTGCAAGGATCTGACGGACAAGTTGGAACGTGTCGCATTTTTGCCATCCTGCCAGACAACAGTCTGGTCGAAAAAACGTTCACCGATCAGTGGGATTATCTCTAAACCATGCACCGAAACAGATTCAAAAAGGTCTCTACATCACGAACACCTTTAGGAATCGGACGCTCTCTATTACCCCAAGTCGGTCCCTTTGCCTCTCAGCCGACTACAACATCCGCCTCACGTTCCAGTGTTACTTACTTTTCTGGTACTTATGACTCCGCTCCTGGCGATCTACTGAACCCGGAACGTTTTAATCACGTTGAAATTAGATCAACGGCCAACGTGTGGCAGCAAACGAGCTGCGCCTGGTTTCTTTGGTGTAACACGATTTCGGTTCAAGGAACTATCATTTGCACAGGTTGGGGCGGTGGTGACGGAACCGATAATGGCTCGGGTGGAAATGGGGCAAGTGGCGGCGGCTCTGGCGAGTCGGATACTGACGGCGCTGATGGTGGTACAGTCGGTTCGGATGGGAATGGCTCAACTCCTGGGATAGGGCTCGCTAACTCTGTTGGCTGGCTTTCTACTCTATATCTTTATGACATCGGTAACGGCGGTGCTGGAGGAAACGGCGCAGCTTCCGCAGATTATAACGGCGGAGCCGGAGGCTCTGGCAGTCGTGGCATGGGTGGCGGTGGAGGCGGTGGAGCTGGAGCGATGGGAGATCCTAATCATGGATCAGGCGGAGCAGGTGGAGGCGGTTGTCTGCTGATTGTATGCAATGAGATCGTCTTCGGTCCGATCAGTTCAATGTCTGCCGCTGGCGGTGAAAGCTATGCAGACACCGTCGATCTCGGCGGCGGTGGATCTGGAGGTGGAGGCGTCATTTATGTGGCGAGTCGTCGCAAGGTGGGGGCACCCGTAGAGTCTAATGTTTCTGCGGGCAAAGCAAACAGCGGCTCTGGCTTTACTGGCGACACGGGCACTGATGGCATGGTGTCATTTTTCGCCATTTTGCCGAACAATACTTTGGTCTCGAAGACATATTTGGATCAATGGGATTATCTTTAATACTTTGGGGGAGGGTATGAAAAATCACAGTTGGGAACTTAACATCGGCACGTTTATGTCTCTTTTCGGTGCAGGCATTGGATTTGTTGCCGTCGTCATTGTATTTGCATTTTCTAACTTTCAAACTAAGGCCGAAGCTAAAATCGAGTCGGATCAAGTAAAGCAAAAGCAGAGCGAAGTTGACGAAAACGTGCACGAATTAAGGGCAGACATTAAGGACCTACGAAACGAAGTAAATCAAAAATTAAATGTTTTGATCGAGATGCAAAAACACAAATGAGCCTTAAGCACGAAAACAGTGGCAAATGCCTCAAGTGTGAAGAAATATTTAAAAAATATCCTGGCTTTCATGCTGGCCTTTGGTTTTGGTTTCGAAGAATTCAATCCGATCATAAAGATGCCCACATTTCTTGTGCCGGTAGGGGACAAGTAGAACAAGAGGCTTGTTTTAGTCGTGGCACTTCAAAGGCTCGTTATGGTGAATCAGCGCACAATTACAATATGGCGGTAGATATTTTCCAACTGAGAGACGGAATTGCTGTTTGGAATCAAACCTGGTTTAACGAGGTATTGAAAAACTTACCTCTAGAGTTTGAGTGGTACGGAAAGCCTGGAAGCAGATTCTTTGAATTGCCGCACGTAGAAGTCAAAGGATGGAAACTGAGAGCCGATAAACACCTAGTGGAGCCAATCAGTGAAACAAATCTTGTCGGTTAATACCCGAGTTAAGGCGTGTTTACTTGGCCTCGCTCTATCAACTCTTCTTTTAATCATGGATAAGTTAAACGGCGATCAATGGGTCATGTTTAACATGCCCGTGTTTGGTTTTTTTATTGGCGGAAAAACGGCGGATACTTTCGCCTTGAGGAGGAAAAGTGCCGATCCTAGCAATATATGAACTTGGAAAGAGATTATTCTTCCCTGTTATCCTTCCTCTCGTTGTGGCTGTTTGTATGTATCTTAAAGGATACAATTCAGGGTATGGCAAAGCTCGACTCGAATACGAACAAGCTCAAAGCCAAGTTTCTAAGTCTCTACGAAAAGCTGAAGATAAAAATGAGGAATTAAGACATGGACAAGAAAAAGAACGTATTAAGGTTTTTAATGCTGATCTCTCTGTTGTCATCTGCTTGTTCAACGCATATTTCAGTGGATCGACAGGAAGCTGCTATCCCACGAAAACCAGTCCGTCCGTTGATTAAATCAAACGATGCGGGGTGTCTTCAAGATAAAGACTTTAAGCAGCTCTATTTGTATATCAAGGCTCAGGATGTTTATATCAATCAGCTTTTGAACCTACTGAAGCCTATCGCTAAATGATGCCATTTTGAGCAGCTTGCCACTGATGGCAGAAGAGGCAGAAAAACTCCACTCTTCGCCCGTTTTTAGTCTGGCTCAAAAACTCTTTTTTGCATCGGATACAAGGAACGGTCTTGGCCCCTAGCTTGGGCATTCCAAACTCTTCCCTGATGGCCTTTTTCGTATAGGCGCAGCTCATGGATTCCCACTGAGTCGGTGTTAACTTAATCGTCATTTTCTAACGATAAGAAGCATCAGAGCTATTGATAAAATCGCAATACAGGAACCAAGTTCGTTTAATTGAATCATCATATTTTTACCCCTTAAAAAGTTTCCCACCGAATGTGGTTTTGTAGTCGATTATGTGACACTGATTCGCAAACCATGATCGGTCTGAAAGCACTGTCACGATTGAAAAACCTAAACTCCACTGCGCATGACTCTGTACATACTCAAAGGCGTGTTGCTTATAATCCCCAAGCCAGCCAGGACAAAAAGCCCTGTAGTTCTTACCGTCCATCGCCACAACTTGAGATTCTTGAATCTGATGCACATGACCATAGACCACAGAGGCCATAGCTTTAATGGCGGTATTTTTTGCATGATGCTGCCCACCAGCTAGTGGTGTGTGTCTTGCTATTAGCTTTGAACCCAAGACCTTGTGGGCTTGATAGGGTCCATAACTTACCCACTTCCAGTTAGGATCTTTGTCGATACCAATGAGAGATGGAAACGATACCATTCCAAATAACTCGGGGCATCGTTCCGATATGAATCTTGTAAGCCTGTTCTCATGGTTTCCTTCGCAGTAAACCTTTTGAGCGTGAGGGAATAATTTATTTAATTCCTTGATTCTCTTTTTGACCGCTTCGATTTCACTCGTAAGTAAATCACGTGCGTGGGCCGCATCTTTCCTGTGCGAGGTGACAGAAAACATATCCGCAAAATCGCCAAGCAAAACAATCTCATCAATTTGAGGTAGGCTTTTAGCGACTTGTAACATGAGCGCATAAGCCCTCTTATCCTCGTACTCAATATGAGTGTCGGGCACTAGAAGAGCGTATTTTAATCTCTCGCTAGCGCCCGACTTGGAAGTACGTGAGTCTATGTCACAATTCTGACACGAAAGTCTGTAGGGTCCAAAAAGAGCAAAGCGTCACTTTTTCTTTTTTGCGATCATAACGGTATCGTCAAAATTTTGGCGCTTCATTTCATAGTGACGAATAATCACGGAGCATGGTGAACCAAAAGCCTCATCAACGTAGTCCTCGCCGGTCGCAAACCAAACCATGTCACAAGGCTCGTTATCGACTCTCGATAACACCTCGACTCGGTCGTCTTTGATTAGCTTGTAAACTCCAAGGCCGCAGCCACTCAGAACGAGAGGAAAACAGCAGAGAACGAGACACCAAGCCCATCGGCGATTAAATCCTCGTTGTCGAAATGCGAGTCTGATAACTCTTTCCCTATCCCAATTAGCATTGTAGCCCCAGAACACAAAATAATCGAGGCGGCCTTGTTCTCGGTCATTTGTTTAGCCGTTTGAATACAGGCCATATTGAGAGCTGAAGAGATTCCGAAATGAGCGGCTTTATCGGGTTGAATTGTCGTAGTCGTTAGGATGAGCCAGAGAATCACAGCTCACCAATGAAGTGCATATAGGCCGAAGAGTTGGGGTGTTTGCGGCAAAACTCAACCTTGTATCGCCAGCACTTCCACCAGTATTTTCTGCTCGCAAGGTATTCGTATACGTACAGTTTATTTTCTTTGGCGTTATACCAGACCTCAATCATCCTGTTATCATTATGAACAAAATGCGGTCCTTTTGGATAGAATAATAACCGTTAAGGGATCATTCTTCCCCAATCAACCGACAGATTTCTTTCGCCATTTCAACCGCCGTCTTTGCGGTCACTCCGCCATCTGCGTATAAAGTCGCACTCATCGTCGCTATCAATTCGTTGCTTGGGGTCCACTTTTCTTTAGGACAAAAGGCGCATGGAGAAATTAAATTTGCGCGTTTGTCACAATGAACAAAATCGCTCATTCATCCTCCAAATCGTGATCTTCTTCGCAGTGTTTACATGGCGGGTTTATATGGCAAGAACAGCCTTCACAATCAATAATTGTACAACTCACCCCTCCCCCCTCTCATCTGCGGGTCCGATGGGGTCAGACTTCAATGCTTCTTCCATTCTGGTTTGAATTTCCGCCCTAATAACATCCACTTCTTTTAAACGAGATGGCCATCCATGATAGGGTTTATATATTTCGTAATTCACAACCCAATCGAGAACTTCACCGCATATATAATTTTTTCTTTTTAACGATTCTAACAATTGTCTGCGTTGGAATTTTAGATCGTTTACTTCTATGACTAAATCACGCTCCCATTGTGTTAATGCTCTGTCGCTCATCCCCTTTCTCCTTTCTCTCGGATCTCAGCCACATTGTCGGTGTATTTCATATTCATTTGCTCAAAAATTTCTTCTGCAATCTCAATAGAGTGGGCCGCAATATTAGTGGTCCAGAAAGTGCCAGTTCTCTGATCGAAATAATTAGGATGAAGAACAACCCCTGCTGCTATGTTCCCCGCCATTCGCATGAGTTTGCCTTTTTGCACCCCTGGGATATAAATTTTTTTCATTCTGATTCCTTCGCTCGGATCTCATTCGGCTCAGAGCGGATCTTTCTAAGATAAGATTTAGCCCGACAAGCGAGACAATCTATGCACATATTGCAGCAACCTGATTGAGATATTTTCTCTAAATATCCTTCCGAAATCTTCAGCTTCTCCCTGGTTTCTCGTAGGGATTTTACCAGACGCTCTATGCTGCTTCCGTCTTTATAGGCTTGGCGTCTCAATTCATAGAGATCCATATTTTCAATGTCCAAATTCACGGCTTCAGCCTCTAAATCGTCTAAATGTGCTTCGCTTAGTGATTCGGTCATATCGACCACGACCTAGACCCCGACCACGACCTAGACCCCGACCACGACCACGACCTAGACCCCGACCCCGACCACGACCTAGACCCCGACCCCGACCACGACCCCGACCACGACCACGACCCCGACCACGACC
>ERZ869929.266-NODE-266-length-35366-cov-5.456373_pt1 | contig 35366 bp, 47 predicted proteins | sample MGYA00579312_ERZ869929 | MGnify/ENA primary metagenome ERZ869929 (study PRJEB32216, sample SAMN09231818) | wastewater metagenome | place: USA: Maryland | collected 2016-08-09 | study: EMG produced TPA metagenomics assembly of the PRJNA472060 data set (Reclaimed... | reverse complement strand
GCTCTGGCAATCTGCTTGCGGTACTTCTCGAGCGAGTCCGCGTACGCGTACCGGGTGCCGTGAACCTGCCCGCCGATCGGGTCGTCGATGCCGTCGCGCCGGACCGCTTCGATCTCCGACGCGTCCTTCACTTCGACCAGGCGGGGCTTCTCGGTCATGCGGCCTTCCCGATGTGGATGATTCCGAGGTTCAGCAGCACGCGCTGGGTACGCAGCACGCCTTCGAGGTGCGCGAGCCGCACGTAGTCGCGGTCGAGGTCCATGTGCGCGCGGCGGTCGATCGCGTCATGGCACGCACTGCACGCGAACGCGGCGAAGAGGTCGGGCGACTTGATCCCCATGCCGCTGATGCCCGCCATCCGGAAGTGCGCCAGCACCGTCGTCTCGGGGTTGCCGTTGCACACGTCCGGCAAGCGCACCATGCACTCGCGGCCGCGGGCCAGTTTGCGCAGATCCGTCACGCCACCCTCCGAAGCACTTCTTCGCGCAGCACGTCGTCGCTCAGTCCCGGCACCATGTCCTCGCAGATCACGCGCACGCACCGCTCATAGAACTCGTGGAACTCGCTCTCGTCGAGGTTCGCGAACGCGATCGACCGTGGCAGGATGATCTCTGCTAGTACCTCGCCGCTCTTGCGATCGACGACGCGCTGCCGATCGACGTGGCCGACGCGGAACTTCAGCTCGACGAGCAATTCTTCGACGCTCGTCCAGTCGCCGCACGTCTGCCAGACGACGTTCAGTAGGCCGAAGAACATCCGATGGAACTTGATGTTCCGCGGCCGACGCACCTCCGCCGCGACGACGGCGCCCTGCGGGATGCGCCGGAGCGCGTCGCGGGCAGCGTCGTCTTCGGGCACGAAGCCCTGCAGCGTGCGGCGCAGGTAGACGTCGGTCATGTGCGGATGTCTACCCGCTCGTCTTGCGCCATCTGCGCGCCCGGCACGGGCGTCCCGGCCTTCAGCGCATCGAGCACGGCCTTCCGGTTGATCCGCGGCGGCGGCGGCTCTGGCCACTCGCGGTACGCATCGGGGATCGCGGCCTCGTCGATGATGTCGGCGCGGGCGGGATTCTTGCGGAGCGCGATCGTGAACTCGGCGCACGAAATCTTCGTGATGCCGGTCACCTGCATGGACGTTTTCAAGTACGTCCGGATGCCGGCGGCCCGCTCGCGGACCTTCTTCGCCCGCATCGACATCTGCGCCGCGGCCTCGTCCACCTGGTCAGCGAACGATTCGAGATTGCGGATCACCATCGCGACCGACCGCGACTTCGCCTCGATGTCGCCCTGCAGGCCTTCCAGCGTGTCGAGCAGCATCTGCGGGTCGAGTTCGGATTCCTCGGCCAGCGCCTGCAGCTGCCGGTGCTGCGCGACCAGCTCGTAGAGCGCGGTCACTTCGCAATCTCCGCGAGGCGTTCGTCACGCGCCGCCTTGAAGTGGGCCACCGATGCGGAGTCCTTCACGGCACCGGCCGCGCGGTAGGCTGCGTTGTAGGCCTTGATGAGCGCCGGCTTGTCTTTCGCCTCGGCAATGGCGATGGTGTAGTCGCTCACTTGCTGCGGTGTGAGGGTCGTCACGATCTCCGCATCCGTGACTTCGCCGGTCGCGCTCGCGGCAACCGTCGCGGGAACGTCGGCCGGCGCCTGCACTTCCGGCGGCGTCGCTGGCGTGACGACCGCGCGGATCTCGACGTCGCCGTCTGCGATCTCTTCCGGCGTGTACGTGCCGACGATCACGCTCGGAAGGATCGTCCGCACGGCCTCGCTGATTACTCGCGACCGCAGCATCGCGCGCGGGTACTTCTGCCAGATGCTCTTGCCGGCGAGTCCCGCCCGCGTCGCCGTGTCGATCGTCCACTCGCAGCGGAACTCGCCGCCGGCCGGGTGCGCGAAGGTGGCCGCGACTCGCTGGTCGGTCAGTTCGTGCCACGTCACACGGCCGCCGGCTTCTTGGAACCGAGCGAGCATCGTGTCTGCCTTCAGCGCCGGGCGACCTTCGATCACGTGGTAGTCGCGCGCCGCGATCGCGGGGTGCCGGCCTTCAGCTTGCGCGAGCAGCATCAACGAAAGCGCCTCGTCCGGCGTGCGCACGCCGAACAGCTTGGACGAGGCGACGGCGGTCGCCATGCGCTCGAGATCGGCGAACGTGTGCGCCGGCATCGGCGGGCGCGCGGTTGGCAGGCGGGAAACTTCGGTCATGCTGCGTTCCTCTCGGTGTCTTCGGCCTCGGCCTCCATCTCACGCATGGCTCGAAGCCACGCGGGCGATGGCAAGCCTGTCGGCCCGTAGTGAATGATCGGTTCGTGTTCCAGCGGAGCGCCGTTGGCGTCGAACGGCCACGTGCCGGCCAGCGTGCTCACGGCCACCGCTCGGCGTTGCGGCGTGCGTGGAAGTCGGCGATGGATCCGGCCCGGTGAACGCTGCGGTCTGGCGTCGCCATCGGGCGTTTCCGCGGGCGGTCCGTCGCCCAGATGTACGCGCCGATCGCGGCCATCAGCGCGAGCCACTGGAGCCCGAGAACGGCGGCATCGTCCGCGGTGACGAGGCCGAACATCAGAACTCCCCCCGCAGCGGAATGCCGGTGTCGCGGTCGCGGGTGAAGTCGTGCGCACGCTCGCGCGGCTGCGGGTACTTCTCGACGTACTCCGGCACCACGATCGGGTCGGCCTTCGGCGGCGTCGTGCCGCGCACGACCGTCTGCGCGTCGCACAGGCCGTAGAACCGGCCGGCGCTGTACGCGATCCGCAGCATGTTCACGATGTGCGGCTCGAGTTCCGGCGAGATCAGGAACGCGGGCCCGGCGTACTGCGCGAACTGCTGGTGGCGTTCGAACGCTTGGGCGGCGTACTGCTCGGAGGTGGGGCTATCGGCCATTTGTCGCTCCCCGGTCGTGAATCGACCGTGAGAGGACAGTATCACCGAACGGTGATAGTCGTCAACACCAGTTGGTGATTATCTTAGTTCTTCGCGTCCGGCGGCGCAGAAATGGGGACTGCGTCACGGCCGGTAACGATCTTCTTCTGAACCCGGCGGCGGATTTCTTCTTCGAGTTCGATCCTGTCCACCAGGTCGAGCTTCTCCCACTCGGCTCCGAGTAGGGCACCGGATCGCGTCAGCATCACTCCGTGATACATCAGGCGGGGCTCGTCGTCGTCCGTTTCGGAATCGAGGTAACCGGCCGGCATTTTAGCCAGCGACTCAATATTCCGTGCGGCCTTTTCACCGAACGACTTTTCGCCCCGAAGCAGATCAGCCACATACGACTGCTTCTTGCCGATGTCGCCGGCGAACTTGCTGGCGTTGCCGTCGTGGTCTTTTCGATCCACATCCGGAGCTTCACGCGGCGGCGTTCTACGAGTTCTTTCACCGAAACAGTGTGACGCCGACGCCTACGCACGGGCGAATCCCCAAATGGTGTTGACAGCGATATCACCGTATGGTGATATTTAGGCATGGACCTTCACCAGTTCCTTGCCGAAATGAGCCGCAAAGAACGCGAGAAGTTCGCGAAGCGGTGCAACACCACGCCCGGCCATCTGCGCAACGTCAGCTACGGGTACCGCACCTGCGCTGAGTCTCTTGCTATCGCAATCGAGCGGGAGAGCCGCCGCAAGGTGCGTTGCGAACGACTCCGCCCGGACGTGGATTGGGCCTACCTCCGGCGGAGCGCCTGACGCATGAGCCTCCCGCTGCGCGACTTCCGCATGGGCATCACCGAGGGCATCGCTGCCGCGCTCGAAGCACGCGCCGCGGCCGAAGAACTCGACATGCAGGTCGTGGCGAGGCGGGTGCTGCAGCAGTGGTCGGATCGCGAGGCTCATGCGTACAGGGTCTACGCGCGCCGCTGCATCGCCAACGGAATGCAGACGGAGTTGCCCGGACTCGAACTGGAAGACGCCGGATTGAAGCGGAGCGCCCGGAAATGAGCGGCAGCAAGAAAGTGAAGTCGGCCCGCACCTGCGGCTCGCGCCTCGGCGCGGAGGTGATCGGCGAGATTCGCGAGCGACTGAAGCTCGGCGAGACGTGCGCGGGGATTGCCCGCCTGCTCGGGATCTCGGATGCGACGGTGAAGTATCACCGGGAAAAGATGCTCGACGGGCATCCGATCCGGCGGGCGAAGGGGAGGGAGGACATCAGCGCCGAGATCGCGGCGGAGCGCCGGCAGCGGCAGGAGACACGGCAGGAGCGATCCGCCGGCCTGCAGACGCGGCAGGCGCAGGTCCGGCAGGCGGCGCTCGACGCGATCCGGAAGTACGTGCCGGGCTACGACGGCCGCGCACGCGGGCAGAGCGGGCTGCGCTGGCACGGAGCGAACGGGGGTGGCCGTGCGCTCTAAGGCTGTCGCCGCGCCGCACAAGAAGGCGGCGGACGAGATCAATCGGCAGCACCGGCTTGCGCGCGAGACGGCATCGCAGGCCGTGGACCATGCGCTCGCGTGCGGCGAGCTGCTGGCGCAGGTGAAGGCTGAACTGCCGCACGGCTCGTTCCTGTCGTGGGTCCTCGAAAACTGCGACTTCGCCGTTCGCACGGCGCAGGCGTACATGCGGGCCGCGAAGGACCCAAATGCGCAACGCGTTGCGCATTTCAACTCGCTGCGCGAAGCCCTCGGCTACGAGTCGAAGCCGAAGGAAAAGGCCGAGCCGGCGCCCGCGACTGACCCGCCGGCGCGTCCGCCGGTCGCTCCGCCGCCGCCCGCGCCGGTCCCGGCGCCGCTTGACGACGAGCCGGAGTACACGCCCGACGACGCCGAGGAAGACGCAGCCATCGCCCGCGCCGAGGCGGAACTCGCAGCGTCGCTCGACAAGGTCCTGCAGTCCGACGACCGGCTCGCGGCCGCGCACGCCGAACTGAAGCGCCAGGCAGCCGAGATCGCGGTGCTGAAGATCAGCCGCGACGGGTTCCAGAACGGGCAGGCGGAGTTCGCGCGCCGGCTGCAGGCCGAGCAGCGCAAGACCGCCTCGCTGCAGCGGAAGCTCGACGCCGCGAAGTCGGAACTCGACTCCCTCCGCGAGCGTGTCGCGATGATGGAGCGCGATTGAACGCCGACCTCTTCCAGACGGCCGGCACGTTCCCGGCGCCGCGGGCGTTCCAGACGACCGCGCACGAGAAGCTCCGCGACGGCGTACGCGCCGGCCACCGAAAGCAGTTGCTCGTCGCGCCGACGGGGGCGGGGAAGACGTACCTCGGCCTGCGCGTCATCAACGAGGCGCTGCAGCGCGGCCGGCGCGCGCTGTTTGTCTGCGACCGGATGGCGCTGATCAACCAGACCAGCGCGCGCGCTGACCAGTACGGCATGACGAATCACGGGATCGTGCAGGCGGACCACATGCGGCGCGACAACTCGCTGCCGTTCCAGATTGCGAGCGTGCAGACGATCAGCGCGCGCGGCTACTGGCCGCAGGCCGACGTGATCGTGATCGACGAGGCCCACACGCAGTACAAGACCACGCGCGAGCATCTCGCGACGACGCAGGCTGTGGTCGTCGGGCTCACCGCGACGCCGTGCTCGAAGGGCCTCGGGCTCTCGTACGAAAACGTCGTGAACGCGGCCACTATGCACGAACTCACCGAGGCGAAGGTCCTCGTGCCGCTGCGCGTCTTCACCTGCACCACGCCCGACATGACCGGCGCGGAGACCAGCGGCGGCGAGTGGACCGACAAGGCTGCTGCAGAGCGCAGCGCGAAGATCATCGGCGACGTCGTCGCGGAGTGGGTGAAGTACGGCGAGGGCCGCAAGACGATTGCGTTCGGCGCGAACATCGCCTACTGCGAGGCGCTCGCCGGCCGGTTCAACGAGGCCGGCATCCTCGCCGACGTGTTCACGTCGAAGACCGACGAGGCGACGCGCGCGCAGCTGCTCGAGGAATTCCGCAAGCCGAACTCGGCGATCCGCGTGCTGATCTCCGTCGAGGCGCTCGCGAAGGGCTTCGACGTGGAGGATATCGGCTGCGTGATCGATGCGCGGCCGCTGCGGAAGTCGCTCTCGACGGCGATCCAGATGTGGGGCCGCGGGCTTCGCTCGTCGCCGGACACCGGCAAGACCGACTGCATCCTGCTCGATCACAGCGGCAACGTGCTGCGGTTCCGCAACGACTTCGAGGATGTGTTCTTCAACGGCTTCGGCTCGCTCGACGCAAGCGAGAAGCTCGACCGCGTCGTGCGTGACGATCAGGCCGAGGGCGGCTCCGCGTGCCCGGCCTGCGGGTACTCGCCGTTCATCAAGCGGTGCATGTCGTGCGGGTTCGTGAAGCCCGTCGAGTCGATCGTCGATGAAGCGCCGGGCCAGATGCGCGAGATCATCATCGGCAAGCGCGTTGCGGCCAGCAATAAGGCCGACCTGTGGGCGCAGCTCTGCACGTACGCCCGCGCGCACATCCGCTCCGGCAAGGCGCCGGGCTGGGCCTGGTACAAGTATCAGGAGATCGCCGGCGAGAAGCCGTCGCGGAACTGGAAGTTCGACACGACGCCGGAAGTCCCGGTCTCAGCGGCGCTGGTCGGGAAGATCAAGTCCATGCGGATCGCGTGGGCGAATCGGCGGGCCGCATGACGCTCGTCGAGCAGCTGCGCGCCGCGGGCCTCACGCCCCCGCACCGGATCGTGCCGGGGAAGTGGCTTCGGTTCCCCGGCGTGAACAAGGGCAAGGCGAACCGCTCGGGCTGGTGCCGCGTCATCACGCCGACGCTCGCGGTGTACGGCGACTGGTCGCTCGGCCTGTCCGAGACGTGGCGCGATACCGATCACGTGGACGACGAACGCTCACGGCAGGCGCTGGCAGAGGCGCGGCGCCGCGAGCGCGAGTTCGCCGCGGTGCAGGCGCGTCGCCACGCGGAAGCCGCCCAGAAGGCTGAGGCGCTGATCGGGCAGGCGGTACACACCACGCACCCGTACCTCGCGCAGAAGGGATTTCCGGACGCGCGGGGCCTCGTGATCGGGGATCGGCTGCTGATCCCCGTGCGCGACGTGACCGACTACACCCGCGTCATGTCCGTGCAGGAGATCGGCGCGGACGGCGTGAAGAAGTTCCTGCCAGGCGGACGCACACGGCTCGGCGTGTTCAGGCTCGGCGGCGTGCGCGCGGATCGGATCGTGCTGTGCGAGGGCTACGCGACCGGGCTGTCGCTCGACGCCGCGCTCGCGCGTCTCGGCCGGCATCACTCCGTGATCGTGTGCTTCAGCGCGCGGAACCTCGAGCTCGTGGCGCAGCACTTCCCGAAGGCGATAGTCGCCGCGGACAACGATGCATCGCGCACGGGCGAGAACTCGGCGAAGACGACGGGCCTCACGTGGACGATGCCTTCGGAGGTCGGCACGGACTTCAACGACCTGCACCAGTCGAAAGGCATCTACGCCGTGATCGCGGCACTGCGCGAGGTGCTGCACTAGCGATCGCACTGGGGTCGCAGTGGGGGCGAGAAATGCAACCACGGCACTGCGACTCGATACCCCTACCGTGGACAGACGCTGAAACAGGGGGCAGGAGGGTGGCGAAGCTAGCGCCCTCGCGTCGAACGGCTGGCGGGTCATGCGGCTCCGGGCGGCATGTGAAGGACCTGGCTCTAGGGCTAGGTCTGCCCACCGAACGGCATGAGAGGGGATCTTCTCCGATCCCCCTCCTGCCAGATTTAGGGAGACCCGATTGACCGCAGCGCGTTCGCTTTCGTGGTTCATGCGGTCGACGTGTCACCGCTACCGCATCGACAGCAACATGAGCCACGGCCGGCGCGTGTACATCGTGCTCCGAGACGCATCCACCAACCCGCAGGAGTGCTCCACGTGAAACCATCCCTCGCCAAGATCCGCCGCGCCGCGTTCTGGTCCCTGACCGTGGCATCCGGCGTTGCCGTGCTCGTCCTCGGCAGCACCTGGGCCGCCCTGTACCTGGAGACCCTCCAGTGACCGCAGTCGAACCGTTCAATCACGTCGAGTTCCTGCGCGCCCGCTGCATACGGGCCGTCGACGGCGTGCGACAGTACGCGTCCATGCTCCCCGGCGGCGGGGCCGTGGCCGACATGCTCCGCGGCGACGAAGGCCGGATTCGGCAGGCGCGTATCGTCGAGTTCATGCTGGCCGAACTCGGGTTCGAGACCGACGTGAAGGCCGACGACACCCGCGCGCGATCCCGTACACGACGGGCCATCGCGCGGCAGGGTGGCTGAAAGACAAACGGGCAAGATCAATGCCAAGAGGCGGCAAACGACCCGGCGCAGGGCGACCCAAGGGTACGCCGAACAAGGTGACGAGCGACGTCCGTGAGGCGTTCGCGTCGCTGTTGGAGCGCAACGCGCCTAAGTTCGACGGCTGGCTTAACAAAGTCGGCACGGAAGACCCGGCGCGCGCGCTCGACCTCGTCGCGAAACTGGCCGAGTACCACGTGCCGAAGCTCCAGCGCACGGAGGTGACCGGCCTGAACGGGAAACCGATCGTCGTGCAGTCGATCGAGAATGACGACCGCATTTGAGCCGACGCCGAAGCAGATCGAAGCGCAGTCGCTGCTGGCAGGCGATGCGACGCATACGATGTTGTTCGGCGGATCGCGTTCGGGGAAAACGTTCTGGTTGACGCGCGCGATGGTGATGCGCGGGCTGAAAGCGGCCGGCTCGTCGCACGCGATCCTGCGCTTCCGGTTCAACCACCTGCGGCAGTCGGTCGTCGAGCAGACATGGCCGGCGGTCATGAGCCTGTGCTTCCCGGGCGTGGTGGCAACGCTCGACCGCGAACTCTGGCGCGCGCGGCTGCCGAACGATTCGTTCGTGTGGTTCGGCGGTCTCGACGACAAGGAACGCGTCGAGAAGGTGCTGGGGCAGGAACACGCGACCATCTACCTCAACGAGTGCAGCCAGATCAGCTACGACTCGCGCAACGTCGCGATCACGCGCCTCGCGCAGCGGGTGGATCAGGAGATTGCACGGCCGAGCGGAGTGGACCGGCGCCCGCTGCGAACGCGGATGTTCTACGACTGCAACCCGCCGAACAAAGGGCACTGGACCTACCGGCTGTTCGTCGCGAAGCAGGACCCGCTGACGGGCCGCGCGCTGCCGAACCCCGGCGACTATGCGTCGCTGCGCATGAACCCCGAGGACAACGCGCGCAACCTGTCGCCGGAGTATCTGCAGACGCTCAAGTCGCTGCCGTGGCGCGATCAGCAGCGATTCCTGCTCGGCGAGTGGGCCGACGCGAACCCGTCCGCGCTGTTCTCCGAGATCGCGCTGGACAAGTGGCGCAGCACGGACGGCGCGCTGCCGCCGATGACGAAGGTCGTCGTCGCGGTGGACCCGTCCGGGTCGGGCGACGTGGACAACCTCGACAACGACGAAATCGGCATCGTGGTCTGCGGGCTCGGGCAGGACGGGAATGGGTACGTGCTCGAGGACTGCTCGCTGAAGGCGGGCCCGGCGACGTGGGGCAACGTGACCGTGTCCGCATGGGAGCGGCACCTGGCAAACGTCGTCGTGGCCGAGACGAATTTCGGCGGCGAGATGGTGAAGCACGTGATCCAGACAGCGCGCCCGCGTACGCCGTTTCGGGCGGTCAGCGCATCCCGCGGCAAGGCGGTACGCGCGGAGCCGATCGCCGCGCTGTTCGAGACGGGGAAGTGCCGGCTGGCGGGCGAGTTCCGCAAGATGGAATCCGAATTGCTCGGTTTCTCGTCGTCGGGCTACATCGGCGAGGGCAGCCCGAACCGGGCCGACGCGATGATCTGGGGCATGTGCGAACTGTTCCCCGGCCTTGTGCGCCGTGACGCGCAGGGCCGCCGTCCGGGGTACGCCGTCACATGACGCCCGGTACGAAGCGCCGCACGCTGCAGGACATCCAGCGCGATCTGGAGCGGCTGCGCCGTGACGTTCCGCCCGAGCACTACGCCCGCGAGGCGGCGCGCTTCATCCACGAGATCAACCGTGCGCAGCGGCACCGGTACGCACGTCGGTAGTTGATTCGGTCGGCGCACGTCCCGACAGTCCGTCGCGGAGGTGTCCGCGCATGGGTAGTTTCTGGGACGACGCGCTCGAAGGCTCGAAGCAGATCGGCGAGTTCCTCGGGTACAACGTCCAGTCGCGCAAGACGAAGCGACAGCGCAAAGAGGCGCAGGACGCTGCCACGCAGGACCCGGTCACGCTTGACCAGGCGGCACTCGCGCAGCAGGAGTCCGACCGGCTGACGCGCCGTAAGGGCGTGCTCGCGAACATCTACGGCGGCGCGTCCAACGCGCAGCCGAACGTCGGCACGAAGACGTTGCTCGGCCAGTGAGCGACGACGCCAGCACCATTCTCGCGCTGCAGTCCGAATTGGAAGGGCGGCGAGCGAACTTCGAATCGTTCTGGGACGAGGTGGCGCTTCGCGTCATGCCGTCCTCGGCGACGTTCACGACCACGGACGAGGAAGGCACGCCGCGCTCCGAGCGTGCGTTCGACACGACGGCCATCACCGCGAACGAGCGGTTCGCAGCGTTCATCAACGACGGCATCACGCCGCGCGATCAGTTCTGGCACGGGCTCGCCGCGGAAGATGACGAACTCGCCGAATCGCAGGCGGTGAAGGAATACTTCGAACGGCTGACGAAGGTGCTGTTCGCCGCGCGCTACCGGCCGAACGCCAACTTCACGAGTCAACGGCAGTCGAACTACCTCTCGCTCGGCGCGTTCGGGAACTACTCGCTGTTCATCGACGAGGCGATCGGCGAGGGCATCCGGTACTGCGCTATCCCGTTCCGCGAAGTGTTCTGGGCGCACAACCACCAGGGCCAGATCGATCTGCAGCACCGCAAGTTCTGCCTCGATGCGCGCTCGGCGGTGAAGATGTTCGGCGCGAATACGCCGCAGTCGGTGCAGGACGACGCCGAGAAGAAGCCGTTCGCGAAGCACGAGTTCATCCACTGCGTGCGGCCGAACGACGAACTGAAACCGGGCGGCGCGGGCTATCGCGGGATGCCGTGGGCGTCCTACTACGTGTTCTCGAAGGACAAGTCGGTGATCTCGCGCGGGGGCTACCGCACGTTCCCCTACGCGAACGGGCGGTTCATGCTTGCGCCGTCGGAGACGTACGCGCGCAGCCCGGCGATGGCCGCGTTCCCGGCGATCATGACGCTGAACGAGCAAAAGAAAACCGTACTGCGCGCCGGTCAGAAGGCCGTCGATCCGCCGCTGCTGCTGTCCGAAGAAGGTGCGCTCGAGCCGTTCAACATGCGGTCGGGTGCCATGAACTACGGCGCGGTGTCCGCGGACGGCACGCCGCTCGTCGTCCCGTTCAACTCGGGCGCGAAGGTCGAACTCGGTATCGAACTGATGGCGCTCGAGCAGCGCGCCGTGAACGATGCGTTCATGGTGACGCTGTTCCAGATCCTCGCCGAAAAGCCGGACATGACGGCAACCGAAGTCATGGCGCGGCTGCAGGAGAAGGCGCAGTTGCTGTCGCCGACGACCGGCCGGCTGGAAGCCGAAGACACGGGCCCGATGATCGAACGCGAACTCGACATCCTCGGCCGTGCCGGGCTGCTCCCGCCGCCGCCGGACGAACTGCTCGAGCGCGGCAGCGGCTACAAGGTCGTGTACACGTCGCCGCTCGCGCGTGCGCGGCGTGCGGCCGATGCGCTGGCGATCACGCGCACCATCGAGATTGCGGGCGCCGCGGCGGCGCTCGACCCGGCGGCGGCGCTGGTGGTCGACGTCCCGGCGAGCATCCGCGAGGTGGCCGAGATCAACGGAATGCCGGCGAAGCTCATCCGCTCGCCGGAGGACGTGGAAGCTCTGCAGCGTCAGCGGCAGCAGCAGCAGGCGATGGCGGCGGTCGCCGAGGGCGCACCGAGCATCGCAGCGGCAGCGAAGGACCTGGCGATGGCTGACCAGATACGGAACGCGGCGGCCTGATGTCGGAACGCAAGGCCGCGCGCGAAGCGGCCGAACGACTTGCCCGGAAGCGCGCGGCCTATCGTGCGCTGTTCCTGCTGAACGGGAGACCATCCCCGGCAGGCGACGAAGTGCTGCGCGACCTGCGGCGCTTTTGCCGGTACGAACGCGGCGGGCTGGTCGTCAGTCCCGCATCGCGACAGGTCGACCCGTACGCAACGATCTACCAGAACGGGCTGCGCGACGCGTACCTGCGGATCGCGATGATGCTCGGGCTGGAACCCACCGAGGTACCCACCGATGACGGACCAGCAGCAGCAGACGACCACGACCACGACGCAGCAGCAGCAGGCGGCCCCGTGGTACGGCGAGATCCCGGCGGAGCGGGCTGACCTCCGCACCTGGATCGACGGCAAGGGCTACGCCAGCGCGCAGACCGCGCTCGAGGCGCACATGAACGCCGAGAAGCTGCTGGGCGTTCCGGCGGATCAGATCGTGCGCATGCCGAAGCCGGACGACGCCGCGGCGTGGGATGGCGTGTGGGCGAAGCTCGGCCGCCCGGAGAAGCCGGAGGACTACGGCCTGCCCGTGCCGGACGGCGACGACGGCGAGTTCGCGAAGGTCGCTGCGGGCGTGTTCCACAAAGCGGGCGTGCCGAAGGGCATGGCGGGGCAGATCGCGTCGGCGATCAACGAGCACGTCGCGGGCGCGATGAAGGCGCGGAGCGATGCGCTGCAGGCCGAGGCCGCGCAGGCGCTCGACGCGCTCAAGCAGGAATGGGGCGCCGACTACTCGAAGCGCGAGGAACTGTCGCGCCGCGCGTTCCGCGAGTACGGGCAGAAGGCCGGACTCGGCGAGTCCGACGTGACCGCGCTCGAGTCCGCGATCGGCACGTCGAAGATGCTGAAGTTGTTCGCGGCGCTCGGCGAATCGATGGGCGAGCACGCGTTCGCGGGCGGCGACCCCGGCTCGCAGTCGTTCGCGATGACGCCCGCGCAGGCGCGCACGAAGCTCGACGAAGCGCGGCAGGCTCGCATCGAGAACAAGATCAGCGAGCGCGACTATCTCGCGCTCATGGACAAGTTCGGACCGATCGCAGCCAAGGCCGCTTGATTCGGTCGGTTTGCGTGTTCAACGTCCGATCTCGGCAAGGTCGAGACTCCCCCGCTTGGGGCGCCGGGTAACACCGGCGCCCGCTTTGCCCGAATGCGGACACGCGACGGACCGTCGCCCCGCTGACCGGCTGAATGAGTAGCCCGCTGCCTGCGGCGTATCCGTGGGAAGAAGCGGCCCCGCGCAAGCGGACACGCCCTTCGAAAAACTGAGACATCCACCGTTTTTCGGAGTGCAGCACCATGTCGGTCAACATCCCGACCCACTATTTCACCGAGTTCGCTCGGAACATCGATCTGCTCCTGCAGCAGAAGAACTCCCGCCTGTCCGACAAGGTCGCGACGGGCAATCACTCGGGCGAGAAGGCGTCGCCCGTCGACCAGATCGGCAAGGTCGAGATGTCGGACGTCACCAGCCGGTTCGCGCCGATGGGCCGCACCGATGCGCCGATGTCGCGCCGCTGGGTGTTCCCGATCAGTTCGGACCTTCCGCAGCTTCTCGACTCGTTCGATGCGCTGAAGGTCCTGACCGACCCGAAGTCGAAGTACGTCGAGAACGCGGTGAACGCTGCGAACCGCCGCAGGGATCGCCACATCATCGGCGCGTTCTTCGCGGACGCCTACACGGGCGTGAACGCGGGCTCGACGGAGACGTTCGGCTCGACGGTCACCACGTCGGGCGGGCAGAACGTGTCCGTGAGCGTCGGCGGCAGCGCGTCGGGCATGAACGTCGCGAAGCTCAAGGAAGGCCTGCGCCGGCTGATGGAGGCCGACGTCGACCTCGAAGCCGAGCAGCCGTACTGCGCGATCACGGCCAGCGAGCACGACGACCTGCTGAACGAGATCCAGGTGATCTCGACGGACTTTGGTGCCGCGCAGGCGCCGGTGCTCGTGGAAGGCCGAATCCGCCGGTTCCTCGGCATCAACTTCGTGCATACGCAGTTGCTGACGACCGGCACCGACGACGCGGCCGGCACGTCGACGGCCTGCCCGCTGTGGGTGCCCTCGGGCATGTACTACGGCAACTGGCAGACGGCGATGACCGACATCAGCCAGCGCAAGGACCTGCAGGGTCTGCCGTGGCAGGCGTACGTGTCGATGACCGGTGGCGCGACGCGTCTCGAGAAGGAACGCGTCGTTCGGATCTGGTGCCGGTAATCGGCCGCCATAACTAGAGGAACACGAACATGGCAGTCGTAGCAATCAAGTCGGCCCAGGTCACGAACCGCGATGCGTCGCCTCGGGTCATCAATAACGGGCGCGTCGTCGCGGGCGAGAAGCGCGCGCTTCTGGATACGGTCGTCATCACGAGCGGCGATTCGATCGGTTCGACGTACCGCGTCGGATCGATCCCGTCGCGTGCGGTCGTGCTCGCGGTGCGCGTCACGTCGCCGGACATCGGCACGACGACGGCGGCGGACATCGGCCTGTATCGCACGACGGCCGACGCTGGCGCGGTCGTGAATGCGGCCTTCTTCGCGTCGGCGGTGTCGCTCAACGGCGGCGCGCTCTCGAAGTCGGACGTCACGCTCGAATCGACGGTCGTCTCGGTGGCGAACGCCGCCAAGCCGGTCTGGGAGAATCTCTCTCTCACGTCCGATCCGAGCGTCGACTACGACGTCACGCTGACGCTCACGGGCGCCGCGGACGCGACGGGTACGGCGCTGATCGAAGTCGAGTACGTCATCTGACGGGGCGGGGCGGTCGCGAGGCCGCCCCTTCCCTGACGGGAGAGAACGATGGCCGATCGATTCTACAGCGTGGTCCGTGGTGAGCAGCTTCCGGTGCAGGTCACCGAGGGCGGCTCGACGTCGTCCGAGGCGATCGAGCTTCGCATCAGCGACACGGTCTATGCGAACAAGCTCGACGTCATCCTCGGCGTGCAGGCGATCCTGGCGTACCTGCAGACGCGCGAAACCACGCCGATCGCATAAGGGGCACGCATGGCGACGATCACACCGACCGTCACGTACGCGCCCAACGGTCACCGGCAACTCGTGCAGGTGGTCTGGGCGTCGCTCGCGAACGGCGACGATGGCGCCGCGGTCGAACTGCCCGCGTGGGCGGATCGGTCCATCCAGATCGAGGGCGCTGCGTTCGGCGGCGGAACGGCGACGTTCCAGGGTTCGAACGACGGCACCAACTGGCAGTCGCTGACGGACCCGCAGGCGAACGCGATCGCGAAGACGGCGGGCGGACTGGAACAGGTACAGGAACTCACGCGCTACGTGCGGCCGACGCTGTCGGGCGGCGCTGCGGGTGCGGTGACGTTCACGTTCCTCGCGAGGCGCACGCCGTGAACGACATGACGCTGAACGAGGCCTGTGCGGTCACGAAGCAGTTCGGCCGGTTCCTGAAGGGACTGGACCGATTGCAGGAAGCGGCCGACGCATTCACGAGCGCCGAGCAGACGATTCGGGCGCGGCACGCAGAGGCCGAACAACTCGGCGAGCAGAACGCCGCGGCGCGGGCCCTGCTCGAGTCCACGAAGGCGGAAGCGGCCAGCGCGCGAGAGAGCGCGAAGACGGATGCGCACGGGCTGCTCGTCGCGGCACGGGCCGAGGCCGATCGCGTGCTCGGCGATGCGCGCGACGTGAAGAAGCGCGCGGACGCGGAAGCGGCGGTTGCGGCGGCGCAGACGGCCGACGTGGTCGCGGCGGGCATCGCGGCGCAGAAGGAACTGGACGCGGCGCGCGCCGAACTGGCGCGGGTGCAGCGAGCCATCGAAGACGCGAAGGCCGAGGCGCTGCGGCGCTTCGGCGGCTGACGATGCCGCCCGCTGGCGGCGGGGTGAACTGATGGACCTGACCCGCCAGATGCAGGGCAAAGAGGTGGCGTACGTCGCCACGAACGGCCGCACGCTGCACATCCGCATGACGGACGGCGCCGAGATCGTCGTCGGCTGGGTCGACGACAACGGCGTGCCGATCGCGGGCAGGCCAGTCGTCGAGCGCCGCGGATTCCGGCTGAACGCGCGCGGGCTGCGCGACATCATCGCATCCCCGCAGGCGGCACGCTGATGGCGCATTACCGCATGGTCTGCGGCCCGGTGGAGAACTCGCCGCACGCCGCCGTGTTGCTCGTCATCGCACAGCGCCGCAGCGCGACGCTCGCCACCGTGGCGACGCTCACGCGCGCGCGCGACTACGCCGAGCGGCACGGGTATGCCGCCACCGTCGAGAAGCTGAACGCCGCGTTGATGCACGCGCAGGCGACGCTCGACGCACTCTCGGCAGCCGAGTCGGCGCTGCCACCGAATCTCGATTAACCAGGAGCCTTAAATGGCAGCGTTCAACAAGTTCCGTGCCTTCGTCGAGCATCTTGCCGAGGGCGTCCACAACTTCTCGTCGGACACGACGTGCACGCTCACGGCGGCGCTGAGTGCGGCGGCGAACACGCCGGTCAATACGAACAGCGTGCTCGCGGATCTCACGGAGATCAGCTACGCGAACCTCAGTTCGCGCGTGATCCCTGTGTCGGCGTCGTCGCAGACGGCAGGCACCTACACGCTCGCGTGCACGGACACGGTGCTGACGGCGAGCGGCGGCAGCGTGGCGGCGTTCCAGTTCGTCAGCATCTACAACGACGACCCGACGTCGCCGGCCGATCCGCTCATCGGCTGGTACGACTACGGCTCGGCGGTGACGCTGGCGAACACGGAAACGTTCACGTTGGACTTCGGGGCCTCGGGCCTGTTCCAGCTCGCCTGAGTCAACGCCGTGCCGTTCAGCATTCCAGACAAGGGCGAAGGCGCCAGCAACATCCAGAGCATCCTGTTTCAGGAGTATCTGGATGCGCTGGTTGCTGCGCTCAGTGGCACGGATGGCGTGCTGAGTGGATGCGCGGTCACGGCGCAGGGCTCGCCGAACATGACGGTGGCTGTCGCGGCCGGCGCAGTGCGGTCGAATCGTGCGTGGTTCAACGTCGTCGCAAACAGCGCACTGACGATCTCCGCGGCCGACGGCACGAATCCGCGTCTCGACCTCGTCGTCGTGAATTCGAGCGGGACGATTGCGGCGCGTACCGGCACGCCCGCCGCGGCACCGAAGCCTGCGGCGCGCTCGGCGAACGATGTCGTGCTCGCTGTGGTGTACGTGCCGGCCAGCGACACGACGATTGCAACGAACCAGATCACCGACTTGCGGTGCGTAATCCCCGGTTCCGACCGTGGCCAGGATTACGCCTTCCCGCTTCCGTAGGAGCGATGCATGCCTGCTAATGCAGATCCGATTTTCAGTCGTCGCGGCCAAGTCGCTGCAAACGGCACGACGGGCATGGCGACGTCCATAACGACGGCGACCGGCGACTACACGGGCGCAAGCGCGAACCACGTGCTGGTGTTCACGGCGGATGCGACGAACGGCTCGTTCGTGCAGCGGCTGCGCTTCAAGGCGCTTGGCACGAACACAGCGAGCGTTGCGCGCATCTACCTGAACAACGGCAGCGCGAACACGACCGCGGCGAACAATTCGTTCTACGGCGAGCTTTCGCTGCCGGCGACGACTGCAATCAACACCGCGGCGACCATCGACATCGACTACCCGATGAACGTGGCGTTGCCCGCGGGCTTTCGCATCTACGTCGGTGTCGCGACGACGGTTGCAGCGGGCTGGGTCGTAACGCCGGTCGCGGGCGACTACTGATGCTCGACGCGCTGCACCTGCCGGGCATGACGCGCGGTAACGTGCAGGTCTTCACGCGCGTATCGACCGTCACCAACACGCAGTGGCTGACGTGGCAGAAGCCGCGCGGCGTGTCGATGCTGCAAGCCATCGTGATCGGTGGCGGCGGTGGCGGTGGCGGCGGCTTCACGCGCGCAGCAGCGGCGGCCGGTGGCGGCGGCGGTGGAGGCGGATCGAGCGCGGTGACGCGCATCACGATTCCGGCCGTGTGTGTGCCGGATCAACTGTTCATCCAGGTCGGCGCAGGCGGGCAGGGCGTGGGCTCAGGGGGCGGCACTGCGGGCTCGGGAGTGCTGTCCTACATCTGCATCGCGCCCGACACCGCAGCGGCGAACACGCTGGCCGTGAGTGGTGCGGCGGCGGCCGTCGGCGGCGGCACGGGCACGGGCGCGGCGGTCGGCGCGGCCGGTACGGCAGGAACGATCGCGACGATCGGCGCGATGCCGCTCGCTGGGCTCGGTCAGTTCGCATTCATCGCAGGACAGATCGGCATTGCGGGCGGCGCGGTGGCGGGCGCGGCGGGTGGCGCGCAGACGATCCCCGTTACCAGCGTGCTGACCACTGGCGGCGCAGGCGGCGCGGGCACCACGTCTGCGGACTTCGCGGGCGGTGGGTTCACGGCCATCACGGCCTCACTGCTGTCCGAAGCGCGGCCGGCCACACCTGCGGCGGGCACCGTGGCCGGCAGCGGTGGATTTCTTCTCGGCCCCCCGCGCTACCCGCTGTTCTCGTTCGGAGGCTGCGGCGGCAGCGCCGCGAACGCGACAGCCGGTGGTGCGGGCGGCAACGGCGGTCCCGGCTCGGGCGGCGGCGGCGGTGGTGCAGGCACCACGGGCGGTCGTGGCGGAGACGGCGGCGGCGGTCTGGTCATCATCTGTGCGTGGTAGGAAACCCATGAACCGAATTCTTGCGTCCCTTCTGCTGTTCGTGCTGTCGCTGCCGGTGTTCGCGGCCCCGGTGCCGGTGACGCTCACGTATCCGACGAAGAACACGGATGGCAGCACGATCCCGGCGACGGGCGCAGGCTCGATCATGTCGTGGCGCGCGGAGTGGGGCACGTGCGTGGCCGGTGCGTTCGGCGTGAAGGCGGGCGACTCGCCCGTGGTCGCTGCGCCGTCCCTGCTGGTCACGCTGAATCTGTCGCCGGGCACGTACTGCATTCGCTCGTACGTGAAGAACACGTACGGCCGTGAGAGCGGCCCGACGAACGTGGCGCAGGTTACGGTCGAAGCGCCGACGCCGGAGCCGGGCACGATCACCGTGCCCGCGCTGGTCGCTGGCGCGAACGTCGCGCCCGTGTTCCGCATCAACGCGGACGGCTCGCGCGGTACGGCGGTGCTCGGGTTCGTCGATGTCGGTGCGACGTGCGGCACGACCGCGTCCCCTGTCGTGTACAAGTACCGCGGGCGTCCGTATCGCCGGGTCGATCCCGCTGCGGTGAAGTGGTGGGCGACGGCGCCGACGACCTCGGCCGCGGTCGCGTGCGGCTGATGTGGCGACGTTCCGTGAAGCAGTGCGGAGTGCTTCGCGCGCGTACCTCATCGCTGCACTGAGGGCGACGCGCGGCAACGTCGCGCGTGCGTCGAAGCGTGCGGGCATGAACCGCACGTCGTTCTACCGGCTGCTTGATCGGTTCGATGTGAGCCACGCGGACGCAGGCGTCCGCTCGCCCGGTCGTGGCCGGCCGAAAGGCGGTGCGTGATGGCGCGCGGGCTGCGGATCGGGCATCCGGCGTTCCAGTCCTTTTCGGACTCGTTCGCATACAACGAGAACCCGATGACGTCGCAGGGCGGCGTCTATCAGATCAGCCCGAGCGACTGGAACACGCCGCGCGTCATCAACGGGTTCGGTGCGACGGCGGGCGCAGGCAATTCGAACGACTACAAGGATTCACAGATCCTTGTGTCGGCCACGAACAGTTGGGGCAATCGCCGCTACTACCGTGGCGTGATGGCGGTCGCGTCAGGCGCATACGCGCGAGCCGCATCGAACGGCAACCTCGAACACGAGATCGAGTTCATCCATCAGGGCGTGTGGGGCTACGGCGGCACGCAGACGATCCAGCACTACGAGTTGCTGTTCGGATTCGATGGCACCGGCTACAGCTTCGTGCACGCGCGGCATAACGGTGTGCTCGGCTCGTCGTTCAATTCGCCGCAGGGCTTCGTCACCGCCCCGACCGAACACACCTCCTACAGTTCCAGCGGCATCAGTTGGAATGACGGCGACATCATCGACGCGTACTTCGACGACTGGCGCGTTACCGTCTACTGGACGCCGGTTGCGACCGGCATTCAGCAGTTGATCTATGACGGCGAGGACACCGACGGAACGAACCGTCTTGCGCTCGGTGGACGTAGCGGGCACGCGTACTTCTCGCGCGACGATACGAACTACACGGATTTCGGGTGGAAGTCGTTCTACGTGGCTGAGTACTGATGGCCGCGCCGACCATCACCGACAGCGTCATCGCGGTAGGCACCGGGACCAGTGTCACCACGGGTAACCTGACGATCGCCTCGGGCGACGTGCTGTACGTCGGCGTGATCCTGTCGGACGGCTCGCCCGGCGGGATGACGTCGGTCACGTCGAGCGGTGGCGGCGGGGCCCTGTCCAGCATCGCTGACTCGGGTGTCGTCGAGTCGTTCCTGCGTTGCCACATCTGGCGCAGCACGAGCCCGACCGCAGGCACGGTGACGATTACCGCGACGCCAGCCGCATCGACGGGCGAAATCGCCGTCATCGCGGTCGCCGTGGCAGGCGTCGACACCGGCACGCCCAACGGGACGGCAGTCTTCGCGAACGGCAACGGCACGGCCGATGCTGCGTCGGGCACGGTGTCCAGCGGCACCGATGCGATCGTGCTGGACTGGCACGGACGGTTCCTCGACGGCACGTTCGGCATGACGGCCGGCGGCGCGCAGACGATCCTCGATCAGGCGAACTACAACAACATCCTGTCCGGTGGCTCGTCCTGGGAGGCGGGCGCTGCGAGCGTGACCACCGACTGGTCGCGGAACTCGCAGGGCACGATCTCGAACTACCAGTGGGTGATCGGCGCGCTGTCGATCAACGGCGCGACGGGTGGCTCCACGACGATGACGTGCGATGCCGGCAGCTTCACGCTGACCGGCGGCGATGTCGGACTGTCGGAGAACGCCGCGAGCACGGGCGGACTGGTCGTCGGCTCAGAGACGTCGTTCGTCGGCGAAGGCTGGATCGGCGCAGGCGAAGCGCCGCCCGCAGGGTCGCCGTACACGTTCACGATCGACGCGGGCGTGTTCACGCTCACCGGCACCGCGGTCGGACTGAAACAGGGCTACGTGCTGCCGATCGCAGCGGGCTCGTTCACCCTGACCGGCAGCGACGCGGCGCGCGACCTGTCGATGTCGCTGGCGGCGGGCTCGTTCACGCTGACGGGTCAGGACATCACGCTGACGCCGAGCGGCACCGATCCGGTGCTGACGGCGGATGCAGGCACGTTCACGCTCACGGGCGGAACGGTCGGGCTCGCGCAGGGATACGCGCTGCCGCTCGACGCCGGGACGTTCACGCTGTCCGGAACGGCGGTTGGCCTGCGCGCTGCCCGTACGCTGTCGCTGGCTGCCGGCTCGTTCAGCCTGTCGGGGCAGGATGTGACGCTGACGTACGACCCGGCGGCCATCCTCATTTGCGACGCGGGCTCGTTCGTGGTCGGCGGGCAGATCGTCGATCTGCGGTACAGCGGCCTCGCGGCAGGCAACAGCGGCGAGTTCATCGTGCTTGCCCGGCGCCGGGGGCGGCGTTGATTCGGTCGGTCGCCTTGCCGACCCTTCGCCCGGATTCCCGGGCGCGAGGGCTGCGCAGTGTCTAGTCAGGTCGCCATCGCGAAGCGCGCGCTCATCAAGCTCGGCGCCGGCACGATCACCTCGCTCACGGACGACGACCCGAAGGCGGTCGCGCTGAACGAGTCGTTCGCGCCGGTCCGCGACGCCGAGCTTCGCCGTCGGCGGTGGAAGTTCTCTATTGCGCGGGCATCCCTGCCGGCGCTCTCGGCGACGCCCGCGTTCGGGTACTCGTACGCCTACCAGGTGCCCGACGGGTTCCTACGGCTGCTGCAGGTCGGCGACTACGACCTCGGCGCACCGCTGAACGACGAGTTCGCAGCGGCCCCGACGGCGCTGTATTCGCTCGAGGGACGTCAGATCCTGACGAACCTGACGGCGCCGCTCAAGGTGCGGTACATCCAGCAGGTCGCGGACGTGTCGCAGTGGGATGCAGCGTTCCAGGAGGCCATTGCGTCTCGGCTGGCGTACGAGTGCTGTTATCGCATCACGCAGTCGACGGAGCGCGAGGACCGTTGTCTGCGGGACTACAAGATGGCGCTGCAGGAGGCCGTGCGCGCGAACGCGCTGGAGTCCGCAGCGGAACGCGCCTCCGATGACACGTGGCTGCGCGTGAGGGCTGGTCGGTGAGAGTCTCGCCGGCCGTTTCGAACTTCAACGCGGGGGAACTGGGCGCGACGCTCGAAGGGCGCGTCGACCTCGCGAAGTATCAGAACGGCCTCAAGCGGTGCGAGAACTTTATCCCGTTGGTGCAGGGTGCGCTGCAGCGGCGCGGCGGTACGCGGTTCGTGGCCGAGGTGAAGGACTCGGCCGACCGCACGTGGACGGCGCGGTTCGAGTTCTCGGCGACGCAGGCGTTCGTGCTGGAGTTCGGCGACCTGTACGTGCGCTTCTACACCGATCACGGCGTGGTCGAGTCGGCGCCCGGCGTGCCGTACGAGATCGTCTCGCCGTACGCCGCGGCCGATCTCATCACGGACGAGGGGACGTTCGCGCTGTCGATCGAGCAGTCGGGCGACGTGCTGTACATCGCCAGCAACGGCGACATCCAGCCGCAGACGCTGACGCGCTTCGGCAATACGAACTGGGTGTTCGCGGACTACGAGCCGACGACCGGGCCGTTTCTCGACCAGAACAAGGACGAGACGCAGGTGCTGTGGGCGTCCGCGGCGACCGGGTCCATCACGCTCAAGTCGAACGCGAACCTGTTCGCATCGACCGACGTTGGCCGGCTGGTGCGGCTGCAGGCGCAGAACTTGGACGTGGACCCGTGGGAGCCGGACAGCAATGCCGCGGTGAACGCGGGCGACCTGCGGCGCTACGACGGCAAGACGTACAAGGCGCTGAACTCGAACAAGACCGGCACGATCCCGCCGACGCACTCGTCAGGCGTGGCGCGCGACGGCAACGACACGAGTATCGGCGTCTACTGGGAATATCAGGACGCGAATTACGGCGTCGTGAAGATCACGGCGTACACGAGCGCGACCGAAGTCACGGCGACCGTGCTGACGCAACTCCCGGCCGGCGTGGTCGGGTCGGCGAAGACGATCACGGGCATCACGCAGGCGAATCCCGGCGTCGTCACGTCGGCTGCGCACGGCATCCCGACCGCGACGACCGTGTACCTCTACGGCGTCGTCGGCATGACCGAGGTGAACAACAAGTTCTTCCGCACCGGCACGGTCGGCGCGAACACGTTCGACCTCGCGCAGACGAACACGACGAGTAACACGGCCTACAGCAGCGGTGGCACGGCGGTCGTGAACGCCACTACGCGTTGGTCGCTCGGCGCGTGGTCGGAGACGACCGGCTACCCGACGGCAGTGGCGTTCGCGTTCGAGCGGCTGTGGTGGGCTGCCGGGCTGCAATTGTGGTCGTCGGTGCCGGGCCAGTACGACGACCTCTCGCCGGATACGTCGGGGTCGGTGACGGCCGATTCCGCGATCACGCGCACGCTCACGGCGCAGGACGTGAACCAGATCCTCTGGCTGGTGGAAGCCGACCGACTCATCATCGGCACGCCCGGCGGCGAGTTCGCGCTGGGCCCGATCACGAGCGTCGATCCGCTCGGGCCGGACAACGTGCAGATCAAGCGGCAGTCGAAGAAGCGATGCCGCGCCGTTCAGCCGCTCATCGTCGGGACGTCAGTCGTCTACGTGCAGCGGTCCGGCCGTCGGCTGCTGCGTCTCGAGTATTCGTTCGAGATCGATCGATTCTCGTCCGCGAACATGAACGCGCTGGCGCCGCACATCACGCGCACGGGCATCGTCGGCATGGCGTACCAGTCCGAGCCCGACTCGGTCATCTGGTGCTGGCTGGCGGATGGCTCGCTGATCGGTTTCACGCTGGACACCGAGCAGGACGTGATCGGCTGGCACCGTCACCCGCTGGGCGGCGATGGGTTCGTCGAATCGGTCGAGTGCATCCCGGACCCGAACGGGGACCGCGACGAGGTGTGGCTGATCGTCCGGCGCACGATCAACGGCGCGACGAAGCGGTTCGTCGAGTACATGGAACGCGCGCACGAGGAAGGCGACGACCAGGAAAACGGCTTCTACGTCGATGCGGGCCTGACGTACGACGGCGTCGCGGTATCCACGGTCACCGGGCTCGACCATCTGGAAGGCGAAACGGTGCAGGTGTGCGTCGATGGCGCGAGCCATCCCGACTGCACCGTCAGCGGCGGCGAGATCACGCTGAACCGTGCGTCATCGGTCGTTCACGTCGGCCTGCAGGCGGATGCACGGTTCATCACGCTCCGGCCGGAAGCGGGCGGCGGCGACGGCACCGCGCAGGGCAAGGTGAAGCGCATCCACGGCGCGACGGTGCGTCTCATCGAGACGCTCGGCGGGAAGCTCGGCATGGAGGGCCGCACGCTCTCGCCGCTGCTGTACCGCCGGCCGTCCGCGTCGATGGATCAGGCGCCGCCGCTGTTCTCCGGCGACATCGACGTGACCATCGACGGCGACTACGAGCCGAATGGGCGCATGGAGTTCGTGAACGACCAGCCGTTCCCGACGCTGGTGGTCGGGCTGTTCCCGCGGATGCAGGTGAACGATGCGCGGAAGTGACATCACGCTTCGCCCGTTCGACCCAGCGCACTTCGACGCGATCGACCTGCAGCCGGCGCAGGCGTACGTGCGCGACCACATGACGCGCCGCCACCTGGAGCGGATGCGTGACGGCGGGCCCGCGTTCTCGGTGTTCGTCGGCGACGAGCCGATGCTGCTGGGCGGGCTGGTCGAGTTCAGCGCGGAGCGCGGGATGCTGTGGTCGATCCTGTCGGCGCGGGCGGGCGGCGTGCTGGTGCGGCTGCACCGGTACGCGCTGCGCTTCATCGAGACGGTGGACCGGGCCGAGATCACGGCGACCTGTCAGACGGGGTACGCCGCGGGCGCGCGCTGGCTGGGGCTGCTCGGCTTCGAACGGTGGCAGGCGCTGGGGCCGTACGGTCCGGCGGCTGTTCCTCACGACCTTTACCTGCGGGTGCGCTGATGTCGTCCTGGGTTCGATACGTTCCGGCAATCATGCAGGCGGCGGGCACGCAGGCCGGTGCGCGTGACGCGAAACTGAATGCGCAGATCCTGCGCGAGCAGTCCCGCAACGCCGGGGCGCAGGGCGCGCGCGACGAGGAAGCGCAGCGGCGTGCGGCGCGGCAGTCGCTCGGCCGGTCGGCGGCGGCCATCGCCGAGAACGGCGGTGGCATGACGGGCTCGTCGGCGGCCTCGCTCGAGCAGGCGGCTGTGATGGCAGAACTCGACGCGCTGAACGTGCGGTATGCCGGGCAGTCGCGGGCGCGCGGGCTACTGGCCGAATCGCTGTCTGAGCGGATGCGCGGGAAGCGGATGGGGATGCTGGCGGGCGGGCAACTGCTGGCGGGCGTCTCCGGCGCGTACACGCGCGGAAAGCTGGTGTCCTGATGCCGCGCCTGAACTTCTACGAGCAGCAGTCGCGGGCGACGACGCCGTACGGGTCGATGCCGCGCGTGGAGATCGACAGCGGCGGTCGCGCGCTGTCGGCGCTCGGGCAGGCGCTGGAGTCCGTGCAGGGCGATCAGGACGCGCTGCAACAGAACGAGCGCCGGAAGTTCGAAGAACGCGAGGCGGTCGCCGCGAACGAGGCGATCATGACGGTCCGGTCGCGGTGGGCCGAGGAACTGCCGAAGCGCGAGGCAGCGGCGCAGGGCGCGGCCGAGAAGTACGCGCTCGGCGTGCTGAAGGACTTCGACACCGAGGCCGATGACGTCGTGAAGGGCGGGCAGACGGAAGCGTCGCGCGCCTACCGAAAGCAGCGGCTCGGCGAGATGCGGCTGGCGCTCCAGCAGGACGCGCTCGGGTTCGAGGCGAAGCGGTCGTTCCAGTACAAGATCGACGGGCTGGCGCGATCGACGGACGCGGCGCGGACGGCGGTGGACTTCCGGCCGCAGGACTTCGACACCATCGCCGCGGAGCAGCTTGGTGCCATCGACGCGGCCGGGCTGCCGGACGACCGTCGGCAGGAGGCGCGGCAGGCGGCGATCGAACGCATCGCGCAGTCGGCGGTCGAGTCGCGCATTCGCCGCGACCCGTACGGAATGCGCAAGGCGCTGGGCGACGAGCAGACGAAGGACTCGGCGATTCGGTCGCTGCCCTACGAGGCGCGGCAGCAGGCGCGGAATGCGGCCGAGTCGGAGATTCGTCGCCGCGAGGCCGAGGCCCGCGCGCGGCAGGCCGAGCAGCGGGACATGCTGCGGGGCGACATCGAGGATGCGTTCGCGCAGCGGCAGATGGGTCTGCCGGCATCGTTGCCGGAACGGTCGCGGTTCGTGGCGGCGTACGGCGCAGAGGGTGCGGCCCGGTATCAGGCGGCGAGCACGCGATGGGGTGCGTTCGACGCGGCGGGCGACGCGGCGCTGCTGCCGCCGGCCGAAGCGGCGAAACGGCTGGAGACGCTCAAGGGCACCGGCGGGCAGGAAGGCGCGGCCGACCGGTTGCAGGCCTACGACCTCGCCGTGCGGCTCTACGGCGAGCAGCGGCGGGCGCTGGAGGCGGACCCGGCCGGAGTGCTGCTGCGCCGGGATAGCGCGCTGGCGGCGGCCCTGCAGGCGGGCGAAAGCGATCCGGCGGCACTGGCGGCGTACGTGTCGAAGATGCGCGGCGCGCAGGAGGCGCTCGGGCTGGGCGAGAAGGCGCGCATCCTGCCGGCGGCGTACGCCGAGGCGGTCGCGCAGGACCTGGAGCCGGACCCGGAGAAGCCGGGCGCGCGGGCCGAGAAACTCGGCGCGCTGGCGGCGCAGTGGGGCAAGGCGTGGCCGACGGTCGTGCGCGAGATCGCGCCGAAGCTGGAGGGCGCCGCCCGGGTGATGGTGAACATGCGCCCCGAGGCGGCGGTGCGGCTCGATGCCGCGCTGTCGCAGGATGTGCAGAAGGCCGCGGCGGCGCTGCCGCGCGGCGAGGCGGCGGCGATCGACGAGCGCATCGCGACCGAACTGGAGCCGTTCGCGAACTCGCTGGCCGACAACCTCGACGCCGAGTCGCGCATCGGCGAGCACGCCAGCGCGGCGAAGGCGCTCGCGCTGTCGCTGCGGCTGCGGGGCATCGGCGCGGCGGACGCGGCGACGCAGGCGGTGCAGGCGGTCGTCGGGGATCAATACGAGTTCCGAGGCCTGGCGCGCATCCCGCGGGCGTACGACCCCGACCGGGTGATGGACGGCGCGAAGGCGGCGCAGGAGCGGGCGCTGACTGAGCCGCTGGCGATCCTCGCCATGCCGAACTCGGACGCCGCGGCGGCGCAGCGGGACCTGAAATACAACGTCCGCACGTCGGGCTACTGGGCGACGAACGCGGACGGCACCGGGCTCGTGCTGCGCATCCCGTCCACGCGCGGGCAGGGCACGGTGCGCCGGGCCGACGGGACGCCTGTGCAGTACACGTGGGAAGAACTCGCGACGCTCGAGACGACGCGCGGGCCCGGTCCGCGTGATGCGCGGTTCCCCGAGCGGAACATGGCGGTGAAGTGATGCCGCTATCGACGGCCGGGCTCTACGAAGACGGGTACACGCAGGCGGACCTCGCGCCGGAGCCGACGGCGCTCCGCGGCGCGGTCATCTCGCAGGCGTTCTCCGACCTGGTCGGCCCGTCGCTGCTGCGCGGGTCGGAACTGTCCACGGCGCGGAAGTACGGCAGCCTCGCCTACGGCACGCTCGACGCGGAGCAGTCGAAGGCGTTCCTCGCCGAACGCGGGCTCGACGGCATGCTGACGCTGGAAGACCGGCCATACAACCCGCTGGAACTGTCGATCATCGCGAACCGCAAGACGGAGGAACTGCAGCGGCAGGCGATCATCAGCCGGGCCCCGCGGACGGCGGGCGCCACGCTTGGGCGGTTCGGGCTGACGCTGGCGACGTCGCTACTGGACCCGCTGACGGTGGCGTCGGCGTTCGTGCCGGTGGTCGGTGAGGCGCGGTACGCGCGGCTGCTGGCGTCGGCCGGTGATTCGGCGCTCGCGCGGGCGGGCGTGCGGGCCGGCGTCGGCGCGGTCGAAGGCGGCGTCGGTGCGGCGGCGGTCGAGCCGATCATCTACGCCGCGAAGCGCGAGGAACTGGCGGACTACACGCTGGCCGATTCGCTGCTGAACATCGGGCTCGGCACCGTGTTCGGCGGCGGGCTGCACGCGGCGGGCGGTGCGGTCGCGGATCGGCTGGCGGCGCCGCGGCGCGTCGAGCGACTGAACGAGGCGCTCGCGACGAACGACGCGAAGGCGGCGGCACCGAATGCGCCGGCCATCGATCCCGCGCAGTACACGCGCGCCCGCGAGACCGGCGGCCCCGACGAATACTTCCGTCAGGCGACGATCCTGCACACGATGCTGCAGGACGTGCCGCGCGTGGACGTGAACGACCCGAAGTCGGTGTCGAACTACCTCGGCCGACCGGTCAAGTCGCTGTCGCAGTTCGTGCGCGATACGGGTGGGATCATCGACGACGGCGGCGAACTCGCGGCGCGCGACGTGTACTCGCAGGGGAAGAAGGGCCGCGGCACTATACTACCGGGGCTGGTGCGCAAGGAGGGCACGCCCGGCGCCGACATGGACGGTGTACGGCAGCGCGCGTGGGAGGCGGGCTACTTCCCCGAGCACGCGGCATATGACGACATCAGCGACAGCGAACTGCTCGACGCCATCGCCGAGGACGCGAACGGTTCGCGGCGCTATGAAACTGACACCGCTGCCGACGTGCAGCGCATCAACGACGCGCACGAATTCGCGTACTCGCTGAAGCGCGACGGCATCGACCCGAACATGACGCCGGAGCAGATCGCCGAGCACCTGCGCAACCTCGACGACGAGGCGCGGGCGTACTCCACGAACGAAGGGCCGGACGGCGAGACGCTGGCCGAGTACGACACGGCGGCGGAACTCGCGACGCGTGCCGGCCCGGAGACGCGCGAGGCGGCGCTGCGGGCGTCGGTCGCGCAGGCAGTGTCCGACCGGCCGGTGGATGTCGACGCGCTGCTGCGACGTGACGCAGACGGCGTGCGTGAGGCGGCGAATGTGTCGCCGGACGCGCGCCCGCTGACCGACCCCGGCGCGGTGCAGCGCATCAACGAGGCGCTCGCGCGCGGCGAGACCGCGGCCGACCCGTTCGTGACGCAGCAGATCGCGGACATCGAAGCGGAGATTCGCGCGCTGGAAGCAGAGGGCAAGGCCGACGGCGATGCCGACGTGTTCCCGGCCGAGATCCGCGAGGAACTGGAAGCGGCGAACGGAGCGGTTCAGGAGGCGGCCCTGATGGACCGCGCCGGCCGGATGCTCGCGGCGTGCGCACTGAGGTTCGGAACGTGAACGAGATCCCGAAGGAATGCATCGGGCGCGTCGCGAAGGCGCTCGGCGAGAAGACCAACCCGCAGCAGTTGCGGCTGATCGCGGACAACCTGCAGAACACGGCGGCGCAGATCGCACGCGAGGGCGGCGGGCCGAACGCGCTGACGGCGGCGGCAGCCCGTCAGGCGCAGCAGGCGCAACTCGCGGCGCTCATCACGAAGCGCAATGCGAACCTGAACGCCATCCGGTTCCGCACGTTGTCGGACTACATCGGCACGCACTGGCAGGGGCAGGAGGCCGAGGGGCTCCGCGCGCTGCTGACGGGTTCGATCCGCGCGAAGTCTGGCGCCCGCGCGTCGGCGGCGCTCGAGCAGCGCGTGCTGACGAACACGTACCTCGCGGGCCTGACGACCGAACTGGAGCGCGGCAACCTGCTCGACGCCTTCCGGACGGGGTCGATGGACCGCGACGTGGCGCGCGCGCTGTGGCAGTTGAACAGCCCGAATCCGAACCTGGCCGGCATCCCGCGGGAAGCGGCCGACGTGGCGCGTGCGGTGCATCGGGTGCAGGAGACAGCGCGGGCAGACGCGAACGCCGCGGGCGCGTGGATCGGCAAGCTCGAAGGCTGGATCGTCTCGCAGTCGCACGACGCGACGCGGCTGATGCGCGCGGGATTCGATAGCTGGCGCGCGGTCATCGAGCCGCGGCTGGACTGGGCGCGCATCGAAGCCGAGCGCGGACCGATCGCGGACAAGGGGCGCTGGCTCGCGGAGACGTACGACAACCTCGCGAGCGGCGTACACCTGACGGCGCGCGGCGCGTCGAAGACGGACGGGTTCAAGGGCCCCGGCAACCTCGCGAAACGGATGAGCGAGGAACGGGTGCTTCACTTCCGCGACGCAGATGCGTGGGCCGACTACAACGAGCAGTTCGGGCGCGGGAACCTGCGCGAAGCGGTGTTTCACGGGCTGATGGGCTCGGCGCGGAACACCGGCCTGATGCGCGTATTCGGGCCGAATCCCGAGGCGATGGTGAATCGGCTGACGACGGACCTGCGCGAGCGCATCCGCCGCACAGGCGACGCGAAGGCGTCCCGCAAGTTCGACGAGGCGGCGAACGGCTGGCTCGCGAACCGCGTGAAGGAAGTGACGGGCGAGGTGAACCGCCCGGTGAACGAGACGCTCGCGCGCTATGCCGCGAACGCCCGCGCGTGGCAGTCGATGGCGAAGCTGGGCGGCGCGGTCATCTCGTCGGTGTCCGACCTCGCGACGTACGCATCCGAACTCTCGTATCAGGGCCGCGGGTTCCTGTCCGGCATCGGCGAAGCGATCGGCGGCGTCGTGCAGGGGCGCGCGGCGGGCGAGCGCAAGGAGATCCTCTCAAGCCTCGGCGTGTTCTTCGATTCCCTCGTCGGCGACGTCACGCGCACGGGCTCGCTTGACGAGTCGATGGGCGGGCACACGTCGCGGATGATGCAGCAGTTCTTCAAGTGGAACTTGTTGGAGTGGTGGACGGACTCGCTGCGGTCGAGCGCGGGCCTGTCGATGTCGCATCACCTGGCGCTGCAGAAGGCGAAGGCGTTCGACGACCTCGCGCCGGAACTGCAGCGGACGCTCGGGATGTTCCAGATCGACGCGCCGACGTGGGACCGGATGCGCGCCGCGGGCGTGAAGCAGGCGCACGACGGCGTCGAGTTCCTCGTGCCGGACGGGCTTGCACCGGAGGACGCGCAGAAGCTGCGGCGCTACGTCGTGGACCGCGCCGAGCAGGCGGTGCTGAATCCAGACGCGGACGCGCGCGCCATGCTTCGGCAGGGCACGCGGGCGGGAACGATCAGCGGCGAACTCGCGCGCACGATCGCGCAGTTCAAGGGATTTCCGGTCTCGTTCACGCGGCAGGTCATCGGCCGCGAGGTGTACGGGCGCGACGGGCTGCCGGGCACGATCAAGGGGCTGTCGCAGTTGATGGTCGCGACGACCGTCCTCGGCTACGCCGCGATGTCCGTGAAAGACATGCTCAAGGGCCGCACGCCGCGCGACCCGTCCGACGTGAAGACGATCGCCGCGGCGATGGTGCAGGGCGGCGGCGCGGGCATCTACGGCGATTTCCTGTTCGGGCAGTACAGCCGCAGCGGCAACCGCGCGCTCGAGACGCTGGCCGGTCCGGTGCTTGGCACGGGCGCGGAGATCGCGAACACCTGGGCGAAGCTGCGCGCGGGTGAGGCGGACGGCGGCGATGCGCTGCGGCTCGCGATCAGTAACACCCCGTTCGCGAACCTGTTCTACACGCGGATCGCGCTCGATTACCTGTTCCTCTACGACGTGCAGGAAGCCATCAGCCCGGGAACGCTGCGGCGGATGGAGCAGCGCGTGGAGAAGGACAACGGGCAGACGTTCCTGTGGGCGCCATCGCAGGACCGCCTGCAGCCGTTCACGCGTTGATTCGGTCGGTCCGGTTCAAGACATTCGCCCGCGGAGGGCCGCATGACGATCGCCAGTACAGCCTCTGAAATCCAGTACGACGGCGACGGATCGTCGACCGTGTTTGCCGTGCCGTTCCCGTTCGACACGTCGGCCGACCTGAAGGTGGTGCTGACCAGTTCGGCGGGCGTTCCGGCCGTGCTCACGACCGGCTTTTCGGTGTCCGGCGGCGGTGGTTCAACCGGTTCGGTGACCATGACGACGGCACCGGCGTCCGGTGAAAAGCTGCTCATCATCGACGACCCGGAGCGCACGCAGCCGGTCGACTACGTCGCGAACGATGCGTTCCCGGCGGAGACGCACGAGCGCGCGTTGGACCGCTGCACGCGGCTGTCGAAACGGCTGTACCAACTGACGCAGAACAGCATCCGCTATGCGGACGGCGACCCGGCACGCGGGACGAACGCGCAGATGCCGACCGTCGCATCACGTCGCGGACTGTGGGCGCGGTGGGCCGACTCGTCGACCGCACCGCTGGAGCCGGCCGAACTGCTGGCATCGGGCACGGCGCTTTCGCAATCGATCATCGGCGGGCTCTATCGGCCGCAGACTACCGCAGAGTCTGCGGCTGGCGTGACTCCGACGAATTACTTCTACGACGTCGGCGACGTGCGGCGCTACGGCGCGGTCGGCGACAACTCCACGGACTGCACCGCGGCGTTTCAGGCGGCAATCGATGTCGCGTCGCAGGGGACGGGTGCGTTCGTGTTCGTCCCGCAAGGCACGTTTCGCGTGACGGATACGTTGGAGATAGCGGCCGGGAAAAACCCGAGCATTCAGGGCAGCGGGAAGTATGCGTCGGTCATCTACGCGATCGGCTTCACGTCGGATAAGCCGATCCTGCATTACCAGGGCACCTCGGGAAGCCCGATCAATGGCGTGTATCTGCGCGACGTGATTCTGTGGTCGAACAACAACCTCGCACGCGGCATCACGGCGGCCTACCTGACGTTCTCCGACATCGACGGCGTGTATTTCTACGAACTCGCCAACGGGTTCGTAGGAACGGTGTCGTACACGCTGAACTTCCGGAACATGGGCGCGTTCGGCGTCACGGGCGACTGCTACCGCCTCGGCGACGACTGCAACAACATTCACTTCGACAAGTGCCGCATGGTCGGCACGAACGGCGTTCTCGTCACCGGCTACGCGCACGCGCTCACGTTCACGGCCTGCGACATCGAAGGAATCATCAACACCACGGGCGCGGGCCTGAACTTCGCGCCGAGCACGGGCAAGGTCGTTCAGGGCATCACGATCGACTCGTGCTACTGGGAGAACGTCCGCAGCTATGCGCTCGCGTTCGCGGGCGCGGATGCGAACTCCGTCAAGGGCGTGTCGGCGCGCGGCAACTACATCGTCGGTGGGTACGCAGTTCACTTCGGTTCGGTGTCTGGTGCGGGCGCGACAAACGCGGTGTACCTGACGAATGTGACCGGCTTCGAGTTCGAGTCGAACTACTTCGAAGACTGGGAGACCAACGCGTTCAACGTCACTGGCACGGTGACAAACGGCAAGGTGGCGCGGTCCACGGCGGCGAGTTGCCCGAATCTCTCGAGCACGTCGGACGCGTTTCCGACCAGCGTGGAGACGGTGAACAACTTCAAGGGCCGGCGTGTCGAGTACGGCACGGCGGCACCGGGGTCGGGCACGTACACGGTCGGCAGCCTCGTATGGCGGTCGGACGGCGCGGCGGGCACGAATCTCGGGTGGTACTGCACGGTCGCGGGGACGCCGGGAACGTGGGTCCCGTTCGGTGCGATCCGTGGCGGCAACACGTACAGCGCGACGAACGTCACGACTGACCGCACGTACGACGCGAACGCGACGTCGACGGACGAACTGGCCGACGTTCTCGGGACGCTGATTGCGGACCTGAAAACCGCGGGAGTGCTGTCGTAATGAACGACGACATCCGCCAGCGCGTCGCGGACGGGGGCGCAATCATGGCGTGGGCCGGGTGGTTCATGAGCCATGCCGCACAGATCAACGGCGTCTTGCAGACGGTGTTGCTGTTGGTGTCCATCGTCGCGGGCATCGTGGCGATCCGCTACCACCTGAAGCGGACGCCGAAGTAATGGCCTCGCGCCGAATCGAGGATCTCCGCGCCCCGTTCCGTCTGCGCGCCGAGGCGTGGCAGGAACGCTGCAAGGCAGCCGGAATCGACGTGCTCGTGTACTGCACCTTGCGCCCGAACGCGGAGCAGGACGCGCTTTACGCGCAGGGGCGGTCGAAGCCGGGCGACATCGTGACCTGGGCGAAGGGCGGGCAGTCCGCGCACAACCACGGGCTCGCGCTCGACTTCGTGCCGCTGGTGAACGGCAAACCTCAGTGGACGCCGGGGAGCGCGCTGTACCTGCAGGCGATCGCGCTGGCCGAGGCCGAGGGGATGGAGTCTGCCGCCCGGTGGCCGCGGACGAAGCGGGAGTATCCGCACCTGCAGGAGCCGAACTGGAGGCAGTACGCATGACGCTCCCCGACATCGAATCCGTCCTCACGTTCGCCGGCCGCTGGCCCGCGCTGCTGTCCATCGTCGTCGGCGGGCTGGCCGCGTGGGTCGTCGCGCTGGTGGTCGAGCGGTACTTCATGCCGACCGCGCACGACCCGGACACGGTGCGCCACCAGAAGGGGCTGACGTTCGTCCTGAACTGGCTGCTCGGCGGCACGTTCTCGTCGCTCCTGTGGCACGCGCTGGTCGTGGGCGTCCCGGTCCGGGTGACGCTGGCCGTGTCGTTCGTGGTCGGCGCGGTCACGGCGTTCGCGTACCCGATCCTCGCGCGGGTGGCGACGGCAAAGTGGCCGGCGATCGGTTCGGCGTGGAAGGCGCCGGAGGCGTGATCCCGCTACCGCCGGCCGCGCGCCTGTACGCCTACGGCGGCGGGCTGCTGGCCCTCCTGATCGGGCTGGGGCTGCTGCACCACCACGGATACCGGAAGGGCGTGGACGCCGAGCGGGCGCGCTACGAGGCCGGACTGGCCGAAGCGGGGCAGCGGTACGCCGCACAGGTCGAACGTGACGCCAGAACGAACCAGGAGGCCGTCAGTGCCTACGAATCCGAGGTGGCGCACTTGCGTGCTGCTGCTGTGCCTGTCGGCCCTGTGCGGCTGTGCCTCGACCCGGTACGTGCCGGCGAAGTGCCCGCCGTTCCCCGCGTTGCCGCCGGAACTGGCGGAAGCGCCGCCGCCGCCGGGAGCGTTCCGGGCGTGTCTGGCGGAACTGCTGTCGGGCCAGACATCGGGCCGGGCCTGCAACTCATTGCGGACCGCGGCGACCGACTGAGCGCGCAGGTGCGGCATCTGCTCGAGCGCAACCGCAAGCTCTCCGAACTCGCGAGCGAGGAACGATGACCACCATCGCCGTCCGCGCGGGTGTGATGGCGAACGATTCGTCCTCCCCGAACAGCACGAGCAGCCTGTTCGCTTCGTCCTTTTCGTGCGGCTCCATGCCCACGTCCATCCCAATCCGGAGAAGGTCCAGCGCGCGCCGCAGGGCCTTCTCGATGCGATCGTTCCGGACGGACAGTGCCACGACCTCTTCAACCAGATCGCTCGCGCTGTTCTGCGTCTCGTCCACCAGCGCGAGCAAGTCTTGGCGATCCCGGAGGATTTGCTGCACGCGGAAGTATTC
>ERZ869929.265-NODE-265-length-35381-cov-62.990489_pt1 | contig 35381 bp, 56 predicted proteins | sample MGYA00579312_ERZ869929 | MGnify/ENA primary metagenome ERZ869929 (study PRJEB32216, sample SAMN09231818) | wastewater metagenome | place: USA: Maryland | collected 2016-08-09 | study: EMG produced TPA metagenomics assembly of the PRJNA472060 data set (Reclaimed... | reverse complement strand
GATGGACATGCAGCAGGTATGGGCAGAGGTTGCTGAAATGTGGCGCAACGACCCGGCCGGCTTTTTTTTGAGGCAGGAGGAAATGGACGCACTCAACGCGCATAACGAAGACTTCATGTCGTTAATGCCGGTGCACGATCGGATCGACGACAGCTATGAATGGGGTATGCCACGAGAGCGGTGGGACAACATGATGAGCGCAACGCAAATCAGCGAGTTTGCAGGCATTGAGCGCCCAGGGCAGCGGGAGGTAAACGAAGCGGCAGCATACGTGCAGACGCGCTACAACGTTGAAGTGAAGAAGTTCGGCAAGCAACGGCTGAAGCGGTGGGCCATGCCACCATTGACGATGGAAGCGGAGCAGCGGAGCGCGAAACGATGATAACGCTACGGGACTACCAGCAAAACGCCGTCAATGAGATACGGCAGGCGTACCGGCGCGGGAAGCGGTCGCCCTTGCTTGTACTGCCGACGGGTGGAGGCAAGACCACCATTTTTGCCTACATCACGACTGAGGCCGCAAAGAAGGGCAATTCTGTTTTCCTGCTGTGCCACCGGGCCGAGCTAGTCAAGCAGATAAGCCTGACGCTTGCCGCTTTTGGGCAGGAACATCAGGTCATAGCGCCATCCGCCATCGTCAATCAAACACGGACAGCGCACTTTGCAGCACATGGCCGGTCATTGATTCAAGCCAGCCCTGTCTATGTATCCAGCGTACAAACGCTTATAAACAAAATTGATGGATTGCATCACAAACCATCACTGATAGTTATAGATGAAGCACATCACTTGACCGCGCAAAGCACCTGGGGCCGGGTAATCGCCGCGTTTCCAGATGCCCACCTACTGCCAGTCACGGCCACCCCCTGCCGGTTGGATGGGAAGGGGCTTGGCGTCAATCATGCGGGCTTTGCGGACGACATCATTATCGGTCAAACCATGTCGGCGCTGATTGAATCCGGCCACCTGTGCGATTACCGGGCCTACTGCCCGCCGTCTGCACTTGACCTGTCATCCGTTAAAACGACAGCAGGAGACTACAACAAAGGACAACTTGCCGAAGCCATGGACAAGCCGACAATTACGGGTGACGCTGTGAAGCATTACCACCGCTTACTTTCTGGAAAGCGCGCTGTCGTGTTTTGCGTTTCGGTTGCACATGCCGAGCATGTCGCGGAATCGTTCACGCTGACCGGAATCCGTGCGGAATCGCTGGATGGGACACTATCGCCCGACGAACGTGCCGCCCGCATCCGTAGATTTACCGATGGCATCACGCTGGTTTTGACGAGTTGCGACGTTATTAGCGAGGGGTTCGACCTGCCCGCCATTGAAGCCGCCATACTGCTGAGGCCCACAAAAAGCCTGTCTTTGTATCTTCAGCAGGTGGGGCGGGCGCTTAGGCCGTTCCCCGGAAAGCGCGAAGCCATCATCTTGGATCACGTTGGCGCACTATCACGGCACGGCTTACCCGATGCTGACCGCGAATGGTCACTGGACGGCGCAAAGAAGCGATCACGAAAGGCGGGTGACAGTGAGCCGGATGTAAACATCAAGACCTGTCCCGGTTGCTACCATGTCTTTGAATCCAAGCTCCCCGCCTGCCCCGCCTGTGGGCTTGCAGTGAAGCCGCAGGGGCGAGCTATTGAGGAGGTGGATGGGCAGCTCCAGGAGATCGACAAAGACGCCATGAGGAAGCAGAAGAAGCAGGAGGAGCGCAAATGTACCGACCTTGAATCACTGACCGCTTTGGGTCGCAGTCGCGGCTACAAATACCCGGCGCAATGGGCCACCCGAATGATTGAAATCAGGAGCAGCTATGCGAAACGCTGAAACCAATATCCAGAACAGAATCATGCTTGAGCTATCCGCCGCCGGCTGGATGGTCTGGCGCAACAATACCGGCAGTTTTAGGGCTATGAACGACCCCAACAGAATCATCAAAGTTGGTCAGGTCGGAAGCCCTGATATTCTGGCTGTGCGCCCAACCGTAATCACGGCTGATATGGTTGGCCAGACTATCGGTGTATGCGTGGGAATCGAGGTCAAAACCGCTACCGGAAAGCAGCGGCCAGAACAAAAACAATGGCAGGAAGTGTTTGAGCGGCACGGTGGTGTTTACCAGTTGCGCCGCGAATAGTGCGGAATAGTTGCCGGTCTTCCCCGGCTGCCATGCTTGACCCACCACTCCCCACCCGTCGGCAGGGCGATATCCGTTCGCCGTCGCAAGCGGCCCGGATCGCGATTTGCGGCCGGTTTCCCGGTCCCGTGCGGTGTAATGTTGCGGCATCATTGTTTGATGCCTGGATGCCTGTTTATGCGACAGATGTCGCCTAAACCTAGTTAGATGCCTTGTTCACGCTCCTGGCAATCGCCAGCAGCAAGTCTCGAAACTCGGGCGGCGTGTGAATTCTCGGGGTACTGTTGGTGCCACCGCCTTTGAATGCCAGTTCACCCGCCCGCTTGCATTTCTCAATCCCGTATTTGTCTATCGCCCACTGCGGGAAAACGGGGTCGCTTTTCCCCCACCGAAGTTCTGGCAATTCAACCCCAACGGCATAAAGCAGCGTCGGCTTGCGGGCATAGTGGCCGTATCGCCCCTGCTCCACGCAGCAAGTCCAGCCGCCGAAATCGTCCGCCTTTATCCAGCCGCCCGAGCGTGGCGGCACGGCAAGCCCAAAGTGCGGCCATGCGTGGCTACCCCAAGGGTGTTCCAGCACCCCGCCAACCTTCCGCACGCTGTCCAGTGCAGCGGCAAAGCACCCGCCGTCATCCCCCTTTTTCTTGCGCTCTCCGGTTCTCGCAATCCATAGCGGTTGCCCGGCCCAAAACTTCCCCCATCGCTGGCATGGCGGGTGCGCCACCACTGGCAGCAGCCCGGTGTATCGCCTGGCGTCCTTCACTTCGTCCCACGGCTCCACGCCGTCCAGTCCAAAGTAAGCGCCATCGGTTTCAACATACAGTGCAGCAATCATTCTTTGCCTATTCCTCTGGTTGCCAGCGGCATCTAACACGGCGGTCAACAGCGACCGCGCTGAAGCGCGGCGCGTTACCTTATGCGTTAGGCACTATTCGTAAATGGAGTCATTAACGCTTTGTGTACGCCTTCTTTACTGCCCCATTTCATTAAAACCCTGTTCGCAAAGCCTCTCGCAAAACTAGGGTAATCAAGTTCACCGTCCGCCTTGTTTGCAAGATATGCGGCAGCTTTCATTTCTTCAAACAAAGCATCATCTGTGCAATTAGTCGGCTTTGGGTTATCAAGCCAAAACTGTAAATCATGTACGCGGTTGCCATTTTCTGTTGGCAATCCAAGTTCATCGGCAACACGGGAAATTATTTCCTTTAATGTGCCTAACTCAGCAGTCAAGCGCGACAAGCACTCAGCCGCTTGTGTAGTGTTTTCTGTCATAGTAACCTCTCGCTAATCGTAAATTTTTGGTGCTTGCGCCTTACTGCTTGGTAGTTATGCGTCACAGTTCCATCGTCTGTTGTTCAGGCGCGGCCACTGGTTCAGGTGGCAGCAACTGGCCTTGCGCTTGGGCTCGGGCGATGCGTTCACAGGCAATGTCGAAATACTTGCGCTCGCGCTCGATGCCGGTGAACGCCTTGCCAAGCTGGGCGCACGCCACTCCCGTGGTGCCGCTGCCCATGAATGGGTCTAGCACGGTCTGCGCGTCTGGTGCGAACTCCAGGCTCCACGCCATCACGCGCACGGGCTTCTGTGTCGGGTGCCCGGCGCGCTCCGCGTTCGTCGCTGCAATGCTGTGGTCCAGCATCTTGGCGTTCATGTCATAGCTCGTCCATGCCAGTTCCATGTGCGCCATGCTTGGCGGTGCGTCAGGCTTGCGCCAGGCCAGCCAGCCGCGCGAAGGTGGCAAAACGAAGTAGTTGCCGCCCCAAATAATCTGCACCTTCCCTGCAGCGAGAATTTGCGCCTCGTTGTCGGCTACAACCTTGTCCCATTGCAGGTCGGCCTTTTTGCCCCACTTGCCTCCGCAAGCGTAAATCCCATATGGCGGATCGGTAAGCAGCAGGTCATGCACTGGCAGCAGCGGCAGCACTTCGCGGCAATCCCCGTGCCACAGTTCAGCGTTTCCTATCACTACTTTCTCTGCCATCTCAATTCCTTTCTATCGTTGCCGTCTAACCGGGCGCTCAAGCGGACGGCTACGCCGCGCGCTTAGCTGGGGAGTTATGCAGTACCGTCGGTTCGAGGCTGTAGGTGGCACTCGCCGCAGGGTGTGGCGCGTCGGCCAATCTCCACCAGCGGCTTGTGCACTGGCATTGCGGCAGCCAGCGCCTTGTAGTGCTCTACCTCACGTTCGCGCCAGCCGGGGTCAATCAAGTCCCACAGCAGCCTCGGCTTCTGCTTCGGCTGCGCACAAACGTGTTCCGCGCAGTCGTCGGCGTTGTTGCACTTGCCTGCCGGGTGTTCGCATTGGGTCATTGCGGTTCCTTTGCTTTGTCGATCTGCTTCGCCAGCCACTCAGCACCAAGGCGCTTGAGCTTTTCCCATCTGGCATCGTTTAGCCGCACGCTGCGCGGCTTGGTTGCTTCTTCGGGTGGCAGGGCCTTTCGGCCCTGGCCCCTTCCTGCGCCGCCCCTTGTCACTGCACCGCCTTGAGTGTGCTTACCGGCAGGGCCATCTCGCCGCGCCCTGTCTTGCCGGTGGCCGGGTTGTACGGCTTCACTTGCGCGTACTGCTCGGTTTCGCCAGGCAGGGTGCGGAAGGCCAGGATCACGAACTGACCGAACTTGCCTGCGACGATTTGGTTAACTTGGAAGGTGTCCATTTGCTTGCTCCGGGTTGGTGTGTCGATGGGTGTACTGTAGTACGTTAATCAAACATCCGCAAGGGGCTCAAGCATCTTTTTTGTAACACGCCAAACAATCACGCTTCGGCACCACGGCGCCTAACACTTCGCTCAAACGGAGCGCCTACGGCGCCCGTTTAGCTCAAGCGTTAGCGCCCATCGAGTGCAGCGCCCTCGTTTGCATGTCATCAAGCCCTGTTTTACTGGCAGCGGTCAGCGCGTTAATCACCGTCTGTATGCCGTGCTGGTAAATCTCGTAATGCTCGGCGTTGCTGCGATGTCCGCCGCCGTAGTCGGTACATCCTCGCGCAATCCGCAGCGCATCTTCAAAGGTCAGTTTTTGCATTTGTTCTCTCCGGCAAATACACCCGTCATCGCCTCGGGTGCAGGTTTCAGGGGTTCTTCCAAGCCACTTAGCGCAGGCGATCATGTGCGCAACTGTTGTGGCGGCTGGTTCGCCAGCTGGCCCGTTTCTCAAGGCGGGCAGAGGATGAGTCAAACAGGTTTCCCTGACTCGCCACAACCGGCTGCACTCTGTTTTCGCTTTCGCATCGGGGAGCTTTCGCCCTTGATGCAGTTCGCCGGGTCATGACTTCCGACTCCTACACCTCCGCAGATTTCCGGCATCTCATCGCGCGCTTATCCGGTCTCTCTGCGCCCATATCCGACTATTGCCGGATCGTCCAAAGTGCATGCGGTTGTAGGCTCGTATCGTGAGCCACTCGCATCTGATCGACCCGGCGATGACTCCGGCTTAGGGGCATACCCCGTCTGACTCATTGCATCCCCTGTCCCGGCGCCCGCCTTCCGCTAAAACGTCAGACCCTCATCCCTGAGCCGATGAGCTACCGGCTCCTGCTCTTCTATCGTTCATTTCGGCCAGTCGTCGGGATCGACGACAGCAGCCGCAAGGATAACCGCCAGGATGATGGCCAGCGCGGTGTATCCGACAATTAGAATCAGGTCATACATGACGCGCCTTCCTTCTCATCCGTTTTACAGCCGCCTTTATCTTGCGCTCGGTGTCGGCCTTTGTGCCTGCACCGATCTCGCCAGCAACCAGGCGACTGATGTTTGACTGGCTCACGCCGCTGATCCTCGCTGCCTCTACCTGGGTCCCTGCCAGCTTGACCAGTTCGGCCGCCATTTCGTTGATGCTCATCATATCCGCTCTATTCGTGGCTGCATACATGGTAACGCAAAAAAACATGCAAAAAAAGGGTTGCATGTTATGCGTGGCTGCATAATAATGCTCGCATCACAGAGAGCAACTAGGGGAAGAAAATGAAACTTACCACCATCATCGGGACCGTTCATTCCGTGAACACAATCCGCAACTGCGGACAGCGCCGCATCCGTGCGGCAGCGCGCAAGGCGCTTCGTGCTGCAGGCTATGACAATCTCGGCGGAACTCACGTCGACGTATGGATTCATGCCGGTAACGTCAGCAAAACGGCGGTTTCGCTGTCGATGTGGTCGCATGACCAGAAGGAGGATGCGTAATGTCCGTGATCTTTGCGAAGTTTGTGCGCCTCGACGACTGGGGCGCTGAAATCGAAACAATCGGCGAAAAGCCGAAAAACTGCCCCGGCTGCGGAGGCTGGAAATCAAATGGCAACGCCTGGTGGACCCGCGTCAAAGGCCCGAAGGCGCTGGAAATCGAACAGGTAGCATTCTGCAACGACGGATATGTCGTCATCGATATGGATGGCGACAAGATCATCAATGTTGGAGTATAGAAATGGAACATCTGCATGTGACTGTTGAAGTCAACGGCGTGAAGCTGGAAGTCATCGGCAACTACTGGCCGGGAGAGGACACAAGCTGGGACAGCCCCGGCGAGCCGGAATCTGTCGAGATCGAGCAGATCCTGACGGAAAACGGCGACGACATCGGCGGCATGGTCGATTACTTCGAGGACCTGCAAGAGCATGTCGAGCAGGCCGCGCTGGAGGCGCATAAGGAGGGCCGGATCTGGCAGGCAACGGAAGCCGCCATCGCCCGACGCGAAATGGCGCGGGAGGCCGCATGAATACATCCGATTTTCTCGATCTCATCGCCGTCGTCATCGCGACGGCAATAACCGCCTTCCTGATAGTGGCCTGCTGGTCGCTGCTGGGCGGCCTGGTGACGTACCTCATCGCCCTAATCATGGGCGGAACCCTGATCTATGTATGGAGCGACGACCATGAGCATCCACATGTATAACGCCCCGACCGGCGCTGACCCGGAAATCTATCACCAGATCCATGACGCCATTCGAATGCTTGCAAACGCGGCCGGGCTTCTGAAACGCGCCGAGCAGTCCGCTGACGCCGAGGAATGGGATGGTGTTGACCGTTTCAATGCTGCGGCTGCTGACGGACTGCAACAGGCGCTGGAGCACGCGGAAAGCGCCATCCGCATGACCCACAACACGAAGCGCGACCGCGAGATTGCGGCGCATCTGGAGCAAGACCAAGCCGCGTAAATGCGGCAACCCACGACATGACGAGGCGACAACATGAGCTACCCCGTATTGATTCTCGGTGAATCCGGAACCGGAAAAACCACCAGCCTGCGCAACCTGAATCCCGAACACTGCGTCCTGATTCAGTCCGTAAAGAAGCCACTTCCGTTCCGCTCTACCGGGTGGCTCCGGTACAACCCGGAAACCAAGGAAGGCAACGTGTTCGTGACGGACAAGAGTGACACCATCGTCCGCATCATCAACGGCACAAGCCGCCCCATCGTCATCATCGACGACTTCCAGTACATCATGGCGAACGAGTTCATGCGCCGGGTGCTGGACAAGGAATCCGGCAATGCCGCCTTCGCCAAGTACAACGAGATTGCCCGCAGCGTGTGGGACATCATCAACGCCGCAGCGCAGGCCGGTGACGTGAAGCGCGTCTACATGCTCTCGCACACGCAGAACAGCGAGGACGGAAACGTCAAGATCAAGACCATCGGCAAGCTGCTGGACGAGAAGATCACCATCGAAGGCATGTTCACGATTGTGATGCGCACAAGCGTCAACCAAGGGTCATACCTGTTCAGTACCCACAACAGCGGCCATGACACCGTAAAAACTCCTCTCGGCATGTTCATCGACGACTACATCCCAAACGACCTGGCCGCAGTTGATGCGGCCATCAAAGAATTCTACGAGATTGGCGATTCCGTCAGTCTCGTCAATCAAGCCGCCTAAGCGCGGCAACACAACGAGGTGACGACATGACAACCGATTACGGTTATGCGCTGGATACCGGCGCAGCAAAGAGCGCTGAAACCATCGGCAAGTACATCCGCGAGACCGGGAAGTACAAGGGCAAGTTTACGCGCGCCGAACTGATGATCAGCAAGGCAAAGGGTTCTCGCGGCATCGAGTTTGATTTCCTGAGCGACGAAGGCAAGGAATGTACGCTTCAGGTCTGGACGCACTCCGGGACCGGCGAACCGTACTCTGGCATCAACATGATCAACGCCATCATGACCTGCCTGTCGCTGCGCGGAATCCAGCCCAAGCCGATGGTGGTGGAAAAGTACGACTACGACAGCAAGCAGAAGGTTCGCGCCAACATCGAGGCCTATGGCGACCTGATGAACAAGCCTATCGGCCTGCTCCTGCAAAAGGAGATCAGCGAATACGAAGGCAAGGACAAGACCAAGATGCTGATCTTTGCCGCATTCCAAGTCCCCACCGAAAAGACTGCATCCGAAATCATCGACAAGGTGGCGCAGCCGGTGGCGCTGGCAAAGCTGCTGGCCGGACTGCATGACAAGGATGCGCGTGGCAAGACACAGGCCGCGCCAAGTCACAGCGCTCCGCGCTCCCAGCACCACCAAGCACCTGCTGACTTCGATGACGACCTGCCATTCTGACCCGCACAGGGCGCAAGGACGCGCTCAGGAGACACACATGAAACTTTTTGATCTGGCCCCGGCCTACGAACAAGCCCTCTCCATCATCACGCAGATGGAAGAGGACGGCTGCACCGCCGACGAACTGGGAGAAGCCATGACGATGGTTGACCAGATCGAAGGCGACCTGAACACGAAATGCCTGAACATCGCGTCATGGGTGCGCAACCTGGAGGCTGAGGCCAAGGCCATCAAGGAAGCACAGGACGCCATGGACAAGCGCCGCAAGGCCGCAACGGCCAAAGCTGAGCGTCTGCGCAATTACCTGTTTCACGGCATGAAGCTGGCCGGGGTGACGAAGATGCAATTCCCGCACTTCGTCATCAGTGTCAAGCAATGCCCGGAGTCGGTGCAGATTGCCCCCGGCACGCTGATCCCCGAGCAGTACCTGCGCCACCCGGAGCCAGAGCCGAACAAGGTGGCGCTGAAGGACGCGCTGAAGCACGGCGCAGTCATTCCCGGTTGCAGCCTGGAACGCAACGAGAAGCTGGAAATCAAGTAATGCGCCAGTTCGTCCTCCGCGAAGAATCGCAATGCCGCGCCCTGTACGCCTACCTGCGCCACAACTGGCCCGCCATGGCCGCACAGGGAAAGCCGCTGGCGGTCACGGTGGCCGAACACAAGGACAAGCGCCATGCCCAGCAAAACCGGCTGTATTGGGCGCTGCTGAAGCAAGTGTCCGAGCAGGCCATGGTGGACGGCAGGCGCCACAGCGACGAAGTCTGGCATGAGCAGTTCAAGCGCGTGCTGCTAGGACTTGTTGACCTGCCCGGAGGCGCAAAAGCCGGAGAATCCACCACAAAACTGAACGTATCGGAGTTTGCCGAATACGTGAACAAAGTCACCGCCTATGCCGCTACCGATCTGGGCGTTATTTTCGAGGATTAATACCATGACCGACACCCCCACCTTCCCCGCCGTTGTTTTCAGCGTCACCGACGCCGGTATCGCCGAACTGGAAGCAAAGCATCGCGGCCTCGTCGTTGCCCACGGCGACAAGAAAGGCTATCTCGCCCTGACGCAAGCCATTGCCGAGGTTCGCACCGCTCGCACCGACGTGGAGAAGCGCCGCAAGGAACTGAAGCAGGACGCGCTGGACTACGGGCGTCTTGTAGATTCCACCGCCAAAGCCATCACCGAGCGACTGGAGGCCATCGAAGGCCCGCTCAAGGCCAACAAGGAACAGATCGACGCCGAGAACGAGCGCATCAAGCGCGAGAAGGAAGAAGCAGAGCGCCTGCGCGTTTCCGGTATTCAGTCGCGGATCGCCGCCATTGCGAACGCACCGGCGGCATTTGCGGCCGCGAACACTGAGCGTCTTCGCCAAGCCATCGAAAAGGCGCAGGCGATGGAAATCAGCATTGCGGATTACGAGGAGTTCACACAGCAGGCAACCGACGCCAAGACAGCCGCCATAGCTGCGCTGAATGACCTGCTGACGGCCCGCATCGCCGCCGACGAAGCCGAGGCCGCGCGCATCGCAGAACAGGCCCGCATCGACGCCGAGCGCAAAGCGGAAGCCGAGCGCCTCGCTGCTGAACAGGCCGCGCTTGCCGCCGAACGCGCCGAGTTTGACCGGCAGCAGGCCGAAGCCCGGCGCCAGCAGGAACAGGCTGAACGCGCCCGCCGCGAAGCTGAAGCCGCCGAACAGGCCAAGCGTGACGCCGAAGCCCGCGCACAGCAGGCCGAACTGGACCGGCAGCGCGCGGAACTGAAGGCCGCCCAAGATGCGCTGGCTGAACAGCAGCGCAAGGCTGCGGAGGCTGCGCAGGCTGAGGCGGATGCCAAGGCGCGCAAGGAAGCGGAGAAGGCTGCTAAAGCCGCCAAGGCAAAGCTGGACGCGGAGATTGAGGCTGCCCGTCCGGACCGGGAGAAGGTTATCGCTCATGTCCGCAAGTGCATCGACGAGATTCCCGGCGTCAGCACTGAGATTGGCAAGCATTACGCCGCTGATGTGCGCGAAGGCCTGGAGGCTTTGTTGGTATCGTGGAATGTGGAAGTGAAGGAGGCAGCATGAGCCGCCGCCCCTGGACCCCTGAGGCGCTCGCCGAGGTCTGCCGACGCTACCCGCACGAACGCACCGCCGACATTGCCCGCGATCTGGGGCGATCAATCGGCAGCATCCACGACCAGGCCAACAAGATGGGCCTGAGGAAATCACCGGAGTTTATGAGCCGGGTGCATGGCCGTGTGCTGATCAGGGCCGGAGCGGCAAGTCGTTTCAGCGCGAACCACGCAACCTGGAATAAGGGCATACCCGGCAGCACCGGCAACCATCCCAACACGCAGCGCACGCAGTTCAAGCCCGGAAGACGCCCCGAGGAAGCCCGAAACTACCAGCCCATCGGTACGCTGCGCATCCTGGACGGCTATCTGGAGCGCAAGATCACGGACGATCAATCCATTGCACCGGCACGGCGCTGGGTTGGCGTCCACCGGCTGGTCTGGGAGGCCGCCAACGGGCCAATCCCCAAGGGTCACGCCGTTGTTTTCAAGCCCGGCATGGCCAGCACCGACGTTGACGCCATCACCATCGATGCCGTCGAGCTGATATCACGCGCCGAGCTGATGCGGCGCAACACGCGTCACAACCTGCCGCCGGAACTGAACGCGCTGATCTGGACGAAAGCACGACTGACGCGGCTGATCAACGAGCGAGAGAAAGACCATGAGCTACAAGATTGAAGACCTGCGGAACACGCTGATCGACATGATAAAGACCCTGAACGACAAAGATGCGGTTGTTGACCTGGATCGCGCCAAGGTCGCCGCCGAGTTGGCGCAAGTGGTGGTAAACAGCGCCAAGGCCGAGGTGGATTTCATGCGCGTCACCGGCGGCACGGGCAGCGGGTTTATCGAGAACACCGGCCGTCGTCCGGCGCTGAAGGCGATCGGTGAGGATGCAGCATGACCATCTCCATGCACCTGCACGACTGCAAGACCAATGAGAAGCGCTGCGCCAGCGCCAGCCTGATTGCAGAATATGAGCGCAGGCACGGCCCGGTGACGACAATCCCGCCCCAGCGTCGTGATCCAGACACCCGCGTGGACCTGGTAATCCGCGCCGATGTCGAGCAAAAGACCAGCGCGCCGGAGTTCAAACGGCGTCGCGGACGCCCGAAAGGCAGCAGCACGCCAGCCCCGGTGACCATGATTCACGACATCATGGCGAGGATGGAGCGGTCAGGAGTCAGGCAGAAACAGGTGGCCGACGCGATGAACGTCGGTCATACCTACATCAGCAACATCATGAACGGCTATCACAAGGCCTCGCCAGCCGTTGCAGCGCGGATATTGGCCGAGGTGATCAAACTGGAATCAGCGCCACCGCTGCCGATTGTACGCGGTCGTGGATACCCGAAATGGGTAGAGCGCGAAAACATGCTGGAACTGGCAAAGCGGTATAGCCTGGTTGCCCGCGAAATCGGCAGGCAAAGCGGCGTCAAACCCGAATCACGAGCGGCTGAGTATCTGTCTGGCCGAAAAACGCCGCATCCTGATTTGGCCCGGTCAATGGAGCGCGTAATTATTGAGATGGTGGAGACCGTGAAATGACCGACCGTATCCGCGCCGAGTTTGAGTTGTTCGCGCAAAAGCAGGGATTTACCGATCTGACGCATAATATTGGCCGCTACAACCGCCCCGTTGTCCGCTGGATGTGGTCGGCATGGCAGGAACAGTCAGAGCGCGTGGCTGACATGGCGGCAGCACTGGAACGCAGCTACAAGCGCAGCACCGACCTGCTGAAGCAGTGCCGCGACCACGACACTAGACGCGCTGCTGCCGTGGCGCTGGCTGCTGGACTGGCCGATGAGGTGGCGCGGCTTAACGAAACAATCGCGAAACTGGCCGCAGAAGGCCAGGACGCTCATGAAATGTGAGGGGAATAGCATGAACACCGAAGAACTGAAGCGGCTGGCCGAGGCTGCAAACAAGGCTTATGGGGGCCTCCCGTGGCAAGTTACTATGACCAGGCCTGATGGTGGCACTTGCTATAGTATCCGTGGCCACAGCGAGCCGGGGATCGCTGTTGATAGAAGCGATTACTGGGAAGACGACCACCATCCGCCTGTTGACCACTTCGGTTACATCCAGCCGGATTACTACATGGATTGCTCTCCTGCCAAGGTTGATATTGCCCGCCACATCGCAGCCGCCAACCCCGCCGCCGTGCTGGAGTTGATTCGGCAGCGGGATGAACTGCTGGCATCCCTGAAAGAGGCGCGTGAACTGGTTGATGACTGGGGCGCGTATGCTCCGGCCTACATGCAGGAAAAGCATGACCTTGAGGGTGATCTTTCCCGACTTGATGCAGTTATTTCCAAAATGGAAACACCATGACAACAACAGCACACGAAGACCAATTCACCGCCGAGCCGGAGCCAGTGCGTCAACCGTACGACACCGGCTCCATCCTGCGCCGGAATGTGGCGGATTTGGAACTGGCGCTGAAGCAGCAGACGGAACGTGCCGAAGCTGCCGATGAAAAACTAACGACAGCCCGCGAGGATATGCAATCGTGGATTGATTCGCGGAATGGCTGGATGGAGCGGGCAGGCGCGGCAGAGGCTGAACTGGCGAAGATGCGGGAGCAGAAGCCTGCCTTATACATGGCGTTTTCAGAGTGTGGGCAGTTCATCCGATACTGGACGCGCGACACGAAAAACCTTGACGCCACAATAGCTGTCAACGATTTTACTGTGCTGGAGTTTTTCGCCAGCCCCGTCCCCGCGCCTGCTGTGCCTTCCGGTTGGAATATCCGCCGCGATGGTGATGTATTGATAGTCAAACATCCAGATATTGGCGGATGCTCTGTCCAAAAAGAGCCGGATTGGGAGCGCATGATTCCAGAGGCGATTTTGTACTCGCTGGCTGATGCCCTGCTGCAATCCGCCGACCATTCCGAGCTGGCCATCGAAAAGGTCGCGCCGGACTGTCGCGCCTGCGCCAACCGTGGCCGCATCAACGGGCTGTCGCAGGAGTCGTATTGCGATAGCTGCATTTATCAGGGGCGGGACTGGCGTCAAAACCATTTTGTTGATGTTAGCAAAATGGTTGACGAAGTTAATCGCCGCTGCGAAGCCTGCGCCATACTGCCCTGTAGCTGCAAGTGAGGAAGAAAATGAACATTGAACAACTTATCGCCGACCTGCGCGCCCGCATCAATCCGCAGTATTACGACCAGGTCGGCACGGAAAGCTATGAACGGCATCAGGTGGTAAAGGCGCTGGAATCGCTGCTTGCGCGGATTGAAGTGCTGCGCGTTCAAAACGCCGCCCTGCGCGCCGACGCCGACCGCATTGACTGGCTGGCCGACGTGAACAACTCCGTCGGCAGTGTCGTGCTGCCACGGGAGATTGTCGAGTCGAACATCAGCAGTCTGCGGCAGGCTATTGATGCGGCGCGGGGTGCAAAGATTACTCAGGAGCCTGCACCATGACCCCAGAACAACGAATCGACCGCAACCTGGAACGCATATGCAATGCGGCTGGAGTTGCCATCGGTCATTGCACCGAGCAGCAGTTATCCGCGATGCGCGAGGAGATGTTGGCGATAATGAAAGAGTCGTATATCAAAGGGTCCAATGACCATTACGAGGCCATGCTCGGGAAGGTGCGCAAATGACAAACATTGAAATGCTGGAGAAAATGCGCGGGCCGGAAGGGTTTCATCAGTTTGGATCGGCTAAAGTCATGCGCTTGTTTGGCATGGATTATCTTGAATCCTATGTGTGGATGGGTTGGCTGGTGAAAAACGGACACGCATCAACAATACAGCAGTCGCCGTGGGAGGTGAGGCTGTTATGACCCCCACCGAACGCCGCGCCCTGCACTCTCCCGCCGTTGTCGATGCGTGGGAGTGGATCGACATCTACTGCCCTCACTACGCCACGCAAGGACGCGACTGGCAGACGACGGATAACATGAGCGCCGCCAGCCGCGTCATGGCAAAGCGGCACCTGGAAACACTGCGCGAGGCCGGACTGATCGAGATTGAATCAGCGCCGCCGCGCGGGAACTTTGTCAAGAAACCGCTTTAACGCCACGCCTACCCACTGCAATCCCTGTCCTCCGGATGGCGCTGACAATACTCCTGCCAGCCATCCGGCCCCATCACGGCATCGCCAAGCACCGGGCGAGACGACACGCACCCGGCCAGCATCATGACCAGCCACGCAACTCCCGCCACTCTCCACCGCATAGCATCGCCTCCCACTCATAATTCAGCATCATCGGCGATACCGGCCGATCTTGTGTGTTGTCCAGGATGAACGCCCCGTCATCGGTATCGACATACAGCACGACATGGCCGACTCCGCCTGGCTGACGGCATGTCACCAGCGCCATGCGATCAGCAGGCCATCCCGCCGACAGCAGTTGCGCCCGCTTGGCCAGCGCGTAATCCTCGCAATCGCCACGGCCGGAAGCGGGTTCCCAGTGCTCAGGCATGCCGAATTGCTCGGCATCCGATGCATAGTCAGTAGCCGAATTGACCGCGCGGTGTATCTGCGCGGCAAGCTCAAACGAGCATGGTCTGCTCACGATCCTCGCCCCGATAATGCGCCGTCACACGACGGCGCCGGTTGCGTCCACCCACGCTGTTCCGTTGTACCAAATCGGCTTTCCGTCAGCATCCAGCGTCGTGTCCATATAAACCACGCCGATGTCGGTAGCTGCCAGTGTCGGTCGGTTTGCCGTCGTGTTTTTGGACACCCCTGCCTGCCCTGATTGCCGCCACGTTGACGCGCTGGAGCTGTTTGTGGTCGCTGTGTACTCGGATGGCGTGCCATAAGCCGCTTCAGGAAGATAGACGCGCATTCCGACAAGCCCAGCAGCAGACGGAGCGGCAGCAGCATACCAGCGGCCATTCAGGTCGGAACCAGAAGCGACATTGGCAATCGTGCCGCTGTTTACGGCGATGGAGAATTTGCTATACGGATGGTTGCCGTTGACGACAAACCCGAGCAGCGTGTCCGGCGCTTCAAAATCTGCAAGGCGGCCGACAAGCCCTGACATATCGCAGTTGTCGAAAGTGACCTTGCCATAATTCGGAGCATCCGACCCGATGCGCGCAAAGTTGACGGCGGCCGTCAACTTGCAGCCAATGAACTCATAGATCCCGTTGCGGTGGGCATCAATCACGCTATCAAAACGGCTGTCAAACTCGCAGTTGGTGAACGACACACGGAATGGCAGCGCGCCGGAATACACCGCCTGTGACTGTATGGCGTACCCGGTGACAGATGCCGTCATGTCGTCGTCGCCCTCGATGCGGCAGTTAACGACATTGAGGTACATGCCGAACGTGGTTTTGCTGCCGTCGAAGTACCACGGCGACAGCGCGCCAGCATCAACCCTGACGCGGATCAGGCTATCGGAAATCGAACTACCCTGCGCCAGTCGGAACCAACGCCTTGAACTGGGCCCGGCGTACGTGTTAGCCACGCCGATGGTGCTGTTGCGGCATGTCACCAGCGCATCATAAAACACGGTATTGAGCGCGTAGGTGCTGATCGCGTTGACGCGCATACCTGTGTTGTCGGCACTAAATCCGCCAATATCCAGGATGTCAAATCGGCAGGCGGTGATTGTTGCCAGCGTCGGGATGCCATCCAGAGGGCTTGAAACGTTTGGCTCGGATTGCAGGAAATGCCCGGTGCAACCGTCAATTGACAGGTTTTGCACACACGCCTGGAACTCAATATCACCTCGCGGTGATCCGGTGTAGTTCGCGTTTCGCGCATGGCATCCGATGATGACGGCAGAGTTGATCCGCCCTTCCGCCAGAACGATATGGCCCCCGATCCGGTCAAGCATTACCAGATTTTCGAACCAAGCGTTACGCAATACCGCCGTATTTTTGATGTTGATGGCAATGGTGTGCGCCTGTTCGTACTTCGTGTCAGGCGACGGCAGCGGAGTATTGGCCCCGTTTTTGTCGAATGTCAGGTCACGCACGGTCACCGACTCGGCGACGTTTGTCCCTGTTGCCGTGATGTACAGCATTTTGCAAGCTGTCGCGCCGGTGTCGCCGCCCTTGTTTGCAGACTCGCGGATGATGCTGACGTCTGGTCCGTCGCCGTACATCACGATAGACTGGCCGTTGCCGAGTGTCGCGGTGATGTGGGGCGACAGCGGCCCCATGACAAACTCACCAGCAGGCACATAGACTGCCAGTCCGTTTGTCACGCAATACGCCACCACGTCCTGAAATATCAACGAGTCATCGGTTGTATTGTCGCCTTTAGCGCCGAACCAGCGGACGTTGATCGCGCTGGTATTGACACGTTTCCACCGGCCAGACGGGACTCCTGTCACCTGAATGATGGTGCCGCCGTTATCAGCCGCCGTGCTGACGGAATCAAACCAGAAATCCCCGCCTCCATTATCTCCGGCAGTCCAATACCCGAGCACTGTAACCAATTGCCCGTAAGCCGCGCCCCCTAGATTTCTCAGGTCGGCAATGGTGCGGACAGCCTGATTCCCGGCATTGTTGCCAGTCACGTCATCGCGCTGCCAAATGAGCGTGTCGTCGGCCGCTGTCAGCTTGAATCGATACGGGTAATCGCTGTCGAGCCAGATGTCGGCGTAACCCTCCGCGTCCAGGATGACGGGGTTTGTATTCGGCGTGCCGTCAGCGTCGGAATAGGTCGCTTTCGGGTCGTCAGTATTGTTCAAGCTGGTGTAGAGTTTACCACCGGCCAGCGGGTTTCCGTTTTCATCCTCAAACCGGACTCGCGGCCACGGCGACAGGGAATACGCCATTATTGATCTCCGTTTGTGGCGTTTCCGCCGGTTAACCACGGGTTTTGACGACCGACGAACGCGCCAGCAGTCGATGCCTGTTTAGCCTGTTGCCGAGCGATAAGGTCAAGCAGGCCCGACATTTCCATCAGTTTAGCCCGGGCGGCATCCCCTTTCAGCAGCAGGATGCGCCCCATCTCGTTGCGGATAGGCTCCGGAATGTATGTCTGCTTGACGAGCTTCTGAATCCAATTCATTGCGCCGGGAACATCTCCCGCTTTTACCGATGCCATACCGGCGGCCGCTTCATTTACCGCCTCAATTCCCAGGTCTTCCGCGTTCGCGCCGCGAGTTGCTGTCGGGCTTCCACCGCCGATATGCGACTCCATCACCTTCATCTTTGACTGCTTGTTCAGCGCCGAAATGAACTTGCCAGCATCCTTGCCAAATGCGAGCTGGATTTTTTCCCTCACCGATGGGTTTTTCCAGTTATTCATCAGCCATGTCTGCCCGGCCTGATCTCCAGCCTTTTCACGGATGGCCTGCATCAGACCGACGCGCATGGCCATGATCTCGGATTCCGACATATCAGCAATTGCCTCGCGGATGGCGAAGTTCTTGTCAGGCGCAAATGCTTTGCGGCCGATTTCTGCCGCGTCTCTCAGCTTTGACGGACCAGCAAACGCATCACGCGCCGCCTTGTAAACAGATTGCCCTGTCTGCGGGTCAATCGTCATGTCATCCAGCTTGTTGCGCAAATCGACCAGCAGGCTTTGGTATGCCATCCCTTTCGGGGACACCTTCCCAGTCACCGCGTCAGTTTCCTTCCTGACCAACTGATCAAGACCTCGCTTTACCATGTCCAGGTCTGCCATCCCAACAGGCATCCCTGATGCCGTCGGCACGTCCTCAAGGGTAAATCTTTGCCTAAGTGCGGTCGCCATCGTTCGCGCCTCTCTCAATGCGCCGAGGTCGCGCGATGCGTTGATGATGCTGGATAAATCGTCATCAACCGTAACTGTCATCGCTCGCAGTCGCTGATACAACGGCCTAGCCGCAGACTCCCGGGATCTGACGAGATCATCAACCGTCTGCTGGAATTGCGCCCCTCTGGTCCCGAGCGCCTTGTCAGCCTCGCGCATGATTGCCGCGCCGCGCCCGGCCTGCCGCTGCATGGCAGCCTGTGCAGCAGCCTCCGGGGTACGACCGGGCAGAGTTGCCAGTACATCAAACGTCCGATGCGTCTGCGTGCCGCCGACGTCAACCAGACGAGCGTCTTTCCCCATCCATCGCTGATATGCCAGAGCCCGCGCCAGTGGGTCTTTCACGGATGCAGTCGTCGGCTGGTCGCGGATCAACTGCTCGGCGACTTTTCGAGTCGCAAAATCACCGCGCGACATGCCAACAGGTTTCAGCGCATCAGGTACGGCAGCAGCAATACGGCCGGCGGCAGATGGCGGCAACATGCGGCCAGAGCGGCCAGTGATCCCAGCAAGGATGTTGACGATAGGCACCGATGCGCCAGCCGTTGCCGCCGACGATAGCCCGCCCGTCAGTATGTCGCTCAATAGATTGCCGTCCTGATTTTCTGACTCGCCAGCCGATGTTATTGCTCCATAACCCGCTGCCGTCCCGCCAGCACCCGCCACCTGTCGCGCCAATACGCCAGCGCCAGATGCGCCAGCCGGTGCCTTCAACACCAGTTGCGGCCCGCCGACAAAAACAGGCGCGGATGCCATCAACGGCGCAACAGTCGCGGTGATCGGGTAATCCTTACGGTACTGTTCTTCAGCGCCGCGAATCAGGTCTCTTCCCTCGCGGTATGCTGGAAGGTAATCGCCGCCGGTAGCAAAAGACTTAGCGCCTTGAATAGCGCCAGTCATCTCGTCAAGGAAGCCAAAAAGCGGCCCTTGCATCGCGGTGACGAAACCCTGAACCGGAGATGGCAGGTCAGCGCCGGATGCGCGCGCTGTCGCGGATTGCAGCCCGGCATCAACGTCAAACTTTCTGCCTTGGTTGGCCTCAGCAAGCGCCGCATCAATGTCAAATCGTGCCATGGTTATAACCCCGCATCGCGAGCCGCCTGCCTGATTTCGTCATCTGTCCACCCTGATTTTTTCAGCTTTGCAACTTCCGCTGCAAATTGTTGCTGCGTCTTGATGGATCTGGTCCTCAGCCAGTCGGACGCTGTCTTTATGCTGCGCGCTGCTGGCTGCGGCTTTTGCTGGCTCCCAACCTCATACATGACAACCCGCTTCGGGTCCAATCCATACCCGGAGGCAATGTCGGAATACCGCTTGTTGATATTGCGCTGTGCATCTTCTGCCGCCTTCATGTACTGGTCGGAAAGTCTGGCAAAGTCCGCCTTCTGCTGCGGCGTCAGCACCTTGCCCATTTCGATGGTTGTCCAATACGACGCCAGGCGGTCGATAGCGCCTTGCGTATTCATGGCCATGCCAAGTTCAGACTCGCGGACAACAGATCCTGGATCAAGCATCTTCATGTACGCGGTTGCAGCAGACAGCGTTCCGGCCGCAGACGGGTCGTTAAGCGCGGCCTTGATGATTGCTGACTGGCGCTTGATCTCCGCATAGTTCTTGCTGTCATTGCGGTAATCGTCGCGCAGTCCACCCTCTGTCTGTATGCGCTGGTATGGCGACATGTCCGGCTTGACCTCCTTGGCCGGAGGATTGTACACAGCGCCTTCCGTCGGTCGAACGAACTGAATCCCCCTGTCTGTCTCCACCTTCACAAGCGGCGCTTCTTTTTCCTCTTTCGCTGGCGGCTTAAATTGCGTCAACTGAGGACCGCGCTTTGTCATCGCAACATAGCCCTGATCGGTCGGAGTCAACCCGCCGAAATACTCGTTTCCGGTCTGACGAGCCGCCTTCATCGCCTCAAACGCGCCCTGAAGGTCGCCAGCCTTAAACATGGCGTCAATGCTGGCGGCCTGCATGTCCTCAAGAGTCGGCTGCCGTCCCGGAACTGCCGGAGCAATCTCGCGCGCGCTGACCTCATACGGCGATTGCGGAATTCCTGTCTGATTAGGAGTATTCCACTGGAAATCAGTCACCGTCTGTGCGGGCCTTCCCTGCCGGATGGCGTTGATTGCCTCTCCCATATACCGCTCGGTATCAGTCTCTCGGCGACGCTTGCGCGATTCATAATCCATCCGCATCTCATCCAACTTTTGCTGGATGGCGTTGGAGCGCGCGTTTTGCAGCACTCCGGCAGGATTCAGCGGACTGCCAACCGCAGCCAAAGGCAACCGGGTATCCAGATTGACAGCCATTTCCTGCCTCCTATTTTTTGCCGTAGTAGTACATCGACCCCAGGCCCATCAGGTCGGACATCATGTTCTGATTCGCACCAGCCTTTGCCGCGTAGGCGCTCGCCCGAGCGTTTGCTGCCTGGCCAATGTTTTGGCCGTACTGGCTTGCATAGTTTCCAGACAATTGCGCCAACTGATTGCTTGTCTGCTGCCCGGTATTCGCCAGACCTGCCAGCCGGTTATAAATGTCGCTGTTCTGCTGCGCCCACCTGTTATATGCGTTCTGGTACTCATCGGACGCCATTCCCTGATTTACGCGCATGGCCTCTTTCAGCGCCGCGCCGGAGTTGAGCATACCGCGCGCAGCCTGCGACCGATCCATGCCTTTCTGAGCCTCCGACAGACGGTACTGATAGCCGGGGTCTGCCCGAAAATCCTGCGAGCTGAATCGCGTCGTCATGTCAGTACCAGGCCGCATCATGCCCGCAAGTTGAGAAAGCGATTTTGCTCCCTGTTTGCGCCACGGCTCCAAATCCTTGCGGCCCTGCTGATACATTTTCCATTCTGTTTCGTTTGCCGCCTGCGCCGCTTGCTCTTGGGCTGCAGCTGCCGATTTTGCTGCTTTGCGCTGGCTGCGTGCGCTGAGACCAGATGCCAACGCCCCGCCGATAAGTGCCGTTTCAATGCCCATGATTACCTCATCTCATAATGCAGGACGTGGCCAGTGTTGCCCGTCATTGTAAACCCAAACCGCTCGACAAACTCACGCCCGGCATCGTGATCGACGTTTACTGTCGTCACCAGCCTACCATGCAATGCCTTGTGCCGCATTACGCGTCGATACATTCCAGGCGTGGCCCAGCGCCTGAAAAACTCAGGCTTGATGCAGCAATGCAACTCCGGACCATTTGCCATTATTGCGCCAGCCAGTACACCATCAACGACCACCGGCCAGAATTCCCAGCCGGACGTATCCGCCGCGAAATCATCAAACCCGTAGCCGTCATGGAACTGCCATTTGCTGGCATCCCATGCGGCCATGACAACGTCAAGTGATCTCGATCCCATTGACATCAATCGTCACCACCGTCGCCGTGCTCGCCAGCGCCTGGATGAAATAACCAGACGGGATGTATTTTCCGATCATCTCAGGACAGGTGTACGTCTCATGCGCCGAGAGGGACTTGGCGTCAATGATCTTGTTTGCCGCCGTTGCAGACCCAGCAGGCGCGATGATATGGACATCCACCGTCCGCGCCGATGAATCCGTGTTGGTCAGCGTGAAATTGTCAATCCGCGCCGTAACATTCGTCGCCGTGTAATACGTAGCCGCCGATGCGGTCAACTGCTGGGCCGCAACCAGTTTTTTAGGGGTTACTGCCATATCATCACCTCGTCAATTCGTTTTTGGATCGCGCCGATGTTTGCCTGTGCGGCCTGAACCATCGCCCGCAACTGGTCAGGCGCATCAGCCATCGGGGCAATCATCAGCATAAGCCGGTCAACGTCTGCCCTGATTCGATCAACATCAGCCCGCATCGCCAGCATTTGCGCATCTGCCGCCATTCGCGCAGCGACAGCCAGTTCGGCAACGCCAGCGACGGGAGGGGAATCCTCGGCGCCAGTCATGTTTGTGGCAGGGTCGAGGCCGTTTACGACGGCATAGACCTTGTACAGCCAATCGCGAAACGCCCTGTTGTCTCTCGGGTCGGGTGGTGGCGGCAGGATGCGGATCATCAGGCCTTTCTGCCCCAGACAGTAACGGCAACCTGCACGCCGGAAGTCCAACTCGACGGCGTCAGCGTGATGGATTTCAGCGGCCGCCCCTGGATATAAAACCCGGTCAACGCCGTTGGATCGATGTTGATTGCAGCGCCGCCAGACGTTACCGTTTCAGATGTGCCATTTTTCGGCACGGCGGTTACCGCAGTCGTTCCAGCCGCAGGACTCCCGACAATCAGCGCCAATTCCACCGAGTACAGATCACACGCGGCCGCAGGGTCGATAGTGATGGTCGTTGCCGACCCGGTGACAACAACGCCATCGCCGACTTTGTACATATTGCTCATTCCGGTTGCTCCTGCTCTCTTGGAATTGCCTTGCATTCCGACTCAAGCACCAATTCACCATCGGCATCGAACGGCGTCTCTCCGTCCCATAACACGACATTGACGGCATATCCATCCGCATCAACAACCACATATCGCTGCATGATCAAAACTCCAGAACCAAAGCCCAACCACTCCCACCAACCCCGCCAGCACCTGTTGCGTATGTGCTGCGGCAAGCACCGCCACCGCCGCCGCCAGAGCCACGGCCTCCAACACCGCCAGCACCACCAGCGCCAGCGTTGCCACTGCCGCCACCGCCGCCGCTTTGCCCAAACAGCCCACCCGCAGCAGGGGCGGCGCCCGCAGTGCCAGCAGTGCCGGATGCGCCGCCTGCACCGCCAGAGGCTACGGTTGTTTCGCCAAGACGCGGCCCGCCTGAACTGCCAGCAGAAGCAGCGTTTGCAGCGGAAACACCGCCACCCGCACCAGCTCCAACACCACCATCTACGGCATACACGCCACCGCTTCCAGTGCCTCCTGACGACGGCCCTCCACAGCCACCGCTGCCGCAGCCTACGGAGTTGACACCAGTAGGAGCGCCGCCGTTGCCGCCGCCGCCAGCGCCGTACGCTCCCGTAGTACTGGCCGACGACCCTTTTGCCCGCTGGCTACCTCCGCACCCTCCGGTACTAGCCGTAGCAGCGCCTGCCCCAGCACCGCCACCGCCACCGCCATAAGCTGTGGCAATTGTGCCGAACGTAGTGTCCCCGCCCTGTGAGCCAGCATTACCCCCTGCCGCTCCTGCACTCGTGACGCTCGTCCCGGCAGTACCACCAGCGCCGATACCAACCGGAACAATCCCAGTCGGATACGCTGCGAGCACCTCAGCGCGCGTAAGCACGATTTCGCGTTTTCCACCGCCACCACCACCGGCCCCACCCGTGCAGACTACGCCAGCCCCGGACGTTCCGCCAGACCCGCCGCCACCGCCACCACCAATGAGCAGGATGTGCAGCGATTTAGTAGCAGCACCCAGTGTGAAGTTCCCGGAGCCTGTGAACTCGGTGGATTTCGCAGCGCCAGCCGAAGAAGAACCGGCACCGGAAAGCCCAGTATTTGCCTCAATTGCCATCAGTGATCTCCTGCTTCGGCGTCGAGATATGCGCCGAGGATAACGGTTTTGACCGGACAGCTACCCGTCAGCCGGAATACCCGGTCACGGCTGCATCCCAGTCGGTTGAATGTGATCGACGGTTTGAACGATCCGATCCTGCCCATGCTTCCGGCGCGCTTGCTGCACCATGTATGGCCGCCATCGTCCGACCAATCCAGATAGATGTTTGGGTCGCTGCCGTGTCCAGACACCAGACCAACGCCGCGCTCCATGTTGATGGTCAGCGAGTGGAACATGACGCGCTTGTAATCCTGCACAACGCGAGGCGTCGTCCGCTCCCAGCATATCGGCAGGCCACCATCGGTGTAGGTTGTGTCTGACAGTTCCCACACCTGATTCGACGCGTAGTCTCCTACCATGTGCTTTCCGAACGCGAATACATGACAGTTTGCGCGGTCACGTCCTTGCGCGTAGGTCTCACGGACATGCCATGCCAATTCCGGGTCTTGGATCGATGCGTCATAAACGTAGGTTTTCATGGATTCAGGGAACGACAGCGCGTAAAAGGTGTGCCCTGATTGTTGGTAAGCAAACGCCGTTGCCTTTCCAATATCCGGCATCTGTCCGATTTCGTACTCGATGCCGCGATTACTGATGATCTGCGGGTTGTACTGGTCTGCACGATAAACAAGGCCTTGGCCGTGCGCATTGCGGCCTAGCCAAAAAATCGTGTTGTCTGCCTTTGAAATAGATTGCGGCGCTGCGCATCCGACCTCAAGCACTGCGCCATCACGCCGAGCCAGCGGGAAATCAGTCGCGCCGGAGTTGTACCAGATTTCGATGGATTGCGATCCGAACAGCCACAACTCTCGGTGATCGACAACAAGGCCCACAATATCGTCGAGATCCGATTCGGCCTGAGCAAAATCCAGCGCGTCAAACGACGACCCGTCATTGATTGCGGAGATGTAAAACTGTTGTGAGTCAGGAATGGCAAAGACGAAATAGCCGTCCAGATAGTCAACGAGATAGCTTCCAGCAAAATCGGTGTCTGTCACCGCAGTTACGCTGCTGCCAGTGATGATGTAGGCGTTCTGGCCGGTGACAGCAATGACATGATTGCGGTTTGCCGACAGCGCCACGCGCTTTGTGCCGTCGAGCGTAATCGTGCCGATGCGAGTGCCCGCTCCAGTCTCGTTGATGCGGTATACCTTGTTTCCTGAGATGGCGATAACCAGGTGATTATGGCTGATCATCGCCCGTATCGGCCCATTGCCGATGGCTGCGAATTCTGTTTTCCCCGGCACCATGTACAGCGCAGACCCGGATTCAGGCTCTGCCGTGTCAGTCTCCAGGTACAGATTGACCGTGCGCTGGGCATCCTGATTGACGGAGCGCCGTTTGCTGTAGCCACCCAGCAGCGGGATTTTCATGCTGATCCCGACCGAATGGCGTTGATGTCGGAATACCCGCGACGCCTCATCAGCAGCGGGTCAAGCACAGCGGCAGGGATTTGCAGGTTGACGCGGCGAACGACTTCCAGAGCATCCGATGCTGTTTTTGCAATCTCGGCAGCGACAGAAACCCCATACTCCGGAGCCAATTCGATAGCCAGGCTGTAGCGGATGGCGCGGATGAATTCCGGCGGATATGGCATCGTGTCGTACAGCGCCAAATCAGACGGCGGCGCGATCTTGTCCATCACCAGCGTGCAACCTGAACCGGGAGCCGGGTACAGATGCAGTGTAGACAGCGGGTACCCTGGGCGAATTGCCATCACTTCAGGAATTGACCCGGTAGTGGACTTGTCGGGAATCGCTTCATACTCGCCAAGCGCCACGACACGGAGCGGATAATCAATTCCGCCTTGGGTGATGTGAGCCTGATAGATGGTCGTCGGTCGCGTGGCATTGATTGCACCGCCTGCGCCGATAGTGTAGCTCGCAACACCTGACGTCAGCGAGAACGATGTTTGCGGTACGGATGCGGATGTATAGCGAGATGCTGCCCAGGACGCCAGCATTTGATTCATCGCTGACAGGCCATCAGCGGCTTCTTCCGCCGACGGCGGCTCGATCGGCGTGACGACGCCAATCAGGCGCAGCGCACCACGGACCACATCATACGCTGTCGGCATCGCTGGTCACCTTGCGCGGGCGTCCGCGCTTTTTGGGCTGCTCTGGCTCTGGTTCTGCCTGAACTTGTACGGGATCAGCATCTTCGACGGTCCATCCCGCAGCGTCAAATGCCGGTCTTTCCAGTCCGGATACCATTGCGAAACCGTGTTGCGGATGGCTCATTCTTACCATGATTCATCCTCAAAATGATGCCGTCCTTGGCAGTGAATCGTCAGGCGGCCAGAATGCCGAGGGACTTAAGAATGGTCACGATGTCGCCGACGGTGTAGGTCGTCGATCCGGACGCGCCAGCCCACACGGAATCGGACTTGCTCGCGGTACCGGAACCCGCAGCAAATCCGGTGGTGTTGCCAGCAGACGACGGGCGCGCTACAGGTGTATTTCCGTAGAATCCGACCTTTTCCGTGCTCGACTTGCCGATAAGGCATCCTTCGGGACCGTTGGTGCTGACAGACCACGGCTCTTGGGTATTTTGCAGGCCAGTATTAGCCATGATGTCACCTCTCAATCAATTAAGGATTGGGCCGGTTCCCCGGCCCGTTGCATCAGTTGGTGATACGGCAGGCCCACTCGGGACGCAGCGCCGCGAAACCATACAGGATGTCGATCCGGCACAGCAGTTCATCGTTGCGGATATCGCCATCGAACCACACCCGCAGGCTCAAGCCGTCCATTACACGGCGCGCGCAGTTGTGGGCGCCACCCATCAACGGCAGGTCGGCGGTGACGAACTGGAAAGCCTCTTTGTGATACATGAGGTTTTGCAGGTAGGTCGTCGAGGCGTTGCCGACAAAAGTCACCGTCTTGGCGTTGAAGTCAGTCGTCGCCAACTGCGCTCCGGCAGAGCTACACACGTTTTGGCGCGGGCCGGTCAGGTAGATCGTCGGAGATACCGTGATCGTGCTAGATGCGCTGGTCGTCAGGATGGTGAATTGCTGCAGGTGGCTGTACGCCTGCTTTGTTTCCGGGTGACAGGCATACACGCCAGCGACGGTAAACACCGAGCCGACAGCCGGGGATGCAATCAGCGTGTGCATGTCGATGGTAGCGCCGCCGTCAGTCACCAGCGCAGCGGCATCGGTCGCGCCGGTCACGTCGGAGCTGTTGGTGTGAGCATACATGCGCTCATTTTCGTAGTAATCAGCCCCGGAAGTGCGGCCAATCATGCCTTCGCGGTACTGTTCGCGGATCTGCGTTGAGTCCTGGAACAATCCCTTGAGGCCGTTAACCATGCCGCCCATCGTCAAGGAATCCATCATCACAAAGCGATTTCCGTCCTTAGGAGCAAGGCCTTGGTTAAGTTTGGCGCGAGCCGCACCGACAGCGGTCAGATCAGTCGGAGGCGTGCCGGGAGTGCCTACGCTGTTGTAAACGCGCTTGGTGGCATAAGAGATAAAATCGCCCTCGATGCCGGAAATCAGCGCAGAAACAGCCGGGGTGATGTAGCGGTCAGAGAAGTCTCCGATGGAGTCAGGAGTGATCAGGGCCAGTTCGGCGCTGTTAAAACGCATGTCTACATGATCTTGCGTCGCCAGCGTGATGGTCTGGCTGGATTCTGTCTGGTCCTGGACATCCATTACTCGGCTACCCTGCGTCCGGGTGTACTGGTTCGGGTTAGCAACGCGAAGTTGGTCTCCCGGTTTCCAGCCGCCCTTGGCCTTGAACGACTCGTCATACTGACGGTCAACGGTGCCGATGAAGCTGGCCTTTTCGTGCGCAACCCGCAGGGACTCGCGGGCCAGCAGGTCGGGAATATTGAAGGCGTTAGCCATGGTGTCACCTCGTTAAATTATCGACGTTTGCGCTGTGCATCCTGGCGCTTGCGGAAATCCGCATACTCCTTGTCGGTCATGTCAGACACGGACTTGGAGCCTGTTCCTGCCGCTTTAACTGCTGGTGCCGGTGGCGGGGCACTTGTTACCTTGCGCTCCGGTACCTTGGCGCTGAGACGGGCGGAAATCCTGCCCAGTTCCAGAACCTGTTGACGCTCACCCATCGCATTCAGCTTGTAGAGTTCGGTCGGATTCTTGGCGAGGTAATAGGCCACTGACGGACCATCGTCGCTCTCCAGAATCGTTTCCATCACGGCGTCAGAAACGCCGATAGCGGCAGATTGCAGCACGGCATCAAAATCAGGATTCGCCTGACGGATGCTGGCGGCCCGCTCATTGAACCCTGCGACACGTTCAGCCTGCTTTTGCTGCACGGTGCGCTGCTGTTCAATCTCACGGAGTTTCTTGCCTGTTTCAAACTCAACTTTTGCAGCAAGGTACTTCTCCAGATCATCAAACTGCGTTGGATCAGGTTCCGGCTGCGATGCTTGCGCGGTGCGCTCCTGTTCGGCAAGTTTCGCTTCCAGTTCACGGATGCGTGCTTCCCGTTCGTAGCGTTGTTGCGTCAGCTTGTCGATGCGTTTCTGTACCCCTTTCGGCAGTTTTGCGGGGTCGGGTTCGTGGTCGTCATCGCCCGCATCATCTGCGGTTGGTTCGGTGCCAGTATCCGGCGCGGCTTCTGTCGTGGTGGGTTCGTCGCCTGCATCAGGCTGCGGGGGTGCAGTGGTCGGATCTGCGATTGCTTCGACCGGCGGCGCGTTGTCGATAACGCTGGGTGTATCACTCATCAAAAAGGCTCCGGCGACACGACGGCGGCAGGATTACAGCCGTCGTGTGTTTAGGGATGGTGCGATGTCATCTCGACATTGCATCAGCAGGATAGCGCCTGCTGGCGTGACTACATCATATTCTGTTGTTCACCGCCGCTCAATAGCCCGTCAAGGTCTGTTTGCTGCATTTCGCCGCCTTCCATCGGCATTTGTGGCGCTTCTTCCTGCATCATCCCATCATCAATCATCTCAGGCTCGCCGAAGTCTATTCCGGGTTGCTCCGGTTCCTGCTCGTCTTCCTCGGTAACGTCCGGGGCCGATGCGGCCTGACCCATGATGTTCTGAGCCAGGATTTGCGCCACTTGCATCGATAGCGCGTTGATGTCCGGGCTGGCAGCTGTCAGCTTAGCCGTCTCCAGCATGGCGCGAACGTCGATTTCGTACTGTTTCAGGCGGCGATCTTCGTCCTTGTCCTCGTTTTCCTCCTTGAGCTCCTTGTTTTCCTGTTGCAACTGCTCGATGAGCTGCTTGCCCTGCTCAATCATCTGCGTCACTTCTGCGGGCAATTCTTTGTCCTCGCCTTCGCCTTCCTCGTCGCCGATGATGTTCGCCGGGACCGTCCGCTTCAGTCGCTCGGCAATGGCATCCGCGCCATCCCAATCCATTGATTTCACAATGAGGTCGCCAGCGATTTGCATGATGGCCGGGTTCATTTTGGCGATTTCCACCATCATGTTCAGCGCCTCGACGCGCTTGGTGGTGTAGCTCGGGCCGACATCCACAACCAGGTCATATCGTCCAGTTGTCAGGTCGTTGACCTGCTCAATGACTCCGTCCTCGGTAACGCGGGCCGTGTTGATGCGCTCAAGCTTCTTCTGGCCATCGATGCCCATGATCTCGATGACGCGCTCGGTGTCGTAGATTTTCGGGATCAGGTCGATGATGACGCGGGCGCTGTACCGGATGGCGCGACTCAGGTTGTCGATATAGGCAAAGTTCGCCGTATCGCCCTCACGCTGGCGGGCGAGGATGGCGCGGCCGCTGGTCTCGTTTGACTGTTCACCGAGCGCGGCGGAATAGATGCCGGTGGTAGCCTTCATTTCGTCAACGGCCAGCATTGCGGCCTGCTCGAACCCCTTGTCCTGCATCCCGGCATTGAGTCGCTGCGGCATCGGTGCCTGCGGGTCAGGGTTGTAGGGCAGATAGGGCAGGTTGCCACTAAGGGCGTCAGACCACAAGTCATCGAGTCCGTCGAGTTGCTTGGTGGACACCATGACCGGGGCCTTTGGTGCCAGAGCCTTGGTCTCGGTGTCGATCGTGCGCCAGTAGTTGTACATCCGCTGCGGGTCCTTGGCGTGACGGACGATGCCGCGCAAGATGCGCTTGCCGTCTACCATGTCCTCTTTTCCGTTCACGCCCACAATCGGGATGTATCGGCCAGCCCAGTCCGCTTGTTCAAGCACTTCGGCGCCGGACATGATGCACATTTTGACAGCGCACTTTTCAGACTTGCGCTCACGGATAACCAGTTCCGGGGCTGTCGGCTTGTCAAATGTAGCCGTCCCGTCATTCAGCAAATACAGCGTGGCCGGAGTGCGCTCCTTGTACCAGTATTCAGCAATCTGCATGTTGTCGCCAGCAGCCCAACCGGCCTCGACGTGTTCCGTCTGGAAGTTGGTTTCGGCGGCTTTCGGCCAGCGCGCCTTGAATTCGTCCTTGCTGATACTGTCAACAACGACGGCATATTCCGCGTCGCTGTAGTCTGGCTGGATGGATGACGGGTCAAAATGGACGTTCAACGAGTTCTGAATGCGCTCGATGACGATTTCCTGATCGAACGAATTGTCATCAACGTACTGCGTCTTGATGCGCCAGGCTCCAAAGCCGTAGGTTGCCGACTGCTCAAGCGCAGTATCGTATGCGAAGTCCGCATTGCTGCGGTTTTCGATGCTGCGAATCAGGCCGCTGTAGATTTGCGCTACATCGACATCGCCATCCTCACCGGCAAAAACCTTGATGGCGACCTTGTTCTGTCGTGCGTCGCCGATGATCTGGTCAACGAACGCTGGCAGGCGGTTGATGGTCTGCATTGGGCGTCCGACGCGCATCGCCTTCACGTCATCCGGCCATTGATCTCCTGACGCGAACCGCTGATCATCGATCATGTCGCGGCGGTTTTCTTGTGTTGCTTCGACTGCCGACTTGTACCGACGCATGGCTTCCGTAAATAACGGGTCTTTTTCGCTCTTCATTGTCATGCCTCCCGGCATTACGTGTTAGCCCATCCACGCCATACGGGAACGGGGCGGCTTGATCTTTAGCGGGGTCGTGGTCTTTTCCTCAAACCCGACAGCAAAATAACGGAACGCATCAGCGCCATGACTTGACCAGTCGTGTGCCGGTTTGGCATGTGCGCCGCCGTCCTTGTTGGTTTCGTAGTGATAATACTCCAGACAGCGTATCCCGTCGGCGCATTTATCATCAATCCAGACGTTTGGCATGACACGTCGGACAGCCTGGATGCCGTTGTCTATCCCTATCTGCGGGACAATGCGGATTTTAAGGCCCAGTTCTTCGAGCATTTCCTGCACGGTTTTACCCGTCCCGAGGTTGGCATGGCGCGCATCATGGGGCAATCCATGCTCGGCGTAAACATATCCCCGCGATTGCAGCATCTGGACGTAGTGCGTCAATGGCTGGCGGTTGGCGCTGTAGTAGTCGATGACCCGAACCTGCATCCCGACAGATTGCACGAACCAGATGGCGGTATTGTCGCCGAACCCCAGGTCCCAAAACGTGTGGACGGGCTTTGCTGGCTCGTACGGCACGCGGCCGATGCGCCCTTCCTCGCGCATCCTGCGCATCTCGTCGGCGTAGACAGCGCCATCCAGCACGCGCAGGCAATGGCCTTCCCAGATGTGCAGGTACAGGTCGCGGCTGCCGGTGTCGTAGGCATGGACGCGCTCTCGCTCCAACTCAGCGGGAAACCACGGATTGTCGCGCCAGTTTACGGCCTCAATCTGGCAGTCCGGAAGCGGGTTGGCGATAAAGCGCTGATAGGTTGGGTCTGTCTCAAGGTGAGGGTTGAACGTTACCCATATTTCAGAGCCCGGTGCGCGAATGGTCGGAATCAGAACGCGCCATGATTCCTCTGTCACCTTTTCCGCCTCTTCCACCCAACAGACATCGACGCCCTCCATCGACTTAATACTGTTGATGTTGTGGCGAAGACCTTCAAAGATAAACTGAGAGCCGTTCGATCCCTTGATAGTCGTCTTCTGGATTTCGTAAAAGTGCGATAGGCCAAGCGTTTCAACTTGATCGGATAGCAGTTTGTGGACGGATTCAAGAATGGAGTTTTGCACTTCCCGAGTGCAGAGAATCCGCATCGGTTTCTGCGCGGCGAGGATGAGCAGGGCGCGGGCAACTCCCCATGATTTGCCGGAGCCGCGCCCACCGTGAAGGACTTTGTATCGGGATGGTTTGAACAGCAGGCTCAGCTTGCGCGGGAATTGCGCGTCAACCTGCTTTGTCGGGGTCATGGAATGTCACCGTGATGCCGACCTGATGATTGATAGGTGCGTCCGGGTCGCCGCCGTGCGTGATGCGGTCGCCGTATTTTTTCGGTGAAACGCGGGCGGCTTCCCATTTGATGTTGTCGCAAAGCAGCTTTGCGCGGCTGACATCTTCAACGGTTTCGGCAATGTTTTGCATTTCCTCAACCTTGGCCTCGGCGTATTCTTCGCGCGCGCGCGCGTGCATGTCTGCTAAGCCTTCGCGGTCAATTGCAAGGTACCACTCACTGCGATTTATCCCTAACTCGCGACACGACTGCACGACAGGCTGACCTGCACTCAGCAGCGCCAGAATGTTAATCGCGGCCTCTCGCGTCACCATTATCGCCTCCCCCCAAAATAGTTCTTCGCCGCCTCGCTCAACGTGTCAATCCCAACAAACCCAACGATAATGCACGTCATAAACGCATAGTCATACGCGACCTGCGGTGGAGCGCCAATGACCTGGGCATAAAACGCCTGAGCGGCAGGCATGAGGATTTTCGCGACGATGGCGAACATATTGGCTTCAATTATGCGCGCCGGCCATCGCTTCTTCCCCTGATACCATCCGCGCAGGATCACAATGGCAAACGTCATGGCCGGAACCAATAACGCCCTGCACAGTTCGTCGATGACGCCGCCAAAATCATATACCCTCACGCTTGCAGGTATCCCGCTGTTGTAACTGCGGACATTGCAATTGTGACGGTCGTTGCCATCAGCACGATGAGGATGACGCGCATTCATTTGCGCTCCCTCAGGACAATGCCAGCCACGCAGCAGGCGACGCCGAACCAGAATACCGGCATGTTGACAGGGTCCATGATGCCAATACCCATCAGGATAGCACCAAGGCTGCCCCAGCTCGACGGCTCACGGATGCGGCCTCTCATTTTTGCGACGCCGGGCACATGGCCAACTTGATTTCAGGGCAGACCGGGAATGATGCGCATCCGGAGAGCAGCATCAGGATGACCAGGTAGCCGATGGCGTGATATTTCATTTTTGCTCCAACCACGTTTTGACGTCAAAGCACGGGCATTCCTTCAGCCAGTCACGCCGGTCAATCGTGCCGTCTCCGTTGCTGTCGCCGAAAAAGTCACGGTGACCCTGGATCACAGCTCGCGGGTATTTGGCGTGGAGGCTGGTCAGCAAGGCGCGCAGGCTGTCAAATTGCTGCTGCGTGAAGTTGTTCTTTGGCTTTCCGTCGGCGTCGATTCCGCCAATCAGGCAGACGCCAAGGCTGTCGCGGTTGTGGCCCTCAACATGCGCGCCCATCTTGTCTTCAGGCCGCCCGCGCTCAATCGTGCCGTCGCGCTTGATGACGTAATGGTAACCGATGCAAGCAAATCCGCGCTCAACGTGCATCCGGTGGATGTCGCGGACTCCCATCAATGCGGTTGGTCGCGTGGCGGAACAGTGGACAGCAATAAACCGCACACATGCAATTGCCGCCAGTTTGCCGAGTGGTAGCGCAATCGGGCAGGCGGTTATTTGCATGTCGGCCTCGAAGAAAAAAGGGCGGGGTTACGTCCAATGGAGAATGATTACATGGTAGCCACGGTTTGCATGAGTTGCAACCACAAACGCAGCGGCATGACTAGGCTATAGCCCAAACCCACACCTGAACCTTCCCGCCCTTGTGTACCCCTTCGCGCCGCATCTGGATTTCGTCAACTTGACAGTCATCCACGATCACCCCAGCCGCGCTGATTCGCGTTGTTCCCATGATCTCATGGATAAATCCCCGTTGTTTTCTTGTCTGTTCGGTATTGCGCCTGCATTATTCACCGTCAACCACTTTTCCCGTAATCCGCTCGAAAATAACCCGGCTGACGTATTCCGCGAATCCGACCGGGTCAGTCTTGGCCCGTTCGCGCATACCCTGCGCCGTCTTTTCGGACAGCGCCGGGCAGTAGTGGCCCTGTTCGAGCTGGCAGAGTCGGCAGGTGACCAGGTGGCGGTGGAGTTTATTTTTCATCAGCAAAGCCTATCATTGCTGCGGAAGTATCGCAATTGCAATAACACCATAATACCCACACAAAAATTGGGGGGTACGTGGGTATGGCTTTTCTATAAAGAGGGTAAAAAGAATAAATAGTTCCTATGTGCGCGAGGGTATTATAGAAAAGTGGTGCTCACCCGTACCCTCGTACCCTACCTAAGCCGTTTTTTGGTGTGATTTTCGGACAAATTGTCAACGCCTTGTAAGATCATGTAAACGGATTGTAATTTGCGACAGGGTATGCAACATACCCCCACCAGTATGCTGTGATCAAAATTTATATAGCCGTACCCTACCCGTACCCTACTTGACATTTAACAGCATTAGTGCATTTAGCAAAAACCTGTATCAAAAAAACTGATTATTTTTAGCGTGAAAACCGTGGTACGCTGTGCGGGCGGATAGGGTAGCTCCCGAAAAGCGGCCGTTCACCGCCTGCCGCACCCCATAAAATGAACGCAAAACGCGAACAGGTTTTGACTATGTTTCCATCTGAATTGACTTCTCGCCAGCAGTGGCTTGTCTGGCGTTTTGAGAAAAAAGACGGTGATAAAAAGCCGCGCAAAGTCCCCTACTACGTGAACGGATCGAAGCGATTTGGCAAGCAGGGCGACGCCGAAGACCGCGCCAAACTCGCCGCATACGACGACGCAAAAGCCGCCGCTGAATACGGTTTTGACGGCCTGGGGTTCGCCTTCCTGCCGGGTGACGGACTGATCGGAATAGACATCGACTCCAACGCCGACACCGAGCTTGCCCACAAAATTATTGCCGGGTGCAACAGCTACGCAGAGACATCCCCGAGCGGCAACGGCTGGCACATATTCGTCAAGGGCGAGACCAAGACGTTCAAATCAAATGATGTCGGAATCGAGGTTTTTTGCGGCAGCCAGTTTTTTACGATGACCGGCAACAAGCTGGACGATGCGCCCGGCGACATTATCAGCATCAGCGACAAACTACTGAACCGGCTGCGCGACATCGTGAAGCCGCCAAACCGACCGCTTGCATCACCTGCATCTATTCCAACAGGCCCAACAGGAACCGCTAAAATTGAATCGGCGTTGGCCTACATCAGCCCGGATGTTGGTTATCACGACTGGATAAAAATTGGCATGGGCATTTATTCCGAGCTTGGGCCGTCTGGCTTCAGTGTGTGGGATTATTGGTCAAGCCGTG
>ERZ869929.264-NODE-264-length-35432-cov-12.550188_pt1 | contig 35432 bp, 48 predicted proteins | sample MGYA00579312_ERZ869929 | MGnify/ENA primary metagenome ERZ869929 (study PRJEB32216, sample SAMN09231818) | wastewater metagenome | place: USA: Maryland | collected 2016-08-09 | study: EMG produced TPA metagenomics assembly of the PRJNA472060 data set (Reclaimed... | reverse complement strand
ACCGGCACCCTCTACCCCCTGAAACTGTTCCGCTATGAAGCGGCCGACTATCCCAGGGTCAATGGGGCGACCACCAAGCTCCGCACGCGGGCGGTCCTGGCCGTCAACGATACCGCGCTGTTCACGGGGACCTTCAAGGTGGGGCTCTATCCGGTGACACGCCCAGGAACCTCGGGCGGGGCCGGACTCAATATCTACACCATCGGCACCCTCGTGTCCGGCTCGGAAGTGACCTTCACGAATCCCGCCGCGGATCTACTGGCCGAAGCCGACTCGGGCGACTTCACGCCGCCGAGCGACGGCTACTACGTCTTCGCCGTCGTGACCAGCGCGACGGTAGCCACCAACTCCCTCGCCCATTGCACGGCCTACCTGCAGCAGCGCAACGCCTAGCTGCCCCGCTTCCCGCACCACTTCGCACCACTCTGCACCACCCTGGAGGCCCCATGGACCCCGCTGCCCTCAACGAGACTGCCCAATCCGTCGCCCAGATGGACACCACCGGCTTTCTGCAGGTGCTCCTGACCCTCGCCCTCGCCCTCGGCGCCTACATGGGCTACCGCAGCGACCAGCGCGCGCAGCGGACGACGGAGACACTCCTGAACGCCTTCCACGGGGATCCGGACCGGCCCGATGATCACGGGCTCAAAGGCTCCCTCGCGAAGCTGGCCGACAACTCGACCCGGCAGACGTCGATGCTCGACACCATCGAGCGGCGGACGGAGCGCATCGAGGGCAGGCTCCCCGGCCTGAATGGACGGACGCCATGAGCCGACTCACCGACTGGCTTCGCCGGTGGTCGCGCCGTGACGCCGAGCGCGAGGTGAAGGACGCGGTCCGCGCCATCCGCGCCGCCCTCACCCCGGACGAAGAAGCCGCGCTCCTCGCCCTCGCGCGGGACCTGGTCGTGGGTCGCGCGAGCGATGCGGTGGGGCGCGATGCGGTCGACCTGCTCCGCGCCATCGGGACGCGCCGACTCGCGGCAGAGGTCCCCGAATGAACGCCCTCGACCATGCCCGGACCTACGTCGCCGCCAGCCTGCGCGAACTGCGCGGTGCGAAGAATCGGCATCCCGACATCGATGCCTTCAACCGCTTCTGTCGCGTCCCGGTCGGGTCCCCCTACTGCGCGGCCGCGATCTCCTACTGCTTCCACCTGGCGGCCGGGGACCTCAGTGCGGGGCGAGGCCTCGCCTTCCCCTCCAGCGCCTCCAGCCAGCAGCTGATGCGGTCCCTGCGGGCGATGTCCGGCTATTCCGAATCAGCGACGGACCTCCTGCAGATGCGCGGCGCGCTCTTCGGCTGGACGAATCCCGGCGACCCCGCGCACGGCCATATCGGCTTCGTCGCGCACCGCTACCACCTGCAGGGCAAGGTGGTCGCGATCGGCACGGTGGAATTCAACACGAGCCCCGCGACCGGGAGCCGGGACGGGGATGGGGCCTATGCCCTGCGCCGGGCCGTGCCGATGGATCGCGGGCGCAAGCTCTGGTTCCTCTGCACCGACGCCTTCCTCGGCGGGTGCTGGTGGCCAGATCCGAAAGCTGCAACTGCGAGTCCCCATTAAGCCCCTGCATTCCCCTGGCGACGACCCGCCTTCGACATCCTCCGGTCGGGGGCGGGTCAGCGCGGAGCCGCCGATGAACGAGCGCATCACCCCCGACGACATCCTCACCGCCGTCTGCGTGGCCTACGGCATCGAGCGCGAGCAGCTGGCGCGCTTCACCCACAACGCCCGGATCACCTGCGTCTTTGCGCGCGCGCGCCGGGCCGCGTTCTGGTGGCTGACGAAGGGCTACGGCCTCGCCCACGCGGACGCCCTGCCCCTGTGCGGGTTCAGCGGCGCGCAGCGCGGTGCGCAGACGGTCGGACTGTTGGCCGACTACGAAAGCTGGCTGCGGATCGGTCGGCAGTCGGGGGCGGGGGATCGCTACGGGACGATCGTGCGGCATCGGCGGATTGCCGACCTGGTGCAGGCGCGGCTGGATGAGCTGGAGATGCGGACGGTTGCGACGGTCGCGCAGGTGCGCGCGAGTGCCGGAGGGTCGGGCGTCTGGAAGGTGGCCGCCGGCGAGGGACCGGGGTACTAACACTCACCCCCCGGCGGGTGTCGGGGATTCTGCGAAAGGACGCTCCCGGTTACGAGACGAAGGCAGGACCCCGCTCCGCTCCGAGGGCGGGGCTTGTCCGTTGTTTTGACTATTCAATCGCCAGTGTTCATCGGCGAGAGCGAGGATTCAGGCGGACAGGATGTCCGAGGGATTGACCAATTTCATGGCGATGCGAACATGGTCAGATGGAGCGCTGGAGGAAGGCCCGTAGCCGCGACTCGCTGAAGTCGCGCGTCAGCCCGTAGCCGAGGACCAGGTACCAGCCGTCGCCCTTGCGATCCCGACGCTCCAGAATCGGGAGATGCAGCTGCAGCCAGGTCGCGAGGCTGACGCCCTCCTTGCCGGGCGGTCCGAACAGCGCCTCGATCTCGGCGTCGGTGGGATTCCGGAGCCGGAAGCTGACGCCATCGGCACGGGTGTAGACGGTGTTGAGCTTGATCTTCGTGGGGGGGCTCAGATGGCAGTGTGGGCCTCGAATGCCGCCAGCCACGCGGCGCGGGGGATGAACAATGCGGTCTGCGCGTCTTGCGGCCAGTGCCACCAGCCGCCGCTCTTCTCGCTCAGGCGGAGGAGTTTGGCGCGCTCCCAGTCCTCGAGATGGAGATAGTCGTCGGTCCGGCGGTCCGGGTACAGGAGGAACGTCCAGAGGTCGTATTCGAGGCCGTTGATCCAGCGCGCCGCCCACGCCCGCTCGCTGATGCGGCTCATCAGGTCGCGGAGGGCTTCGGCGTGGTCGGGATCGAGGGCGCGCGCGAGGGCGACGGCGTAGGGGGTGGGATCGTCTCGCACTAGCACAGACGGATTAGTACCCTCCCAGTGATGCCCGGGAGCAATCGGGCCGTGATCGGATCCGGCAGGACCTGACAGATTTGTCGGGCTCCCCGCGTAGGTCCGCGCCAATTCGGATCGTGGCCGGTCGGGATGGCGCTGGCAAGCGTGATCGAGGGAATCCATCATCGTCAGCTTGCAATTGAGGCTGCGAGCCTTCGCGATGGCGTCTCCAAGGGTCTCCCAGTGCTGCACGGTGAAGTCGGACCCGGGGGACGCGGGCAGCCAGCGGCACAGGGTGTCGGTCATCCCCCAGCCCTCTTGCGCTTCGGGGTGCTGGTGGACGGTGTAGCGCCCTCCCCATTCTTCGAAGTTGGCGAAGGCGATGGCGATGATCGGCGCATCGGGCTCGTCACGCATCCGGGGGTCATCTTCGCAGTGGGAGAGGCGGTAGACATCGCTCACGCGGCACGCTCCAGGAACGCGCGGAGCGCCGGGCTCGGCACCAGCAGCGCGTCAGTGAATTGGATCAGAAGGGGTTCCAGCACCGACCCGGTCAGGGAGCCAGTCGCCAGAATTGAGGAGATATCCGTTTCGGCCCGGCCCGCCGTGGCCAGCGCGACCAGATAATTCCACGGTTCGCCCCACTCAGGGGATAGCACCCCATGCGCGTAGGCGGGGTTCCAACCCATCCAATGCAGGAGCTTTCCTTGCTCCTCGGGTGTCGCGTTGCGGAACATCGTCGGCGCGGTCTGCGCGAACCGGAGCAGCCGGGCGCCATCGTCGAGGTAGCCCTTGTCCGCGGCCTGGTACGCCGCGAGGCGCTCCTGGGCGGTCGCCAGCTTCACCTTCGTCTCGGCAGCGAGGACGTCGTACTGGTCGCCATCGATGCGGAGATCCAGCCGGTCCTCGTAGAGGACATGCAGGCGCCCCTCACACCGCCGGACATCGAGGGCGAGGCGCGCGGTCTGCTGCGCGACCTCCTTGCGCTCGACCGCGTGGCTGTCTTTCATGCCGTCGAGGACCTTGTCGAGCACCCACTGCGGGAACGTCAGCTGCTCCAGGCACGTCGCGAACGCCTCGGATAGGGCCTCGCGCCGGACGTAGGGCTCGCTGCATTTCCCCCGGGATTCGGAGCAGTGGTAGTACTCGTAGTCGCCCCGGCCATGGCGTCCGGCTTTGCGGGAGCCGACCAGCAGCGTGCCGTGATGCCCGCAGCGGATCAGCCCGGAGAAGGCGAACGCATGCGTCTGGCGGGTCTGACCGCCGCGGCGATGGACCTGCAGCGCGCCCTGGACCGCGTCGTAGGTGGTCGCGCTCACGATCGGGACATGCCGCCCCAGATGGCGCTCGCCCCCCCACGCGACGTCGCCCATGTAGACGGGGTTCGTCAGGATGCGGTGGATGCTTGAGCGGGACAGCGCGAGGCCGGAGTGGTAGCACAAGCCGAGTCGCTTGCAGAACGCCGTCGCCGTTTCCAAGGTGAGTTCGCCCCGCGCGAAGGCCTCGTAGAGCTCCCGGACCAGTCGCGCGCGCGCGGGATCCGGGGCGATGACCCGGCGACCGGCTTCGACGACATTGCTGTAGCCGAGGGGCGCCTTCGACGGCCAGTAGCCCTGCCGCGCCTTTTCGAGCATCCCCTTCTTGGATTCGACGCTGAGGTTGTCGATGTAGCGCCGGGCGAGGAGCGCCTGAATGCCGTAGACGAACTTATCGTCGTGATGGGAGTCGGGGCCGAGGACCTTCCCCTCGCGCACCAGGTGGACATTCACGGTGGCCAGCAGCGCATCGATCTTGACGTAGGCCTTGAGCCCCCGGTGGAGCCGGTCGGTCTTCTCGACCAGGAGCGCCTTGCAGGTCTTCGACTTTGCGAGGAACGCCAACATGGCCTCGAAGGCGGGGCGGCGATGTTCCTCCTTCGCCGACTCCGCTTCGATGAAGTCGCGGACGATGGTGAGCTCGCGGGTGCGGGCGTAGTCGCGGAGCAGGCGCAGCTGGGCATCGATGGAGAAGCCCTCGTCGGCCTGACGATCGCTGGAGACGCGGGCGTAGAGGACGGCGTCAGGCATGGGCGGGATCCTTCGGGCAAATGCGATGGCCATGTGGGCAGTCGGAATTGTTGAGATCCACGCCGTCACAGTGGATGTATTCCGCGCCGCATTTTTCGCACTCGTAAGGCCCGTACTGCGCGTACCAGCGACAGGGATTCTCAGCGTCCCGCCGCTTCTGCTCTTCGGCGGGAGTTGGCCAGCGTGACTCGATCGCCAATGCCCGATCATGCGCCGCCCGATAGGCCTCCGCCGCCGTGGCGAGCAGCTGCAGCGCCGTCGTCCGGTCCGGGCAGTCGAGCGCGGCATGGAGCGTCGCCTCGAATTCGTCGGGGGTCATCAGGGGCTTAGCCACGGCGATCCAGCTCCTCATCGGTCGGGTAGGTGTAGGGCGTCGGCGTCGGCGCGGGCTGGCCCTCGGCCCAGGCCTCCAGGCACCGGAAGAAGCCGTCCATCCGCGCAGTGTTCCGGCGGCTGGCGAGCGACGCGACCAGGGCGTCGGCCAGCGGCAGACACGCCTCTGGGATCGCACTCGTGTCGGGCTCGACGGGCAGGTCGACGGGCAGGATCCGCGCCTCGGGGATGATGGCATTTTTTGGCGAGGTCACTGAAGGACCGCCGCTCCGGCTGGGGCGAAGAAGCCGTCCAGCCATTCCGTCGTGAGCGGGAGCACTGGCGTCCCGAAGCGGTAGACCGGCAACCCCAATTCCCACGCGATGCGGACCTCGGTCACCGCGCCACGCGAGATCTCCCAGCCGTGGAGCACGACGACGCCCTCGACCTGCAGGAGCGCGTGAATGTCCATCCGCAGGACGGTGGCTCGCGAGAGCGTGACCGCATCTGGGGTGTCGCCGAAGAATTCCGCGGGGCTCAACACGACATAGCCCGCACTCCGGAGGATCCCAGCGCAGCGGTGGAATTCCGGGAAGTTGAACTGGGGGTAGCCTGACATCGGGCCGGAGAGGTAGATGATCATGCCGCCACCGCCTGTCGCGCGCCCACGGCCCGCCAGATCGCCTCCGACACCCCCGCCGGGAGCGACCGCAGGAGCGCCAGGTAGTCGGGCGCTGCCGCCGGACCCCGCATCGGCGCAGGGCGCGGCGCGTTTTCACCGACTAGGAGGGAACGTGAGGTGGTTGGGGGAGGAGTCTGAGGTTTCTCCTGAGAGTAATTACGCTCCCTCTGAGTCGGTGAATTTCCTCCCCTCCGCGGCGACCGGCGCTCGTACAGGCGTCGCCCGAAGTCCCCGACCGCCCGCAGGCCCCGGGTCACGATCGGCACCACCTGCGCGACCAGCCGCCCGGTCAGCGCCAGAAACCAGTCCGGGCGCGCGAGCTCCGTCGCCCAGCGCGCGAGCACGTCGGGCACCAGCGAGCGGTAGACGTTGCATCGGCGCTGCCCAGTGGGGAGGCCGTAGCCCGAGGTCCAGGTGAGGAGCCCGGCGGCGTGGGCAGCTTTGAGCAGCTGCCGGAGCCCGTAGTCGGTCACCCGGCGGCCGAGCAGGTCCCCGACCCAGGCGCGGAGATCCTCGTAGGTGGCGTAGCGCTGCCGCCCGGCCCCCTTGAAGACAGAGGCATCCAACGCGACCAGGAGCGCGCCGAGCCCCTCCTGCAGGCGGCCGGGGAGGCCGAGGGCATGGAGGTAGCGCGCCACCAGCTGGGCGTCGGTGTAGCCGGTGCGGGGATCGTCGGGGCGGAAGGTCACGAAATTCGACCGGAAGGAACGATGGGACTGTGGCACCATTGAGGAGCCCCTTTCGGGTCCCCGGCGCGCTCGGTTCTCAGGCCTTGTGGCGCGCCGGGTGTCGTACTAATACGAAGCGATGGGCAGCGAATCTAGTGGGCGGTGAAGTTGAGGGGGGCGGTTTTTGCCGGAGACGGTTCCGGCTGCAATTCCCCGTAGGTGTAGCGATCGACGACCTCGCCCAGGTGGGAAATCGCGTCGACCTCCAGCGCCAGCTCCAGGTCGATCAGGAGGCGATGCGTGCGCCCGTCGTCCTTCGGCTTCGAATGCAGCTGGCGCGTGAGGCACTGCCCGCGGACCCGCAGCTCATCACCGTTGCGCGCGCGGAAGATCACGTCGACATCGAGCAGCCCTTTCCCGCAGAGATTGACCTTCAGCTCATCAGTCTCGGCCTCGCGCTTCAGCGTGTCCGGGATCCGGAGCGTCGTACTGCGGGCCTTCAGCTCGGCCTCCATCGCCTTGCTCGCAGCCTTGATGCCGCCGAGGGTGGTCTCGACGACCTTGCCCCCGGCGCTGATCGTGGTCTTGATGTCGTCGTCGGGATCGCGGTCGCGTTGGCGTTCAGTCGCCATCAGGGATTCCTCCGTGAGTCGGGTAGGGTGGGGGTGTCTGGCGGGGGCCAGCCGATTAGTAGCCGTGCCACCTCTCGACATGGCCGTCTGCGAAAAGGCTCCAGGTGACCTCGCGCCCGCGCTCCTCGCTGTGGAGGAAGATGCCGCCGGACGTCCGGTTGACCTGACGCGGGCCCCCGCACAGCGCGAAGAGGCGCTGGCCTACCGCTGACGGGGTCGGCAGAAGGTCGTCTCCGGAGACGTCGACCCAGGCCGCGTCGGCGCTGTTGCGCCCGCAGCCGTCGAGTAGAAAGTCGATGCGCCAGCCGCCAAAGAGCGAGGGCTCGAGCGGACGCACGCGGAAGGCTGGGACGAAGGCCCCCATGAAGCGCGGGCCGAAGCCGATCGGCGTCCCATCGAGGGGCAGCGCGGCGGGGGCGAGGGGTTTTGAATTGGCGAGGGTCGGGGTCATCCCGTCACCTCCGCGAACAGCTCGAATTGCTCGGCGTCCTGCCTACACGCCGACGGCCCGGCCGGGCACGTCCCATACCAGTCGAGTTCGGCCAGCGCTTTGCGATCACGCTCGGCATGGAGGTTGCACCCATGCCCCGAGGGGCGTCGGCACCGCACGCCGATCGCGGCGTGGCAGGTCGGGCAAACGACTTCGAGGGCGGGATCGCGTGGCCAGGTCTGCCCGCAGGCGGCACAGGTGACGTCGCTCATCCCGTCACCTCGCCTTCGTCGTCGCGCTCGACACTGGCGCAGTCGTCGCAGACATGGCTCCACTGATCGGCGTTGCCGGGGTCGGTGGTGCGCTGCCGGTTCAGGAGCAGGACCCCGCAGTGGTCGCAGCGGTCGTTCCCGTAGGGGCGGTAGCGGGCCGGGTCGCGTGGGGGCGCAAGCATCGCGCCGAATTCGAGTTGCACGTCGCTCATGCCGCCACCGCTTTCTGCGCCCGGGCCTGTGCCACGACGCCGCCCCCCGCGACGGTCAGCACCATCGACCGCGCGATCTGCGGGGTCAGCGTCAGCGCGCCCTTGTGGACCAGCGCGAGGGCGAGGTGGCGCGCGCCCCCCAGGCTGCAATCGAAGGCGATGGCGAGCTCGCGCAGGCTGGGGCTGTAGTGCTGCGTCGCGCGGTAGTCGGCGATCCAGCACAGGACGTCGAGCTGGTGGGCCGTGAGATCGAGGGCGTTCATGGGGTCACCGCCGGACCGACCGGGATCCCCGCCGCCCGCGCCATCGCGAGGAGCGCGGCAAACCCCGGATGCGTACTGGGCAGGTGCAGCGCCGGGGTGCCATCGACGACCAGGGTCAGCTCCTGGCGTTCGCGCTCCCGCTCGGCCAGCTCGATGCAGACCGGATGCCCGCTGGGGAGCAGCGCCGCCGCCCGCTCCGGATCCCCGACCGCGCGCCAGCCCGCGATCGTCAGGACGTAGCCCGACTGGATCCGGAAGCTGGCCTGCGGATCGCGCTGGAGGTAGCCGCCGATCTGCAGTTGGCCGATCGCCACGCTGTAGGCCTGCGCGGAGAACCCGCTCTCGGCTTTCAGGGCGGCGCCGCGCGGGGCGTCATTGCGCCGATTCGCGGCGGCGATCAAGTGCAGCAGGGTCGTGGCCTCGGGTGACAGGCTCGGTGGCGCGTGGTTCATCGCATCGGCCCCCAGGTCTTGAAGAACAGCCGGGGATTGAGAAACAGCACGACGTCGCACCCGGGCATCGGCTGCGCCGGGAGGACCGCCACGACATCGCGCATGGGGAGGACCGGCAGCGGCGGGGCCAGCGGGGTCGGGGCGGGCGTGGGGGCTGCGGTGAAGTCACCCGGCACCCAGGGACCGGCGGCGCGGGCGAGGTCGAGGAATCCGCGCCACTGATTGCGGAAGCGCGGATCCGCTTCGATGCCCGCGATGCTCGCGACGGCATAGGCCACCGTGCTGTGATGGGTGACCCCGATCACGCGGGCGGATTCGGACTGCGACAGCCCCACGGTCTGGTGCAGGAAGACCATGCAGAACTTCCGCGCGAGGACTTCGCGCTGGGTCCGACAGGGGACCAGGATCAGCGACGGGTCGGCGCCCGTCATGCGACACGCGAGGGCGATGAGCTGGTGCAGTTTGGGAGTCATCGGGTCAACACTCCTTCACGTTCACGCGCTTCACGAGCCAACAGACGGTCGCGGAACAATTCCGCCACGGCCTGCGATTCGCAGAACAAAAAGACATCGCGGGGGGCGCGGGGATCGACCCGGCGCATGGGATTCGGGCAGCGGAGTTGGAGGTAGTCCCCGTCCGCATCGCGCTCGGAGAGGACCCACAAGGGAGCGGCGCCCGGAGGCACTGACAGAATGTCGAAGCGATCCCGGTTCCCGTCGTGGACCAGGACGTAGACCTTGGTCTCGGACGCCAGGGCCACGGGGTCGGTGGGCTGGATCAGGAACCGGGGCGGGGTCATCGCGCCACCTCGGGATACTGATCCCAGGTCCGTCCGTCGAGGAGGCGACCGGCGTTGTGCTTCCCGACCCGCTGCATGGCTGCCCAGCCCTCTGCGGCGCGCTGCTCAGCAAGGTCGCCCAGGAATCCGCCGGCAACATCGCCAGTGACCGGATCGATGCAGAGTTGTGGGGGCTTTCCGACCGGCCCGAGGCCATGCCAAGCGCCGTCCGGGCAGGGGCTGTGCTCCCCCCACTGCTTAAACAGGAACGGGACGCCCGCATCGACACACTGGTCCCGGAGCGACCGCGCCCACTGAGGATGCATCGGGCGGGAGCCGGGACCGGACTCGCCGCCGACGATGACCCAGTCGATGCGCGGCAGATGTCCGTGATTGCGATGCCCGCACTGCCCAGGCACGGAGGGGATGAGCGTGTTGACGCCGGTAAAGCTCAGGTCGCAGTCGGGAATGTCGCGGAACATGATCGTCAGGTTCACCGGCCCCAGTAGCGGCTCGCACGACAGCCAGCGAATCGCCGCTGGCGTTGCGAGGAGTTGCGGGATCCGTTCGTCGGCGAAGTGCTGATTCTCGACCGACACGCCGAGCCAGACGTTGGGGAGGGGCAGCGTGGCGTACCCCGGGAACGCCTCTTCGGATTCGGCGGTCGTCCCGAAGTGGTCGTAGTAGAAGGTTTCGTGCAGCGACTCGACGCGGCCGAGAAACGTCGGATCGCTCAGCACCGCGCGCATCCGGTCCGCGCGCTTCGTGAGGAGCTGGAACGTGAGCCGCTTCGCCAGCGCCATAATGGCGAAGACCTTGGCGATGAACTCAACAGGCACGTCTTGGTGGAACAGGTCGCTCATCGAATTCACGAAGACCAGGCGCGACTTCCGCCAGCGGAGCGGCTCGCGCAGCGCCGCGTCGTCGAGGTTGATGCGGCCGGACCAGCGCAACGCGCCCCTGGCATCCTTCGTGACCGTCCCCGCGTACTTCGGGGTCCCCATGCCCTGCTGACGATTCGCCATGCGGACCGCGTAGCAGTTCGCGCAGCCGGGGCTAATCTCGGTGCAGCCCGCGAGGGGATTCCAAGTGGTCTCGGTCCATTCGATGGCGCTGTTCTGACTCATCGCTTGGGAGCTCCTTCGGTTTTGGCGAGGCGGCGTTCCAGGACGCCGATCTTTGTCTTGCACTCGGTCAATTCGTCGTGGAGATTGGCGAGTGCCAGTTCCCGGCGCTTCATCCGGGCCTTGGCGGTCGCCGCCGCCCGGCGGTTGTTCTCGCTGCGCTGGTAGTGCGCGAGCGCGCGGGCCTCCGCCTCGGCGACGGTCAGCGACAGCGCATCGAAGAGGGCGCGCTGCTCCGCATCGAGGGAGCGATAGATCGCCAGCGCCGTCGCGATCGCCAGAGACATCGGGGTCTACTCCTGGGGCAGGGCGGTCGCAAAGCTGAGGATCTGCACGCCATCGAGGCCGACGAAGGTGCGGATCGTCATCGGGCACGTGGCGGGCGGCAGGGCGTTGATGCGCGCCTGAATCGCCAGCGTCGTCGCGAGGACGTCGGGGAGGCCCGCGCCGAGGTCCGGGACGTACACCTCGCGGAAGTCCTGGGCGAAGGCGAGGTACTCCGCCGTGAGGCAGTCGCCTTCGAGGGTGTGCGTGAGGGTCAGGACCAGGGTGTCGTCTGGTTCCGGGCCGAGGCCGATCCGGTGGGCGAAGTCGCAGCCGGTGTTCGTCAGCGTCGCGCCGGCGAGGGCGAGGACGATGGCGAGGATGGAGAGGGCGGTGAGCAGCGTCTTGGTGAGGCCGTCGAGGGGCGGCGTCTGCTCGGGGAGGGGGTCGAGGGACATGGGGGGCGAATCCTTTCGCGGGGAAAATGTCTTCACGTGATGCGTTAAGAGAATTCGTGGGCGGTGGTCTTCCCTGGTGCGCCTACAAGAGCCCTGTCACGGCCACGCACCCGCGAGCTTTCCGGTCACCGGCCGGTCTCGCGACGGGCATGGGGGGACGCTCCTTTCGTCACTGCAGGCGAGGCAAGTCGCCCGTCGGCCCGTCCCCCCAGGACCCAACTCAGGGGAACGGGCCAACGCGCGACTACAGCCCGGTATCCGACGGATCGCCGGTCGGCGCGTGGAGGCCGGGGACCTCGAGTAGCTCGGTGGCCTGGGCGAGGGCTGCCGGATCGATCTCGGTCACTCCCCGGTGCGGCGCAGCAGCGCGCAGGTCCGTGACTGCACGCGCCATCGCCGCCTTGAACACCTGCGGAAACAGGTCCTCGCAACAGGGGTGACAGAGCGGCTCCGGGGGATCCCCGCCGAACAGCACGGTCTCGGGGGTCAGATCGACCCCGCAGAATTCGCAGCACAGCTCGCGGAGCCCGCAGGCTTCGAGGAGGGTGTTCACGCCCAGGGCCATCACTCCACCTCCGCGAGGGCGGGGGGATTGCAGCCGGTCGACCAGTCGGCGAACCAGGCGAGCAGCGCGTCTTCGTCGGCCGGGACCGCCTCGCCGGGGTACATCAACTGGTAGCTCTGACTGGCGACGGTGAGGGCGTTGTAGCGGCGCTCGCGGGCGAGGGTGTCGGCCAGCAGGGGGACGCAGCCGTGCTCCAGGATGAGGCAGAGCAGGACGCCGAGGGTGAGGAATTTCAAGAGCCTTCACCCCCTGGCGTGCCGATGGGGGTGACGGCTGTGGCGGAATAGCCAGAGCCGGGCGTCACCTTCCAGAGATGCTCGAAGTGCGAGTAAGTCTCACTAGCTTTCGGCTTCTCCAGTGCCCACCCCATCTCGATGCGCTTCAACCGCGAGAGCTCGGTGAGCTCGGCGGCAATCGCGACCAGGGCGTAGACCGCCGCGGCCCCCAGCGAGCAGGCTTGCTTGATGGCGCTGTTGCTCGCCAAGCCTGCGGCGTTGCTGTTCGCGATGGCGAGATCCAGGTATCGCTGCATCGGTCGGCATCCTTTCCGGCTACCCCGGGGTCGTCAGACGGACCGACCCCGGGGTGCTCTCTCGCTCACGTCTCGCTCAATGGAGGCGAAGGAAGTGATGCGGGGCCCGGTGCAAGGCAGGCCCCGCGGCTCCGACGCCCATCGCCCAGGCGCGTCGGAGGGGAGGTGTTAGGCGGCGACCGTCTCGACCACGCCGCGATCCTCGATCGTCAGCACCTGGCTGGCGGTGAGGGGCGCTTGCGGGACCTTCTCGATCAACAGCTGGAAGTCGTACTCCTGCGCGACCTGGTACAGCGCGGCTTCGCTCTCGGCATCGAGGAGCGATCCATCGCGGATGCACATCAGGCCCAGGTGCGGGTTGAGCGCCATGCCGAGGGCGGCACTGACGCGGATCTGCTGCGCCTTCGACGCCTGGGACAGCGGGGCGTTTTGCCACCGGAGGCCGGCCTCATCGAAGGACAACTCGGGGAGGGGGAAGGTGGTGGCCTCGAGCGCGGCTTGCCCGGCGGCAAGGTGGGCCTTGTAGGCCGTATCGCAGTCTTGCCAGGCGGCGAGCGCGGCAGTGGCGACCGCCCAGGCGGCTTCGCTTTTGCGGTTCGCTTCGTGCTGCGCGTTGATCACCGACGCCTCAGACAGCTGCGCCTGCAGGGTCGCGATGACGGTCGCATCGGGGGGCGTGGGCGCGCTGGCCAGGTGGGTCGCCAGTGCCGCGTCGAGCTCGAGGAGCTGCGCCTGGAGGGTGGCGATCCGCTGCTGCAGCTGGGCGATCCCTTCCGCTTGGCGATCGCGCTCCGTCGCCCAGGCCTTGCAGACTGCCTCCGCGCGGGTCAAGGCCTGCAGCTCCGCAAACGTCGCGGCGGTGTCGACCTCGGAGGCCGCGTCGGGGAAGGTCTCGATGTCCTCGGCGATGGTGCGGGTGGCATCCCGCTCGCGACCCGCGACCGTCCGTGCGTCGTACAACTGCTGCTTTTCGACCTCCCACTGATCGAGATCGAAGTCGCCCGCGAGGTGTCGCCGGACCTCGGCCAATTGCTTCGGGGCCGGGAGCCGGAAGAACGCCAGGGGGTCGAAGCTGGTGAGCTGGATCAGGTCCTTGAAGGTGGTGATCGAGATCGGGTGCCCGAGGGCATTCTTGATCTTCGGCTCCTTCACGAGGACCTTGGAGGGATCCTGCCGATCCCGCTCGACCCGGAGCTCGATGGTGGTGCCGTCGGTCAGCTCGCCTTTGATGTAGCCATTGACATCGCCGGGGGCGAGCGGCTCATCGGGGATGAATTCCTTCTTCGCCTTGCCGCCGAGGAGCATTTCGACCAGGCACAGAATCCGGGTCTTGCCTTCGCCGTTCTTCCCGAGCAGGACCGTGACCGGATGGCCCGTGAAGTCGATGGCGATCTCGCGAAGTCCCAGGATGTGCTGCGACTCCAGGTACGCCAGGTGGATCTTCGGATTAGAAGTCGCGGCCATGGCTCACCCCATTCGCGACCGCGGCTTCGGCGGGGCTGACCCGCCCACAGTGGAAGAGGAAGTCCTCCACCTCGCCCGTCGTCCAGTAGAGCGCGTCGGGCTTGACCCAGGCGGCGTAGTGCTGCCGGAGCTGGGGGGCGATGACCGGGTGCGCCTCCAGGGCATCCCAGAGCGCCCCGTCGTTGGGGAGGCCGGACATCTTGGCGAGCGCGGAGCGCAGGAGCAGGTAGGCGGGCGGGAGGTTGTCTTTGTTGACCGCATTGGTCAGCCACCGGGCAATCTGCCAGAGCGCAGGCGGCGGGGGTGTCGGTCCGCCGTGGAGGACCTCGCCCGTGACCTCATCGATGACGGGATCCGGGGCGTCGGTGTGGATTGGCGGCTGCGGCGACTCGACGACCGCGCCGGGGATCACCTGCGCGCGATTGGCGTTGCTGAGGCGCTCCGGGGGCACCAGGTCGTCGTAGGCGGCGTCGGGGGGATTCAGGACGCTCGACGCCGCGGCGAATTCCGGGAGGGCGGCGCGCTCGACCATGCCGGGCAGCACCTTCCCGGGCTCGTCATCGAGCACGACGTTGTAAGAGTGCATGTTCATCCCGTTGGAGCTCTTGCGATCGGCGACGCGCTTGACGAAGTACCGGTCACCCGCGAGCGGCCGACGGACATCCAACCAGGATTCGAGATCGAAGCAGGAACAGAAGAACATCACGGCCGCGCCGACCGCGAGCTCGGGGACATTGGTCTCGACCACGACGCCGAGGACGACGCGGGAGGTCTCGCGGTCGCTCCGATACTTGGCCTTCCACTCGTCAGAATTCTTGACAGTGCCGACTTGCTGGAAGTCGAAGATGACCCACTGCCCGACGGCCGGGCTCCAGAGGGTTTCGATGTGCTGATCGGCGTCTTTCAGGTGGGCGGGGATCGCCATGGGAGTCACGCTCCAGGAAGTGTTGAAATGGGGTACGAGACAGTCACAAGAGAGAGGGGCTACCAGCGGCCCTGGCTGGGGGTCCACTGGTCATAGCGACCCGCACGGTCGAGCGCGTCCGTGCGGGCCTCCTCGGCGCCGCGGTCGTACGCGGGGGCCTGGTCGAGCCAGTCGGCCGGCAGCGGCGCGCCCTTGAGGGGGTCGATGGGCGGGAGATCGCGGCGCGCCGGGATGCTCGGATCGCCCAGCGCGAAGGCCGTCGCCTCCTGCAGGGCCGCGATGAGGGCCCCGGCCAGCCCGACGGTGAGGGGGAGGTCGAGGTGGAAGTGGCCGTACATCGGCAATTCCAGATCGATCGCGAGGGTGAGGTGGGACTGCTCCGGGGTGCGGGTGTGCGGCTCCGGGGCGATGAGCTGCAGGGACACGCCCTGGCGTTGGGGCAGGAAGCGGTTGAAGGCGGTCATGGGTTACACCACCGCCAGATCGGTGCCCGCGACCTGTTGGCCGTAGGTCCGCGCCACGGTCTCGGGGAGATCGGCAGCCAGGAGCGGGGAGCCGCCCATCCACTGCCGGTCGTCGCGCAGGTAGGTCGCGAGCGCCTCCAGGGCGGCGGCCAGCGCGCGGCGGTAGGCCGAGAACACGGGCGTCCGCCAGCTGTGCGCGAGGCACTCCTCGGCGGTCACGTCGGTGTCGGCGATGGGCGTGAATTCGCGATCCAGCTGCTCGCAGAGCACCATGGGCAGCGCCTCGGGGGGCGCCACCGGCTGCGAGCGCAGCGTGTCGAGGGCGTTGAGGGTCGACTCGAGGAGGGCGTTGAAGGGGGACTTCGGCAGGAACGCGAGAATCTCAGCGGGGGTTCGGGGTGTCCGAGCCATCGTGCAATCTCCGGGAAGCGGAGGGCCGCGCTATCATCGCGCTGGACGCCTCCGGGCGATCCACCCGGCCTGTCCTCCCTGCATCCGCCAAGATCGAGGGGAGGGCGGGCCGCTTGCATTGGTGGTGAGGTGTCGGCGGCTGGACCGTTGTTCCCACTCCGCCGCCGACAGGAGGGAGATTAACAGATAGCTATAAGGCCCGCAAGGCTCTAAAAGAAAAAAGCGATAGATTCTTTGAAGCGGTACAGGACAACTTTGGCATACGCCGCGTAAGATGGGGAATGGCGACTTGAATTGCCGCAAGCTACGCTATGGAGGTCACGCAGGGATGCTGACGACCGCGACCAACATGCCGAAGCCCGCCCGATCACCGCTGCCTGCGGACATGCGTGAAGAGATCATCCGGCGCGCCCGTGATGACAACTGGTCGTATAGCGCGCTTGCGCGATGGGCGAATGCGGAGCTGCGACGACGGCTGATCAAGACCGCGGAGGGGGAGATATTTCAGATTCTCCCGGCGACCATCAGCTACATCTGCCGTAAGGCGGGGCTTCCCTTGCGCGAGAGCGTCATTAGCTTCCGCGTCGTGGGCGAGGACGACGATAGCGTTAAGCATGGAAAGCAGCCACCGACCGACCCGAACGACACGGGCGAGTACGGGGCCTGAGCCCAGTAGGAAGCATTCGATGGAGGGATACGACAAGCATGGCGCCTTATTTTGCCGCACTCGGCTTTTTGACGCTGATTCCATGGGGGTGCGCCGCGTCTGGCGCGACGGAAGGGGCGAACGTTTCCGATGGAGCTTCGATCTTTCTCTGCGCGCAGGCGTGGTGGCTGCTCGCGATTGTGACCGGCTGGCGCGACCGATGGGCGAAGCAGCAGTCGGCTGATCGAGGTGAGCCTTAAGCGATGGGATGGCACTTTCTGCCGCATCGATCACCGTTCATGCGTAGGAGGATTCCGCCATGCGATCGCCACAATGGCTGATGCTCGGAGCGTTCCTGGTCATCGGCGCAACTGCCGGGATCGTGCAATGGGGCCGCGCCAAAGCGGAGGCGCCGGTCGCGCAGGCGCAGCGGGCGGCCAGGCAGTACGTCATCGATCACGCGCGCGACCCCGCCACGGTGACCATCGAATCCGTGGGGGAGCCCGATACCACCCAGCGGATCGCGGTGCGCTATCGGGCGCAAAACACCGCCGGCGGGTACCAGCGCTGGGTCATCTTTGTCCGATTCGATGAAGCGTGGGCCATCGAGCGCGTCAGCGGGCCGTTCGCGCAAGATGGGGACTTGTAGTCACTAAACACCCGTTCCACGTGGAACATCGCATTGCGCGGTTTATAATGACCCCGTGAGTACGGACGCGCCAGACTATCGCAGCGACCCCAGCGGCCTCGCCCGGGCCCAGGCCTGGCTCGACCGCCACGGCGAGGGCTTGCCCGTCGAATACCGCCGTAACCCTGCCCTGCGGACCGCCCTGCACGACACCTTTGGGCGGCCGCTGGCGTTCTATTTCCGGGAGCGCGACGCCTACCTCGGCCGGGAGGTGACCGATGCCGCGCCGTCCACCGACGACCCCGCCGCCCTCAGCCACCCCACCTAAGCGCGGCCGTCCGCAGGCCCCAGCCCCCACACCCGCCACTGCGACGACCCGGACGCCGAAAAAGACCAGTGCCCCGAAGCGCGGGGCCTGGTGCTCGGTGTTTCTCACGGCCCTCCGCCGCACCGGGAACATCAGCACCGCCTGCGAGAAGGCGAAGATCACCCGGTCGACCGCCTACGCCTACCGTGCCGCGCACCCCGACTTCGCCCAGGACTGGGATGAGGTCCTCGAAGTGGGCATCGATGCGATTGAGGAGGCGCTGCGCGAGACCGCCCAGTTGGCCCCCCTCGGCGTCGCGGGGTCCGTCACGGCCGCGATCTTCCTCCTGAAGTGTCGGCGTCCCGAGCAGTACAACCCCCCGGAGCGTCGGGAGCATTCCGGCGTCGTCGGCGTCGCGGACATCGACCTGACCGACGACCAGGCCGCCGCCATGGTGCGCCTCGCCAGCCGCACCCTTGGATCCCACTGACCTCCGCCGTGCTGCCCTGGCCGCGGCCCGCCTCGACCCCCTCGCCTACGCCACGGGGGCGATGCCGAGCTACCTGACCCCGCCGCACATTTGCCGCTTCGCCCACGAGGTCACCACGGCGCTCCAGCAGGGCTCCGCGCGGGTGATCGTCTCGATGCCCCCCCGCCATGGCAAGAGCCTGTTCCTGTCGCGCTACCTCCTGTGCTGGCTCCTCGGGCGGCATCCCGACTGGCAATACATCCACGCGACCTACCAGGACGACTTCGCGCGCGACTTCGGCCGCGAGATCCGCAATCAGATTGCGACCCCCTTCCACCGCGCCGTCTTCCCCGGTTCCCAGCTCCGGACCGACTCGACGGCGGCCGGGCGGTTTCACACCCAGGCGGAGGGCGTCTACCACGCGGTCGGCGTCGGCGGGGCCACCACGGGCAAGGGCGCCAACGTCCTGATCATCGATGACCCGATCAAGGGCGCGGAGGAGGCCGTGAGTCCGGCCTATCGACGACGCCTCAAGAGCTGGTTCCAGACGGTCGCTTACACCCGCCTGATGCCCGACGCCTCGATCATCGTCACGCAGACGCGGTGGCACACCGACGACCTGGCCGGCTGGCTCCTCGCCGGGGGCGACGGGGAATTCGAGGAGGCCTGGACGTACCTAAACTTCCCCGCCATCGCCGAGGACCGCGACCCGTTGGGGCGGACGCCGGGCGAGGCCCTGTGGCCCGAACGGTTTCCCATCGACCGGCTCCGCAAGATCCAGGCGATGCTCGAGCGGGGCGAGGGGGAGGACGGGCAGCCCCTGCTCCTGCCGAATGCCTTCCCGGCCCTCTACCAGGGCTCGCCCATCGCGCAGGAGGGCAACCTGTTCAAGCGGGCGTGGTTCCAGTACGTGAAGGCGCTGCCGACGTTCGATCGGACGATCCAGTACTGGGACACGGCCTACAAGGCGGCCCAACTCAATGACCCCTCGGCCTGTACCACCTGGGGGATTGCCGGTGGCAAGCTGTACCTCCTCGATGTGCTCTGCCGCCGGATGGAAACCCCGGAGCTCGATGGCGTGATCGCGGCCCAATATCACCAGTGGCATCCGGATGTGATCCTCATCGAGGACAAGGCGAGCGGCCAAGGGGCGATCCAGCGGGCCCGGCGCAAGGGCCTGCCCGTCGTGGCGGACCAGCCGGAGGCGGACAAGGTGACCCGGGCCAGCGAGGTCACGGTGCTGTTCGAGTCCGGGCAGGTGGTGTTCTGGTCGGGGGCGGTCGGCCTGCCGGCCTTCGAGGCGGAGCTGCTGGCCTTCCCCTTCGGCCCCCACGATGACCAGGTGGACTCGACCTCAGGCGCGGGACGCTACTTTGCCCGGACCAAAGCGGGGCAGAGTGGGCGCGGCACCGTCAGCCTCCGCCGCCGCTAAATTTTTGTTTCAGATTGTTGTTGTGAAAATACTGAAAAGTAGCGTATGTCTAAATCATGGCACGGACGCCCATGCAGCAGTTCCTCCGGGAGACCGGCGCTCGGACGCGCGGGCTCTGGCAGGTCCTGGCCGGGAAGGCCGCTGCGGTCCCGTTGTCGCCGCGTCAGCGCGACGCCCTCTCCGACACCCGTGATCTGAAAGGCACCGAGCAGGTCCCCCTCTTCAAGGGGCTCCCCGATGCGCCCACTGGCCGCAGCGACCTGCGCGTCTACGCCACGACCGTCCCGGACTATCGGGCGGCCCTGAACAGCGTCCAAAACAAACTCCTCGGACTTGCCTGGGCCATCGTGCCGCGGGTCAGCCTCGGCGTCGACCCCGACAACCCCGGCCAGGACTTCCTCCGGCAGCAAGCCCAGGTGGAAGCCCTCCTGCGCCGCCCCTGCCCCAAGTTCCCCAGCTTCCGCCTGTTTAAGGCGCGGTGCTGGGAGGACCTGCTGGTCGAGGGCGAGTCGGCGGCCGAGATCGTCCTGACGGGGGGCCAGCCGGTCGCGCTCCTGCCGATGGCGCCGGAGTGGATCCGTCTGACTCCCTGGGGCGAGCGCGACGTGAAGCCGCCGACCCCGTTCCTCGAGCAGCATATCGGTGGGCTGCGGAAGGCGACCCTCGACTACGAGCAGGTCCTGTGGATGGCGCTGAACATGGGGCACGATCGCCGGGGCTTGGCGCCGGGCCGGGTGCTCGCCAATGTCCTGCTGGCCCTGAAGGAGCTCGACGGACTTAACCGCGAGGAGTTCAGCGGCGACGGGCGGTACGCGCGCAAAGCCCTGCTGTTGCCCAACAAGACGACGGCGAGTAGCGCGGCGGCGGCCGAGGAAGCGATCAACCAGCCGCGTGATGACTTCGATGAGATCCCGACGCTATGGGGGCACGAGTACGAAGAGGCGCAGTTGCTGTCCCTGCGCGACTCGAACAAAGACATGGAGATGCCGGCCTACCGCCGGGACCTGGTCCGCCAGGTCGCGAATGCCTACGGGCTGTCCCTCGATGAGCTGGGGTTCACGGAGGATTCCAATCGGTCGGTGAGCCAGACCCTGCGGGCGTTCGCCAATGAGCAGCTGCGCGGCCTCGCCGAGCTCGATCAGGCCACGATGGACACGCTGTGCGAGCGCTACTTCCCGCTCTGCCAGTTCGTCTACACCGACCTCGCCGCCTACGACCCGCGCGCTCAGGCGGAGCTGCGCCGGACGGAAGTCGGGCAGCCGTGGAAGACCCGCAATGAGATCCGCGCGGAGGATGGGCTCGACCCGATCGAGGAGTGGGAGGAGGAGGATCGCCGGGGCCCGGTGATCCTGCAACTGCCGCCGGCGACGGAACCGACCCCGCCGCCGACGACTACGAGCCCGGATCCCGAGGATGCCGCGCCCGAGGCGGACGCTGCGGCGCGCACCGTGCAGACCGTCGAGGCCCGCCGCGCGAAACCGAAGCCCTCCGCCGACGACTGGCACGCTGCCGAGGACCTGCTGTACCGCAAGCAGACCCGCCTGTTCGCCCAGCGCGTCGCGGGCCTGTTCGGCGCGGAGGGGGCGCAGGTCGCCGCCGCCATCGAGTCGGCCGCCGATAACGAAACCAACCTGGCGAGCCTGATGGCGAAAGTCGACACCATCGTCCGCGCGACCCCCTGGGCGGCCCAGTTGCAGCCCCTGATGCGGCGCTCGGTCAAGGCCTTCGGCGAGTTCACCGTGGAGCGGCACGAGCTCGGCATCGCCTTCAACGTCCGGGATCCGCGCCTCGAGGCCCTGCTCGCCACAAAGCCGATCAAGCTGACTGGCGAACTGCAGGCGTCCACGATTGCGGATGTCCGGCGCGTGATCGAGGAGGGGCTGGCGGACAACGTCGGCGTCCGCGAGATCGCCAAGCGCATCGAGGGGATTTACGACCCCTGGGCGAAGTTCACCGAGCGGATCAAGGGCGATGTGGTCGACCAGCCGCGCTCCATGCTGATCGCGCGCACCGAGCTTCAGCAGCTGCGGCAGACCGCGGCGTACACCAGCTTCGAGCAGGCCCCGCACATCGTCGGGACGCTCTGGCAAACGAACAGCGCGAATCCGCGTCCGACCCATGCCACCAATCACGGCGAGAAGCGGCGACTCGGTGAGACGTTCCCGAATGGCCTGCGCTATCCCGGCGACCCGGCTGGCCCCATCGACGAAATCGCGAACTGCATGTGCAGCGGGGTGCCGTTGCGCGAGGAGGACTTCCAGGATGACTAAGCGCCTCGACTTCGTCACCCCCGCACCCGTGCAATACCGCAGCCCCGTCGCCCCGACCGCCGACGTCTGGACCCCGCTCGAAGTCCCCTTCGATGAGGCCCTCGGCGAATTCGAGACCGAGCTGCGCTTCGTCCTGCCCGACGCCGATGCCGCCGTCGCCGCCGAAGCGGAGAGCGGGCCGCCGCGCCTGACCCTCGTGGTGCATGGCCGGCAATACGACAGCTACGGCACCCGCCTGACCGACGAGGCGATGCAGTCCGTCGTCACGCAGATCAACAGCGGCAATGTCGATGTCCACGACGGGCACGTGAGTTGGCACCCCGACAAGGGGCCCGAGCACTACGTCGGCCGCCTGACAAATGCCCGGATTCAGGGCGACGACGTCGTGGCCGATGTCGCGCTGCTCCCGATCGATGGTCCGAACGCCAATGTCCGCGCCGCGCGCATCGTGAAGACCCTGCGCGGCGGGGGGCGGCTGGGCAGCTCGATGGTGTTTCGCACGCTGAAGTTCATCCCGAAAACCTTTGACCGCCCCTGGGAGGGCGGTGACATTGCAGCCCTGGACCTACTCGCGGTCGACATCGTGACCGGCGCCGCCTACAAGCGCGCGCGCGGGTCGGTCCGGCTGAACTCTACCCAGGCCGCGCGGGGGTCGACCACGGTCCTCCTCCAGCGCCTGGAGTCCGACGAAGGAGAGCGAGCTATGGACCCCGAACAGATCCGCGCGTTGATCGCCGAGTCGATCAAGGCCGGACTCACGGACGCGGTCGCCCCGCTGACGCAGCGGTTGGAGGCGGTAGAAGCCGGACTCCAGGCCCGCGGCGCTGCGGCGACTGACCAGTCGCAGGCGGTGGTCGCGCAGGAGCTGGAGGGGCGCACCCTCGAGCCGGCCGCGACCACGCACATCACGATCCCCCTGACCGAGTACCGCGCGCTGGTTGCCGACGACCTGGAGCGCAAGCAGCAGACTGCCACGCGCACCGCGACTGACGATGGCGACGCCACCGCCGCTGCGACCGCCGCGGCCGAAGCGGCGCAGCGCGCCCCTGCGGAGGACATCCGCGCCACAGTGCCGACCGAATTCCGGGCCGTCACCGCACGGGCCCTCCAGGAGGTGGGCCTCGCGTAGGTGCCCTTCGGGCCTCACGCACGCCGCGCCATGCAAACGAACTTCTCCCCCATCCACGAACAGGGCATCCACGCCCCCAAAGCCAAGGCGGTCGACGCGCTGAATGCGCGCGGCGAAGCGCAGCAGTTGATGAACCTGCTGCCCGCCAAGCATTTCCTCAGTTCCCGGATGGCCGATGACCTGACCCGCGCGATCGCCGCGTCGGGGCAGGGCGACATCCGGGATGACAAGAACGCCCCCGGCGGCCCGGTGCTGACCCGCTCCGGCCATCTGGAGATCGGCCTCGACCTGACCTATGGCCGCACGACCGCGGACATCACGAAGGACCAGCGCGGCGGGATCCATGTGCAGGAGCAGTACCGGGGCGTCGACCCGGACGTGTTCTTCCATGCCGAGCGCGGGCACGAGGCGGCCCAGCAGCTGGCCATCCTGCAGCGGCAGACGTTCCATGCCGCGAACATGGGCATGGACCCCGCGCTGTACGCCGAGATCAAGGCCGGGCACATCGAGCTGCGCGCCCTGTCGGTGGCGCAGCAGAACATGTTCAGCTTCACGAGCCTGGCGGACGGCGCCGGCAACGCGATCGGCCAGGTGACCCCGGAGCTGATGGCGTTCCCGCAGTTCAGCGTCACCACGACCCCCTTCACGAATCGGCAGGCGATTGCGCTGCCGAGCGCCACCATCATCAAGACCAACGACGCCTACACCGAGGACACGACCGACCTGTTCGCGGTCGATGACCAGCTCGTGCGCCGCACGGGCATCCAGAACTCGGTCGACTACAAGGCGCGCGTCGAAGCCCTGAACCACGGCGCGGACCCCCTGCAGGAGGCGCAGCAGCTGGCCCTGCTGGCGCTCCTCCTCGACTACTCGGAAGACTTCTACGAGTCGACCTACAACGCCTCCAACGAAACCTTCCGCGGCATCCAGGAGTGGCTGCCGTCCGGGCAGGAACTCGCCATCATGGCCGCCGCCGACGGCGACGACATCGATGCGACGACCGTCAAGGAAGTCAGTCGCGCCCTCGACACGCTCTGGGGCTACAAAGACGGCATGGTGCTGGGCTTCACCTCGACCCGCACCAAGCAGACGATGAACCACCTGGCGTTCACCCAGGGCTACCACTGGACCAACGAAGAGGGCCTGCGCCTGTTCGGGGCGACGCCGGACATCTGGGAGCGCAAGGCTTACACGCGCTCGAGCGGCATCGGCATCGATGAGACGCGCGGCATGACCTCGACCTGCTCCAGCTTCTACTGGCTGGCCGTGGGCGGCGGCGGCGTGCATACCGCCGTCCTCGCGGGCCATCCCATGATCCGCGTCGTGATCGGTTCCAAGGAAGCGTCCTCGGCCGACTACGTCCGGGTCGAACTGATGGCCGCCCCGCTCCTGCGTTCGCGCACGGCCGGGGTCCGGCTGCTCGGCATCACCAACTAGGCTCCGCCCCCGGAGTCCGCCCAGGAGGGCAGCACGCATGGCGATGACAAAGGCGGAACTCGAAGCCCAGGTCAAAGCGCTGGAAGCGCAGCTCGACGACCAGGCCGCGGGTCGCCCGCCCAGCACGGGCGAGGTCACCATTCTGGTCCTCGCCCCCACGACCGAGATCCTGCGCGGCTGCAAGGTCGTCCAGGGCCTCGGCCGCACGGCGGCGGACTCCCTCGCCGCCGACTACGCCCGGACGCATCGCGGCTTTGCCGTGGTCGAGTCCGATGGCTCGGTGACCTGCAAGCGGTAACGCCCATCCCTTCCGCCTGAGAGGCAACGACCTGTGACAGCACTCGCCCGGTACACGAAATTCCTCACCTGGCTCAGCGCCGACGGCTCCCTGGAGACGCCGGAAGCGGGGTCTGTGGAGGAACGCCGGTACCGGGCGATGCTGGAAGCGGTGTCGCAGCTCCTCGAGGAGCGGACGGGCCGGGTGCTGCGGCAGCCTCTCGCCGATCGCACCACCTACCAGCGCGGCAACGGCCGCGACCTGCTGCGCCTGACCCAGGGGCCCTATGTCGGGACGCCGGGCGGCAGCGGCACCAGTCGCGCGATCACCGCCGCGGACGACACCACCCTCACCCTCACCGTGGCGGGCGATCACGTCGCTGACTACACCGTGGGGCAGACCCTCCGCATCACCGGGTCGACGGCCAACGATGGGGCGTATACGCTCCTGAGCGTAGCCCTCGACGGCAGCGACACCGCCCTGGTGCTCCTCGAAGCCCTCGCCGACGACACCGGCGACGGCGTCGTGGCGACCCTCGACACGCTGACCCAGGTGTACCTCGCCGAGACCGACATCACCGCCGAGGTGACGCTGGTCGAAGGGACGCACCTGCTCTACGCCGGGGGCCGGTTCCGGCACACCCAGCGCCTGACCCTGCTCGGCAAGCCCGGCTTCGACTGCACCGGCTGGGACACCTGGAGCGAGGCGGTCCGGTTCGGGGTGCCCGAGCGGATCGAGCACGCCATCCTCGACCAGGCGCTCGCGCAGTACAGCTTCTTCGATCGCACGACGCAGAGCCCCCTCGCCACCGAGATCGTGACCCCCGCCGGGGTGACCATCACGCGGATCCCGGCCCACGCCCTCACCGAATCCTTCAAGGCGCTCATCAGCGAGCTCCGAGGAGGGGTCGCCGATGGCTTGGGGTAGGGCCTTCGCATTTCTCGCGCAGGCGGCGGGGCACTGGCGCTTGCCGACCCTGACCGCGTCCATCAGCGACCAGTATGGGAACAGCAGCCTGACCGCGCATGGGCAGGCGCTGCTCGAGGTCGCGCGCGAGATCGGCCCCGAACATTTGAAGGCACTGGGCACCGATGTCCAGTACACGCTCCAGACCACGCACAGCCAGTACTTCGCCACTTCGCGCGGGCAGCAGGTCAACAGCCTCGTGCCGGTCTATGAGGCCCCGAGTCCGGACGTCTGGAAGGCGGGCATCGGCACCACCCTCTACTACCCGGAATACCTGCTGCACGGCACGCTCGAGCACCGCGACCTGCCGCCGGGTCTGGTGCGCTACTACCCGCCGGGGCAGCCGACCGGGCGGAACCAGCGCGGCGGCATCCGACCGATTCCCTGGCTGCGCGAAGGGTTCCTGCAGGGGGTGCAGCGGCTCATCCAGCACCTGCCCGAGGCCTTGCGGACCCGCCTTCAGCAAAAGATCCGGCAGCGGGCCGGCCAGCTCGTACAGCAGCGAAATCGAGGGTAGGCGATGGCGACCGAACAAGCCGTCATCGACGCCCTGATCGACGCCCTGGAGGCCATTGATGGCAACCCCCCGTACTCCGGCGAGTTCGACTTCAGCCCCAGCGGCGCGCACCGCAAGGTGTTCGACGGCCACCTGCCGGGGCGCGCGACGGGGAAGCAGCCCTACCTTGAACTCGTGCCGCAGACGCCGACTGCGCCGGTGCTCGACCACACGGACGGCGATGAAACCGTGTCGCTGCGGGTCGGGATCTACGGCTGGCTCGATGGCGTGGGCAAACCCGCGCGGCTCCGGACGCTGGTCGAGGACCTCCGCCGGGCGCTGTGGGCCGACCTCACGCTCAATGACACCTGCGAGCTGGTCCGCCTGGTGTCCTGGTCGCCCGTCGGAGCGATGCGCGACACCGCCGGCAAGTGCGACCTCGTGATCGTGACCTACGAACTGCAGTTTGAGCTCGGGGCGCTGACCCCGTAAAGGAGACCGACGATGGCACACGCCCCGGGCGACATTCAGGTGAAAAGCCGCATCGCGATCAAGACGGAGAGCACGCCGGGGACGGCGGTGAACTTCGGCGCGACCGACTTCCTGACCTGCGAAGGGATTCCGCAGGCGCGCGTGATCAGCGTGCCCGATGACACCGGCGGCATCGTGGGGTCCGCGTCGGGCGACCTGACCCCCGGGGCCGACGTCGTGCTCGCGGGCAAGCACTACCTGGAGTTCGCCTTCACCGCCAAGCTGCGGCGGCCGGACGCGATGGAGGGGTTGTTCATCGACCCGCTCCATGCGGCCCTGCAAGCCTGCCGCCTGGTCGGGACCGACTCCGGGGGCGGCGCGGGGATCTACGCGCCGACCTTCATCACCGCGAACTGGGATGCGAGCCACGTCACGATCGCGACGTGGATCGATAACCGCTACTGGCGCGGAGTCGCGGGCCTCGGCAATGTCGCCCTGCGCGGCGCCGCGAACAACGCCATCCTCGCCGACTTCCGGATCCTCGCCCTCTGTACCGAGACGCTGGCCGACTGGTGCGGCGACTGCTCGAATCTCGACGACCTGAATGCGTCGCACGCCTGGGTCACCGCGGCGCCGACGCCGAGCGCGAATCCGGCCCTGAAAGCCAAGGGCGCCGTCACGATCGAAGGGACCGCGCGCGCGGTACCGCAATGGGCGCTCGACATGAACAACCAGATCGTGCTGCCCGAGAAGACCGGCACCGGCTTCTGCGGCTACGACATCCCGTACTTCGGCAACGGGGTCGCGCAGGCCCCCTCGATCGGCCTGCAGTACCGCAATGTCGCCAAGTCGAGCTTCGACCCGCTGGCCCGGTTCCTGAGCGACAACGACAGCGAGGCCGGGGACGCGGTGGTCATCAACGGCAGTTCGGGGGGCCGGACGCTGGTGCTGACCGCGCCGAAGGTGATGCAGGTCGCCGCCCCGAACGAAACCTACATCGCCGGGCACGCCTACTGGCCGGCCGCTTACCGCGTCGCCAACGACGACTTCTCCCTCGAAACCGCCTAGGAGGCCTGATGCGCCCTGCGTTGATTCCGCCGGGGACCCCGTTCCCCTACACGAGCCCCCGCCCCGAACTCGCGGGCTGGCAGTTCACGCTGCAGATCCCATCACTGGTTACCCGCGACCTGATCGACGCGACCCACGTCACCAAGATCAACGAAGCGACCGCCGAATTGGCCGGCCTGGCGCCCCTCGACGCCGGCGCGACCGCTGCCGCGCGGACCGCCTGGATGGACGCGGTGCGCGACGCCAGCGCGGTCGCGACGCTGGAGCAGGACGCCGACTACCTCCTCGCCATGCTCCGCGCAGGCGTGTGGCGCGCACAAGCCCTCCTGCGGGAAGGCGGGCTGCTGGAGGCCATCGCCCCCGATGGGACGGTGCATCGGGGCCGGGACGCCGTGACCCGGCTCGCTGAGGAGAAGGGCTCGGATGCCCTGCACGATCTGGCGAATGCTATCAAAGACGCCGCGAAGCCCCTGAGCGAGGCTGAAAAAGGGGGGCCCACTGGTGGTTCTGGGCCGCAGTCCAGCACCGCACCGACAGCTGGTGTGCCGCCTGCCGACTCGCCTGTAAGCGCGACGGCAGCCCCGCCCGCTGCCGCGGACTCCACGACGGCAGCGTCCTGCGCTTCGACCTCGACGGCGCCCGCGTCACCCTCGGGGATCCCGCTCTCGCCCCCCGCACCCTCGACCCCGAGGAACGCGAGGAATGGGAGCTCGATGCCTGCCCCAGCCTGATGGCGGAGGGCACGCCCCCCTGGATCATCCGGGGGTACGGCCAGTACGTCACCGCCTGGCGGGCCGACGTGAAGACCTACGTCGCTGGAGGCCTGCAGGAGCAGCCGCCGGCGTGGATTGATCTGATGCTCACCTATGCCGGCCTGCACGAGCGCCTTGAGGCCCTGGTGCCGCCCGCGACGCCCGAAGGGAGGTAGCCACCGCCGATGCCCACCAGTGAGCAAACCGTCTATGAAATGGTGCTGCGCGCCCGCAATGAAGCGGGGGCCGTCCTCGCGAACTACGCCCAGCAGGCGCAGAGCGCCACGGCGACCATCCTCGATCAGTTCAAGCAGATCGATGCCGCCTCGGGCAAGACCTTCGCGGACTACCGGAAGGCGGTCGGCGACGCGGTGCCGGTGCTCGGGCAACTGGACCAGCAGACGACCGATTTCCTGGCGACGCTGAAGCAATTGCCACCTTCGGCCGGGATCGCCGGGCTGGCCATCGCCGGGATCGCCCTGGAGGCCAAGGCTGCGACCGCCGCCATTAAAGAGCTGGACGCTGCCTCCAGCCGCCTCGGCGTCCTGACCAACGCGGAGGGGCGACTGGGGGGGATTCGGGGCAGTACGGCGGAATTCCGCGCACTCCAGGAGCGCGCCGACAACGGCCTCACGCTCTACGAAGCGGCCCGCCTGAGTAACCAGGCGTCGACGCGCGGGCTCGACGCGCAGACGCTGCGCGAGATCGTCGAGACCGGCAATGAGGTCTCGGCCGTGCTAGGGCAGGACCTGCTCCCCACCATTGAGCAACTGAATCAGGCCGTCGGCATCGGCACCGTGCGCGCTTTTGCGGCGGCCGGGGCCAATGTCCGGGAGCTGGAACGCGATTTCGGGTCCGGGCGGCTGTCCATCGAGGAGACCCGCGAGGTGCTGCGGCGTCTGCGGGAGGACCTCGATGGCGATGGCGATAGCGTGGCGGACAGCTTCGAGTCGACCCGGAAGGCGGTCGCGGACGTCAAGAATGAGCTGGGGCAGACCTGGGCGGAGAATCCGCTGATCGTCGCCGGCGCGAAGGCCCAGGCCGCCGTGGTCGATTTCATGCGCGACAAGTACATCGACTATCTCCGGGCCGTGCGCGAGGCCTATGTCCAGATGCAGGAGTTGTTCGGTCTGCGACCGCCGAGCACCGCCGCCGAGCGCACCGCCTCTGCCGATAAAGGCCGCGTCAATGTCGGCAATGGGTACTGGTCGCAAGGCCCGGACGGAAATCGCGTCTGGGTCAGCACGGCCGCGGGCGAATCGGCGCCCGGCGCGGTCTCCGACTGGGTCTTCGTGGATGGCGAGTGGGTGCGGAATACCACGCAATACACCGGGGGCGGCGGTGGTCGCAGTGGCAGCGGCGGTGCCGGCGGCGGTGGATCCCGACGCCCGAGCGTCGCGCTCCCCGACGACTTCTCCCCGACCGCGCGCGCCCTCGCGGGGATCATCAACACGATCCGGGGCACGGTCGGCGCGAACCGTCGCGACCTGCAGGGCACCCTGGGCCGCCTCGGCGCCATCGAGCTCGACCAGCGCAACCTGACGTTCAGCGCGTCGCCGACCTACCAGCAACAGCAGCTGGCCGACCTCCTCGGGAGCCTGCCCGCGATTCCACCGCCGCCGCCGACGGCGCAGATGGAGCGGGACCTCCGGACGCGCCAGGCCCTCGAAGAAGCCTTCCAGGCCCGCGGCCTCGACATCGGCACCCGCACCGACCTGCAGGCGCGCCGCAAGCTCGACGCGAAGGGGCGCTCGGACCAGCTGCAGGACCAGCTGACGCAGGCCGGGACCTCGCTCGCCCTCGCGGCCGTCGCGGGCGATCGACAGGGCGTCGCTTCCGCAGTCGGCGCCGGGGTCAGCGCGGGCATCGAGAGCATCAAGGCCCTCGGCGATGCCGCCGGCCCCCTGGGCGCGATCGTCGGCTCCCTCGCCGCCCAGTTCCTCGGCAAGGAAATCGCGCGCCGCGAGAAGGATCCGCTGGAGATTCAGGACGTCCGGATCCGCGAGTTCGCCCCCGACCTCGAGCTCCGCCTCGCCAACCTCGTCACCGCCCAGCAGCTCGGGGCGACGAATCTCGGGGCGACCCGTGGCCTGCGCGCGGCGGCGAGTCTGGGGTAGGCGATGGCCAAACACGAAATCGTCCTGCAGGACACCGTCACCAGCGCGTCGATCACCCTGCCGCACTGCGTCCTCGTGCATCCGATCCCGCTGGACGGGGTCGCCCATCGCACCGCCGGGCGCGCGAAGCTGGTCGCGAGCGACCTCCTCGGCTTCGAAGACTGCCCCTTTAGCGCGCTCGCCCTCACGATTCGGCGGACCCTCGCGACGCCGGATCAGCTGAGCTTCCTGGAGGCGATGCGCTGCCAGCGGCATCGGTTCCAGCTGGTGATTCAGGACACCGATCTCGACCTGCGGCAGCCCTGGCCGACGCCCCGCAACTTCCAGGGGCTCATCACCACCTACTCCGAAGGGCTGACGGTCAACCGCACCGCCGAGGGGATCGACCGCTACCAGCTGACCCTGCCGGTCGATGAGGCTTTCGATGTCGCCCTCGGCGATCTGCGCTACCCCAACATCCTGCAGGTCTACCTCGATGCGACGAATAGCTACGCCTTCTCCGGCGGCACCTTTGCGGAGGTCCCCGCCGACACCCTGGTCGAGTTCACCCCGTTCTGGCGGCAATTCGCGGACACCGACTACGCCTGGACCTTCCCGGCAGGCTTCAGCAGCACGAGCGTCATCACCCAGCTGGCCGAAGTCACGACCCCGGCGACGCCGGGCACCTACGCCTGCGAGGTGACCTTCACGAATGCGAATGGCGATAGGAACACCTTCGCCTTCGACGTGGAGGTGGTCTAGCGATGGCGGCGCGGGGCTGGTACGTCCGCATCACCAATGGGGCCTACGCAGCGTCCGGGGGCACGCTGGGGCGCCGCCTGACGACGGATGCGTTCTTCTCGGCCAACCGCATTGTCGCGATCGAGCAGCAGGTGACCCAGCTCACGGTGACCTTCCACGTCAACGTGCTCACGAGCTACGACTGGCTCGGCCGCGGGGACCTGCTCGAGGGGGAGGACATTGATCCGGGCGATGCCCTGGCGCTGCCGCCGATCCCCCCGTTCGAGACGCACACCCCGGCGAGCGACCTGGTCTTCGCGCACAAAACGTCGCGCTTCAATCCCCTCCAGCCGGGGAGCCGGGTCGAGCTCTTCTGGGACGACGGCGACGGCAACGAAACCGTCTGGTCGGACATCATCGTCGAGCATCACGAGGCGGTCCCCGGCCGGCCGAACATGCTCTCGGCCATGGGGTACTGCCAGCTCCATAACTACGGCCAGGCGTTGCCGGTCGGAGCCGGGGCGAGCAGCCTCGACAACCTGCCGCCGATCGTGCTCAGCGCCGCCCGCGCGAGCTTCACCGACCAGCAGTGCTACTACAGCGCGGGCCTGAGCTACAGCCTGTTCCGCGAGCACGCCTTCTTCGGGCCGCCCTACACGAGCGACTTCTTCACGGACTTCCCAGTCACGACCGCCGACACCATCACGGCCTACGGCACGACCTCGACCGAGACCGGGGCCTATGGGGAGTCGTACCGCTACACCGACCAGATCACCACCAGCCGCCTCGACGCCGCCGACAATCCGGGGTTCCCGGGGCAGGGCTTCGTCGACATCAACGGCAACCTGGTCTTCTACAACCGCTACGCCAGCGACGGCACCAACTGGTGCTTCTTCGAGTGCTACCACGCCCAGGCGAACACCACCGAGAACGCCGACACGGGCGTCACGTTTCAGGTGGTCGAGCCCAAAGCCCTCGCGCCCGCGCGCACAGTCGTGTCGTACACCGTCCCCCTGGATGGCTCGCCGGCCAGCACGACGCGCTACTTCGACGGCGCGAAGGTGAAGCCCGAGCCGCGCTGGGGCGGCTTCATCCTGGCCGAGAAGACGGTCAACTTGGAGCCGATCAAGGCGAGCTTCGCGGTCTTCAACCAGGACGGGTCGCATGGCGCGGCGAACGACCTCGACAGCGACGGGAAGCTCACCCTCGCCGATGTCTTCCTCGCGATCGCGACCAGCCCGGCGGCCTATGGCGGCATGGGGTTGAGCACCGGCCAGGTGGTGCTGCCGGATCTGACCTACGACTTCTGGGTCGACTACGCGGCGGTCAGCGTGGCGCTCCTGCAGGGCGAGCCCGCGATGGAGGTCATCAACACCCTGATCCGGCGGGCCGGGCTGGAGCAGACGCTCGTGGTCTACCACGATGCCGACGCGGGCACGCTCGTCTTCGATGTGCAGGGGGTCGACACCGGGGCGGCGGACGCGGTCGTCGTGCCCTATGCGATCGAGGCCCCGCAGGTCGGCACGATCGCGGACGCCTACACGCAAATGCTCGGCATCGGGCAGGAGCTGGTCGAGTACAACGCCGTCGCAGCGAGCCGCTCGGTCCTGAATACGGATAGCGACATCGATGAGCTCTGGCTCTACCTGCCGCACTACACCGGCCCGGCTTCCGATCTGACGACGGACGATGGCGAGAAATCCAATCTGCCGGTCGCGACCAGCACCGACGGCTCCAGCTCCAACGTCCGCTTCCAGGCGTACTCCCGGATCAAAGCCGCGACGGCCGACGTCCACGAGCGCCTGATCCGCCACCTGACCGATGAGCGCCCGGACAGCTACGTGCAGTGGGTGAAGCTGTCGACCACCTACGGCAGCGTGGCGACCCCGTTTGCGGCCTGCTGCTTCTGGTTCAACAGCGCGGCCGACGCCGAGGAAATCTACGAGGTTGCCTACAACGCGACCGTCGGACGCAACGGCTACCTGGACGTCACCGTCGAGGGCACCAACGATCCCGCCTTCGATCCCCTGGACCCCCGCGGCACCGGCATCGATGTCCTCGCGCCGAGCGACCTGGAGTGGGTCGAGCTCGGCGGCAACCTCGCGATCCGGGCGCGCGGGGAGGAGCCCGAGAGCGTCGCGCGCCAGGGGGCCCCGCAGTTCCTGCGCGCGGCCCGGGCGGTCCGGTTTGTGTTCAAGAGCTACGCCAGCCCCACCGATGAACAGCGCTTCGGCTTCGGGGACATCCGCATCGTCACGCGCCGGGTCACGACGTTCCTCTGCAAGGCGACGGACAACGCGGCGCTCCGGACGGACCCGCACTACCTCTACGCGCCGGGCCTCTACCGGCAGCTCTACCACGCGCGGCACCGGGTCGGGCGGATCCCGCTGGGCGCCGTCGGCAAAGCGAACCTGCGCGACCTCACGCGCGCGGCGCTGGTCGCCTCCTGGCGGGGCGTGAGCACCCGGAGCTACACCGCGCTGTTTGCCGGGACCCCGAATCAGATTGCGGCGCTGCACGAGCACCCGACGCGGCCGGGCCAGACGCTCACCATCACGGGCGTGTCGCCGGGGGATACGCGGGACCTGATCGTGAATCGCGGGGAGCTGACCCTGATGGGCAGCCTGGACCCCCTGCAGCCGGTCACGCAGATCCTGCACTACGACGCCTTCGACCCGGATGAGGTGTTCTGATGAGTGGGCACCGCTACAACACGAAGGTCGGCTACGCCCCGGCGCCGCGGACCCCGCAAAGCGCCATCGAAACGATGCAGACCGTGAACCTCCGGCAGTTCGAGCCGGGGGTCGCGGTCGAACCGGGGGCGGTCGTCGTGAATTCCAGCGCGCCGGTCAGTGCGCCCGGCGCGACGGCCAGCGTCTTCACCTCGGTCTACGTCCGCGACCTCGACAGCGTCGCCGACGCCGCGCTCCTCGCCACCCTGGCGGCCGCGTCCAGCTTCACGATCGGCGGCCCCAGCTCCGGCGAGGACGTCGAGCTGGTCTATGGCACCGGCCCGGATCGGTTCCGCTGGCCGGCCGATCTGTCCGACGGCGTGACCGCGCTCAAGCTGTTCATCTTTGGGATCGGCTGGATTCTGTGGCTGCCGGGGGGCAATCCCTGGTGCTGCGAGAACAACTCGGCCAGCGACCCGGAATCCGTCCTGCTGGTGACCAAGCCCGTGGGGATGCCCCTGCAGGAGTCCGACGGCCTGAGCGTCGGGCGCATTCTCCTCGAGATCCACGGACCGCTGCTGTAGCGCGGTCGAAAGGCATAGACCCATGCATAATCCGCGCTCCGTTTCGCGCCTGAGCCTCGCGCTCTTCCTGCTGGCCCTCTGCGCGGGGACCGCGCTCGCCCAGGTCTATCAGGTGGGCGGGAAGACCGGCTACTTCAGCGCTGGGACCAACGTCAGCATCGGTGGCGGGCACCTGGGCACCAAAGCCGATCCACACCCGATCAATGCCGCCAGCTTTGCCTCGCTGGTCGTCGCCGACATCGACGACCCCTCCGCGGAGCTGAACGCGCGGACGGGCGACACGGCGAATACCGTGCTCCTGGTCTACGAGGTCGATGCCCTCGGCACGATCAACGGCTTCACGTTCTACGGGGTCGATGAGACGAACCTCACCGAGTTCATCCCCCAAGTGGTCGACAGCGGCGACGGGAAGAGCTACACCGCGATTTGCGGCCGCTACGGGATCACGCCGGAGTTCTGGCTCACCCTGAAGGTGAATCTCGACAACACCAAATTCATTGAGCTCGATACCTCCACGGACCCGGTCGTGCGCGTGACGGACGGCTCGGCGATCTCGGTCCTCGGCGGGGACCGGCTCACCTTCGGGGACACTATCTCAGGATTCCAGGTCGACCTCCTCTATACGGCGCTGACCGCAGATCGCGCGATCACGCTGCCGGATGCCGACGGCACCGTCCTGCTCGACTCGACGCCCTACGCCAACTTCCCCGCGTTCTCGGGACCGGCGCTGCTCCTCGGCTCGGATGACGGTGGCACCACGGCGGAAATCGACCTCGGGTCCACTCTAAGCATTGTCGGCACCACGTTACGTGTCGCAGCCGACTCCATCGGACCCACGCAAATCAATGAGACCTCAAACTACACCTGGACTGGCACGCATTCCTTCACCGGCGGCACGATCACGGTCCCGACGGCGACCGCTGGCGACAATGACACCAGCGCGGCCTCGACCGCCTTCGTCACGGCAGCGGTCCCCAACGCCAGCTATCGGACGCTCTTTGAGGCGGCGGGCTCGCACATCGCCGGGAAGGTGGCCGGGACCTACGGGTTCGGCGATGGCGATCCGCTGGCGGTCTCCGGGACCGGCACCCTCTACCCCCTGAAACTGTTCCGCTATGAAGCGGCCGACTATCCCA
>ERZ869929.263-NODE-263-length-35432-cov-62.741131_pt1 | contig 35432 bp, 54 predicted proteins | sample MGYA00579312_ERZ869929 | MGnify/ENA primary metagenome ERZ869929 (study PRJEB32216, sample SAMN09231818) | wastewater metagenome | place: USA: Maryland | collected 2016-08-09 | study: EMG produced TPA metagenomics assembly of the PRJNA472060 data set (Reclaimed... | reverse complement strand
CAACCTGCGCACAATCGGCGGCTACCTCTCCGTGTATAGCAACGTAACGCTGAAACAATGGAAAATACTTAAAAAGTGTAAACCTAAAATATTCTATTTGTCAAACAAATGTGCGGATTACATTCTTGATGATGTCCTGAAAAATGCGAAATATATAATCAATAATGTTCAGTTTGATAGTAAGGAACTATTTGACAAAATCAGAAAAGACCAATTAACAGCAGAAGAAGTGTTTAAAATTGAGAATATTGAACAACGCCGGATTGCTTATGAATTTATGGATAAAATCAAAATGAAAGAATTGCCAAACATGACTGTTTTGGATGAAGATGTGGACAAATACAACAATCAGATGAAGGTTATAAGTTTTACGATGTCAGGATATGATATTCCGTTTATGTTTTATCAATGTATATGCCCTTCAACAAAACGTGAATATTTCGTTGAGACAAAACAAAAAACGTGCAAAGCGGCTAAAAGTATGAGTTTTGGATTAGAAAATATAGAGTTTAGCGAGGAATGGTAACATGACACGGGAATGCTTTTTTTGCGGCGAAGAGTGGGATACAAGTGAAATGAAATGTATCAGCTCCACTAAAAACGACCGGGGAGACAAGGGGCTGTTTATCTGCAAGAAACATTCCAAAAAGAGGGGGGCAAAAAAATGCTTGCTGAAATAATACCTTCAATAGCTGGACTTGACCAAAGGAAATTTAAATACAATCCCAGGCCATCATCATCTGGCCCGGAACGTTGCATCAGGTCAATGGTATACAATGCTCTCGGTATTGAGCCAAAAGCATTGCCGGGACGTTCTATTCTAACAATGGATGATAGCACTTGGCACGAAACCCTGTCAATTGATTGGATAAACAAAAGCGCGTACCGGCTTCATTCTAACCAGATGGGTATTGATTGCCTGGAACTTAAAAGCCAGTTTTTGGATAAGGAATGGTACTGCAAGGCGTGCAAACGAACAATACCGCGGCATATGCTACATGGCCATATTGACGGCATCCTACAGGAACCCGAAGAACTTGAGCATCTGTTTGAACATAAGGCCATAAACCATTTTACTTTTCAGGCCTACGAATCCGGCGACTTAATCCCTTACGACTACGTTGCCCAGGTTGTGATTTATTATGTTGGGTTGAAAAAAATCCTGCAAAAAGACCTGTCATTCAGTATTCTTTTCGTAAAAAACAAAAACACTGCTCAATACATGGAATTCCATATTGAGTATGACGAGCAGACGGATATCGCTAAAATAGAATCTTACCGGGTTGAATACAACAATGATGGGTTCCCACAGATAAAGTTCATTAAAGAAAGTTTCATGGAAAAGGTTATTGCCGGGACAATAGAAAAATACCTTTTAATTGACAAGTATGTCAATGAAAATACACTACCTAAGCGCCAATATGGGATAGACAGCTGGCGCTGCGAGTACTGTGGGTGGAATGAATATTGTTGGAAAGACTATGGAAAAGAAATGGAAGAGAGAAAAGAATCTATAAAAGTAGATGACGAGATTTTTGGGGATATACAGATTTATTACGCCATAGACAAAGAAATGAAATCCAATGAAAAACAATTGAAAGTATTAAAACAAAAAATAAAGCTGTATTTGATAAACGAAAATGCAAAATATGGGTTAGCCGGGGATTGTACTGCAATATTGTCAACGAAAACAAAAAAATCTCTCAATAAAGACTTGATTTCTGCCGAGATAATTGAGCAGGCAACGGTAAAAACAACATACGAAGAATTAAAAATAAGAAACAAAAAAGATAAAGAGGGGGAGGAATAATACCATGTACAACGATGATAGGTTTACAACGATTAAGGACTTAAGTAACAAGCGCAGGTTGCCGCTGTTAGGTAAAATCAGGCTTGGCATAAAAAAGGTCAGTTCTAAAACCGGGGCTGAGTATCCGGCTGAAGTTGACTATTTTGTTTGCCCGGATGAGGTAAAGAAAATCTATGGCGACCAGCCGAAAGAGTTGGATGTGATGTTACCTATGAGCCAGCGCGGTGTTGTGTTTCCGCAGGCGTACAGGTACTACGGCAGTTCCAGGGGCCTGAAATGTATCGGGAACGGCGAGCAGGCTATGGAATGGGCTGATGACAAAAAAGCTATGTGCGAAAAAGAGTGCCCATGTAAATTGCTTGAAGAAAAAAAGTGTGCTAAGCGCGCTTTTTTAATGGTTATTCTTCCTAAGGTATCTATGGGTGGGGTATATCAAATAACTACAGGGGCATTCAACAGTATAGTTGATATTAACAGCGGAATGGACTACATAGAAGCCCTTATTGGCCGACTGGCCATGATACCCCTCCGACTACGTAGAATGCCCTTAGAAACGCATAATAACGGCCAAAAACAGACACATTTTACGTTGAAGCTTGAGTTTAACGGTACCGCCGAGTTTATCAACCAACTCCGGGATAACAACAAGCGGATACTGATGCAGGAACAGGCGATCGCTTTACCGGCCCCGAAAGACGAAAACCCGGAATTTGACGAAGGGGCTACAATAGAAAATATTAGCGATGAGGAGAAACCAAATGGGAAAGAAAATGGAGTGCCGGCAAGTGTTGGAAATAGCACTGTTTCTGAACCAAAAACAGATGGAAATGCACAACAGGCACATAATGGAAAAGAAACATGTGCTGGAATACCTGCTGAAGCAAAGAGTAAGGCTCTTACAGGCTTTGAAGAAGTGTACAAAAAAATGACACCGGAACAGTTGACAGTTGAGATTAAGGCTCTGTTAAAAAAAGCAGGGTTTACCGGAAGAAAAAACAGTAATGACGTGAATTTTGAGGTTGCTATGCTTAATCATTATTGTCCTGGTGTAAAAACTTATCGCGAAATAACAAAGGATGTATTGGTAAGAATTTTGATGGAACTAAAAGAAGTTGATGGAGATTTGGACTCGATATTGATACCTTTTGAATGATATAGTGGCCATCCCCGTAATGCCTGACTATGGACGGGATAAACCGGGGGATAAGTAATCGTAAAGCCCTGTCTGCCTGTAAAAAAAGTATCTGAGTTTAGCCGGGCAGGCAGGGCTGGGAGAACCAAAAAAAGATGGAACTAAGACCTTTATTAAACAATTTCAAGCCCGATACTGACAATTATTTAGTAATGACAGTTTTAGTTGACGGAGCCTGGCACAATGTCATTGAAATTATGAGGCTTAAAGATAACCCCCAAACAGGGTTTGTGTGCCGTAACTGGGCCATAAGAAGCCGGATAAGTGATATTAAAAAAGTGATTATTTGTTATGGTTTTACAATTGATAGTTTGCTTGATGACAATGGCTGTTCAAAATATAGAATTACAGAAAATCAGATGTCGTTGGCAATTTGAGAGGTAATTTATGGAACTTTATCAATGGGAAATTATTTGTTGGTTATGTTTCGCGGTAGGTTGTGTCTGCGGATTTTTCTGGACTACAAAAATATATTTGAAAGATAAGAACTGGAGAGTTAGAGAACATGGCTGAATTCTTTAAAAGATTATTTTGTAAACATACCTGGCAGTTTTATTATTACTATTTGGGATTCAGTCCAAAAAATAACACGATAGAAAAAACATATTTCCCGATGGACGTATATTATTGCACGAAATGCATGAAACTGAAAGAAGAGATAAGGCATGATTGATAAATATACAAAAATTATCAAATAAAATAGGAACAAAGTAGGCAAATATGAGCGGTGTAAATGTAAGCAGTAAAATAAGAAAAGAAATATATTTAAGGGATAAATATATTTGTCAATATTGTGGTAAAGATTTTAAAAACGATATACCAGAATTAGATCATATAATTCCAAAAAAACGAGGTGGTAATGATAGTTCTAACAATTTAGTAACTTCATGTAAAAAATGCAATGGTTACAAACAAAACAAAACACCGAAAGAATATTTAGATTATACAATGGCACGTCTGAATCATTGCAAGAAAGTTATTAAACAAATGAATAAAAAGGGGTTTAAATAATGGCAAACCCACAAACAGAACATGGGCACATACGAATAGCAAATACAATATGGGATTCACTTTGTAAAATCAGAATATCAGGTGAAGCCCGTCAGGTTATGGATGCTGTAATAAGACAAACATGGGGGTATAGTAAAAAACATGACTTTATTCCTTTAAAAAAAATATCTGACTTAACGGGATTGAAAAAACCGGATATTTTAAGAGCATTTTATAAATTAATTGATATGAATTTAGTTTACAAAACACCAGAAGGAAAATATGGGTTTAATAAGAATTACGATGAGTGGAAACCATTAGCAAAAAAGATAATGGTTTTTAGGAGAAAATCAATGATTAAAGAAATATGTTATTTATGTGGTTTTACAAAAGCCCTTGAAATACACCATATAATACCTCGTGCGAAAGGTGGTAATAATAAGATTGAAAATCTTGTCATGTTATGCCCAAACTGTCATGCATTAACACACAAAGGCGAAATAATAGAATCTGTAATTAGAGAAAAAAAATCCGTTATCGAAAATGCAAACGTTAGCAAAAATGATAATGGTTTTGAGCAAAATTATTTAGAACCAGAACCAAAAAAGATAACGGTTACCGAAGAACCTAAAACAATAACATCTTATAACAATACTTATAACAATAAAACAGCCTTGCTTAAATTTGAAGAACTATGGGAGCTATACCCAAACAAGGATGGTAAAAAAGGCGCGTTGAGGCACTTTATTGCTTCTGTAAAAACTTTAAAAGATTTGACTGATATACATACAGCATTAAACAATTACAAGGCGAACTTAAGAAAAGAAACCTGGAAACACCCCAAAAGCGGTGAGACCTGGTTTAATAACTGGCGCGATTGGGTAGACTGGAAAGAATCGGGCCGAGAAAATCTACAAGCCCAGGAAGAGTTTGAAGCCGATAAAAAAATCAAAGAAAAAGAAGCTCAACAAAAACACGAAGAAGTTACATGTGAAGCATGTTTCAATAAACACCCGAATTGTAAGGGTAAACTGCATTGTTGTGATTTATGTAAGATCGAAGGCTGCAAAGATAGAATCAACTGTCTATTGAACCCAAAAGAGCAAAAATGAATAACTGCGATATCAAGAAAATAGACCAAGAATTACGTTACAGGTTTGATACGTTTGTAAATAATGATGTTGAGAAATGGATTGATGAAATAAACAGGCAAGGTAGACACGTTTACGTTCAGGAAATCGCAATGGTGTTCCGATTTTCAAACTGGATAAAATTACAGAAAGAAAAACAGGACACAATGAAACCCGATTACAAAGAGGTGAGTGATAAATGTAAACATATTATTGCCCAAGAATCGGGTGGTTCGTTGTTATCCAAAATTGAAGATTACGAACAAGATATATTCAAATTTAATTTCTGCCCATTGTGTGGTAAGAAATTAGTAGACCGTGCCTACCAAAGGGGGTTAGAAGATGGAAAAAGAAAATAAGAGCACCGATATAAAAATGACTTACACAGATATTGTTAAGAAGTTAATAGGAGAAGTAGAACCTATAGGAGATTCAAGAGTTGATGAAGAAAGAATGGAAAATTTGAAGGTACTATGCGAGTTAACAAATCATTTCGTGGAGATTATAGATAATGTACATTACAGTAACAAAGACAGGCATGAGCACAGTATTAAAATAATGTCAGATTATGCAGGCACGTTTTTGACAAAAATATTAAATATTAAGGAGTAAATTTATGAGCGACTGGTCAGAAATAGAAAAGAAGTTTGATAAAAGGTTTGATATAAATAAAGGATTAAAACCAGCATTTATGGATAGTATCAAATCATTCATCAAGCAAGAGGTTGAACGTGCTAATAAAAATAACATACGTTCAGAACATAAAATAGGTAAAAGTATTGATATAGAAAATGAGGTATTGAAACAAGCCAAACTTGAAGGGGCGAGGGAACTGGTTAATGAATATAACACAATAATGGCAGGTATGTATTGTAGAAATTGTGGTGGTTATAGAGATATGGTTGAATCAATGAAAAAAGCCCTATCCGAACTTGAAAAGGGGGAATGATGGAAATAGAAACATTTTCAGATTTTTTAATCTATATTTTCGTTATAGTCGTATTTGCTATTATGGTGGAGGCAACCCATCAACTTTTTATATTTATTTTAAGTAGATTTTAAAGCAAAAAAGTGGTACATTATCCGAACTTGAAAAACTTGAAAAGGGGGAAGACAATGGGAAATAAACCCGATTACAAAGAGGTGGATGAGAGGTTAGATAAAGCATTGGAACATAATATTGAAATTAGTCTATCCGATAGGGCTTATGTCAATATTGAATTAAAAAAATTAAAATCAATATTACACTCCGAGATAGAACGTTATCGGATGGATAATGAAGAAAAGTGGTTTAGAGAAGGTTGGAAAGAATGCTTATTAAGCAAAGAAGTAAAGGACAAGATAGAACGTGCCAAACATGATGCATACATTGAAGGAACTGGAATGAATAAAGACATATATGATAAAGCCAAACTTTCAGGGGTGAGAGAATTTGCTGATAATATATTAAAACAATCATATACAGATTATACTATCGGAAAAGGTATAAGGGTTGTTACAGAAACAGCAATAAAATCCGAACTTGAAAATGGGGAAACCAATGGAAATTAAATGGATTATACTTATAATCAATGCTCTTAATGTATGTATTCAAATAGCGATATTGATTGACTTGTGTTTAATTAACAAAATGTTAGATTCAAAACTTGAAAAGGAAAAGGGGGAATGAATGCTTGAAAATCCATATTGCCCATATTGTAAAAAAGCACAATTTATGTCTGATGAAGGTATAAATAAGCATACTCAAACAGTAAAATGTAAATATTGCAACAAAAATATTACCCGTTCCCAAATGGAAACTCAATTTATGAATCAAGCAAGGGTGATTACTTTTGACGAAACGTTTAAAGAACAGGAGGTAAAATGAGCAAATGGATTTTGATTGTATGTGTATTGTTTTTAACATCGTGTTCAGTATTTAAGTCTGAATATGTTGGTAGAAAGGAAATAAAAGAAATTAAAATTCATTATGGTTTTTTGGATGATTTTTCAGAGATATATTTTACAGATGGTTCTATGATTGTTAAAAGCACAAGATTTTCATGTCCATCAATTATAGTTGATATATACACTGATTTAAATGGGTATACTATAAAACCGGTAATGGAGGGTAATAAAAATGGTAAATAAATGGATTTCAGTTAAAAAGAGGTTGCCAAAAGAAAAAGGGTACTATATTGTTTGCGCAGTGCCTATCAGCCTCATAGTTTCAAGACCTCAAGAAAGATTTTTTGACCCAAATGAAAAAAACATATTATGGATGAAATATGTTACCCATTGGACGCCGATTCCAAAACTACCGAATTGGTTGCCAAGTGCTAAAATAATTTCTGATTTAATAATTTTCACAACTGGAATAGTTACTATATGGGATTATCCCAAACCCGATTGGGTAAATTGTTGGTATAAACCAGCATCCAGTAGTAGAAACAATAATGGTGGATTTAATCATTGGTGTCCTATATTCATTTATGGAAAAATTAAATTTGATGTCGATACAATAAATTTGCACGCTATCGCCAATAGTTACGGCCCTGATATTGGACATCCATCCCCAAAACCAATAAAATTATTTCAATGGCTATTGGAAAAATCAACTAAAATCAGTAATGTAGTTTTTGACCCCTTTCTTGGTTCTGGCACGACAGCAGTTGCTTGTGAAAAACTTAACCGCCGATGGATAGGTTGTGAGATAAGCGAGAAATATTGCGAAATAGCTAAAGAACGGATATTGCGTGAAAGCCAGCAAATAAAAATGAATATATGAAACCAAACAAAATACTTGTATTTTTGAGCAGATTAATAAATAGGCATTACACTAAAATATGCCCGAATTGTAACGGATTTATGATTGAAATGGTAAAAAACAAAGAATGGCATTGTGAATGTGGTACAAAATTAATCAAATGCGCTGGTACAGGCAATAGGAAACTTGGCTATTACGGGGAAAGATAATAGACACTATTAAGAAAAAGGTTAAATCTTACTACTTACGGCACTATTCGCCGATTAAGAAAAACTCAAAATCGGTAATAATGTTCTTGTCTATTAAATACCAGCGTACTACACGGACAATATGCCGGTGGATGGCTGTCAGGTGACATTTGGTGACATTGTATTGACTTATCAACCATTTGACTGTATACTAATAGTAGGATGATAGAGATAGACAATTTCATTAAACTCATAAAAGACCTCATGTCAAAAAAGTTTTATGGTAAAATAGAACTGAACTTTGAGAGTGGCAGTCTTGTTCTTTTGAAAAAAACCGAGTACATAAAAGAATAAAAATAGGTAGTTAAACATTAACGCCTGTTTGATTTAGTAACTATTACGCTGGTCTTTAATACCTGGGGCCCGTAACTCGTTACATAAATTAAGCAGGCGTTTTTTTATTTTACGGAGGTTTAAAAATGAAACGGATTTTAGTTGTATTTGGATTTATCTGCTCATTAGGTTTATCAGCTAACTGTCAGGAATTTAAAAGACCAGTTTACCAGCCAAGAACACTCAATGCATTTACTCTTTACATCGTAGCCGGAACAACTTATACATCAGCCAATTATTGCGTTGGTACAACCTCATTTACTATCAATTGTTCCGGTGTCACTTCAGCAACAACCGCTTATACATTAACCGCTTATACAGTTGATACGCTTGTTGCCGCGCTTAATTCATGTAAATCCCTTGTTTTGGGTGGAGATGGCCTTATTTACGCTACAAAGGTTCAGGGGTGTTATGGTAACGATACCGCAGCAAGGTTGAAAAATGTTGCCGGGAACACTATCCGAAACGCGGCAGGAACAAAAACAGTAACGCAATATGATACTAACGGTATAAGCTATATATTAACCGCGCCATATAATACCGCTGTTCAACACCGTCTTGGCGATTTTGTTGCTAATGCCACTTTCGCTTCAGGATCATGCAATATCAACGTTTACGAATCAACTGCTTCAGTTAGTTCTGCCCAGGTACGCAAGGAAACAATAACCATTTCAGGATCAGACGCATTTATGAATACAAGTGATTGGTTTAATGAATCTCCTACAAAAACATGGAGATTTGACGTTGTTTGTAGCACAAATATATCAGATGGATATATTGATATGTCATATTATGATGATGTATCAAGGTAAAATAACGGAGGGGTTGAAAAAAATGAAAAGGTATATTGTATTGGCAGTATTGATTTTAGGCAGTTTTTTGTCAAAAGACAGTTTTGCTGTAATTCAAAGTGCGCAAAACAATACAACTGTTAATGTTTCTATTGATGGCATGAGCGGTGGCGGTGTTACTACTTCTTCATTTACCGATACGGGTAATGGTTCTGTTTTAGGTTACTTAGTTGTAACCGGTGATATATCGAGCGGAGGCATAAGTTTACCTACCAACGATGCTGCTATAGCCCTTTCTACAACCCCATTTACGATTATCGCTTCTTCAATTGCGAATTTATCTAATGATAAAGCTGAAATATCAGCAGTAAGATTATCAACAAGTGCAATACCGCTCATTTCCGCTTCAACTGGGGTTATTAATACTGCGCTGAGCAATGAAATGACAATAGTCGCTACAGACACGAACACTTTAAGGACACAGATTATTACCGTGGGTATTGCCAGCGGAACGATCAATACGGCATTACTCAACGAAATGACTATCGTTGCGACTGACACAAATACCCTGCGAACCCAGATTATTGCTGTTGGTGTTGCTTCCGGGACTATTAACACGGCACTCAGTAATGAGATGACCATAGTGGCTACCGATACCAACACCCTGAGAACGCAAATAATTACAGCAGGCGTTGCCACGGGTACTGTAAAATCAGAACTAACAAACGTGGAAGCATCATCCGGGAGTTATGCTGTTCTGGACGGGAAAGGATACGATTCAGCTAGAAACACTTCAATGTCAGTTAGCACTTTTTCCGTTAATGGGAGCGATTTTAGTGTTGGTGGATCAACTATAGCGGTTTCGGAAGGTTTGTTTATGCCGCCAATTTATACCGAAGCGCAACTCGCGGCAATAGTACCCAAAGCAATTTACTGGATAGCATATTCAACCGGAGTGGAATTTAATACCTGGATGGCTACAGGTACGGCCCGGGGGGCATTTGCGAACCAGCGTAACCAGAAAGGCCCTAATAATTAAAAATATGGACGAACTTAAACGATCATCAGATTTTGAGCGGTTAATACGCATAGATGAAAACGTAAAAGCGATTAAATGTACACTTGATAAATACCCTTTACCAAAACTCAACGAACAGATAGAGAGTACACAAAAACAGGTGATTATCAATTCAAAAAGTATTGATGGCCACATAGGTAAACACTGGCAGTTTTGGACAGCAGCGTCAGCTCCGGCCCTAGCAGCACTGGTTGTGTTAGCGATAGAGATTTTTAAAGGAAAATAATGTTTAAAAAAATACATGTCAATATTTACTGAAATCGAAGTTATAGGTTGGTTGATGCTGATTAACGTTGTTCTTTCAGTAATAAACCTGATATTCGTAATTCTAAAATAGGTAAATTATGAAAAAAACTGTTTTATTGTTCGGCTTCCTGTTTCTCTGTTCGCCTGTATGGGCTCTTTTTGGATTTGTTACTAAAGACCAGGTAACGAATGAGTTGAATGCCCTGAAAGTTGAGAATAACGGTGAGATGAACGCTGTGAAACTTCAGGCCGGACAGGATATTAACGCATTGAAATTGCAGGTTCAAAGACTTTCAGTAAAGCTAGATGCTAATATACAAGGTGTTGCTGGCTTCAATAATGACCTTAAAAAAATGTCAGCTGGCCATGACCTAAACGCTAACACCACCACAACCAATGATACTGGACTCATGAAAAAGATAATTGCAGGATTATGTACAGTAATAGGTGGAATACTTACTTTATTTAGCACCATCGTTACTCTGCTTATTAAAAAGATATTCGCGCTTATGAACAATATAATCGATGAAACCCAGAACTCAAAAAACGAATACAAGTCCGTTGTCATGCAGTCCGTTAAACCTACCCAGGCTCCAGTCGCGGGCCCGGAAAGTGGGAAAGAGGAGGAATAATTTCATGAAAGAATGGTTAAACGAGCTTGTCAGGTTGGTTAAAGTAATTATCAAAGACGTAAAAGCGTTGATTCTGTTCATCGTTACTACAAAAAAGCAGGTATCTGAAGCTGTAGACGAAATTGAAGGAGGATTAAAGAAATGACCAAAATAACCCGTTTTATTGCGTTTATCCTGTTTTTTGTCTGTATCTGCTTACCTGGACTAGTTAATGCCTCTGAAAGCACCTGGGAAACCCTCATTTCTGCCCCTAATCTTAACGTAACCAGCAATTTTGACCTAGACACCAGCCGGCTGCTTCCCGGGGCGTCTGCGTCCGTTCTAAGCTATAAATCGATGGTTGACCTGCAGTTCGGATATGTTAAGGATGAGCATGCCTATATACCTTCTGTTGGTATATGTTTGAACCTAGGCAAAATATCCGGTTTGAATGTTGATTACGTATGGAAAGACATCATAAAAACGTCGCTTGGCGTATGGGCCGGATATTCTCTTGACACCCACGTCCTGTCAGGTGGCCTGAATATGAGTTTAATCTCAATTAAGAAATAAGGATATTATGAAAAACTGCATACAAGACAAAATCAGTGAGTTTGGCCCGGGAACGATGACTATTATCAAAGTGAACGGTATGAATCACGCATATAAAGGGTTCATACTTGGGTTCAATAATGACAGAGTACAGATTATAAACGAATCAAACGTGAAATTGTCTATACCGCAAAACATGATAGGGGACATAATAAAAGCATGATTGTCTTAACTTGGAAGTACATAGAAATGTATGCTGCGTTCCTGGCTCTTAACCTGATATTCATACTCGTCATTTTAAGAGCGGTGTATTTTCTTATTAATAAGCAAGACCCAGCAAATGTAATAAAGATAAATCCTGCTAAATGGCGTTGGTTGCAATATATGAGAAAAGACAGAAAAAAAGAGATGGCAATGAGGCTGAGCTAAAAAAAATGACTAATAAACAGAAAGCTTTCGTAATTGAATATATGAAAGATAAGAACGCTACTCAGGCCGCTATCAGGGCTGGTTATAAAGCAGACAATGCTGAAGTTGTAGGTTGTCGATTAGTAAAGAATAGTTCAGTTTCAAGTGAAATTCAGCGTTTAATGAATAAAGCTGAAGAAAAAGTGCTTGTATCGATTGAATATGTAATAAAAGGGTTAAAAGGTTTGTGTGAACAATCAGATAACGATGTAGCCAAAGTTAAATCATATGAACTACTTGGAAAATATTTAAACATTTTCAAAGATGCAGACAAAAACGAAGACAAGAATGTAACTGTAGTTATTAAGAATTATAGTAAAAAATGAATATAGAATTGCCGTACAATTACGAGCCAAGAACATACCAATTGCCTTTTTTAGAGGTCTTTGACAAAAATATTAATGATAAGTCCGGGAAGATAAGAAAGTTTGTAAAAGTTTGGCACAGGCGCGCAGGTAAAGAAAAAACTGATATTGCTGTTGTGTCTAAACAGATGCAACTTGAAAAAGGGGCTTATTATTATTTCTTCCCAACATACAATCAAGGCAAGAAAATATTGTGGGAAGGTATGGACAAATCAGGATTTAGGTTTATAGACCATTTTCCTAAACAGTTATTGCAAGGTAAGCCAAACGATACTGAAATGAAACTTAAATATAAAAATAACTCGTTGTTTCAGGTAATTGGAACAGAGAACATTAACAGTATTGTTGGTACTAATCCGCGCGGTTGCGTATTCAGCGAATATTCGTTACAGGACCCTAGAGCGTGGGATTATATGAGACCGATACTTGCGGAGAATGGAGGGTGGGCGGCATTCAATTTCACGCCAAGAGGCGAAAATCACGGTAAAGAACTACTGAATTTAGCCCAAGATGATCCGGATAATTGGTGGTGGGAGATATTAACCGTAGAAGATACTAAAGCCATCCCAAAAGAGGTTCTTGAACAGGAACGCAAAGAGATAATAAGGCTTCATGGGAACGACGCTTTATACCAGCAGGAATACATGTGCTCATTTACAGCCCCTATTCCAGGAGCTTATTATGCGTCCCAGCTCATGCAGGCAACGAACGAAGGGAGATTATGCAACGTTCCACATGAACAGCGTATTCCGGTTGATACTTACTGGGATTTAGGCATAGATGACAGCATGACAATAGGGTTTTTTCAGGTTGTGGGTAAAGAAATACGGATCATTGACTATGTTGAATGCCAGGGTGAGGGATTGCCCTACTATATCAACATCTTACAGAATAAGGGCTATGTATATGGCGAACATTACGCGCCACATGATATACAGGTTAGGGAATTATCATCCGGTAAATCAAGATTAGAAATGGCCGATTCAATGGGTTTAAGGTTTAAGATTGCACCTAAGCTGGCCATAGAAGACGGAATACACGCTGTCAGGATGATATTCAACAATCTTTGGATAAACAATGTTAAATGCAAGAGATTAGTAGATGCGCTTAAAAGTTATCACAAAGAATACGATGAAAAGAACAAAATATATAAGAATCATCCTGAGCATGATTGGAGTTCGCATGCAGCTGATATGCTTAGAACCTTCGCTACAAGTTTCAATTTCAATAAGATGAACAGTATTAGAAGGCAGTCGCCGTTAGGATTGCCGGTAAATAATATAGACAAAAATAGTGTTAGTTACGCCAATGTTCATCCAAAGAGTTTTAACAGGAATTATAGGTCATTAAGCTGATTAAACTGATTAAACTGAACCCGAATAAGAAAGGGAGGTGATTAAGAGTGGGTTATTTGAAAGTTGTTGAGAATGGTAAACCGTTCTGGATAAACAGAAACAATATCCAAATGGTTACTGTAAGGAAAGAAGAAATAAGTAAACCGCCAGCAAGCGGGATTATAGCAAAAGCAACAATTGAGACAGTTTGGTGGGCAGACATAATTTGTGCAGGCCCGATGGTAAGCTTAAAAAAGCAGTCAAAAGAAGAAGCAGAAAAATGGTTGGTAGATAATGTAATGGAGGCATAATGCTTATAAATTTGAAAGATGTTGGATACAAAGAGGATTTAAGGATAAATCCTTCACAAATAGTATCGATTGAAGTAGAGAAAGGTAAAATGGCGATAATCAACATGTCGAATGGTGATAAAATTGAATTTGATATGAAAGATGGTTTTAATGATACTAAGGAAATAGAGTTAATTAGACAGCTAACAACGCTGTAAATCTGAACCGAAAACAAAACGGAGGATAACATGTCAGGAAGACCAAGAAGAGTAGCAGTTGAAGAACCGACAGGAATGGACACAAGCAAGGTAAGCGAACCGACAAAGACAATGGATGTGCCGACTGCACCGGTTAAAATCGTGCCGGATAATAAGATAGACGCCAAGTTACAGAACATCGAATCACGGGTACAGGAACTTGAGAATTATAGGAATCCAGGTAATGTTGACAATGTTATCAGGCAAAATCAGGAAAATATCGAGGACTTGTCTGCTCGGTTATTTAAAATAGAGGCATTGCTCAAAAAGGCGTATGCTCTTGACAAGATACCCGATGAGATACTCAAAAAATCAATGCCGGGTGTTGCAGGTGATGCTAAAGATGTGCCACACCCGAACATGTAGAGGTTGAATTGTACAAATTAATAAAGCTCTTAAAATCAGTCTGGTTAAAAATACGAATGCCAAAGCGGTTATACCAATATGGTACCCTGGGGCTTTCAGTATACGATGACCGGACTGATATTGAAAAGTTCTGCGATAAAGTGGATGATTTAATAGAAAACCTTGAACAGAAGTATAGGGTAAGAAAGAGAGACAATTCAATATTCCATACGTTCTTTGATATTAGCAGCAGAATGTGGATATCAAGCGTATCAGATATTAAGAAAATAGAACGGGAACGCGGATGGAAATACATGCATTTTGATGAAATTGAGCGGGAAGCAGACAAAAACTATAAAGAAACGCAAAGGAAATCTACAGAAAACCATAAAAAGTATTTTGAGAGTGCGTTTAGAGATTTGAAGCAAGGGCGCAGTTTCAAAAAAGAGCTGCATGAAAAGATCCGTAAAGGCGAATACGAGATAGGTAAAAGAAGCGCATTTAATCAAAATTAAGGGGAATTAATGGCAATACTGGATTTACGTTCAAAACAGGATAAATTGTTTGACCTTGTTTGGGATTTGTGGGATAACGGCGAATCCCGGGCCGAAGAATGTAAACGTAATTACGATTACTGGAAAGGTAAACTCGGTACGTCGCATTATACGGCTTTTGATGACCAAAAAAAGACCTGTTCAAATATTGTTAAAGAAATAATCGAAACTAAGGTTACTAATACTCTTGACGCTAAATTCACGCTTGCTGTTGCTCCGGTATTAAACTCTTTCGCTGATTATAAGTCCATTAAAGATATGCACATGGTAGCCGATGTTTATGATGATTGTTTGAAAGATGTGTTACGTTCAAACAATTTCGATAGTTTTAAAGAACGGTCTTTGCGCTGGGGCGAGATATGCGGACACGGGGCCGGACAGACATTATGGTCAGATGAAGATAAAGTTGAAGGTGAAATAAAATTAACTGACATTGAACCGGTTAATTTAAGGTGGAATAAAGGCGCAAAAAAGAGAGAAGATATTAATTTTATTGCGTATTTAAGCGAACAAAACCCGTCTAAAGTTAAAGGTAAATACGCTGTTAATCCTGACGGATCATGGAACCAGGATTTGTGCGATAAGATAGACGAAGTAACTGAAACTCAGTCTGAGATAGTAAAAGGCCAGAAAAAGGGTGTTGTTGCCATTAAATCAAACGAAGCAGCGGATTTGGCGTATGCTTATGAATCCCAGGGTATAAATTCAGGTAAGATGTGTAAACTCATTATCATGTTTTTGTTGGATGATACGGTATACGCGCCTGACAAGAAAGATGACGCACAAACTAAAACCGATAAAGAAACATATAAACAGATGTATCCGAACGGCAGAATGATAGTATTTATTGAAAATAAAGATAAAAAAATAATACTTGAAGACAAGCCGGCACCTGAAGGATTTAAGAATCTCGGTAATATAGACATATTTAATCCGATAGATTTTGAGGATTTATGGGGTATAAATGAAGTTGATGATCTGATACCTATACAAGATCGCATTAATGGGGCATGGATACGGGTTAGGAAGCTATTAGCATCATATATCAACGCTATTGCCTTGGATAAAGGCCAGGACATAGAGATCGAAGATAACGACCTTATTGATAATCCGGTTATATTTTTGGAAGGCATCGGAAGAGAAAAAGCAAACGTGCCTGGAAACATTAAAAACGATACATTGCTTGAGATCAAAGAAGTCATGGGTTATATAGAAGCATTAAGGCAGGAAGCGTATAAAGTAGCAAGACTGAACGAAACAATAACGTCCGGGGTTAAACAAACAGGCGTGAATTCTGCTGAACAGGAAGAAGTATTACAGGAAAGCCCGATGTCTTCTATAAGGTCAATACAACGCAATTTTAAGGATTATATTGTCCATATTGGCGACAAAATATTGACGCTTATACAAGAAAATTATACTGTTCAGCGCATGATAAAACTATCGTCAAATATGACTATTGACAATAAAAAAGCGTCTGTTGCGATGATAAGTAAAGACGATGCCGGGGCAAGGACATTAAAGCTAATTGACGAATTAGGTGAAACAGTAAAAGAGATAAAAATTAACCCGGATTGGAAATTTGGTGTTGAGGTTACTGCCGGAACAGAGATAGCACGCAGCAGAAAAGAAAACGCCGCGCTTAACGACGACTTAGTAGCAAGAGGCGCAATAGATTTACTTGATTTGGATCAGTTGGAGCTGTACTTGAGAGATAAAGATGTGCCTAACTATAGGGCATTAATGAAACTTAAACGCGAAAAAATGGAACAGATGAAACCCGAATATCCGTTAGCTCAAAATGTGCTTAATAATAAAGAACTTGCCCAGGGCGTAGCGTCGCTTATTAAAGCCGTTAGTGATGCTGGGCATAATGAAGCCGTTAGTGCAATGCTTGTAGGTATGGGCTTAAGCGGTAATCCTAACACGCTTGCCACTGCGCCAATAGATAAGGTTACAAGCCGGAGTGATGTTAAGGACGTTGCTACAATAGCACCTGAAAAAATAAGCAATGATCCTGAGATGGCCCATGTACAGAATGTAGCTGCAACAAAATTGCAGGTTTTACATAATATGCCGTAAAGTATGGAGGTGAGATTTAAGATGCCGATGACACCAGGGGAGCACGATGCGCATATGCAAGAGATGATGGCCGGACTTCAGCAATGCAAGCAGATAATTGATGGACTTCTTGGAGCAGAGAAAGGCGAAGCCGAGGTTGAGGAAGGTCAGTCACCCGGAGAAGGGGAAGACCTTAGAAGCAAACTGGCGGCAGCAATGCCAAAAGGTGAATGATGAGTATAGACTTAAAAGCGATACTTAAAGACCCGGAATTAGTTAAACAATTGAAAGATGCGATTGGCATACAAGAAAATGCTAAGCCCATGAATAATGGTAAAAACGGGTTTGTAAGCGGTGAGGATTTTGGTACGCCTAAGCTATCGGATGAAGAACTTGTGCAGATATCAAAAGCGTTATCTGATGCAGCAAGGACAAAAAGTTTAGAAGAAATTGACAGGGAAGTTATGTTGAATTACATATCTCAACCCTAATAAGAACGGGAGGATAAGACAATGGCAGATGAATTAGGTAATGGAAGCTCTTTGACAAACGACAATGGTGCAGGCACGCAAAACGCTCAACCTTCAGGACAGGAAGGTAATTCTCAAGCAGCGCAGGCAGACGGACAACAGGCCGCTAACGCAGGCGCGCAGGATATTATTGACTGGACTAAAGATGAGAGATACAAGCGTATGTGGAGCAACAAAGACGTTGGAGATCCAAACAAACTTTACAAAAGTTACCGGGAAATAGAGAAAGTGTTTGATCCTCTAAAAAAGGAATCGGGGCAGTTAAAACAGCAGGTTAGTGAATTGGCGGCTATCTGTAAAGAGTATGGAATAAAATACACTAACGAGCAATTGAAAGAAGTTTTAACTGAGTATAAAACGTACAAAGACCCCGAAACACCGGAAAACAAGGCGTTAGCAGAGTTGCAGTATTGGATCAACAACGAAGCTACAAGCGAACAGGTTGTTAAGTTTTTTAATCAACTCAGGCAGGAAGAACTCATGCGCAAATACCCCGGCATGAACGCTGAACAGATTCGTAAACAATCGGAACTGGAAGGCGAGCTTGCTGCTCAGAAAAAAGAGCTTGAACAGATTAAATTTAAAGAAAATTACAATAATAACCTGAAAAGCATTGATAGCCAGACCGATAAAGCGAAAGCATACGCTGAAAAGAAAGGTTTTACGTGGACTGATGACATAAAAAACGCTTTATTAGACGATTGTATAAAAAATAAAGTATTACCAAAAGACATTTATGCCCGGTTTATTGATTTATACAACGAACAAGTGGATAAAGCGTACGCAGAAAAAATCAGGAACGATCAGCTTAAAGATTTAAACAAAAATAAAGGGACTGTTACGTTACCAGCAGGAACGCAGATGAAACCAGCATCTAAAATAGGGGCTACGATAGATAGCCTGAAAGACGGGTTAAGAAAAGCCCTTGCTGGCCAATCGGGAACGTAAAGTCATAAAAAAAGGAGAATACTATCATGTCTACACAGACGTTTACTAATGGCGAAGTCGAAGCGGTTGTAACGCAGTATATTGAAAATGCAAAGGTGTGGGACGGCCTGGCTATTAAACTGCCACTCATGTCTCACATGATGAAAGATGGCAAGAAACAGCAAAAAGGTGGAACGTATATTCAGGTTCCTATCAAATTGCTTGCCAACACTGCATCCGGGTTTATATCAGGCAGTAATGCCGTAACCTCAATTAACCCTTCGGTACAGCTCCAATACATGACGTTTAATTGGTTTTATTACAATTATAACGTCAACAGTACGCTGGCTGAAGCTAATATAGCAACCGGGACTGAACAGAAAGTGGACTTTATTGCCACTAAGGTTGAGATGGCGTTACAGGACGCTATCCGTGAACTTGCTACCGCGCTTTATACCGCGCAGAGCGGATATTCACCTAACTCCATACTTGACGCTATTGCCACTTCTGGTACAGCGTATGGTTCGCTTACGAATACCAATTACGCGACAGGCGCGTTCCTTGGCGTGTACGATTCATCTTCTTCGATACCGAACTACGCTAACGTTGAAGCTAACAAAGTTCAGATTGAAGGGCGTATGGCTCAGGACATGGCCCCTGGCGATATGATGATTTTGATGAACCCTAAAACTTACGGGAAATTCAAAACGTCTGCCCAGAACCAACAGGTTTTTTCAAGTTCTGATTTGTTCAAGACAGGCGCTACGGGGTTCCATATTGATGGAGCCGATGTCTACATGGACGCTGATTGCCCTGGTACGCAGGATGGTTCAACCGGTGACAACTATATTATCGGGTTCCCGAAATCAATAGCAAAGATGTACTATCATTTCGGGTTTGGAACGAAATCACCGTTTGATGGAGAAGTCAGAATGCCTAACCAGCCGATATTGAGCGACCAGCATTATATGTCGCTTAATTTTGTGTTCTCTAACAGGCGTTTGATGTTTGCGATGAAAACGATAGTAGCGTAAAAAAATAAAAAAATAAATGGGGCGAAAGCCCAATTTTAGCAAGCAAGTAACCCCATATATTTTTTTTAAAAAAAGACAGGAGATAAACTATGAGCATGAAACCTATTGAAACACGGTTTGCTTTAGGCTCTGAAAGTGATCTGACTACGCCGACAAGCACTCAGGGATATGCGCTCGGTACTATTTACGAGTGCGAAGATTCAACTACAAAAACTATCAAGCGGTACATGTATGTTTATGGCGGTAGCGGTGTAACTGTTAATCTGCCGTATATGATAAGTTATACGTCAACTTCTGGACAGGAAATAAAACCTATTGCACCAGCAACGTTTGCTGATCCGGGTAAACTTATCTGTGTCGCTCCGGCAACCATTTCCTCGACTTATTACGGCTGGGTGCAGTTACAGGGCCATTGCGAAGGTGCGATGGGTGCGTCTATAACGGCTGGATATTATCTCAGCGTTGAAAATACTGCCACTACGTTTACCAGCGATGAAACAACAACTCCGTCAGTTGAGACCGTAGCTGTGGCAATAGACACTACTACCGATGCAGCAACAGGTACAATTTACCTGAATGGCCGGAAAGCAGTAATAGCAGCGAGTTAATTTTAGGGGAGGATAAAAAAATGACGATGATTCCATCGGCAACAAGGTTTGGGTTAGGGAATATTGATGATCTTACTACCCCGACAAGCGCAGCAAAATACACACTTGGCGAGGTACTTGAACTCGAAGATAGTGACGTAAAAACAGTTAAACGATATATGTACGTTTACGCGCCATCTCAATGCGTAGCTGCTACTCCGTACATGATCAGCTGGGCAAACACAGCTGGCCAGGAAGTACAGGCAATAACCGTAGCTACAATGGCTGCTCCTGGACGGCTTGTTGGAGTGCCACCGGCAACTATCACGGCAACCTATTACGGCTGGATACAGATTCAGGGCACTTGCACGGCTTTAGGTGCGTATACTGACACCTATTGCGTTACTGTACAGAACGCTACTCCGGCAGTATTTGAAGATGATGCAAGTACAACCACCGTAACAGCAGCCACTATCGGAATAGCAAAATCAGCGGCTACAACCACGGGAACGATTTATCTTATAGGTCGCCCGGCAGTTATAGCGACAGGTGCATAATTTAGGGGAGGGATATAATGAAACCATTATCAACAAGAATGGCTCTTGGTAACGTAGATGATTTGACTAAGCCGACATCTACCCAGAACTACAAATTAGGCTTTGAAGTTACAGTTGAAGATTCTGATTACAAAACAGTTAAAAAGTTCATTTATGTTAAGTCACATGCCGCTCTTACGGCTTATGTGCCTTACGCATTGAATTTTACAAGCACAGCTGGCAGCGAAGTCATTACTTCTGCTCCGGTAGCGATTAGTGCGCAGATTGGGGTGCCGCAGGTGTCATTTACAAGCGGGTATTACGGGTTCATACAGACGATGGGCGATTGCCTGGCTAATCATGCTGCGGCAACCACCGATACGTATGCCCTGAAAATATCTGCTGCTGCTCCGACAGTATTTACCGCTGAAAGTAACGCTACCGTAACCGTCAATTCTTTTGCTGTTGCAAAAGAGACCGGAGGGGCAGGTAAACACATATGGCTTTTTGGTGAACAAGCAGTAGTTACAGCTTAATATTTTTTAGGAGGCATAAATGGCAACAGTAATTACCGATAATTACGTTGTTGGTGGCGGAAAACGTATTGCTTGCGGCACATTCACAACGTCAGGTACAACCGGAACCATTGTTACTGGCTTGAGTTCAGTTGATTTTATTAAACTGCAAGTCAATAAAAACGGGGTTGTAGCTGATCAAGTAACGATCAATACGACATTACCGGCAGCGACGGGTACAATAGCCTATACCGTAACAAACAATGAGGGCGGTACCTGGTGGGCATTAGGAATTTAATGGAGGGACTATGGCGGCAACATCAGCAAAAATAGCCCAGGAAGTAGCTTCGGGTGGTAAACGCATGACGTGGGGTTCATGGACATCTAACGCCACAACTACAGCGGAAATTGTTACGGGCCTGAATTTCGTGGATAGCCTGGAAATTCAGCCATACAAATCGTCCGGGATAGCGGCAACAGAATGTACAGTAAATGAAACGTTCCCATTATCTAAAGGCACGGTAACCATTATTACACCGTCAAGCGTAAGTGGATACTGGCTTGCAACCGGAGAATAAAAGGAGGCAATTATGGCAATTACAAGCAATATATTCGCTGAACTGCCTCATGGCGGCAAGCGGATAACTATGGGCAGTTTCACGAACGGCGGATCTGATACGTCCGGAGACGTAGCTACCGGCCTGAGAGTTGTTGAGAATTTTACTATTACCGGAAATTCGGGTACAGCCCTGACTAACGCATGTACAACTTACGAGACATTTCCGTTACAGGCATCAGGTGAAGTAAGCGTTACCATTAACTGCGATTCCGGGGTTAGTGGATACTGGAAAGCTATAGGTTGGTAAATAAACACAAGAACGCGAAGTATATCTATTCTTTTCTAAGGATAGATGCATACTTTTAAAAGTCAAGTAGAAGCTGCGTTATATTTTTTTAGGAGTTCAATATGGCTAAAACTTTGCAATGGAGCGTTGCGCCAAAAGTTATTGATGCAAACGATAACGAAACAGCCCTGGATTCGTATACAGTAACTACATCTTATACAGATTTAGTTGATTTGGAAATTATTATCGGCGCGGCAGATACAGCAGCAAAAACAATGCCAAAACCTGCTGGTTCTATTTATGCCATTGAAATGGTATCTAATCAGCCGGTAACTGTAACTATAACCGGCCCGATAACAGTAACGGCATTATCAACAAGAAACCTGTTTATTAATACAGGGACAGCAACCGGATTAACTACCAGTTTTGTTATGACGGTAACCAATAACAGCGGATATGAAGCGACAGTTAATTGGCGGGTGTTGGGTACGGCGGTATAATACGGAGGCATAATGAAAGTCAACGAAGCCCTTAGACGGATATTATTTAAAGTGGGCACTACGGACGACCTTTCTGGCCGGGCCGTTAACCCAATAATAAACAATAGAAATATAATTGATGAACTTAACAGCCAATTAAGGCAATACGCTAATATTACTAAAGGTATTCAGGACGTTTATACGTTCCCGTTGAATACTAACACTCCGTTTGTTGAGGCCCCGCCGTTAGCTTTACGATCTGAAAGCTATAAATCGCTTATACTCGTATCCCAGGGCACGTTATTTATGATGGACGTTCGCGGCCCGGGTGATGTACTACCGCGGTTTAGGTATAACCCCATGTCCGGATTGACTAACTGGGTAATGCCGTGGAGCACAGAAGTCAATGGGACATATAAGACCTATTTGGGTATGTTCCCTATGAAAAATGCGGACGCCCAAACCACTACACTTAACGGAGCATTAACCTCAACAGCAACTACTATTACGGTCGCGTCAACATCGGGATTTATACAAAATTCCGGTAGATTGACTATTGACAGCGAAAAAATCATGTTTACATATCTTGATTCTACGCATTTTTATGGTTGTGTCCGTGGAGTTGAAAACACTACCGCTGCTACGCATTTAACTGCCGCAACTGTAACTGAAAATAATGTCTGGCTATTTTATTCACGGTTACATAATGAGATAGTTGTTAGAGATGACAATACGGTTGATCTGTCGGTTAAAAGCCAGGACATTGAGGTTGTTGAAGAACACATGGAAGGCATTATCAAGCTGGTAGCATACAATATACTTGTGAAACTTGACCCAGAACGCGCGTCTGTATATAAAATCGAAGCTGATGACCTTTATAAACAATACGCTATTGATATACGCAAAGGGTATGGCCGCAACAGGCAAGGTTCAAGCGTAAGGTCTCAAATACCGTTCCATGAAAGCGGGATTCCTTTTGGAACTAACCTCATATATTAAGGAGTTAATATGCCGATGGAATCACAGGCGCAAAGATCATACTTATGGGCCAAACACCCGAAAATAGCAAAAGAGTTTGAGAAGTATACGCCAAAAGGCGCGAAATTACCGGAACACGTTAAAAAAGCGTATGAAACAGTAAGGAATAGAAAAGGAAAATAATGCCGACACTTGATAACGCAATAAAGAAATTCGGCGGGATAAAAAATGATGAGAATATCAAACAAATCCCGGCTAACTTTTTTTGGAAAATAAAAAACTGGGATTATCCAAAAACCGGAGTATTGGGTCTTGATACTATTCTTGCCCCAGAACGGAAATTGCAGTTTGACGATGCTGATATTGACGGAGAGTTTGAGTTCAGGTATTTGGATGGTTCAAACGTATTGCAAACGGAATATATAGTAGTAAATAACGGGAAAATCCAAAAATGGGATTTATCGTCAACAAAATCAACATTAAAGTCAGGATTAACTGCCGGAAAAGTAAGTTTTGCGGTATTTAACGATAAACTGTTCATCGCAAACGGGCTTGATAATGTGCAGGTATATAACGGCACAAAAGGTACAATCGCCGAAATGGGCGCGCCGTTTGCTGAAGATTCAGGCAATGTAGGCGATCTGATAGGTGCGTATTATTATGCTCAGAGTTATATTACAAGCGGCGGTGAAGAAGTCATTGGCAGCGTAAGCAATACATTGACAGTTACTAATAAACAAGTATTACTGACATTGCCGCTGGGTTATGAAGGTACAACATCAAGAAAGATTTACAGGACAACGGCCAGCGGATCAACTTTGTATCTTGTGGCGACAATAGATGATAATACAACATTGACATATACCGACAATACGGCTGATTCATCACTTGGCGCGCAAATATTGCCGACAAATAACGCGTTACCAAAACCGTATTTTTTGGTAGTTTCAGGCCAAAAAATGTTTGGTATTAAAACGTCTTTATATCCAACCCAGGTATTTATTACCGGAGTCAATAACGAGATATTTGATCTTGCTACCGGATCAGATTTATCTAATTATGGCGGTGATAATACGCCTGTTGCCGGTGGTGGCGTTGATTTTAATAAAGTTATTGTAGGCAGCGGAAAAAACCTTTTTTTAATTGATCCTATTGATAACAGCGTGGTTACATCTCGTGCGTATGTAGGTATAAAAGACGGGTATTCGTGCCAATCCTTGCCCGCGTTTGGCGATTTTTTAGGTGGATTGATATTTTTATCAACAAAAAACGATGTCAGGATAATGCGTGGTGAGCAGGGATCAATACCAACAACGTTAAGTAATCTTGGTACAGACAATTGGGCGCAGGATATCAGGGGCGACCTGGAAACAGCTCTTACATCATACTCGAATATTTGTTCAGAGTTCTTTGAATATAAGTATCTTTTAGTGGTAGATTCTCAAAAGTTTGTGTTTGATATCCGTACAAAGGGGTGGACTGAACATGAAATCAAAACCGCTTCTTATACTTCAACACCAACGATCTTGGCTGTACTTAATAATGGCCTATATAACGGCCAATCGAATGGATGGATTGAAAAAGAATATACGTCTGTACAATATAGAAGCGAAGATGTTGAAAAATATATCGAAAGCGCATACATAGGCGTAGGCAGGGATTACAAATTCGCGCAAGGGATCGCGTTTTGGTTTACGCCAACATCGGCAAATAGCATGAATTTGACCGTAATAACTGATGATAACCAGTATTTATCATCTAATCAAACATTTACGGTGTTATCTCATTCAACATTTTCTGTTACTGGCGGACAATTTAATGGCGATTATTTTAGTGCAAATTATTATGACAATGACCTTTCCGGCATGGATTATAAAGTAGTTAATATCCAAAAAAATTGCCGATGGTTCAAATGGATACTAGATGTAACAAAAGGCAGTTTAGGATTACAGGGGATTGAGTATATTGGCTTAAGTGTTAAAGGAAAAGAATAACAAGAAGGGAGGGGCATGTTATGACAGGTAATCCGTATATTGATTTGGCGGCTGGTGGAATAGGGCTATTAGGCAACGTTTTTGGTATGAACCAGCAATCTGAAGCAGAAAGAGAGAGAGCGGAAGAAGAAAAGCGGGTACAGCTTGCTAGGGAGCAGGCATATAAGGATACAATGGCCCGTAGTGGAACGCAAATGAGTCAAGGGGAAGCCGGATTCATGGAAGCGGTAGGAAGTGCCCCGGAATCGTTAGAACAGGCAAAACAGGACATTTTAACCGGTGGAGCGAAAGGGTTACAGAAAGCCAGCGGTCAAATGCAGGCGAATTTGGCTACCCAGGGTGTCCGGGGGCCTCAGGCAGCCACGTTGCTTAACCGTGGAACAGGTGAAATGGGTCAAAACATACAAATGGAACTCAATAAACTGGGCCTTACAGATGAGCAGGACAGAAAAAAGGCACTTTTAGCGTATCAGGCAGCTAAAGCCGGAACTGCTCAGCAAGCGAATTTGAGCCCAGCGAATTATTAAGGCATATTGTAGCATTTTATAGCATACTGTAAATATTTACAGCATAGAGAGGAGACCAAGGCAATGGCAATAAAAGACCCCTTAAAACAAGCGTACCAGACCCGGATGACCGGAGAGGACGTAACTGACCCCGATGATGAGTTAAAACGGGCGTACCGCGCCTATTTGACCACCCCTACGGACACATCCAGCATCCCTGTCCCGGAGAATATCATCCCGCAGACAGTATCAAACGTTAAGGAACAATATAAAAAGGGCGGTTTATTGCCATCTATTGCCTCCGGTCTGTCCGGGATAGTGTCGCTTGCCAATACCAGCGCCGGGCATAACATCATATCCCAGATGAAGGGTGGGGATATGTCAAGCAAGGAAGCATGGCTTGGCGGTGCGTTAAAGCAGAAAGAGCGGGAAGAAGCCATGAAAGCATCAGCAGGGGCAAGAGAAGGGGAGAGGACGGGCCGGGTTGCCGATTATGGGCTTGAGAATCTGAAAGTTGAAAATCAGCAGAAAATGGCACAAAGGAAGGAGTTTTTGGATAACCGGGAAGACTTGGCGAAAATGGCTGAATCGGGTGGAGACACTGAAGCCGCGGCTAAAATTTTGGCTATGGAAGACCCGTCAGAATTGTCCACTATTCAATGGAAAAACCCCGACATGGGTGATAGGATAATTGCAGGTATTGGCAAAATATTCGGCATGAATACAGGGAAGGGTGGAAACGTGAAGGTTCCCACGGCAGTTGGAGCAATAAAGTCAGGATATAGATTTAAGGGTGGAGACGCCACGAAACAAGAAAACTGGGAGTCTATAAAATGAGCGATTTAAAACCTTGGGAAGAAGCTCAGTTAGCAAGCAATCCAATTCCAAAACCTTGGGAAGAAGCAAAATTACAGGGTGAGCCTACACTTATCCAAAAAGCAAAATCATATCTTGGCATAAATGTCCGGGATATTGGGGAAACCGCCAACGCATTTGTAAACCCGTATACGAATTTTATGGCAGGCATGGCAATGGGTAAAATGGGCGGTGAAGTTTTATCAAGCCCGATTGAATCATTGAAAAAGGTGCTGCCCTATAAATCCGTTGCCACAGGAACGTATGATTTTAGCGGTTTAAAAAACCTCAGAGAAAGCCTGCCTGAACAAATGAGCCATCCCATTGAAGCCCTAAAAAAGGGAAAAACAGCCAGCACGCTTGCTACGTGGGCTTTACCATTGCAGGCATTAAGAAAAGGGGCTGGATTGACTGGCCTGATGTCAAAACAGAAAACATTGCCGGCTTCAGAATTATTAGCTGGCAAATTGGAGCATAGCACGGTTGAAAACGTGGCTAAAAACCCTACAGTCAATGAAGGGATGTCAATATATGCGGCGGAAGACCTTAATAATGTAGTGAGTGACGCCGCTAAAGCAACAATAAACGCAAAAGAAAAAATAGCCGCGGCACAGAACCATATTTATAAAACAATGGGCATAACTGATGACTTGGTAATGCCGCCAGAAAAGATGAATGAAGCATTGATAAACATAAAAGGAAAGATAGACGATTTTTCTAAAACAGCAATAGGTGAAAACAAAGCGGCAGCTGCAAAAGCCAATGTATTGTATGAGGATTTATTGAATCAGTCAAAAGCCGGGGAGATTAAATTCGGACAATTAAAATCTGCCACAAAACAAGTCTACGATATTGCTGACAGCAATGTTACCGATATGGGCCGGCAAACGGAAGTTGGCAGGCTTTACAGCGATATAGGAAAAGAGCTGACAAAAACCAAAAAGAGTCTGTTACCTGTAAAGGCAGCTTCTGAAAGATACGCTGAATTGATGGAAGCAGAAAACATAATCCGAGACACATTACGGCTTGACAGGGTCAACGGCGAGCAAACCCTACCGCTGAAAATTATTCGTAGGTTTAAAGATGCCGAGCATGGCCAATTTAAAGAACAGCTTGAAAAGGTAAACGATATATTCAAGAAAAATGCGGGCGTATTAAAGTCCAACCCCGAAACAGCAGATTTGATAAATAAACATGGAAACGCTGATTTTGTGGATAGGATTAAATTGACACAGGCGTTACACGACGTAACCACGAAACGGGCCGTAACCCCGCAGGGTATTGGCAGGATCCCGGGGCTGGCTTACGCGGTGAGGGCAACCGGCGTTGCTGACCCGTTACGGCAGATGGTGATGTTAAAAAGAGGGGTGAAATTTCCATGGCTAATAAACCCGGAAGCCATAAATGCACCCGTATCATTATCGCCGTTTAAAACAATATCAAAAGCAAGGGCATTAGGAAAAATAACCGGTACTGGAGCCTTAGGAAAAACCAGGGTGATTTCTAACTTATTGAGAAAAGATAATGAATGAATTGATAGGTAAGAATCGGCAGGGCAACAATAAAGCTAAGAATGACATAGCCAAGCACTGGGTATCTTTCCAATACGGGTTCAAGTTTTTTGTCTGTAGATTTTAATAATGGAAATTTATTACATAAAATTTCCAATACTTTTAATATAGGATAAAAAACGATATAGTTGATTGGTTTAAATATTAAAGATATAAGCCAAAATGTCCAAAAAATAATTATGGGTAAAATGTTTAAAATAACATAAATTAAAATCAGAATAGCAAGGACTATCAGGAGAGAAGCTACTATATTTGTAATTAAATTAAAATCAAGTGGGGCAAAATGTTCCATGTTATCCTCATTTTAAAAATCGTTTTTTGCAATATAAGTTAGACATAAAAATAAAATGAAAAGCCATAAACTTTTCCAGTAAGTGAGCTTACTTTCTACATTGAATATTTTAGATGTAAAATTTGTGTTAAACAAGTAGTTCCATACAATCATAAGAGGGGCTGGAATAAGTAGAAGGGTGATTACGTAAATAGAAATTTGAATAACATCATGTATTTCCATTGATAATAGTATATATCTGAAACATTGAAAAGTCAAGGGGATTTTAAATAAAAGGAGCTAAACAATGGCGAACCCTCCAAGCAAATATGAATTAAATTTTTATACCAACACAAATTTAAACCAGGGTGACTGGAGCAAGAACTGGCTCAAGGTCGTGGACTGGCTCACCGACGGCACGTACGACCTGACTGTCAAGTCTGTCACCCTTGGCAGCGCGAATCTTGCCGTAACAGGCAATATTACCGCTTCAGGCACTGTCACCGCTACATCGTTCCATGGTTCAGGGTCCGCCCTCACTGGCATCGGAATAAACAACAAAAACTGGCTATATAACGGAGATTGCCAGATTGATGAGCAGAAAGCTGATTATACCCTTGTAAAGGACGAATGGGGCCAGCGCGCGAACCTGTGGTATGGCATGGCTACTGGTACGGCTGTTTCCGCGGGAACCCTGACCACTTCCCTTGCCGGGATAGGTACTACCGGGTATGAAGTGAAGTTTAACCAGGTTACGCTTACCGGTTCCGGGGTGATATATCTCAGGCAGCAGTTATCTAGCAAGGATTCAAAAAAATTGATAGGACAGACAGTAAGTATTCAGGCCCGTGTTAAACACGATTTTGGCAGTGCCTTAAATTATACCATATATGTAGGTAAAGCATCCGCATTAGACGATTTTACTACTGTTACAGCCATTTCTAATAGCGGTAACTTATCCGTAAATTCAGGGACAGCAACAGTCATTAAATATGAGGGTGTGGCATTAGGCGCATGTGGGAACGGAATTGAAATCAAAATCGGGATAGTTACAGGTGCAATAACAACCAAAAGTTTTGAGTTTACTGAATTGCAAATGGAAATATCGGCTACAATCACGGATTTTGAGTTCCGGCCGTTTAACTATGATTGGGTATTGTGTAACCCTACCCTGACAAAATATAAAACATATATGGGGTCTGCTTTTAATGGTGAAACGGCAAATGACAACAGCACAAAATCTTGTGTAGTAGGAGACCTGCAAACTACGAATATAGGAACTGCTTATTATGAAGTGCCTGTAGATTTGGATGATAATGCCACGATAACGCAATTGACGATGTGGTATTCAAGGGTTAAAGGAACAATTACGTTGGATTTAATAAGGACAGGTTTGAGTGTCGGTGGGTCAGGTGATATTATTTCACGCGCAACTGGTGATAGTTCTTCCGGCACAAGGACAAGTGTGGATGGTACAACGCCTGTAAATACGTTGGTAGATAACAGTAATTACTCATATGTTTTAAGAGTAAATTTACAAAACACTGACGCAGCAAGTAATACCACGTTAGGCGCGGCATACATCAAGTGTACGGTTACCGCACCGGTATCTAAATACTATTAAATGAAAAAACTGCTGACAATATTCATGCTGTTGTTTTTATCTTCTAAAGGTTTCGCGTTAAAGGAAACTTTAGGAGGTAAGGTCATTCAAAATGTAGATGTCCTTACACCGTTCAATTATTATATTAACGGTGAATTGTTTTCGGCTTATATTGTCCGTATATCTACAGGCGGTGCGGTTGATAATGTTGCCCGAAGTTCAATAAATGTCCTTAATGCCGGATTGACGTCCGAGATAGCCGCCAGAATAGCAGGTGACGCAGCTGGCGTGCTTGCATACCTTAAACAGGACGGTACGGGAAATAAAAGTGCAACGGTAACAAGCAGTTTTACCGCTTCCGGGCTTTCAATATCAACTATAACATTCAGGTCATCTGAAGGAAAACCAGTACTTGGTAATAGAGGCAACGACTTTTCATTATATTATTCTACACCGGCCCTGAAGACTTCCACGTCGCCAATGTTGACTATGGTATCGGCTCCTATAAACAGCACGAACACATGGCGATTATTAGATTTTGTGGTTGCTGAAACTACGGGAGCAAATGAAAATTTCCCGAATTACGACATGAATACAAATGACTTCTGGGAGATACCAGATGGCACGACATTAGGATACGCTACAACAGGGTCCTATCAGCCAAACATACAGGCTGGTTACAACGATGGCGCTGGATATTCTGGAGGCTCAGGTACCCGGGCCTTGTGGCTGAAAGGATATGATTTGCGTTATACAACCATGAGTTATACATATTTACGAACACCACAACTATGGCTGTTTATCTATGATGAAAGTGGTAATAAAATCGTAACGAATAGGGTAGTTGGAGCGAGCGCCAATCCTATTGACCCACCTGTAAATAATCCACCTAATGGTGTGTATAATATCTGTTATGCTACAATCCCCGTAGCCTATATCAATAAGAAGATAAGAATGGAATTTGTTGGTGGTGATTTTGGGCAGATAGACGTGTCAACATTTTTACCACATGTTTATAGAGATGTGGCTGTATGGTCTCAAGCCAGGAGTCAGTTGTTTACCACGAATGGAAATAGGATATCTTTTTATTGGCAATGGCGTGGTTATGACAACGCTTTTTGGAACGGCTATTCAGAATTTTTTATTGATTTTATTCATGGTGGTTTCAATAATTACGAGGTACCGATTGGCATTGCATATCAAAAGTCTCATCCAGTTGTCGGAGATGCTATTGTTATGCACAAGGACGGGAAACCTAAATTATATGTGACGGATGAGGGTGTATATACAGGAACAGTCCGGTCAACAGATTCCTTTGCTACTGCCTATAACGGTGCTTTAAACGGGCAAGCAAGTTATTCAACGTATACTTATAATCTTGCTGGCGGTACGTCATTTTATTATGCCCGATATGATGAAGTAAAGACTTCCACGGAAGCTCTGTATGCAATGATTCAGGCAACACGTGCGGCACAAATAACGAGTGATATTGCTATAGGACAAACAACGGGTTATTTGCTTGGGCAATATAACGCCAATGCTTCTACCGATACGTCACAATGGAGCTACTTGTATAAACTCACGTTAGATACAACGACGGAAGCGTCACAACGGCAATTACTGGCAAACGCAACTGGTTGGTTTCTAAAGCAGGACGGATACAATAATAACAATAATAGCGTTACGGTTGGAAGTATAACCACAAACATTATTTATATTCCTTATACTGGCGGCACGTATGGTTTAATTTGTTCTAAATTATTTGCTGCCGCTGATAGCGCAAATTACATATATATTCCTACAGACAATTTACGTATAACTGGTGGAAGTCTAGAGGTATACAATGGTGGATTATATACGAACAATATATACCATTCACCGTCAGGCGGTAGTTCTATAGGTATTAATGACAATGTTAGTATGACTGGAAATATAACATTTGTTAGCGGGGATATTATAGGTAGTTCAAAACTTGATGCCTCTTATAACTGGTTTGGTAGTAGCTCCCCTAAATATTCCAGTTCCTATGAATGGTATTCAAGTAGCAGCAACAAATATTCTATGGGCTACGAATGGTTTGTAAGTAGTTCAAATAAATATTCAGATTCCTATAGTGCTTATTCTACCAGTTCACCTTTTTATAGTGAGGGATATTCAGTTTTAAGCAGTTCCAGTAATAAGTGGTCAGTCGCAATTTCATCTCTTGCTGTTCTGTGGGACACGCCGAGGTCTACTAGTGCAATAAGTTTGATATCTTTCGCTACTGGTTATTTCATTATTCAGGATAAATTGAATGGTAGAAATTCGAGTGTGACAGTTGGCACAGCTACTTTCAATGGTGGTTTGATTACAGTTATCGACGCAACAGCCAATAGCACGCCTAGGACAATATTGCGTAACGATGCTATGGGTTTCATGATCCAGATAAATGGCGGAGATTCAGACAAGGTGCAATTCCTTGATACAGTTGATTTTAATACATTTTTTGAGTATCAAAACAATGTCCATACAAAATTAGGAGTTGCTGAAACAGATACATACATAAGAGGTACAGTTCATTTTACTAAATATATAACGGATCCTGTTACGATACGATCTAGTATAACCGTTTTAGGTGTAAATGGCAATTCTGTTGGTATTCCTGGCACGCACACAACCGGAGCGGCAGTACCAAGCATGGGCACAAACGCTCCCATAGTAACAGATACGCCATACGCTTGGGTAAAAGTTGACGTAGGCACAGCAACGTGTTATATGCCTGTATGGAAATGAAAAGGAGAACTATGGGAGGATAAGTGATAGATTGGTCAAATCCAAAAGAAAAAATAAGCAAATACTTTACTGTTAAAGAATCACTCTGGCTTCCAAGTTGGCAGGTATATCATATCCCAAGTGAAGAAGAAAAAGAGAATATCCTTAAAATAGCTACAAAAATGGACTTGGTTAGGGATTTTGTTGATATGCCGATAATAGTACAATGCTGGATAAGGCCTATAAATGTAAATTCTCCCGATACTATTTATCATGGTAAAAATTATAATGAGTTTATTCATGGCGCGCCAGCAAGTACGCATATTTTAGGCATGGCAGTAGATTGGAATTGCGCTTTAAATTGTGATGAAATCAGGTTTAATCTTCAATTTCAGTTGGCAGCTTTTGGTATACGCATGGAACGCCTTCCCGGAAGCAATTGGATACATAATGATAACAAAAATACAACTGGGGAACGATATTTTATACCATAACATTATAAAGTAAAAAAATATCCATCGTCGGACTTTTTTGCCTAATTGACTTTTTTCCCACTTTTTAAAATACCCCTTGACAAATCACGAAACTTGTGGTATAATTATAGTAGAGAGGTTAGAAAAATGGTGACAGAGAACTCAGAGCAAAAAAAAGAGAGGTGCAAAATGGTGATTTTTGCCCTGGGTTTTTTAATTTTAGCGGGCTGTTGTTTTGGTTTCTCACCATTCCAAAATTTCAGCCCGCTATTTATTTAAAAAAATAATGGAGGAAATATGTTAAAATGGATAATTGCAGTGTATTTGGTTGCAACAGTAGGAACAGTAAATCATGAAAATTGGTTAGGCTGGAAAATAGATAATGTACCTAAAGAAACCCGGACTGGTTTGTATGTCAATCAGGGGCAAGACTGGAGAAAATTGTTAAACCTTAAAGAAAGGAGGAAGTTTAAAAAGTTAAAACAGTTAGCCCGTTACATAGACAAAAACTACGATTATTTTGATGAACAGTATGACGTTTGGGAAAACAGCGAACAAACAATCAAGCGCAGCGTTGGGGATTGCGAAGACTTCGCCATATTGTTCTGCGACTATGCCCGGCAAAACGGGTTTGATGTTCGGGTGGCGCTTGGTTATCACAAAACACATAATAAGTGGATGGGACACGCTTTCAATATTTGGATTGATTCAAAAAATAAAAAAATATGGATTATTGACGTTAAGGGAAACGTGTTTATTGATTCCAGGTATGTCACAAATTATATAATTGATCACAGTTTCGACAACGAAAACATATACCAACATATTTAAAGAATAAAGGTGACAAAAATGTCAATCAAAGAAATGTTAGATTGTATTGATGAATTCGCAAAAACTAAACCTGACGTACCGCTTTCAGAAATAAAGTTTATTGAATTTTGCGAGTGGTGGTATGCGAATAAGAGGTAAAAAATATCAACTAAGGAGGATTGGGTATGAGCAATTTTAGTGGTTTTAATTTACGGCATGGAGATATTGGATTTTACGAGATTGAAAAATTGCCAGAAGGGTTGAAAGAAACAAAATCAAAGGTAATAACTCAAGGTAGTCATGGTAACGAGCACACTTTTGACAATGGAAAACTGTATCTGAAAAATGAGAACAATTTTGTGTTTGGATATTTTGAAGCAGTTTCTAACACTAAATTGTATCATGTCGAACATGGTAACACCTGTAAAAATAAACAAATCAGGGAATGTCACTTGAAGCAAGGGTTTTATCAGTTAAGAAAACAAAATCAGTATACAAATGACGGAATGAAACCGGTTATTGATTGAAAAAGGAGGATATTGTGATAAAAAACATTTATAAAGGCGATGTTGTAATAAAAAAAGAAAATGAACAGGAATGGCAGGAGAAGTTAAAAAATGTTACAGAGATAACTGGCTACCTCTCCGTGTATAGCAACGTAACGCTGAAAGCAGACAACCTGCGCACAATCGGCGGCTACCTCTCCGTGTATAGCAACGTAACGCTGAACAACCTGCGCACAATCGGCGGCTACCTCTCCGTGTAT
>ERZ869929.262-NODE-262-length-35459-cov-5.574201_pt1 | contig 35459 bp, 33 predicted proteins | sample MGYA00579312_ERZ869929 | MGnify/ENA primary metagenome ERZ869929 (study PRJEB32216, sample SAMN09231818) | wastewater metagenome | place: USA: Maryland | collected 2016-08-09 | study: EMG produced TPA metagenomics assembly of the PRJNA472060 data set (Reclaimed... | reverse complement strand
AATATTAAAACTATCTAAAGTTCTCATATTAACAATTTCTTTTTTATTAAAAATAATATGTGGATATTGTTGTAAATGTAATTTTGGTTCTAAAATAGAACTTGATTGCCCATTATTGTTTTCTTCAACAAACATTTCAATCGTAGTTTCTTTTTCACCTAAAGCAAAATTATATAAATTAGAATCTTTAATATTATTTTTTAATATATTAAAATTTTTATTTAAAGGTTCAAAATAATTAATATTAGTTATTTTTAATTCTTTATATAAAGAATGTTCTTCACCATAATGCGCACCAATATGAATAACACCACTTATATTCATATTATATTTAATAAATAAATTTTTAAAATCTAATAACATATTTTATAATTTTATCATTTTATCTGTATAAATATCTTTTGTATTCCAACTTGCTAAACCTGGACCAAACCAAATTTTTGGTGCAATAATAACTTTATTTTCATTTTTATTTAACCAAGAACCCCACCAACTAAATGTTGAATTAGAGATTATATTATGTTCACATAAACTCATTAAATATAATGATTCATAATCAGTTAAATTTTCAATAAAGATAAAATTATTTTTATTTTTAAATAAATTTTTACAATACTCAATATCATCACTAAAAACTAAATATTTATTATCTTCACCAAAATAATTTATAGAATTAAAAATATAATTTTCACCAATAAATGGGTGATTGTTATTATATATTAAATAATCACCTCTTCTAATATGTAAAGATATAAATTTTTCATTTTTAATTATTTTATTTAATTTATTTAAAATAATTTCATCAGGAGAAAAAATATTTTTTATATATTCTTTATTATTAATAAAATATTTTTCACTCTGAAAATAACCATTAATAATTAAATGTTCAATATAATTTATTGGTTTATAATGAAACTGTTCTTCAAAAAAATTATAAATTTTATCATAATTTAATGAACCTTCATTTAAATTTCTAAATATATTATTTTTATAAAAATTTCCATTATTACCTTGTAAACCAATAACATGTTTATTTATTGGTATTAAATAATCTGTATTATTATCTAATGCTAATGAAATAGTTGTTGCTATTTGAAATAACATATTTCCTAAACCACCTTGTAAATTAACACTAACCATATTTTAAAAAATCATAATTAACATAATTATTTTGTATATTACTATAATCTGGTCTTTGCCAAGCAATATGCGGTGTTATAACAAAACTTTTACCTCTAGAATGTAAATTAGAATAGATAACATCATTTTCTAAATTTGTAAATTTTTTTAAATCATCAAGTATAATGCTAAAAATATTTTTATTTATAACAAACGCATGTGCTGCATAAGTTTTTAATAATTTATTTAAATTATTTGTGTATGGAATAACACCACCAATATGATTTCCACCGAAATATAACATTTCCCAATCTTCTGGTAATTGATTTAACGCTTGATTTAAAATTAAATGAAAATCATCATGTAATTCAACATCATCTTCAAAAATTAAAACATTATTAATATTTAGTTCAATACATTCCTCAAATATTTTTTCACTAGTTTTATTTAAACCATAATTACCAATTGGTATGGTAATTGTTGGATTTATTAATGTATTACCATCAATTGCTTTAAAAATTTCAACATCAATATTAAAATTTTTAAACACTTGTAAAGATCTTTCTAAACGATCTTTTCTTTTTTCTAAATTAATGCAAATTTTTTTATCAAAAAAATTATAATAATTTTTTTTTATTTCCATATTATTAAATAGTTATTTTTTATTTATTATTTAATTATAAATAAATTTTTTTACTTTTATTTTTTTTGGTGGTAATCCAGCAATATAGGCATCATCACCTTCATTCCAATTTTCATAATAACTTACCAATTCATCAATAAATGATTTAAAATTAACGTTAGCACTTGAATTTTCAAGTTTTCGTCTTAAATCATTTCTAACATATGAAAAATGTAACATTTGTATTTCATCTCTTTTAAAGATTCTAACATTGTTTGATACAATTCTTCTTGTTGGATCAACTAACACAGGAAAACTACAACCTAATTCAAATCTAATTCCAGGTTTTATTTTATATAACAAACTTACAAAATATTCTTCTGGTGGATCTAAAATATAATTTTCATTTTTATAAAATGTTAGCATTTGACAAACACCACAATCAAAATCTTTTTCAATAATTTCATTTTTCATAAATGAAAATTCTTTTTTATTATAAATTTCATCACTATCCATAGTCATAAAATGTGTACAACCTTTTTGTTCTGCAATAAATAAGCCGATATTTCTTTTATTTATTTCATTTAAATGAGGTATTAATGTTAAATCTGGTGTGTATAAAAAAATATCATCAATTAATTTTTTTTCTACTAATGTATTTAAAAAATTCTTAATATCAATTTTTGATTGATTACCTAAGTTAGAAATATTTTGATAAATTACATTAATGTAATCAACTTCTTCTCTAATAGAAATAATACTTTTTTCTAAAAGTTCTAAAGCATCATCAAAAATATTATAACTAACACCAATTTTATGTTTTTTTTCCATTTAATTATTTTTAATTATTTTAATATATTTATTATATTTTTTTAAATTACTTATAAAAGGTAATAAACGTTTATTTAAATCTTCACTTTCTCTTATTTGTTTTTCTTGTGAATTACTTCTTGTTTTACTTTCAAAATGATATAAACAACAATCACCACAAAAAATATTTCTTAAATTATTTTCAATCATTTTAGCGTTAAATTCAACATCTTCAAAACATTCTATATATTCTTCATTAAAACCATTAACCTTTAAGAAATTATTTTTAGATACCATCATAAATGCAGCAGTATTACCAATAACATCAGGTTTAATTGTTAAATCATATTTATAATGAGATTTAAAATTATCATGACCAAATTGTAGTGAATTATGTTTTTCAAAATAAACTGCTATCATACCATTATGTTGTAATGAACCATCTTCAAAATGAAGTCTAGCGCCAATAGTACCAACTTCTTTTTTATTTTTTAAATAAACTTCAACCATTCTGCTAATAGCGTCATTTAACATTAATATATCATTATTACAAAATAATAATAATTCAGTATCATTTTCTATATGATTTTTTACAACATCATTATTAATTTTACTAAAATTATAAAAATCATAATTAATAATTTTTATTTTTTGATTTTTTAATAAATTAATTTTATCTAATTCTTCTTGATTAGAACCTGTATCCGCAATATATATTTTATAATTATTATATTTTGTTTTTATTAATGAATTAATACAATTATTTAATAAATCAAAATTATTTTTTGTTGGAATTATTATTGCTAATTTTGGTTCATTTTTAATTTTAATGTTAAATTCTTCATATATTGGTTGAACTTTAACTTTTGCTGGTAATAATAAATTAACCTCACCATTACTAGTTATATTAAGTTTATATTTATTAATAAATTGTAATCTATTTTTTTCCCATTCATCATTTACGACACCAATTGATTTATGTTTTAAATTTATACCAAACACAACTCCAATTTTAACATCTAATTGTTTATTTTCAATACAAAATGAATGATCATAAAAATGAAAACCTTTAAATTCTTCATTAAAAAAAGTTTTAACTCTTTTTTTATTTAATGCAATAAAAACACCATCTATTGTTTGAACATCAATAATTTTATTTATAAATTTACCAGAATAATTACTTTCATATGTTTTATTATTATGAATATGTTTTATTTGACCAACCATTGTTTGGTTAATAAATTCCCAATAAACACCACTTTCAGGCATAATTGTTGAACCAACAACACCTAGAATACCATAATCACTATTATTAAAATAATTAATTATTTTTTTACCAAAATTAGTATTTTTTTCAAAAATAATATCATCATGTATTAATATAACAATATTATTATTACTTTTTTGAATAATTAAATTATATGCTTCAGTTAAAGAATATTTATTATTATTTTCAATAATAATAATTTCTGGATTTTTAATACCAGAAGTTTCTTTAATATTTTTAATTAAATTTTCAGTATTTTTATTTTTTTCTCTTGTTGAGAGACCAATTGTAATCATATTTTATTTATTAAATCTTTTATACGCATTTTCAGTAATAAAACAAAAATTAACTTTACCAATGAAATTATGTAATTTATTTTTTCCGCAATAACTCATATTTGTTTTTAAATAATCAAAAAAGTTTTCTAACCATTTTTCTAAAGTATATTCAACTAATTGTTTTTTAACAATACCTTCAGAAGTTGTTAATTTTTGTTTATTCCATTTTCTTTGTACTTCTTTTGTTGACATACCCCTAAATTTTTTATAGATTTTAAAATTAAATTTTCTATATAAAAATTCAGCCAATTTTTGATTAATTTTTATATTTAAAAAATAATTATCACCACAACTTTCAATCATTTTATTAAATAAACTTCCAATCATTACATAATCCGCTCCTAATGCTAATGCTTTAATTATATCAGAATAATTTCTAATACCACCATCAGCAACAATTTTTGCTGGATCTTTTAGTGTTTTAGAGATTTCATAACATTCTGTAATTAAAGATCCCATTGGGTAATGAATACCACCATTAGCAGATGTTGTACAAGCATTTCCTGCTCCAATACCACATCTAATAAAATCTGCACCAACTTCTGATAAGATTTTATACATATTTGGATTTGCAATATTTCCAACCATTAAAGTTGAACTAGGATATTTTAATTTAAATTGTTTAACAATATCAACTAATTTTTGCATATGACCATTAGCTATATCAATTAAAAATTGGGTAAGATATTTATTTTCATATTTACGTATATACAATTCTCTATTATTAATTAATTCAAATGCTTCATCTAAAGATATTGAAATAAATTTATAACCAGTATAAATATCAGCTAAATTATCAATATCTTCGTTTCTTGGAATACAAATATTTAAGTTATTTGATAAATAATAATTATAATTATTTTTATTTATAACAGTATCCATTGGTGAAACAATTAATGGATTATATTCTATTGTAATTTCTTTTCTTGAAGAAATTGGTGATGAATTATCCGAAGGATAAATTGTAATATCATTGTAATCAAATTTAATATTTTTCATCTATTAACTATGTTTTTTAATTTTTTTCTAAATAATTGGTTTTTGATAAACTTTTCAGTTTCACTAAATTCAACAAAATTTGATATTAAATTATTTAAATTAGTATCTTTTAATATATTAAAAGTATCAATACTAAGATTATAATCATTATTATATAATTCAGTAATTTTTTTAAATTTTAAATTATTATTATCTTTAATTGATAAAGTTAATATTACTTTTTCAATAAATTGAAAATTTATTTTTAAATAATCAATAATATTATTAATATTATTATCATTATAAAATTCTAAATCATCAATTAAAATTATATCATAATTTTTACCTAATAATTTATTATAATCAGAATTAGAATTATAATAAATAAAATTAGTATTAGGATATTTTTTTAATAAATTAAAATTTATACTATTAAAACCAATAAATAATATTTTTTTATCTTTATAAATATTCATTAATTTATTAAGAATATTAGTTTTACCAGTTTGTCTATGTTTTATAGCTATATTTACTACTTTATTATTATTCAATAATTCATTAATAAATATATCTTGATGTGAATAATCAATTTTAAATTTCATTAGTTATATATTTTATATTAGAGTTAAAAAAGTTTAATGAAAATTTTTCAAAAAGTAAATAGCCAAAAAATATTTTTTAAAAAAATTGCTTTTTAAATAAAAAAAAATTATAGTTATATTTATATAAAAAATATTAGTTATATATGAGTAATGAAAAAATGAGTGTTGAACAAGCTAAAAATTTAGTTGGGGATCTTATTCCAACAAATAGTTCAAATAATCCTTATATTGAAAAAGTTAAAGAAATTGATATTCCATTTGATTTGGTAGAATTACCTACATTAGGTAATTTATATCCAACTAAAACAAGTAGTTTAAAAATTGGTTATTTAACTGCTGAAGATGAGAATATTTTAACTTCACCCAACTTATTAAAAAATGGAACAGCTATTGATATTTTAATTAAAAGAAAAATGTTGGATTCTCCAATTAGTTATGAAAATCTTTATTTAGGTGATAGAAATGCTATAATTTTATTTTTAAGAGCTACAGCTTTTGGTGATAAATTTGAACAAAGAATGATTGATCCTAAAACTGGTGAAGAATTTGATGGTATTATTGATTTATCTAAAATTAAATTTAAAACACCAATGGTTGAACATGATGAAAATGGCTTATATACATATACTCAAAAAAATGGAAATGTTATTAAATTTAAAAATTTAACCGTAGGTGAAGAAAATGATATCAACAAACAAAATGAAGAAATTAAAAAAGTTAAAGGTGGTTTTGATCAAACTTTAACATTAAAAATGTTAAAACAAATTGTAAGTGTTAATGATAATAAAGATAAAATGTATATCGAAAGATTTATTAAACATATGATGTTAAAAGATTCTATTGATTTAAGAAAATTTATGGCTAATTGTGAATATGATTTAGATTTATCGGTGGAAGTGGAGGCACCAAGTAATACCAACTTTCAATATAATGGTTTGTCAATCTTGGGAATTACCCTTAGTCTTTTTGAACCTTACTTCTAAATATAAAATAGATCTTTTACTAGAAGTAAGAGAATTAGTTAAACAAGGATTTACTGATAGTTTTATTTGGTATAAAATGCCAACTTATATGAGAAGATTTTATTTAGAAGAACATATTAAAGAAATTAATAAAAAAAATGCACAAGCTAATTTAAAAAGGAGTTAAATAACTCCTTTTTTTATTTTTAAACTATTTATTAACATGGATAATAAAGTCTTAGAAAAATTAATTAAATCTAATTTTGATGATTACATAAAATCTAACGATTTTAAAGAAAAACAAAAAGAAACATTTTCAAAATTAATAAAATCAAAAGATTTTGAAAATGAAATTGTTGATATTGTTAAAAATGTTTTAACTCAAATGCATAAAACTCTCTGGTTAAAAAGAAATTTCTGGAAAGATGAATTAAAAAATAAAAATAGCTAATGAAAAATTATATTATAACCGAAGAACAATATAAGTTATTATTTGAACATTTAATTTTAAATGAAAATCTTTATCAAAGTTTAGGTACGGGTTTGGGTAAAATTACTAAAAATGTTAAAAATGCTGCTGGTAATACTTTAAATAATTTAAAAACTATTGGTGGTCCAAATAATGCTATTTATAAAAAACAATTTCCTGACATAAATATTGATAGATTAAATAAAACAACAAAATTATCTAATCAATCAGAAAAAAGATCTAATAGATTTAATTTAGTTGGTATTGGTGGGGTTGATACTAATTCAACTAAACAATTAATCATTGAATTAAAAAACCCACAAGATTTAGAACAAAAAATTTATGCTAAAGTATTAGAAAATTTAATTAATAATATAAATGTTAATGGTCAATTATTAAAAAAACTTGGTTTAACAAGTGAAATCACTAAATTATTTACTTTACTTGAACAAAATATAAAAAATGAACAAGGTTTTACTATAAATAATAATAATTTTATTGTTAGTAAAACAAATACAATTTTTATTAGCAAACCAACCAAAAAACAAAATAAATATACTTTTGGTGTTAATTTCTTTTTAGATAAAGAAGAAATTTTAAGAAATATCAATCAAACAACTTTAAATCAACCATTTATAAATTATATTAACAATATTAACAAATATTTAACTTTAAGTAGTAGATTTACTTTTGATTATGATATTAGTCATAAAACTTATAACAAATTAAATGTATATAATATTAGTAATACTTCTTTAATTACGTATGACATAATTAATTTAAAAATAATAGAGTAATAAAATATGGCAGCTGCACCAGGACAAAATAATAGAGAAGATTTTGAACAAATTAAACGAGAACTATTAGCTAGTGAAAGAATATTTGAGAGCATAAATAAGAATGTAAGTAGTTATGTTCTTGCTCAAAAAGAATTATTAACAATAGCTCTTAATATTAAGAAACAAAATCAAAAGATTTTAGAAATTGAAAATGAATTAACTACTGCAACTGGTGATAGAAGAGAAATCTTAAAAGCTGAGTTAGAGTTTAATAAACAAGAATTAAAATTATTAGAAGCTCACGAAAGGCAATTAAAAAGAAATAAAGATTTATTAAGTGCTAGTGTTAATTCTGTTAAAGAACTTGGTAAAGAGTTTTTAAAAGTTGGTAGTAATATTACTGGTTTAGATCTTAGTTGGCAAGGTTTAGCTAATGGTATAAAAGATAGTATAAAAGATATGTATAACCTCGACAAAACTATTAGATTAGCTGAAAAATCTATTGGTTTAAATGTTGGTGGTTTTAATACATTAAGAAAAAGTATTGAAGGAATAAACTCAGATATTACAATATTAGGTGTAGCTCCAGAAGAATTAGTTAAAAGTTATTCGGATTTAACTGAAAGTTTAGGTAGAAATATCAGTATTTCAACAGAAAATTTTAGAGAATTAAGTTTAATAGCTAAAGGTACTGGTTTAGAACTTGATGGGGCTGTAAGTATTGTTGAAAAATTAAATGGTTCCGGTATAGGTTTAAAAGATAGTATGAAATTTGTTGAAAAAACAACAAATGCTGCAAAAGTTAATGGTATTAACGCAACAAAACTATTAAAAACATTTACAGATAATATTACAAAAGCTCAGTCGTTTAATTTTAAAAATGGTTTAGAAGGTTTAAAAAGAATGGCGATTGAAGCTCAAAAAATTAAATATGATATTCAAGATACATTTAATTTAGCTGATAAATTATTTGAACCAGAAGCTGCTATTGATATGGCCGCTAATTTACAAATACTTGGAGGTGAATTTTCAAAATTAGCTGATCCTTTCCAGTTAATGTATATGGCTAGGAATGATGTTGAAGGTTTAAATAAAAGTATTATAGATGCAACAAAAAATACAGCTGTTTTTAATAAAGAAACTGGTGAATTTGAAATACCAGCTATGGAATTACATAGGCTTAAAAAAGTAGCTGATGCCACTGGATTAAGTTTTGATAATTTAAAAACAAGTGCATTAGAAAGTGCTAAAAGAACCAAAGTAATGACTAATGCAATGCAATTATCTAAAACAAACCAAGAGTTTGTAGCTAGTATTGCAAAAATGCAAAAAGATGCTAATGGTAAAGTTGAAATTTTAGTTGATACAGAAAAAGGTGAAAAATTAATTTCACAATTAACAAATAGTGAAGTTGAATTGTTAAAAGGAAGACAACGAAGTTTAGAAGAAACAGCTAAAAAATCACAAGGTTTTGATGATATGTTAAAAAATGTTCTAAATAGTTTAAAAGTGGCTTTTTTACCTTTAGTTAGTTCAGTTAATAATTTTTTAACAAGTGAAAATGGTATTCAAAGAATTACAGATTTCGCTAATAATTTACAAAAATTTTTTAAAAATGCTTTACAACCATTAGCTGACTTTTTTGAAAAAGGTGATATGTCAACCGATGGTTTTTTTACAGCTATTAAAGAAGTATTAGGTAAAGTTTGGGAAGATGAAGATACCCAAATGGGTATTAAGAAACTTGGAGAACTTTTTGCTGAAGGTATTAAAAATGCTTTTAGTGTGAGTATTAGAAGTTCAATAGCTTTAATTGGAACTGGTATAAGTTCCATTGGTGGTTTTTTACTTAAAACTTTAAAAAGTATTGGAGAAATATTTCCAAAAATTCTAAAAACTGGTCTTATTAAAGGTTTAAAAGCTATACCAATTTTTGGGTCTCTTTTTAGTATTGGTAGTGCTGTTACTAGATTTGCTGAAGGTGATGTTACTGGTGGTTTAATTGATGTTGGTTCAGGTCTTGCAAATGCTGCAAATATTTTTGCACCTGGTCTTGGTAGTGCTGTAAGTCTTGGTTTGGATGGTATTAATATGTATAGAGATGCTAATAAAAAAAGTGAAGGTGTTCAAGCCGAAGACGCTTTACCAGTACCCTCAAAACCTTTAAATTACCCTTATATTTTGCCAAAGGGTAGTTTAACACCAATTAAAGGAATACCTCAAGATACGGCTTATTTGGCATCACAAACACCTGTTTCTGTTAATACACCAACACAACAAACTGGAAATAATTTTAATGGTAATATTAACATTAGTGGAACTATTTTAATTAAAACACCAGATGGAATGTCAAAAGATATATCAAAAGCTATTTTAGATGGTTTAGAAAGAGATGCTAGTTTCTTACGACAACTAAGAAGTAAAATTTTAGATAATAATAATTTAGCTGTTAATGTTAATTAATTTTTTTTAAATAGCTATTTATAAATAAAATAAAAATGGCTAGAGAACCAGTTGATTTAGGTAAAGTTGCTAAAGTTGAAATTGATAAATTATTATCTAAAAATATTATTAATGATATTACTTTGTTTAATGAACATGCTATTTCTAGTATTGGTAAATTTTCAGCACCAACTGAAAAAATTATACCAAATACTAGTATTGATACATTTATATATGAAGGTGATTTAAGTCTTAAAGATTTAATTAATAAACATTTAAATAAAAATTTAACTAAAAGTGGTATCTATGCTGAGTTATTAGGAACTAATACAAAAGGTTTAGAAGCTAAAGTTAATACATATGAATTAACAGATAAATCTATTGACACATATTTATATGGATTAAATGATTTAGAATTAAAAGATTATATTAATAGTATTATTAATAATAATCTTTATAAAGCTATTGAAAGTTATGAAACAAGTGTTTTAACATTTCCAAGAATTGATAATGATTTTATTGAGAATATTGGGGATACCAAATATATTGATAATAATGGTAATTTATTAAATTATTCAGCTGTTTATGGATTAACTGAAAATAGATTATTTAATATATTGAGAATTGGTGGTTTGCAAACTGAAACCAATTTAGTTAAAATAGGTCAAAGAGAATTACAATTAAACATTAATGAAAATTTTAAAAGACTTTCAAGTATTAAAAATAATACTAATGTTTTAAGTATTTTAGCTCCAGAGATCTCTACATTAGTTAATGAAAATTCAGATCCAAGAATTAGTTTTAATTTTCTTTCTTCAAATTCAAGTGAAGATGATTTAAGACAAAGAATTGAAACTAATAGATATGATAGTCCAATACCAGATATTCTTGGTTATAAATTAATTGGTTCAGGTTTTAATACAAGACCGGTTCCAACACCACCTAGTAGTGATATATTATTTCAATATACCGGTGATTTAACAAAAGGTTTTTATTTAACAAATACTTTATTTAATAAGTATAGAAATACTTATTCATTAATTGGATTAGTTACCAATAAAACTTATCTTAATTTAGGTTTAATTACCCCTGGTTCAACACTTAATAGAGTATTAGATATATTTAATATAATAGACTCTGATACATATTCAACAATAGGACCTAGAATTTTAATTGATCCTAATGGTGTTACAAAAGAACCGAATAAGTTTATTTATTGGGATAGTGATTCAGGAACAACAGGTTTGGTTGTTGGTTATGATATAAGTAATGAATCAATATATTCTAATAATTCAGAATATAATAAAGGTTTAGATGATTTTATTCGGCAAGCGAGTCAAAATTCAAAAAACGAAGAATTTGATACTAATAGTATTCTTTATAAAACACAAGAATTAGTAAAACAAAAACCAGGTAAAATCGGTAATTTAATTAACCAAATTAGTAAAAACTTTGTTGTACCTGGAACTAATAAAAAAATTAGTAGGGGTAATAATTTAAATGTTAATGAAGAAGAATATTGTAGAGTTCATACAGTAGTTGATAACTATAATCGTTTTGGTGAGGTTAGTGATGGTGGTAAATTAATTAGAAGTAGAAAATTAGATATTTTTAATTTAAATAATTCAGTTTTAGGTGAAAATGGTACTCCAATAATTGGTCCAGATAGAAGTAATAAAGCAAAACATTTAGGTGATCTTAATTCAAGAGGAAAACAAGTTAAAAAATATATGTTTTCAATTGAAAATTTAGCTTGGGAGGATGAATTTCCTTTACATTGTGAAGAAGCTGGACCTAATGGCGGTAGAATTATGTGGTTTCCTCCTTATAATTTAACATTTAGTGAAACAATATCACCTTCTTGGAATACAAATGAATTTATCGGAAGACCAGAACCAATATATACTTATACTAACACAAAAAGAAGTGGTAGTTTAAGTTTTAAAATTATTGTTGATCATTCTAGTATATTAAATTATTTGTCAAGACAACAAGGCGAAAATTTTAATGAAAATAATATATTACATTTTATAGCTGGTTGTAAAAAATATGATGCAACAGATCTTTATAAAGATGCTGATTTAAATAGTATTTTTTGTGCTCAAAAAGAAATACAAAATTTTGAAACTAGTATTGAAGAAACTAATAAAATTATTAAAAATAAAAAATTAGAAAAGATTACAGATATACCATTATATTTTGAAAATGATTTTCCAAAACCAAATAAAAAAGCTGGTGTAAAATCTTTTGATAATAAAAATGAAGAAGTTAAATCTTATGATATATATTATGAAGAGTATATTAAAAGAAAAGATGAATATATAAGTTATTCTGATACAGGTACTAGTGGTAATAATACAAGTATTATTGAAATTGAAGAGTTTTTTACCGGAGAAACAAATTCTATTAAAAGTGGTTTTGATAATTTAAATAATTTTATTGATAAAATAAAATCATTAGCTAATAGTAATGGAAATTCTATTAAAAGTATAAAAATTGAAGGTTATTCTTCGGCTAGTCCTTTAAATAATAATGTTGATAATACAAATAGTATATATAATAACTTATTAAGTGAAAGAAGAATTGAAAGTGTTAAACTTTATTTAGAACAACAATTAAAATTAAATGGTTTAATTAAAAATAATGGTATTAAGTATAATTTAAAACCACTTGGTTCTATTGTTAGGTCTAAAAAATCTCCAGGTTTAACTGATAATGATATTAAATATATTCTTGATCAAAAAAATTTATATAAAAATAAACCTGATTTTAATAATAGAAAAAATAAAAAAATATCTTGGTATTCTAAATATGCGTTTAGAAGTAGATATGTTATGTTATCAAAAATTGAAGTTGCTTTTGAAAATGGAACAAATATTTTAATTAGTCAAAATAATACAACAACAACTATTTTTAATGAAAAAACTGAAAGATTAAAAGAAATTGTTGAAAGATTTAGAAGAATGTTTAAAGATAAAATAATAAGTCCTTATTATAATCTTGAATATGAATATTTTGATTATTTGGAAAAACAACAACCTTTTGTTATTAATAGTTTAAAAGAAAAATTAAAATATTTTACACCTTCTTTTCATTCTATGACACCAGAAGGTATGAATGCTAGATTAACATTTTTACAACAATGTGCTAGACCTGGACCAACAATTAAAAGAAAAAATGATACCGATATTGAATTAGCAAAAAATGTAAGTAATTCAGTTTTTGGAAAACCACCAATTTGTATTTTAAGAATTGGTGATTTTTTCCATACAAAAATAATTATTGAAAGTATTAATATTACTTATGAACCATTATTTGATATGAATCCTGAAGGTATTGGTGTTCAACCAATGTTGGCTGATGTACAATTAAGTATTTCTATGATTGGTGGACAATCTTTAACAGAACCAATTGAAAAATTACAAAACGCGATATCGTTTAATTATTATGCTAACACTGAATTATATGATCCTCGTTCTTATAGAAATAATTTTGATATTGGTAGTGGTGATACATATACAAATATAAATGTATCTCCAGTAGTACAAACAATAGAACCGATTAATCAAAAACCTAATCAATCACAACCTATTGAACCTGTTAGTAATACTTTTTCTATTAAACCATCAACAAGTACTGATTTATTAGTTAGTGATCAATTTAAAAATCAGGTTCAAAATGATTTAAATAATGTTAGTAATGTATTATCTCCTTCTAGTTTTATTGGTTCTGATGTAAGTGATCCAAATATTGGGTTAGAAATTATTAAAACTAATTACGAAAATAAATATAATAATAATTTAATAAAAGATATAGAATTAGATTATTTTTATCAAGAATATAATAAAAGGAAATAATTATGGCAATGCAGTATTATAATAGATATAATATAACAATAGATGGGGTAAATTTTATTTTACCCCCATTTATTAAGTTAGATAGAAAAAATAGTGATAAAACCTTCTTTTATAAAGTTGGTGTATCTCGTCTTGATAAGATTTCAGATTTTTATTATAATTCACCAGTTTTTGGTTGGTTAATTTTAATGGCTAACCCTAATCTACCGCCAAATGAATTTGAAATAGAAAATGATACTGAAATTATTATACCATTTCCTTTAAATGAAAGTTTGGCTATTTATAGAGATAAAGTTAATAAAAGTTATATATTAAATGGCAAATAAAGTAATATTAATAGATCCAAGCAAACCTCAACTATACGATAAAAATTTTTTAGGTGAAACAATAAAGCAAGAAGAATTAGTAATGTATGCTAACTTAACTGCTACTATTTTACCTAGAAGTGGGGCTATTGAAAATGCTAATCAAGTAAGAATAGCCAATATTGAAGGTAGAGTTATTAATGCTTTAAAACCAAATTCAGAGATAGATTATTTTTCAACAAGATGGACAAATCAAGAAAATAAAAATGATCCTGAGTTTTTTGGTATTAAATCTATTAGTGTTAAAATTGATAGTAGTAATATACCAAAAGTTGATATATCTTTTACAGATATAAGAGGTAATGCTTTGTTTGAACAAAATGCAAAATCCCCTTATAATGCTTTTACAAGATTACCATATCCTGTTTTTAATTTAGAATTAAAAGGTTTTTATGGTAAATCACAAAGTTTATTATTGGCTTTAACAAAAATGAATAGTAGATTTGATAGTTCTACTGGTAATTTTGAGATTAACACTAATTTTATTGGATATAATTATGGTATTTTAACAGATACTAGTTTAATGTTTGCTTTAATTGTTCCTTTTATGTTTAAAGAAGGTGATACAACAAAAGGACAAAAAATTATTAATAGTATATATGAAAAACAAATTAAAAGTTTAAATTTAAAAACTAATAGTAATTATATTATACCAAATTCTAATGGTAATTATTTTTCATTACATGATTTGGTTATGAAAACCAAAAACGTTCAAAATTTCATTAATACAAAAAATTTAGATCAAGAACAAATTAAAGGTATTGTTGAAATTAGAGATTTTATTACACAAACTTATACATTAAAAGATGAATTATCAAAAAATGTTAATAATAAAATTGATACTGAGTTAAGTCTTATTATTAATAGTTATAATAATAGACAATCTCAATTAACATTAGGTGATATAGGATTAAAAGTTATTAATGGTAATATTGGTGAAAATGTTGGCGAACAAATAACAATATTAACTAATAACATTAATTTATTAACTAATAAATTTCAAGATATAAAAGATAATTTAGCCAGACAAAATACTGAAAATATAACACAACAATTAGGTTTTAAACCAACAATTTTTACAACATTTCAAATAATTGCTAATTCTGTTCAAGCATTTTATGAGTTATTATTAGAATACACACAAAAGGCTAATGAACATATTAAAAAAGGTTATAGAAAAATAACAATAGCAAATGATTGTTTTTTAGAAACTGAATTAAAATATCCTTGGCCAGTTTATTATTTAGAAAAAGAAAATGATGGACAACCACAAAAAGTTTCTGTTTATCCTGGTGAAGATATTAAATTAAACAGTAAAGAAATAATGCCGGAAGTTGAATTTGTTGAAGAGTTTATTAGGGCTAGGGCTGAATTAATAAAATTATTAAATGAATCAACAACAAGTAATGATATTTCAAATAAACCTAGTTTTGATGTTTTTACAACAAATGTGTTTCAATATCCAACAACTGAAAATCCTTATTTATTAAATAATGATATTTATTCAGTTTTAAATCCATTTTCAAACATTAAAAATGTTAAAGATTTATTTAAATATATAAATAATAGAATGGAAGTTATTTTAGGAAGAACATATTCAAATAAAATAAATGATGTTGATAAATTTCCTAAACAAGATGCATATATGTTATATAAACATATAATAGATAGTAAAAATGTTTTATTATATGATTATTTAAAAAATAATAAAGAAAATTTAACAAATTTTAATAACTTTAATAATTTTAAAAATCAAACAAAAGATAATGATGATGATTTATTAAGAAAAACTCTTAAAACACATTATGTTATAACACCAAATGATAATTTTATTGTAAATAACACACAAATTAATTTTACTGATAATGATACAACTGGTAATTTAGATGATCTTTATAATATTATTTTTGGTAAAAATGGATTAAATGTTGATAAATTTGAATTAGATGTTTTAAAAACTAGTGGTTATACTATTGATTATAATACATTTACATTAAAATATATTGTTAAAGAAACTTCACCATTTATACAAGCAGAATATAAAAATAAAGAAGATGAAAATGATGTAAATGTTTTTGATATAATATCTCAAACAAGGTATTTTTCAGATAGTGTTGGTTTATTTTCTTTAACCAATAATGTGAGTGAAAATATAAAAAATATAACAGCAGTTTTATTGGCTAGTGGTAAAATTAATTTTAAATATGAAACATATAATAATTCTATTAACTCTATATTAAAATTAAATACTAGAGAATTATTAAGAATTGGTGCTTCTAATTATCTGGATACAAATTGGCGTGTAAAAGAATTAGTTAAAAGAACAGGTAATATGAACTTTAAAACTAATGTAAATAATACAACAATTGAAATTAAAGGCAAACTTTATAGTGAAGATTTTTTTGGTGATGCTAATCCATTATATAGAGAAGTTAAAAGTGAAGTTGTTAAATATTTAAATAATTTAAAATTTATTGAAACAGATTTAACCGCTGAACAAAAATTAATTTCAGATGTTAAATCTGTTGTTGATATTTTAAAATTACCAAAAAAATATGATGATAATAAATTTATTGGCGAAAATATATTTAAATTATTAAATCCTTTACAATATAATAATTCCAAATATTTACAATTATTTAATAATAATAAATTAAAACCATTAATATATGATAAATACAGAAATATTTATAATTTAATGAGATATTTTGGTTATATTGATTTTGATAACTCATTAAAAACTGAAACTTTTTATCTTAAACAAGATGAAAATGATGGTTTTAAACAAAACGCAAAAAAACTTTTAGAAAATGATAGTTTTACTGAAGAAACAAAAGATGAATTTAGAAAAAAAATTCTAGAGGGTGATTTTGTTTTTATTGAAGATGAATCTGGTAATAAATTAAATTATTTTTATTCATTTGTTTGGGATTGTTTTGTTAATGTTGATAGATTTACTTTAAAAAATAATACAAATGAACATAAAGGATTTCTTGAGGATATAATTAATAAAATCAATGAAAATGTTAAAATTATTAAAGAGTTAAAAAATAGTAATATTGATAACCCAGAAAAATTAATTACAATAGCCAATAGTAAATTTTTAGAATTTGTAAATAATACTGATAATTTAAAAAAATTATTTGATGGTAGTTTTATTGTAAATAATGCTAGTAATTTTCTTTTAAAATCTAATAAAAATTTTAGAAGTGGAAAACCAAGAGTACCAGTAAATTCTGATTTTGTTTTTGATTATCAAGCAATTAAAAATTCACCAAAAAATAATTTATTTGATACATTATATAATAATTATAATGATATTAGTTTTATTTATGTACCTTATGGTAGTGTGTTAGGTTCAATTACAGATACCAATAAAAATTTATATTTAGAAAGATTTTTTAGAACATTATCATTTTTAACAAAAGATAAAACAATTGAAGCGTCTTTAAAATCAACTGAAAATGAAATAACAAAAAATTTACTTATTGGTAATGCTAATGAAATAAGATTATCTTTATATAATACTTTTAAAAATATTAAAGATAAATGGCTAACAACTTCATTTAAACAACAAAATGGTGAATATGTTTATTCATTTATGTATAGTACTGTTAATGAATTAAATCAAGGTTTTAATATTGATACTAAATCATTATTTGAACATTTTAAATTTATTGATAGAGCAAATAGACCTATTGGTGATATAGCCGTTATAAATTTATTACCATTAAGTAGTTTTTATAATAGTGAAAATGCTGATACCTCTATATATTCTATAATATCAACAATTCTAGGAAAGAATAAATGGAATTTCTTACCTTTATTAAATAATTTAGAGTTTTTTGGTCAAACAGATAAAGATGTTGTATCAGAACAAAAAGCATATGAAGAATTATTTGGTTTAAATACAACATTAGAGAAAGTTTCATATTCACCAGCATTTTTATGTCAATATGTTGGTGGTTTTTCAAGTTTTTTGGATTTAAACGCTATTAATGAAGATATTGCAAATAATCCTTGTTCCGAACCAGGTTCTTCTAATAATATAAAAACACCTAATAATAAAGCAGGTATTATTGATCATTATGATGCTAATTTAGAAGGTTCCAAAATAGTTTCATTTGTTGTTAATTATGGTGATCAAAATCAAAATATGTTTAAATCAATACAATTAGATCAATCTGATTTTAAAGAAACAAATGAAAGTTTAAAAGTTATTAACGATTTGTCTAGTGTTGATGGTGGTACAAAAGGTGAATTTGTTGGTGGTAATTTATTTGAAATTTATACAAGACGTTCATATAAAGCAACTATTGAATGTATGGGTAATTTTATGATACAACCAACAATGTATTTTTATTTACAAAATATTCCTTTATTTAGAGGTTATTATTTAATTACAAATGTATCACATAATATTACAGTTGGTGATTTTACAACAACCTTTGAAGGTGTTAGAGTTCCTTTATATAGATTACCTTTAATTAAAGATATCGCAATGTTTATTCAAAGAGATTTTGTTGATAGTTTAATTAATTTTGATAATCTTGAAGTAAGTGAGAATACAACAACAGAACCAAAAGATACAGTAATTGTAAAAGGTGATCCTAAAATAGAAACTATATTAAATAATGCTGGTTATAAAAAAGGTACTCTTGTTTATGAATTTGCTTTGTTTCAAACAACAAAAGAAGGTTGGAATCCAAAGGCTAATAATGGTATAGGTACATCATCATATAGAAACAATAATCCAGGTAATTTGGATTTTAGTAAAAATTTAAAAACAATTGATCCTGATACAACGTTAGAAAGTAATCCTTTTGGTAAGAAAAATAGATTTGCTGTTTTTAGTAGTGCTGAAAATGGTATGAAGGCTTTAATAGAATTAAAAATTAAAAAATGGGCTAATGGTGGATTACCAAAAACAGCGGCAAATCAAAGTTTTTGGTTTAAAGATATTAAACCAACAATTGAACAATATATGATAACATACGCACCACCAACTGAAAATAGTACAACTAATTATATTGATTTTATGGTTAATAATTTAAGAAAAAAATTAAATGATAATACAATAACAAAAGATACAAAAATGATAGATTTGTTAGAAAAATATAAATAACAAACTATTTATATAAAAATAAGATTATGAAAGATATGGATAATTTAGATAAATTCCTTACACCGGAAGAAATTGAAAAAATTAAAAAAGAACAACAGAAAAAAGTTTTATCAAATAAAAACGAACTTGTTGAAAAAGTTGATAAACGTTTAGTAATGGAAGATGGACGTGATTTATTAAGAGAAATTACATATAAATTTTAATTTTAATAAAATGAAAAAAGTTTTATTTGAAAGTGAATTACAAAAAATAAGAGAAAGATATAATCAAATTAATAATTATAGATTTCACTTACTAGAACAAGAACCAATGCCTGGTCAAGAAATGCCGATGGACCAAGGTATGGGTATGGAACAACCTCCAATGGAACAACCTTCAATGGGTATGGATCAAGGTATGGGGCAAGAAGATATTGTTGCTGTTCCTGAAACACCTAACACACAACAAACACCAGATATGGGTATGGGTGATGAAAATGTTGAAACTGAAGAAATTGATGTTTCTGATATTGTTAATTCAACACAAAGAATTGAAACAACAATGGAAAAACTTATTAATGGAATTGGTGCGTTAGAATCAAAATTATCTGAAATGGATAGTATTGTTTCTAAAGTTGGTAAATTAGAAGTTATGTTAAAAAGTATAATGCCTGAAACACCACAAGATAGAATTAAAAATGTTTCAAAATCAAGTTATCCATTTAATATGTCTTTAGATGATTATGCTGATACTTCTTTAGATAAATTTATTGATAAAGAAGAAGAATATACAATCACTGATGACGATATTAAAAATTTAGATCCATTAGAAATAAAAAAATCTTTTGATCCAGATTATGGTAAAGAAGATACATATGATTTTAATTTAAGTAAATGGAAATTTTAAGTAATTTATTTAGTTATATTTTATTAGAAAATGAAATTAGATTTTTATTAGAATCTGATACTAACTCTGAAAAAAGAAAAAATTCACTTGGCAAAGTTGTTGCTATGGGTGAATATTTAAAACCTGGTGCTAATGCTAGTGAAGGTGAAATTGAAAATGGTTATCATTTGGTTATGAGAATGATTGAGAAATATAATTTTACCAAACAAGAATTAGTTAGTGCTGGTTTAAGAAGAGAGGCTTTTCTTTATTATTTTGGAAATCGTGAAATTAGAGAATTAAAAAAAGAAATGGATTCAACAACAGATGTTAGTGTTATTAACTCCATTAAAGAAAAGATTTTAAAAATTAAAGAAGAATTAAAAACAGAAGTTAATAAATATTACCCAAATAAATCAGATTATAGTAATTCTTCTAATTCTAGTTCTTCCAGAGGTTATTCTAATTCAAGTAGAAACAGATCAAGTTATAATGATTGGAGTAATGATTGGTATAGACAAAGATATGAAAGAGAACAAGAAAGAAAAAGACAAGAACAAGAAAAACAAAAAAGAGAAAAAGCAAAAAAAGAAACAACATATGATGATTTAATAAAAAATTATAAGTTGTTGGAACTTTATATTAATGATTCGAATTTTCTTAAAAAAGTTTTATATGTTGTTGAAAATACAAAAAACTATGATGATTATTTTATTTTAAATTTATTAACAAAGAAAAGTGAATATGCGGTTTCACCAAAAATTGCTTATTTAATGGTTCTTAATAATAAAAATTTAATAAAAGATAATATGTATGGTCAATATTTAATTAAAGCAATTAAATTATCAAGACAACTTAAAAACGATTTAATATCCAAATATCCTGAACTCAAAAAATTCTTCTAATTTTTTTTGAAAAATTTTAAAAGTTTTAATATAATTAATTTAAGAAAAACAAGCAGTAGTTGCTAAGTAAAAAATAAAAAAACAAATAATAAAAATATGGAAAACAATGTTTTAAAGAACGTACTGGCTCAGTACAAGAAGAACTCTACTAAGAAAGAGAAAAAAGAAGTTGATTTAACAAAGTATTTTAACACAATTCTACAAAAAAATCAAGCAACAGGTAAAGTAAGATTTAGAATTTTACCTCCTAAACCAGGAGAAAGTCCTTTTGAAGAAGTTTATTTTCATGAAATGCAAATTGATGGTGAATGGAAAAAAATCTATTGTCCAGCAAAAAATGACCATGATGATTGCCCTCTTTGTGAGGCTGAACAAATCTTAAAAAGTTCTGGTGATAAAACACAAGAAGATGCTGCAAAACAATATAAAGTTAGAAAATTTTATATTGTAAAAGGTATTGAACGGGGTAAAGAAGAAGAAGGTGTTAAGTTTTGGAGATTTAAACACAACTATAAAAACGAAGGTATTTTAGATAAAATTATTCCTTTGTTTGAAGAAGATGGTGATATTACAGATAAAATGAGAGGTAGAGATATTGTTATTTCTATGGGTAAAGATGATAAAGGTTATACAAAAGTAACTTCTATTCTTTCTAAAGAACCAACACCTCTTAGTACCGATGAAGAACAAATGAATGAATGGGTTAATGATGAAATGAAATGGACTGATGTTTATTCACGTAAGCCAGAAGATTTTCTAAGAATCTTAGCCGAAGGTGATGTACCAGTTTATGATAGTTCAGCAGGTAAATATGTAAGTAAATCCTCTGGTTTAAGACCAAGTGCAACAAATCAAAATTATTCCAAAAAAGTAGAAAAATCTACTAATGAAGATAATGATGAGGAACCATTTTAATTAAAATAATTTCCAAATAAATTTTAAGGGAATTCATAATTTTTTTTGTGAATTCCCTTTTTGTTTAATAAACTTTTAAAAAGAAAAAATATGAGTAAAAAAACAGAAGATATAGCGGTTAAAAAACCAGCGGTAATTAAGAAAAAAGAATTTAGTTTAAGTGAATTTAAAAAATCTAAAGGTTTAGATGAAAGTATTAAATTTAAAGAACAACAATGGATTGAACTTTCTCCAGCGTTTCAAGAGATTTGTGGTATTCCAGGATTTGCCCTAGGACACATTAATTTGATTAGAGGGCATTCTGATACAGGTAAAACAACTGCGATGCTTGAAGGGGCTGTAAAGTGCCAAAAAATGGGTATTTTACCAGTGTTTATCATTACTGAAATGAAGTGGTCTTGGGAACATGCAAAAGAAATGGGTTTGGAGGTTAATGAAGTTGTAAATGAAGAAACTGGTGAAGTTGAATATGAAGGATTTTTTATCTACAACGATAGAGCAAAATTAAAAACAATTGAAGAAGTTGCAAAATTTATTCACGAATTGTTAGATGAACAAGAAAAAGGAAATTTACCATATGATTTAACTTTCTTTTGGGATAGTATTGGTTCAGTACCTTGTGAATTAAGTGTTAAATCAAATAAAAACAATAATGAGTGGAATGCTGGTGCAATGTCTGTGCAATTTGGTGGTTCTGTAAATCAAAGAATTGTAATGTCAAGAAAAGTTATTAACCCTTATACAAATACATTAGTTTGTGTTAATAAAATTTGGGTTGCAAAAGCAGAAAACATTATGGCGCAACCAAAAATGAAAAATAAAGGTGGTGATACAATGTACTTTGATTCAAGTTTAATTTTTACATTTGGTAATGTAACAAACGCTGGAACTTCAAAAGTTGTTGCACAAAAAAGTGGTTTGCAATTTGAATATGCAAAAATAACAAAAGTTGAGGTAACAAAAAATCACGTAACAGGATTACAAACAACGGGTAGAATTGTAATGACACCACATGGATTTATTAGAAATACAAATAAAGATTTGGAAATCTATAAAAAAGAACATGCAAAAAATTGGGTTAAAAAATATTCTTCTTTAATTGGTGATGAAACTGATGATAGTTTTGAAACAGTTATTGAAGCAGAAATGTTGGAAGAAAATATGTTAAATGAACCAGAAAATGAATAAAAAAATTGTTGAGGTTGAATGTCCAATATTTTATATAAATATTGATAATCCTTTTGAGGTTTGCTATTTTAGGCAAACCTCAAAAATAAATAATTATAAATTATGTTTTGTTTCTATGTATTTAACTGAACCAAATATAAAATCAAATCAAATTTTATATAAATATGGAAATACAAATAGATATTTTATTTACACAACGCCAACAAGAAAAAAAATAGAAAACATTTTAAATAGATGAATAAAGCAGATTTTTATTTTAAAGAAAATTTAAAAAAAATAATTGAGTTTGGAGAGTTGGATGAAAATCCGAGACCAAAATATAAAGATGGTGTTCCAGCACATTCAAAGTTTATAACACAAGTGTTTGAAGAATATGATTTATCAAAAAACGAATTTCCAATACCAACACTAAGAAATACAGCAATAAAAACTGGAATTAAAGAAATATTTTGGATTTACCAAAAACAAAGTGCTAGTTTATTAGATGCCAAAGAACTTGGTATAAATTGGTGGAATGAATGGAATATTGGTGATGATACTATTGGTAAAAGATATGGTGCAACAATAAAAGAATGGGATTTAATGAATAAATTATTAAGTTCATTAAAAAATGAACCATTTTCAAGAAGACATATAATAAATATGTATCAAGAACATGACCTTGTATCAACAAGAGGTTTATTTCCTTGTGCATATGAGACAATATGGAGTGTTAGAAAAGTGAATAATAAATACTTTTTAGATTTAACTTTAATACAACGTAGTAATGATTTTTTAATGGCTGGTTATATAAATAAAATACAATATTCCGCATTGCAAATGATGGTTGCTGGACATTGTGGATATAATATAGGTAAATTTTGCCATTTTGTTCAAAATTTACATATTTATGATAGACATTTTGCAGCAGCAAAAGAGTTAATTGAAAAAACACCATTAGAAAAACAACCAATTTTATTATTAAAAGAAAATAAAAATTTCTACGATTATGTAATTGATGATTTTGAAATAGTTGGTTTAGATGGAATAACTAAATTAGAAACTAATCTTGAAATAGCAATATAATTAGTTTTTAACTATTTATTATAGATGCTTGAAAAAATTATATTAAATCTTATAAAAGAACAAACAAAAAAACTTTTATATGAAAGTTATTCAACAAATGTTATAATTGTTGATATACAACCAGCATATGATAAATGGTGCAAACATTTAATGCCACAACTTTGTGATTTTTTAAATAAACAAAGAGGTGATATATTAATTTTTTTTAATGGTGAAAATCTTGATTTAGATAACAAAAATTCTGTAATAAATTATTATTACGATTATGGTTTAAGTGAAGAGAAAATTGAAACCATTGAATGGAAAGAAAAAATATATGGTTATTTTAGAGATTTAATGGATAGTGATATTGAACCTAAAATTATTATTAAAATAATAAGAGAAATGTTTTTACAAAAAGTAAATGACTCAAGAGATTTACCAGAAGATTTTCTAAATCTATTGTATAATACATATTCAGTAGATTTAGAAAATTATCCAACATTTTTACCTGATTTTTCTTTTAAATTATTAAAAGAATATAATAATTGTTATATTGGTGGTGGTGGAAAACATGAATGTTTTAGAGAGATAACATTATTAATGAATGCTTTAAATATTAAATATAAAGAAATGAAAAAATTTATCTATTAATTATGTTAAAAAAAATTGTTAAAGAATTATTAAAAGAACTTAATTACGCTGAAGAAGGTGCAAAAACTTCTTGGGAGTTAAATAATGAAACAAAAATAACCCTTAAAGAACTTGTAAAGTTCTTAGATGAAAATAATATCCCTATTATTAATATAAATCTTAATAAAATTAAACATCTAATAATAGATGTTGAGAGAGATAATAAACGTATTAATGCGGCAGATTTAAATTTTCCAATAATAATATCAAAATTTAAAGATAAATATTTAAGTATTTTAGATGGAAATCATCGCGCTGTTAAATCTTTATTAAATAATAATAAATTTATTAAAGGTAGAATATTAGATTTGGAAAAATGTCCAGAAATATATAGAAAACTTTTCCTATATCCATTAATAAATAATAATTATTAACTATTTATTATAAAAAAAAATATGAACAAAGATGTTTTAAGATTTAAAAAACTTTCCGGTTTAATAACTGAAAGTGAATATAAAAAACTTTTAAAAGAGAATGAAGTTTTAAATTCACCAGCAATCCAAAATTTGGAGAAAAAAGCATTTGACTTTTTTAATTCACCAAATGTAATTGCAATGGTTAAAAAAGCGATTAAATTACCACAACAACAAACACAACAACCAGTACAAGAAAATCAAATGCAGGTTGATGGGTTTCAAAGTTTTAGCAATTTTTTTGATAAAGCAATGCAAAATCAAACAATGGAAGAAAATACAAATAACGGAGAAAATATAGACAAATCTGCTGATTATATTGCAAGACTTGCATCTACTTTGGCTGGTGTTGGTACAACAACATTAAGTGCTGTTGCTAAAAATGTTGATGGGTCAATGTTAAGGGATGTTATATCAAATTTTTATGATTATATGTCTGATTCAGTTGAAAATGTAATAGATCCTAGTTTAGGTAGTGTGCAAAGTATTATTAATGGATTAATTGCCGCTGGTGTTGCTTATGTTTTAACTAAAAAAATAAATAAATTATAATTAATTTAAAAAGTATATCAAAACTTATTTTTTTCTAATTTTTTTTGAAAAATTTTAAAAGTTTTGATATACTTTTTACATGGAAAAACCCACACTACTAATAGATGGTGATTATCTCTTAAAAAGAGGTGATAAAGGAGCAAAAAACGTATTTTATAAACAAAAACAAAAAGGTGCTTTGTTTAATTTTGTATCAACATTAAGAATGTTGATTAACAAATTTAAGCCAGGTAAAGTAATTGTTTTTTGGGATTCAGAAGGTGAAAAAATTAGAAAAGAATTATATCCTTACTATAAACAAAATAGAACAGGAGAAACAAAAGAAGAGTTAATTGAGCAGCGTTATCGAATATATGAATATTTAGAACAATTATTTATTAGACAACTAGAATCTGGTAAAAGTGAAGCCGATGATTTAATAGCGTATTATACACAAGTATCTAATGAAAATTGTATTATTTACACTGGTGATAGAGATTTATGCCAGTTAATAAATGAAAGAGTTAAGGTTTATTTACCAGATAAATCAATTTTAGTTGATCATGAAAATTTTATTAAACATTTTAACTATCCAATAGATAACGCTGCATTAGTTAAAACATTATTAGGATGTAAAACAGATAATGTTTTTGGTATAAAAGGTTTAGGTGATACTACATTATATAAATTATTACCTGAAATAAATAATGAAGTATTAAGTTTAGATAACGTTAAAAAAATTCTTAATGAAAGAATTGATAGTTTTACAGGTAAAGAAAAAACAACATTAAATGCCATTTTAAATGGTGAAACAAAGTTTGGTATTATGGGTGAATCGTTTTTTGAATTAAACGATAAATTAGTTAATTTAAAAAACCCAATATTAAATGAAGAACAAAAAGAAGAATTAGATATAATAATTAATGGTGTTATTGATCCAGAAAATAGAACATACAAAAATGTTATAAAAATGATGATGGAAGATGGTATTTATAACTTAATTCCAAAATCTGGTGATGGATGGATTGATTATTTTCAACCATTTTTAATTATAATGAAACAAGAAAAAAGAAAATTTGAAAATTTAAAATAAAAAAATATATGGAAACAAATTTAAATGGAAATGTAAAGAAAGTTGAGTTTAGATTAAAATTAAATAACAATATTATTGTCGCAAGAGAATTTGTTGTTAAAAATTTTAATAAATCCTCAATTAAAAGTGAAAATCTCAAAAATTGTATTGAAGGTTTCATTTTTGATATTAAGGCTAATTTAAAACAAAAAACACAAGATTATCTTTATGATAATTATAATCCTTGGGAAGATGATTTGCTTTTAAGAAATCAAAAATCTGTTAGGAATATGGATGATTTTTATTTGTTTGAATTACTAGTTGATAATGAAGTTGTATATCAAACAATTTTTGATGCTTGGGTATATCCTTTTGCTGTTAAAAATTCTGTTGATGTAAGAGAAAAATTACAAGAGTTTATTAACACAATGAGAGAAGTTTGTTCAACAAAGGAAAAAGAATTAAAATTAGTTTATGAGCGATAATAAAAATTTTGGTTATTTAGGTCAAAGTTTTCAATTAAAATTAATTAATCAATTAATTTCTGATGAAAAATATTCTGAAAGTATTATTGATAGTGTTAAACCAGAATTCTTTGATGATAAATATTTTAGAGTAATAACACAATTAATTAAAGAACATTACAAAAAATATAATTCAATTCCTAACTTTGATACTTTAGTTAATATTATTAAAACAGAAATTGGTTCTGAATTAGAACAAAAAATTATTTTTGATACAATTAAAAGTATTAAAGAAGTTGATTTTAAGGATATTGAATTTGTTAAAGATAAAGCAGAAAAGTTTGTTAAACAACAAATCCTTAAAAAGGCTTTAAATGATATTGGAAAAATTATTGAAAAAGGTGAGTTTGAAAATTACGATAAATGCCAATCAATTTTAAATAAAGCCCTTGAAGTTGGTAATAAACAAGATGATGGCACAAACGTTTATGATGGAGCAGAAGATGTTCTAAGTGATGAATATAGACAACCAATCCCAACAGGTGTATTTGATGATATTACAGGTGGTGGTATTGGTAGAGGTGAAGTATTTTTTGGTATAGCACCTCTTGGTACAGGTAAATCAACACTTTCAACTTTTATTGCAAATAAAGCACATAATGCTGGATATAAAGTAGTTCAAATTATTTTTGAAGATAAACCAAAAGAAATTAAAAGAAAACATTACGCTTGTTGGTCTGGTATTCCAATTGATGAATTAAATAAAAATAAAGAATTAGTACTTAAAAAGGCTGAACAACATAAAAAAGCAAATGGTTCATTAATTATTAAGAAATTTTCACCATATGGCACAACAATGTCAAAAGTTCATAACTTTTTAAGAAAACTGAAAAATTCAGGACAACAAATTGATATGGTTATTCTTGATTATCTTGATTGTGTTGCTGGTGAAAATGGTTCTTCTGATTATACCGAAGAAGGTGTTATTATGAGGCATTTTGAACATATGGTTGAAGATTTAAATGTTGCTGGTTTAACTTTTTCCCAAGGTAATAGACAAAGTATTAATGCTGAAGTTGTTACTGTTGAAGAAATGGGTGGTTCAATTAAAAAAGCACAATTTGGACACTTTGTATTTTCAATTGCTAAAAGTCTTTCACAAAAAGAAAATGGAAAAGCAAATATCGGTATTCTTAAATCAAGATTTGGTAGAGATGGTATGGTATATGAAAATATTACATTTAGAAATGATATTGTTTTTATTAACTTAAACGATAGTGGTGAAGAATTAACTTTTATGGGTGTTCAAGAAAATAAAAAACAAAAAGTTTCAAATGTCTTAAAACAACATTTTAATAAAAAAGAAAAAGAACAAGAAGAAAATTACGATCAAATTTAAAAAAAATAAATGGTTTAATTATTTATTAAAACATTAAAAAAAAGAAATGGAAGAAAAAATTTTAAAAGAAGAAAAAGACAGGTTTGTTTTATTCCCAGTTAAACATCATGATTTATGGGATATGTATAAAAAACAAGAAGAATTATTTTGGACCGCAGAAGAAATTGATTTGGTTCAAGATTTGGAACATTGGAATAATAAATTAAATGAAAATGAAAAATATTTTATTAAACATGTTCTATCATTCTTTGCTGCTTCAGATGGTATTGTAAATGAAAATTTAGCGGTAAATTTCATGAGAGAAGTTCAATATCCAGAAGCACGTTGTTTTTATGGATTTCAAATTATGATGGAAAATATTCATAGTGAAGTTTATAGTTTATTGATCGATACTTATATTAAAGATCAAAAAGAAAAAGAAATGTTGTTTAATGGAATGGATACAATTCCAGCGGTTAAAAGAAAGGCTGAATGGGCTTTAAGATGGATTAATTCTGAAAATTTTGCTGAAAGATTAATTGCTTTTGCTGCTGTTGAAGGAATTTTATTTTCAGGATCATTTTGTTCAATCTTTTGGTTAAGAAAAAGAGGTTTAATGCCAGGTTTAGCATTTTCAAATGATTTAATTTCTCGTGATGAAGGTTTGCATTGTGATTTTGCTGTTAAATTATATAGAGATCATATTGAAAATAAACTTTCACCAGAAAGAGTTAAAGAAATTATTTTATCGGCTTTAGAAGTTGAAAAAGAATTTATTACAGATGCTTTACCTGTTAGTTTAATTGGTATGAATGCTGATTTAATGAAACAATATTTAGAGTTTGTTACTGATAGATTGTTATATGATTTAGGTGTTGGTAAAGTATTTAATACACAAAATCCATTTGATTTTATGCAAACAATTGCTTTAGAAGGTAAAACAAATTTCTTTGAAAAAAGAGTTGGTGATTATACTAAAGCCGGTGTTGGTAAAACTTCAGAAGAAAATAATAGTTTAAATATAAGTGATGATTTTTAAAAAATATAAAATATGAAAGTAATAAAAAGAAATGGAAAAACAGAAGATGTAAAATTTGATAAAATCCTAAATAGAGTTAAAAAGGCTACTTGGGATTTAAATACGTCTTATATTGATAGTGTTAAAGTTGCACAAAAAGTTATTAATGGTTTGTTTGATGGTGTTACAACAACAAAATTGGATGAGTTAGCAGCAGAAACTGCCGCTAGTATGACAACCCAACACCCAGACTATTCAAAATTAGCAGCAAGATTAGCGGTTTCTTCTTTACATAAAGAAACAAATAAATCTTTTAGCGAAACCGCTGAAATTTTACATAATTATATTGAACCAAAAACTGGTGAGAAAGCGGGTTTAATTAGTGATGAAATTATTGAAATTGTTAGAAAACATGCTGATGTTTTAGATAGCGCAATTGTTCATGATAGAGATTATAATTTTGATTATTTTGGATTTAAAACTTTGGAAAAGGCTTACTTATTAAAAATTAATAATAAACCTTTTGAAAGACCTCAATATATGTATATGAGAATTGCTTTGCAATTACATAAAGATAATATTGAAAAAGTAATTGAAACATATAATTTATTATCAGAACAATGGTATAGTCATGCAACACCAACAATGTTTAATTCCGCAACTAAAAGACCACAATTAGCAAGTTGTTTTCTTTTAACAACCGAAGATAGTATTGAAGGTATTTTTAAAACTTTAAGTGATAGTGCTCAAATCAGTAAAAATGCTGGTGGCATTGGTATTGATTTTTCAAAAGTAAGAAGTAAAAATTCTTATGTTAAAGGTACAAATGGTAAATCTAATGGTATTATTCCTTTTTTGAAAATCTTTAATGAAACAGCAAGAGCGGTTGATCAAGGTGGTAAAAGAGCAGGTTCTATTGCAATGTATCTTGAACCATGGCACGCTGATATTATGGAGTTTCTTGATTTAAGAAAAAATCATGGTAAAGAAGAAATGCGTGCAAGAGATTTATTTTTGGCACTATGGGCAACAGATCTTTTCTTTGAGAGAGTTGAGAATGATGCTGAATGGACATTGTTTGACCCAAATCAAGCACCAATGCTTACTGAAACATATGGTGAAGAATTTAAACAATATTATCTTGAATATGAAAAAACTGGAAAAGGAAAAGTTGTTAAAGCAAGAGATATTTGGGAAAGAGCCATTTCCTCAATGATTGAAACTGGAACACCTTATATTCTAAGAAAAGATGATGCAAATATTAAAAATAATCAAAATAATATTGGTTTAATTAGAAGTTCGAATCTTTGTTTAAATGGTGATACATATGTTAAATGTAGAATTAATAATAGAGAAGTTATTTTAACAATGGTTGAATTAGATGATTTATTTAAATCTGGTGAAAATATTGAAGTTTTTAGTTTTAATGAAGAAACAAATGAAAAAGAGTGGTGTTTAGTGTTAAATTCAGCAATGACAAATAATAATGCTGAAATGTTAAGAATTACTGATGAAGAAACTGGTAAATTTATTGAATGTACTCCAGAACATTTAGTTTTTACTAAAAATAGAGGTTATGTTAAAGCACAAGACCTAAAGAATGATGATATTTTATTAATTGATTAATAATGGAAGATAATATATTTTATATTTATGTTTTCTTAAATCCTTTAAAAAAGGGTTCATATGAGTATGGTGAATTAACTTTTGATTATGAACCTTTTTATTTAGGATATTCAAATAAAAAAACTTATTATAAAAGAGAAGATGTTCATATTAGATACGCTTTAAACGGTAAAGATGTTTGTAATAACAAATATAAAGAAAATATAATAAAACAAATCTATTCTAATAATCTAGAACCAATAATTATTAATCCGTTTATAAATTTATCTAAAGAAGAAGCGATAAAAAAAGAAATTTTTTGGATAAAGAAAATTGGTTGTAAAATGGATAATTCAGGACCTTTAACAAATATCACTAAAGGTGGTGATGGTGGAGATACTTTTACTAATAACCCTAGAAAAGAAGAAATTAGAGAAAAACATAGACAAAATGCTTTGGGTGAAAGAAATCATATGTATGGCAGACCTTTGGAAAAAAATCCATCACATTTATCAAAATTATCTGGTAAGCATTGGAATTTAAATCGTAAAGCATCAAATGAGTTAAGAGAAAAGTTCTCTAAAATGAGAAAAGGTGCTAATAGCACAACAGCAATTAAAATAGAAGTTTTTGATACTATTTTAAATGAAAATAAAATATATGGTTGTATAAAAGATTTTGCTCAAGTTTTAAAAGAAAAAACAAAAATTTACACCCATCTAAAAAAAGAAAAACATGAAAATATTCTTTTTAATCAAAGATACTACATTAAAAAATTAAAAAAATGATAAAAATAGAAAAAATAGAAAATAAAAAAGTATATGATATTACTATTGAAAAAAATAGTAATTTTTTTGCTAATGATATATTAGTACATAATTGTGCGGAAATTTTAGAAGTAAGCAAACCAGATGAAATTGCTAATTGTAATTTGGCTAGCATGGTTTTACCAAAATATGTGATTAATGGAAAATTTGATTTTGAAAAACTAAGAGAAGTTTCTTATAAAGCAATTATTAATCTTAATAAAGTTATCGATCATAATTTCTATCCAACACCAGAAACCAAAAAATCTAATTTTAGACATAGACCTCTTGGTTTAGGTGTTGCAGGATTAGCAGATGTTTTTGCGTTATTAGATTTAAGTTTTGATAGTCCAGAAGCAAAAGAACTCAACAAAAAAATCTTTGAAACAATTTATTTTGGTGCATTACAAGCAAGTTGTGATTTGGCAAAAATTGAAGGTGCTTATGAAACATTTGAAGGTTCTATGACATCAAAAGGTATTTTACAATTTGATTTATGGAAAAATAGAGGTGTGAAAAGTGTTAATTCTAAATTAGAAATTGTTGATGAAAGTGATATTCAATTAAGTGGAATGTGGGATTTTAATTCTTTAAAAGAAGATATTAAAAAATATGGTTTAAGAAATTCATTATTAACATCTGCTCAACCAACTGCTAGCACATCTCAAATTGCTGGTGTTAATGAATGTTTTGAAGCATTTTCCTCAAATCTTTATACAAGAAAAACATTATCAGGTGAATTTGTTGTTATTAACAAATATCTTGTTAATGATTTAATTAAATTTAATTTATGGAATGATGATATTAGAAATTTAATTATTTTAAATAAAGGTTCAATCCAAAATATTGGAATTATTCCAGAACACTTAAAAGTTAAATATAGAACTATTTGGGAAATTAAACAAAAAGAAATTATTGACATGGCTGCTGATAGAGCACCATTTATTTGTCAAACACAATCAATGAATTTATTCTTTGAAGATATTAATTTTGCAAAAGTAAGTTCAGCAATATTATATGGATATAAAAAAGGTTTAAAAACTCTTGTTTATTATACAAGAAATAAACCAAGAACAGGTGCATTACAAAGTTTGGGTGTTGATATTGAAAAACTTCAAAAACTCGAAGAAAAAATAACACAAACAGCACAAGAAGAAATTGCTTGTAGTTTGGATAATCCAGATGATTGTTTGGCTTGTTCCAGTTAATTAAAAGGGGAAGAAATTCCCCTTTTTTTATTTTATAACTATTTATATTTATTATGAAATTAATTAACATATATAAACAATTATTAAAAGAAACTGAATATAATCAAAAATTTGATTATATTGGTGATTTTAAATTTGGTTTTAAACGAGTTAAATTAAATAATAAATTTAATATTCTTAATAAAGAAGGAAAATTAATATCAGATATTTGGTTTGATTTTGTTTATGATTTTAATGATGATTTAGCACCAGTTAAACTAAATGATAAATTTAATTTAATAAATAAAGAAGGAAAATTATTATTTAAAACTTGGTACGATAAAATTCATTTTTTTAATAAATTTGGTTTTGCGAAAGTTCTATTAAACAATAAACAGAATTATATTAATAAAGAAGAACAATTATTATTTAAAACTTGGTTTGATTATGTTTATGATTTTAATAAATTTGGTTTAGCACCAGTTAAACTAAATGATAAATATAATTTTATAAATCGTAAAGGAAAATTATTATCGAATATTTGGTTTGATTATATTGGTGATTTTAATGACAATGGTTTAGCGGAAGTTAAATTAAATGATAAACAAAATTATATAAATCGTAAAGGAAAATTATTATCGAATATTTGGTTTGATTGGGTTGATGAATATGATAATAATGGTTTAGCAAAAGTTGGGTTAAACGATAAAGTGAATTTAATAAATCGTGAAGGGAAACTTTTATCAAATATTTGGTTTTATTATATTGGTGATTTTAATGAATTTGATTTTGTAGAAGTTCTATTAAATGAAAAAGAAAATTTAATAAATACTGAAGGAAAATTATTATTTAAAACTTGGTACGATAAAATTAAAATTATTAATAATAATAAATTTATATTAAATAATAATAAAACATATAAACTTTTAATTATAAAAAAATGAAATTAATTAACATATATAAGCAATTATTAAAAGAAACCGAATTAAATCAAAGGTTTGATTATATTAGTAATTTTAATGCACTTGGTTTTGCAAAAGTTGTATTAAATAGAAAGTGTAATTTAATTAATAAAGAAGGAAAATTAATATCAGATATTTGGTTTGATCAGGTTTATTTTGAAGATTTTGGAAGAATTATAGTTTATTTAAAAAGTAAGGGTTGGAATTTTCTAAATAAACAAGGTGATTTACTTTTTAATCAATGGTTTAAAAAAATTGTACTTGAACGTTCTTCTAGAGAATATAAAGAATTTGGTTTAATTTTAGTAATAAATTATAGTATTGATTATAGTAATCAAAATTTTATTAATAAAGATGGTACTTTATTTAGTAAAAAATGGTATGATACCTTTGATTATATTAATAAATTTAATATTATTAATAACTATTTATATAATATAAAATATCAGATTTTGCTAAAAAAAATAATGTTTCTATACGAACTATTTGGAATTGGATTAAACAAGAAAAAGTCAAAACTGAAAAAATAATTAAATAATAATTAAATAATGATAATTAAATGTTCAAAACATAAAATTAATAACGCTAATCAAGGAAAGATTAATTTCCTTGATAAGATGTTTATTAATTATAAACATGATTTAATTAGATCGGAAGAGCGGTTCAGCAGGAATGCCGA